>Ga0335074_10002404_pt1 | contig 25503 bp, 18 predicted proteins | sample Lox_Sample_23_FD_206715 | JGI IMG/M metagenome (GOLD analysis project Ga0335074, IMG submission 206715) | Soil microbial communities from Loxahatchee National Wildlife Refuge, Florida, United States - Lox_Sample_2.3 | ecosystem: Environmental > Terrestrial > Soil > Wetlands | place: USA... | reverse complement strand
TCGTTAAGCTCCGAGGGAACGGAGTATCGGCGGCCCCCTGAGCTGACCCGTGTATGTGGCGCCGGAGGCGTAGCCAAGAGCGACGGGTTGGTTCACGCCCGCCAGCATGCCGCCCAAAAATCCGCCGTCGCCCGTTCCCAAAAATCGGCCATTTAAAATTCGAGGTCGGGATTGCGATCCAGATGGTCACCTTGTCGCCCGTCGGCGGATGCGTGGTCGTCGCCGTCACGCGGCAGATGCCTGGATTGGCCGGATCCACGGCGGCCGATTCAATGGCCGTGTGCGGCAGAGCGATCGTGGCCAGGCTCTCGCAGCAGCGCAGCAGCTTCGCATTGGCAATCGCGGGTTTCGGAGTGATCCCGAGCGGCGGCTGGAAACCGAAGCCGCCTGCTCCGGGCGGGGGACCACCCCGTTTTCCTTGGCCGTAGGCCGCGCAGCAAGCAATCAACCCTGCGATTATCGATTCGCGGATCGTAGCCGCGATGCTACAGAAGTATGCTTAAACTCCAATAACGAATCCGTATCGTTCCAGAAGAATCAGATCTTGTTCCCGGCGCGCGCATCGGCTAGATCTGAAAAGATAGATATATCGAATGCATACGCAAGTTGGAATTATCGGCGCGGGTCCTGCGGGACTCTTGTTGGGTCACCTGCTGCACTTGAAGGGGATTGATTCCGTCATTCTCGAAAGCCGCAGCAGGGAGTATGTGATTGACCGCGTGCGCGCGGGCGTCCTGGAACAGTTCACCGCCGATTTGATGACCGAAATGGGTGTGGGCGCGCGCCTCCAGCGCGAAGGCATGCGGCACGACGGCGTATTTCTGAGTTTCGCCGGACGGCGCCACTATGTCCCGCTCGCCGAATTAACTGGCGGCAAAGCGATCTACGTGTACGGGCAAAACGAAGTGGTGAAGGATTTGATCGAGGCCCGTGTTGCTACCGGACGCCCGCTGCATTTTGAAGTGGAGGATGTTTCGGTGTACGACATCGACTCAACCAGCCCACGCGTTCGTTATGCGGCAAACGGCAAGCAGGAAGAGTTGACCTGCGACTTCATCGCCGGCTGCGACGGGTTCCATGGCATTTGCCGCCCCACCATCGAAAAAGCCGCGCGGTTCTACGACAAGACCTATCCGTTCGGCTGGCTCGGAATTCTCGCCGAAGCCGCGCCGTCTTCCGAAGCTCTCGTGTACACCTATCACGAGTGCGGGTTTTCGTTATTTAGCATGCGGTCGCCCAAGATCACGCGCTTGTACTTCCAGGTGCCGCCCGACGAGGACATCAATCAATGGCCAGATGAAGCCATCTGGGACGAGATGCTGAAACGCATGACTACGCACGATGGATGGAAACCCAACGTGGGTGCGATTCTCAACAAGGGCGTCACGGCCATGCGCAGCTTCGTCACCGAACCGATGTCGGCGGGCCGGCTTTATCTGGCGGGCGATGCCGCGCATATCGTGCCTCCCACTGGGGCGAAGGGGCTCAACCTGGCCGCCTTTGACGTGCTGCATCTGGGACGCGCGATCGCCGCGTTTTATAGCTCCGGCAAAACGGATCTGCTCGATCAATATTCCGATACGGCGCTGAAACGCGTCTGGCGGGCACAGCGCTTCTCCTGGTGGATGACCCAGACCCTGCATCGCTTCCCAGACGAAAACCCGTTCGACTACAAGCGCCAATTGACGGACCTGGATTACATCGTCAGTTCTCGCGCGGCGCTGACCAGCCTGGCGGAGAACTACGTGGGTTTGCCGGTGGACGCCGCGCTTTGAGTATTCTTCTGCATTCGCCTCAACTGCTGATAAACTTTCCGAGCAACGGCTGCACATTCCCGCTGCGCCACAATCCGATCAAGGAGGCGTGGGCGGGCGGTCCGGCGATATCGCGGTACTCACAGCCGCGAACCTGGGGTTTCCACCAATCGCGTCGGCTGCAAGCCCGGAGCCTGTCTGTTTACAAATGGATAATACCGCGCTGAATGGCCGCGGTCGCACCTCGCGCCCGACAGGATCGGCGTGCGGAGGTCCAGCAAAGCTACATCCAGCCGATGTTGGCGATAACGCTCCACTGCCTGCCGGCCGTTGCGGGCATCAGCCACCACCAGCATGTCTGGCTGCCGGTTGATAATGGCACTGACGCTGACACGCGCGACTAGGCGATCCTCTGCGACGAGAATACGGATTTTCGTGCTCATGGAAGCGGTACCGACACTTCCACTTCCGTTCCGGCGTCTGGCCGGCTTTGCAGACGAAACTTGGCGCCAATGCGTTCGGCGCGCTCGCGGATTCCGATCAGGCCGAAATGGCCGCCTACGGATACGAACGCATCATCGATCTGAAGACCGCAGCCATCGTCGATGAGTGTCAGATTGAGAGTCTTCCCGGTTCGTTCCAGCTTGATTTCGATCCTGGCGGCCTGAGCATGCTTCCACGCGGCCGCGCCCGGGTGGGACACGCGGATGCGATGAAGCGTCAAATCTCTGGCCATCGGCGGTAAAGTCTGCGATCTGTGGAGATGCTCGCGCCGCTCTACTTCCGGAATGACGCTGAACCCGTCCGAACCAGTGAATATGAGCCTGCACCCGGCGGGGATTGCTGGCGCTTATTGAATTTCGAAATCGACGGAGCGCTTTGCGACTTTTCCGGCCCCGTCGGACGCCGTGACTTCGAGCCGCCAGTTGCCGGCCGTGAGCGCCGCCAGCGGCAGTTTAGACATGGCTGGCAGTGACGGCTTGCCGCCATTGGCGGGCAGTGGCAGCTTCGTGTTTCCCGAATCCCACTTCGCTTCGCCGGTCTTCGCGTCGAGCGCACGCACGCGAACTGTTACCGAAGCAGGGTCGGGGTCGTAGATCTCGAGATAAAAGAAACCCGGACCAGATTTCGCGAATTTATCCGAACCGTCAGGCACGACCTGCGTGCCTCCCGCCACGAGCGGCGTCTGGTCCCCGATTGAGACACTCAGACCAAGATCGGCCGCGGGATGCGCTTCGCGGCTCAGCACCAGCCCGCTCATCCCGAGTTCCGAGCCGTTCCAGGGAACGATGTTCAGGGGCCTCTCGATTTTTCCGAAAGCCCCATTGCTCTGGCTCGTCTGGCCAAAAGCCAGCGTGAATTTGTATTGGCCCGGGGCGATGCGAAACTCTTTTTCGTAATGCAGGGGCTTTGTTTTCCAGGCGGCGAGCTGCGCTTCGTTTTCGAAATCGAATTTCAGGTTGTCGCTGAAACGCGCGCGCACGCCACCATCTTCGGTGGATGCCACGCCGAGAAGATTGATTTCTGCGTGAAGTTTGCCTTTCACACGCTCGAACTGCAGCGCACCCGGCGTGATCTCGGTTGCAAGGTGGACGCGCGCCACGTTGGGTGCGGCATAGAAATACGGCAGTTCGATTGAGGCCGCCATGTTGCCCGCTGGAGCTTCCGCGACACGCTTTTCGAGGTCCTGACCGATGGTAGTGCCGGCCAAAAGATCCTGCGGTTTCGCCATGCAGTAACTGTTGCGGGCGCGCACATTCAGCCCGTGCCGAGCCACTTTGACGCGCAGTGTGTGACAACTGCCCTCTTTGGATTCCGGAGGCGTGAACGTGAGAGCGTAGTATTCGTCCTGCTCCGCAGCGACCTTCTGCAGGCCCCCGAGAAGATCGTTGGCGTTCCGGACGACGAAGCCTCCAGTGCGCTCTGCCAGTTCGGCCATAAGCTGCTGGCTGCCCGCGCCAGTGTCGACAGGGCCGGGATCGGCGCCGGCCGTATCGCCCTGCGGTCCGTGCAGCCGTTGTTGCGCGGCGCGGGGACCGTCATCGAAAGACGGGGGAGTAATCGCGCTTGGCATGACGGCAGAAATCGGCCGGACGTCGACTGGATAGACGGCGACGCCGGATTTATTGCAGGCATCGATCACTTCTCTCAGAGCGGATCTCTGCGAAGAAGAGGACGGGATCAGTCCGGCGAAAACTATCACGATCTTCCGGCCCGGAAGCACACCGAGGCTTGCCCCGAGATAGCGCAGGGACTGGAGCATATTACGGGAGCCGGTATCATCGATTGACCCTGCATCCCGAAGTGTGCCGCCGGTCAAGGAACTATGCTCCGTTCGCGCCTGTTGTTCTGCTTCAGTTACTCGCGACGCCGGACTGGGAAGGGCGTCCTTCAGGCGTCCGGCATTGTCGGTGAAGTTCTGCCGTATGCGCAGCACGCCATCGTAGCTAACGATCGCCATCCTGCGCTTGGGACCCGTTTCGGGGTCGATGAACCGGGAAGCCGACCGAAGCGCAGGGATCTGATCCATCGCCTCCATACTGCTGTCATCGAAGAACAGCACCAGCGAGCGCGGCTCGGAAGCGTCGGGTGACGATTCGAATGCGAAGCTTTTAAGGGCTTGCTCCTTGTTATCTTCCCAGATTCGAAAATCCTTTTCAGTCAGGTCCCGAACGTAGGCGCCGTTTTTCGCGGTCACGATCGCGTCCACCAGCACCACGCGGGTTTCGGTCTGGATAACGGCGGGCTGCTGAGCCGCCGCGAATCCGGCGATAGCGCAGAGCACGGCGGCAGGAGTAAGACGGCGGGTCATGGGATTTCGATGCCGCCGTTGCGCGCGCCCATGATCTGGCCTTCGGCGTCGCGAACCACGAGGCGCACCACATAGCGTCCTGGCGCGACGTCGAAAGATTCTTTCACCACGATCCCCGCGCTTTCGAGCGACGCGAGCGACTGATCGCGCAGGTGCAGCGTGATCACACGCTGAATTCCTTTTATAAAGTTGCCGTCTGAGTCGAACACGCCGGAGACAACAGTCACCCGGTCGTTATTTCTTTCATCGCCTTTGCGGAAATGGAGACCGCCCGCTTTAATGCGGGCTACCACGGTGAGTTCGGCCTTTTCGTCGCTGGGTTTGAAATATTCGGTCTCGAGATCCACTGGAAGATCGCTGATTTCATCGCGCGAAAACACGGCATCGGCGATGTCATCCTTCGCTTCCTCGGCATCGTCGCGCGCCTTTTTGGGAGCCCAGTAGCCGTGGCGCACCTGAAGACTCGCGCCCGGAAGATTGCGCACTCTGACCTTCAGGGCATGAAAACTGCCGTCGGGCTTGAGATCCTGCGGCGAGAAGCCGAGCACGTAGAGATATTCTGGCCGCGCCGCCAGTTGATCCAGACCGCCCTTGAGGTCATTATCGTTGTGAAAGAATTTTCCGCCGGTGCCGTCGGCCAGTTCCGCCAGCACGTCGTCGGCCTGTAAGGCGGCGGAGGTATCGGCCTGGCGGAGAAATCCCGAGATCGGGCTGCTGTAGCGGACTGCGTCGGCATCCCCGGGATCGTTGGTGTAGAGGCCGCGGATGTCGATCGTATTGACAGTCACGCGGGCGCGGATGGCGCGCTCGAGAACGTCCGCCTCCGCCCGGCGGTGATCGGTGTTCACCAGAAATCCCGGCGAAACAAGAACGAGGGTGCGGGTTCCAGGCATCGCGATTATCCTTCTGACTACGTCGTTCAACGCGCCAAACGAAAGTTCGGTTTCGCGATCGCCGTACGTGAGTACCTGACGCATGGTCGTCCGGATCTGGGTCATCATAGGCGAGGGCGGAGGGGGAGCTTTTCCGTTGACGGGCGGGGGCGTCGCCGACGAAAGCGCCGAGCACTGCTGTGCCTCCGCGATGACGGCAGCCAGCATTTGGTCATTACTCGCCATGGCGAGAATCTGCTGATCGGTGAACAAATATCCCGAGAAATACAACCGCTGATTCGTCAGCACATCCGCGACATAATAGGTGACGGGTGGACAATCCTGGTGCGGATCCACACCCCCGCTCCACGGCTGAATGGTGTCGACTGCCTTGTGGAGTTTCGCACGGTCGTCGGTAAAGCCGGAGAGCATGATGCCGCTGGTGGTGAATATTGCGGCCCGGCTGGAGCGGTCGAGCGCTTCGTCGAGATGGCGGTTCAAGGCCTGCCGCGCGTTGAGAAGATCGCCGTGAGTGAGATGGATATCGTCGACCAGATAAGCGGTGTAGCGCTCCGGCAGAGCGGGCTGCGAGGGCGCCGCAGTCGGTGTATTGACTGGCGCCTCGCGCGGAGAAGCTGAGGGCGCCGCTGCGCCCGCGAAGGATCTGCTCTCTTCCAGGGAAAATTTGGTTATGACCTGTAGCTTGCCTTTGTCAAACAGTTGAAAATCTTCTTTGCGCAGATTTCCAATAGCGTGGCCGTCGCGGTCGCGCACCACCACGGGCACCGAGACAAGATTGACGCGGGTGTTGAAGGTGACCGGCGTTTCCTGAGAGGAGACTTCCGGCTGATTCTGCGCGGGAGGGGTCTGGGACCAGGCGGCGACGGATAATAAAGAGACGGCTGGCAGAACCCGAAATCTCATGCGATCAAGCTTCGGCACCATTGTGAACCATGGGAAGTTCCGGGGCAACCGTCTCAATGACCTCGTTTCTCAAGCGAGTTCAGAATAATGCGCATCAGTTCAACCAACCGGAAAGTGCAGGGTACGCGCCACAAACCGGCGATTGACGCCGAAGGGTAGAGTTAACTACCGATATTCAAGACAATAGGCGTGAGCTTCGCGCTCGGCAAACTTCCATAATGAGAATTCCGGCCGTGACACCCAAATCCGACCTTTCTCCGAAGTGCGCGTAGCTCGCGCGCAACACACAGCCCGCCGAGAATCGGCAAGAAACTGGCCGGTTGCTCGCGGGTGCTAGTGGTAAGCTCTATGCATACAAAAAACGACTGTTTCGTTTGTGAATCGGGAGGCCAGGATGAATGCGATCAATTGTCTGACGGTGGTGGCTGCCATTGCGGTGGTAACCGGCCAAGGACTAAGCTACGCGCAGTCCGGCGACAAAGGGCTGGAGCGGTTTCGCGAGATATACAAGGAGCTCGTTGAGACCAATACGACTCTTTCAGCCGGTGACTGCACGCTGGCTGCAAGACGCATGGCCGATCGGCTGAAGGCCGCCGGCTATCCAGACCAGGACCTGCGCGTGTTCGTCCCCGACGGACATCCCAAGGAAGGCGGCCTACTAGCCGTGCTCCACGGCTCAGACCCCGCGGCCAAGGCGATCTTGCTGCTCGGTCACCTTGATGTAGTCGAGGCTAAGCGCGAGGATTGGACTCGTGATCCCTTCATCATGATCGAGGAGAACGGATATTTCTACGGTAGAGGAACGAACGACATGAAGGCCCAGGACGCGGTCTGGGTTGACAATCTAGTCCGTTTCCGCGAAGAAGATTTTAAGCCGAAGCGTTCGATCAAACTTGCCTTGACCTGCGGGGAAGAGACCAACAGCGCATTGAACGGGGCGGGTTGGCTGGCAACGAACAAGCGCCAAGCGATTGATGCCGAGTTTGCCTTAACCGAAGGCGCGGCCAGTGAACTTGATGCACAGGGCCGCCGAGTCGCACTCGAAATTGTGGCTGCCGAAAAAACATCCCAGAATTTTGTGCTGGAGGTCACCAATCCCGGTGGCCATAGCTCACGCCCCGTGGCGGACAACGCGATCTATCACCTGGTGCGCGCCGTCGACCGGATCAGCCGCTACGAATTCCCCGTTCAACTCGACGACGCGAACCGTTCCTATTTTTTGAGTATGTCGAAAATCGTCGGGGGCGAGGCGGGCCAAGCAATGGCGGCCGTGATCAGGAATCCGGATGATGCCGCCTCCGTTGCGGTGCTTGACCAGGACAGGAATTGGCACGCCATGCTTCGCACGACGTGCGTCGCGACCATGCTATCCGCCGGCCATGCGACCAATGCCTTGCCGCAACGAGCCACCGCGAACATCAATTGCCGCATCTTTCCCGGCGTGTCACGCGATGTTATTTTGGGCCAACTGGTCAAACTCGCTGCGGATCCTGCCGTGAAGGTCACCGTTCCCGAGGTTCGGGGACCGGTAGCAGCCCCAACTCCGTTGACGCCGCGAATCATGAAACCGATCGAGAAACTGGCGGATGAGATGTGGCCCGGCGTCCCTGTGGTCCCCGTTCTAGAACCCGGTGCATCGGACGCCCAATTTATGAACCCCGCTGGTATTCCAACCTATGGGATCGACGGCTTCTTCCAAGACCCCGATGGAGGCAACATCCACGGTCTGAACGAGCGCATCCGGGTGAAGTCCGTCTACGAGGGGCGGACGTTTCTCTATCGGTTGGTCAAGCTCTACGCGGATCAATAATGAACGTCGTTTAGAGATTGAAGCGACGGCGTCCACATTCACGAGCCAGGCACTGCGGCCGGACGAGGCTACACGTGAGTTAGGCAATCACCTTACGCCGAAGAACGGGCCGCGCTTCCGCCTGGATCGGCCCGGTGCTTGGCGATGGAAATCGTGCTGCTTACAATCGCTCATCGCATGCTTGCTCTTGATGAAATACTATGTTCGCCCACGCCCGTTCGAAATCGTCCCATTGCGTCCCATGGCCGCCGATTCGTCAATTCAGCCGAATTTATTGCGAAACCGCCAGTAGAGTCGGGTTCGCGGCGATTCCATTTTGGGTTACCGTGACAACGTCTTCGCCCGAAGCGGCCCCTGTGGGAACCTGGAAATCGATCTGATAGAGGCCGGCGAAACCCGGAGTGAGTCCGGCGAACAGTACGTTCGATGGCAGCGAATCGACCGTCACGGTGGGCGCGACCGTCACGTTGGAAAGCGGGCTGGCCGGAGCGGGCTGGCCGGAGGGAACCGCGGGATTCGTTGCGCCGAGGCCGACCAAGTACATCACCAGATACTCGCCGGGCTTGCCGGGGCTGTTGCTGTTGACGAGCGAGCCGTCCAGGTGTTGCGCGATGATATGAGCGCCGTTCTGAACGCTGGGCGGCGTGGGACCGTCCAGTAGAGACAGCACGCCGGGCGTGGTGGGAACGATATCGAGTGTGACAGGCAACGTGAGGGCGCTGTTGACGCTGAGGATGATCGGCACTTGCTGTGAAGCGGCGATCTCGGCCGGAAGCTGGACGTTGAACTGGCCGCTGCTCAAGAAATAGAGCGGCGCCTGGTAAGCGCCGACCTGAGCAAACGTATTATTGAACAACGTAGGCAACGGCAGGATGCCTGTAACAGTGGATGAGGCGGCCAAGCCGCTCCCATAGACCTGGGCGATGATGCCAGGCGAGAGCGCTGCGCCGACAATGGGATTGAGATTATTCAGCGTGCCGCTGGGCGCGAGCGTAGGCGGTGGCGTTTGGTTCTGCGCGATGCCTCCGTAAAGCTTGGCGACGGCGGGCTGCAATGTGCCAGCGGCGGCGTTGAGAGTCACCTCCATTTCCTGAGTGACATTGCCGGGTTGCCAGGTGGCGGTGTAGTTGCCTAGTGAGTCGCCAACCAGGACGAGCGGAGCATCGCCATTGGAGAAGCTGGCGATGACGTTGCCGTTGGTGACGGGCGCCGCGCAGTCGTCATTGAGTTGGGCGATCAAGGTGGCCGGCCATCCGGCGGGCACCGCGAAGTTGTTGACCAGACCGTTCTCGGTGATCGCCAATTTACTGGCCGTGCAACCGGAGACTTCGGGCCGGGAGTGTGTAATCGCGCCGGAAGAACCGGTGGGCTGAACGACAAAGGTGACGTTCACCGATTCGAGCAGTTGGCCGATGGAGACGTTAACGCTGCCGGTGTAGATGCCGGCGGCGAGCCCGGTAGGATTCACAGAGACAGCAACATTGCCAGGGTCTGTTCCGCTCGCGTTGCCGGACGAGGGCGTGGCGCTGAGCCAGGAGCCTTGATCGGCGGCGGTGGTGGCCACCTGGAACGGAATCGGCGCAGCGCTGCTGGTATTGACGGCGACCTGCTGCGCCGGGGGTGCGGAGCCTCCGGCTGGCGCCGTGTAGAACAGGCCGCCTGGGAGCACATCGGGGGATGGTGCAACCGAGTCAGGGTCAACATTCAGAACCGCGATCGCAAATTGCGGGGAGTTGAGCGAGTTCGGATCCGTGATCTGGATCAAAGCGTAGTAAGGACCGAGGGCTAATTGCGTAGCGTTTGGAACGGGCGCGGCGGTGAGAACGCCGGGAGTGGAGGCAGTAGCAGTGCCGCTGGATGAAACCAGGTTTAACCAGTTGGAGCCGGTGACCAATGTGGCGGTCCAATTCACCGCGGAATTCGGATCGCCGATATTCAGAATTTCGAAGTTTCGTGTAGCGGATGTCCCGCCGTTCTGGCGGGCGTGGAAGAAGACGCCGGTAGGGATCACCGAGATTACGGGACCACTCGCGGCGACAAATAATGAAATCGGAATATCTACATTACCGGCGGTGGAGGCAAGGTGAAGGTTGTCGTGATAATTACCGATCGCGAGACCGCTGGTATTCACTTGAACTTGGAGAGGCACCGCTCCCCCCAGGACGGTTTGGCCGGAATTGGGAGTGATGGCGGAGATCCACGAGCTTCCGTTCGTAACCGTAGCATTGAACGCCAGCGTGCTGGCGCCGGTATTCGATACCAGCAGGTCCTGCACCAGGATTCCCGGAGCGGCCGCCCGCGCGCCAAAGCGCAGCATGGAGGGTGACACGGTGAGCTGCTGGGGATTGTTGCTTACGTTCAGGGTGACTGAGACGTCGGTGGGGAGGTTGTTGCTGTCAACCACGCGAACGCGAGCCGGGTACGCACCCGCCGCGAGGGCGCCCTGGTTCACATTGACGACTAACCCTGCGGGCGCTGAGGCGCCGGTGGGACTCACCGAGATCCACGCAGGCGCTGCACTACTGCTCTGCCCATCGTCAACCAGAACGCTAAAGTTAGCCGGGGGCTTGGTGCCGCTGGCGGGCGTTACTGCGATTGCCTGTGATCCCGGCGGTCTCCCTTGGAAATCGGCGTTGAAGATGAGACTCAGCGGAGACACCTCCACTTCGGGGGTTCCAACAACGAAGCTGACCTGGAAGGGCGAAGAAGTCTGGCCGCCGAGGCTGTCGGTTACCCCGATGTTGAATGGAAATGTACCGGTCGCCGTAGGCGTGCCGCCCAGAAGTCCGGCGGGGCTGATGGTGATGCCGGGTGGATTTGCGTCCATGGAGAAGGTGTACGGGGGCACGCCACCGGTGGCGCTGATCTGTTGGGAATAGAGCGCTCCGACGTCGCCGCTGGGCAGCGGCGAGGCGGTGGTAATGGTAGGCACGGTATTGATCACAACCGAGTACTCGCTCTCGGCCGAAATCTGATTCGGCCCGCTCGCCGTGTTCGCCATAATAAAAAAGGTGAAGGTTCCGGTTTGGCCGGGAGTTCCGGCCAGAAGGCCATTCGTCAACGAGAGGCCCGGCGGCAAGGCGTTTCCGTTGATCGTTCCCGCCGGCAGTGCGGTGAAACTGTACGGACCAGGACAACCGTTCACTGTGAACTGAGTCGGCGTGTACCTGAGGTTGATCTCTCCCTGCGGAAGGGTTGCAGGCAGCAAGCTGGCCACGCATGTCGGAGGGGGAGTGGCGTTCACGACGTTGATAGAGAGTTGCCGGGTCGCTGTAAATGTCGCGGAATCGTTGTATTCGGCCTGCACGGTGAACGTAAAGACGCCGGTGGTGGTCGGTGTGCCGCTAATGACTCCGGAACTTCCATTCAAGGTCAAGCCGGGCGCCGGGATTCCTCCGGGGAAGCAGTTGGCATCCGGGGGACATATGTACCAAGCGACTGTCCCTTCCGCGCTCATCGTTTGGAGTTGTTGGGAATAGTGGGCACCGACCGTTGCCGTTGGAAGAGAGGTGGTCGAGATTGAGAACCCGCTTCTTACGTCAATCGTAAAGCTCTGAGTGTCGAGGGTCGGCGAGGAGTCGTCGTACTCCGCTTCAACGACGAAGGAATAGAGACCCGGTGTGGTCGGTGTGCCAGTTATGGTTGTGGTTGCAGCCGTCGTGGCCGTATTCAGCGTCAACCCGGGCGGCAAGCCTCCGGACATAATGCCCCAGGCTACCGGGGACGGGCCGCCAATCTGGGTTTCAGTAAGTTGAAGAAAATACACGTCTCCCATGGTTCCATTTGGCGCAGTTGTCGGCGAGATCTGGGCGGTAAGCATTCCGGCTGAAGCCAGAAACAAGAGTGCGGCAATTCCACGAGAACGCATTTTCTTCCATCCTTTGGGGGACTCCATTCTATGTGAATTCGCTGGCGCGAACCAGCGGAATCTTCATATAGGGGATTCCTTATGAGGAGTGCGAGCCAATGTTGATGTACTCCTCTTCTACCTAAACGCGTAAAGCAAGCCTAAAACAGCTCACCCAAACGAAAATTTGTTCTGCCGTCCCTCTGGAACATCGCCACCGTCAGGATTCGGCGCGCCTGAACATGACAATGGAAAAAGCCAGGTCCCGGCGTTCGCGAGTGAGTTTCAGTGACTGTTGAAATTGCTGCTCGTTTGGGTAGCTCCCGCAGGCTTCTTTAAAGATGTTAGCTTGCGTGAGGGCCTGAAACACCGGGTCGTTTGGATACCGGCCAAGGAATTCATCGCAGATTTCAAGCGCACGGCCTGGATTTCTTTCGGTGAGCTGCCGGCGGGCGTCCTCATAGGCGTTGTGAATGGAGTCATGCTCGGATCGGACCTCTTTATAACGGCTTTGATAAAGAGCATCCCGTTCGGGAAGCGCTGCATCTGGAACTTGCCGGCCGACCTCCAGCAATCGCTCCAGCTTACTGAGGGCCGTGCTGATTTCGCCGCTGTAGTAGGTGTTTACTGCAGAGCTAGTCGATTTCAGCCCCCGTCCGGAGTGCCTCCTGTTCCCGGTTCTCTGCTTCCTGAAGTAATCCGCGGGCCACTGAATCGGAAGGCCGGATCTTCAGGGCCTCAGTTAGCGCCTGGCGAGCTTCTGAGAAATCGTGCCGGTCCAGGTGGCGCCGTGCCAGAGCCATCCAACTTTCGACCTGGCGTTCATTGCGCCGTTGCTCAATAGAAGAGCGCATGGCCAGAGCGTCTGCATTCTCCGGATCAATATTGCAGTGGTTTAGAATCAAGGAGAGTCGCAGCCGGGCGCGTAGCTCAGGTGGATAGAGCACCTGCCTTCTAAGCAGGTGGTCGCTGGTTCGAGTCCAGCCGCGCCTACCAATTTCGCCGTTTTGAAGTAGCAACTTACGAGTTTATGAGGGCAATCTCAATCTTGCGAGCGTACCGGAACCGTATCAAAACCCGATTGGTCCGGTAAGACCGTATCAAAACGTTCGGCACATTCCTTGTTCGTTGACCTGCCGAATTAGCTCGGCCAACACCGCGATCCACGCGGGGTTGGAAGATGAGGGGCGTAATGTTCGGAACGAGATGAGGAACGGACGATCCCTTGCGGGAACGTCCCTGGCGGCAGAAACCTCTGGGCCCGGTGCATTCGTTATTTGCAACGAGTTGCGCCGGCGTTCATGCAAGTCTTGTCCCACCTCCAGAAAAGCTTACACCGCAGGACGATGGTCGCAGGATTCTGATCGTTTCGTGTCGGTGACCTCTCCCTTCTGGCCCGCCTGTCCGAAGGCGGTCGCTTTTTGGGCTGCGTTTGAACCATCGGACCAAAAAGCGGTTCAGGGCAGACACACCATATCCATCATCCGCAAGATCACCATCATTGCTCAAAACGGCGAAGAATAGATATACGGCTTGGAATCATAAAGAAGGATGCGGCATGCTTTTTGAGCAGGTGGTCAGTGGCTCGCGTCACTGACGCGCCCACAAACTTCAGCCTCTGAATCAACAACTTGTAGCTCTGAGGCATCGTCAGCTCAAACGCGAGAACGTATCAGAACCGTATCCAAACTCGATCAGTCCAGTAACACCGTTTGGAGATTTGGGTTTATCCACCTTCCGCAGTCCGATCTGGTTCGATCATGCCGTTCGCTAGCAAGATTCTCTTGAAGAACACCTAGAACACACGGGGCGCATCACAACTCCTGGCTGCCCAGCTTATCGACCGACTGGCGCCCCATGACCTGAGGGGCAGCTGCGCGCGGTTGCGCCACCTGGCTGATGGGGAACTGGAGCAAATCCAGTTTCTTCTTGGTCACGCGTCGGTCCAAACAACCGAGCGGTATCTCGGCTGTAAGCAGCGCATCCGTCAGGCCGTCAATGATCGCATCGCGATCCAATTCTAGATCCACGGCTGAGTTCCGTCGTTACAAATAGAATGGGGATTTGGGGCAGAAATTCCCCCAAAGACGGCATGGAAAGCAATATCCCGGGTCGACTTTACCTCCAAGTGACGGCGTAATGCTCACCGATTGCTCAACCGGGCATGCCGCGAAACGCCTGGTGGTGTCACTTTGACCAACACCGTTCAGCCCTTCAGAGTAGCTGTATATTCACTGCCTGCTTGTCGGGGCCTCTAATCGGATCGTGCAGATCGATCGGGCGCTACAAGTCTCGCCTAAGTCCAATAGAAAATAAGATAACAGACTGATGCTGACTGCCGGTGTGCGAGTTCGCTTCTATTCTGTTAAGCTGCTTCGTGCGGTATGAATATTCGGAGCATGACTGATGTCGAGCGCCTTCTGAAGGGAAATCCTACAGCTCGCCAGCTCCATGATCTTTGGGAAAGTCGGCGGCCGATAGATGACTCAGATGCGCGGAAATACGTGCGCTATTCTTCCAACGAACTGGCGCGCATCCGCTGGCTGGACGACCTGAGTCTGGCGAAGAGGTTCACATCGCAGGCGCTGGAGAGCGAAGAGTTCTTGTTGGCGATCAACGCGGCCCGCGAAGTTCTGCTGGGACGGACGGATGTCGCTGAGGACGACCGGAACTACCGCCTTCGCATCACCATGGACTGCGCCACGGCGCTAAACCGACTTGGCTTCATAACGGAGGCGCGGGCGGAAATCGAAAAATATCTGGGTCCCGAGCACCTGCCTGGGATGGGAAGCAGACTGAAGACCGATATACTCGCACAACTGGGCGACATTCTGCGGAATGAGTGGCACACCGCCACGGCCGGGACGGCGAAAATCGGGGCGGCATTGGACGCTTTGGAGTTTTACAACCGCGCGCTCGAAATCGAGCCAGACCGGATTGAGGTTCTCTCGCCCACCGCATCAACGGAATTCATCCTGAGTAAGCCAGGAGAACCTCTTCGGCAGAAGTCTCAGGAGACAGCTCGACGGGTTATAAAGGTCGCCGAGTACCTGGATTCTGAGGTGAAGCGCTGGCAGACCACTTTGGCAGTGGCCACGGCGCAAGCGGTGCTGGGGAGAACCGACGAGGCCTTCCGCTCGTTCAGGGATCTGAAGAGCATGGGCGGGATCGGTACTGCGGATTTGGCGGCGGCGCGACATGAGGCGCAGTTCCTGGCGGAAGCTCTGGGTCAGCCGCGAGAGTTTTTCAAAACGGCGTTTCCTCCGCTGAAGTTCGTGGTGTTTACGGGACATCCGGAAAGTTTACGGCGTGAATCCCTGGATGGATTGCGCCAGGCCATGAGGGAGGAGCTGACGAACATGGGCGCGCGAGTCGCGTTGGGAAGCGCCTGCGCCGGTGCCGAACTTTTGTTTGCCGACGTCCTATACGACCTGGGAGGCAAGGTGCATCTGGTCCTACCATGGTCGCGGGAAGATTTCCTGAAGACTCGGGTTCTGCCCTTCGAACCGCAGGATGGTACCGGAGCCGTCTGGACGCCGCTTTACGACGCCATGCTGCAAAAGACGGCGACGATCCGGGAACTCGGACACTATTCGGCTAAGGGAGCCCAAGCCGCGCTGGATTTTGCCGCCGAGGCGGCTGCAGGTATTGCTTTGAATATCGCGCGGGCCTTAAGGCTGGATATCCAGCCCGTGCTCCTCGGCGATACAGTATCAGGCGCATTTGAGGATTTATGGGCGCCGAGAATAGAGGCTGAAACAATCAGGGTTGGTTCTTGGAAATACTCGGCTCCCGCCGCGAAGGCTCCGGTGGCCTGGTCGCGCGGCGGTTGTGAGCGCGATACCCTTCACCAGGAAGTGAAGAGCATGCTGTTTGCCGATATCGAGGGATACGGCAAGCTCAACGAGGAAACGATACCGGCGTATATCGAGACGTTTCTAGGGCGTCTCGGACGGCTGGTTGCTACCAGTAAACACGCGCCGTGCAGCGTGAACACTTGGGGTGACGCCCTTTACGCCGTGTTTGATTTCGCTTGCGATGCTGGGATGTTTTCGCTGGAACTCCTACAGATGGTGGAGGAGAGCGGCCCCGACTGGCTGGCGAAAGGACTTTATTGGGAGTCCCGCTCCGACAGGGGCGAAGTGATTCAGCATCCCTTAAACGTCCGGATCGGGCTCCACACCGGCCCTGTGGCCATGCACTTCGATCCGGTTGTGCGGAGGATCGGCTACACAGGTGCGAATGTGAGCCGAGCCGCTCGAATTGAGCCCGTTGCGAAACCTGGCCAGGCCTATGCCAGCGAGGAGTTCGCGGCGATGGCGGAGCTGCATTGCGGATCCAATACGGGATCTGGGCCAGGCTTTATGTGTGAGTATGCCGGCAGTATGGCGCTCGCCAAGGGTTATCCCGGACGTTATCACGTTTATCGAGTGGTCCCGAAACGCGTGTTAACCATCGAACCGCTCGCGAACGCAGTGCATGAAGCGTATTGCGAAGAGGCGCGTGCGAAAGGGGAGACTCCCGAAACCAACAGGTCGCTTCGTCCGTGGGAAGAGTTAACCGAGGATCTGAGAAACTCGAACCGCGCGCAGGTGGAAGATATTCCCAACAAGCTTCGGATGGTCGGGCTGGAACTGGCGGCCACCAATGGGCCGGGTCCGATCGAAATGCCACTGACCGATGAGCAGATTGAGCAGCTGGCAATTAGGGAGCATGAGCGCTGGATGGCAGAGCGCGAACAAAGTGGCTGGACGTACGCGCCGGTTAGGGACAACGTGCGGAAGTACCATCCTTCGATGGTGGGGTGGAACCGGCTTTCGGAGTCAGAGAAGGACAAGGACCGCGATGCGATTCGTGGGCTGCCAGAGCTCATTGAGAAAGCCGGCTTCCGTGTGAGACGGATTCCTTGACGGCTTGACTCACAGCGTCGATGCTTTGTTGCGGACCGATGGACCACCGGTTCGTCCGGTGGACCACCTATTCTTCCGGCGGGCCGACGTTGACTCGGGCTGTATCCGGTTGGTCAGTAGCGATGTATGCCTCGAGAAGGAATTCGTGAGCGGGGAGGATAACCTGATATCGGGGAGGATAACCTGATATGTAGTGTGTCCGACCATTACGGTCTTCGCGTTGAACTGGAGTTGTCAAACTGAAACCGTCGAGGAGTCCGAGGCTTTCCTGTCAAGGATCGCGCGGAGCCTCTTCACCACTCGATGGATGGAATACCGGATTCTTGCGGAGTTGCTTTGTTCCTGCGCCATGTTGATGGCGGTCGAGGCGTCCCCTAGGTTGCAAGCAACGTTCCAGCGAGGTCATCGGGGATTTTCGGGATGGGTCAAATGGTATGTAGACGCGCTTGTTCGCAGCTTTGGAGTATTACGCGTCCAATTGGACCAGCGGCAGCGCGACGTGTATCGCAGGCAGATCATGGATCGGCTTGACCGGCAAATCAGGGCTTATCATGTCCCGCGCCTCCAAGAGAACAGTTTGATCGCCGCCAGAATCAAACAAATTGGCAAGTATTTGTTCATCGTAGTCATTCTGGGTTGCCTGGCAGGCCTCCTCGCCGGTTTTCCGGGCCTCGACCGCGCTTCTTGGTGGAACCGTGCCGCGAACTGGATTTCGACCGCCGCCGCGTTCTACGATTTGGGTGGCGCGCCGGCGGTTTTCGCATACCAGACGGAATTTTCGAAACTAGCCCAGATCTCCGGAATTTTTGAGCAGCAGCTCCGCGCGCTGTTGTCGAAAACCAACGCCAGTTCGAGTTCCGGAGAGAACTTGCGCAATCTTACGACTGAAGCTGCCGAATTGCTAATGCAAGAGGACGAAGATTGGTATCCGTTTTATCCGCTGCGAGAGTTGGAAAAGCCCATCTAACACTCGGCTCACTCACAATAATTCAGGTCTGGTGAACGTCGCGCTTCTTTAGCACACCCAGAACCAGTGTAAGCAAGAAGGTGAACATCACGCCCAGTATACCGGCGCACCTCGCCGGCGGCGTCCGGTTGCCCGCGGGAAAGGCGGGCGCCGCGGAATCGACTGGCTGACCCTGTGCTTCGATTTCCAGATTCGCTTCGAAGGCCCAGCGGGAGGGAACGATGTCCGCCACTCGCCTCATGGCCGCGGGCATTTCTCTAAGGGGTTGAATACCCCCTCCGAGTGCGATGATGGGCAAAAGAACCAAAGGCAACAACGCTATGGCGACCTCCGTTGTAGGGGCCAAGGCCGAAACCGTCAATCCCAGCGCCGACCCGACTAGCGACGAGAGATATAGCATTGCGAGCGATTTGAAGAAGTTGGCCTGAAGATGACAGGCCACTGTGACAATGCCCAGCAGAAGTGAACATTGAAACAGAGTGAGCGCACCGGCAACCGTCAGCTTCGAGAAGACATAGGAGGGCAGCTTCAGGCTGACCATCCGTTCGCGCTGGTACACCGTCCACTCGCCCACGATATCCCGGGCTGCGTTATTACAGCCGAACCAGATCGCGCCCACCACCATCAAAAACTCAATGCCGGGCGTCTTGGTGAGCACACTCGCGGGGTTGTTCACGTCGATCCGGCCAAATACGCCAGCGACCAAGATCGCGAATAGGGGAGCCTGAATCAGCAAGATGGCCATCTGCATCCGATCGCGGACTTTCAGGATCACGTTGCGCCGCACCAGGGTCCACCACTGTCCAAAGCCGAATTTGCGACCCTCTCGCTGGGCTGCGTGGGTCTCGCCGGCTGGAATTTTCTGCGACCGCTCCTGAACAAAGAGTCGGCTGAATTTGGACTCTCCGTAAACCGAGACCCAGTCCGGAGTCGGGCGCTTTGCCAGGCCACTGAGCAGCATCTCAGGCCCCGGTTCTTTGCCGGGCTGCCGACGCAACGCCTTCACACCTTCCTCATCGAAAAACTCGATAGAATCCGGATAAGCCGGGCCGAAGTACGCTAGTGCGCCGCAGCCTCCCCGGTCCCGCGAAATCATGATCAGGCTGTCGAATTGTTTGAAGATCTCCAGGCTTGGTTGATGGATGGTCGTTATGATCGTCTTGCCTTGGCCCGCCAGCCGCTTCAGCATCTGCACCACGCCTTCAGCGTCGTAAGAAGAAAGCCCTGAGGTGGGTTCGTCAAGAAAGATGACCGGAGTATCGCTGATCAACTCCATGGCGATATTCACGCGCTTGCGCTGCCCGCCAGATAACACTTTTTTTTCCGGCGAGCCAATTACAGTGTTCTTTTTATCACCGATGCCCAGGCCGGCTAGTACTTTATCGATTCGGGTTTCGATTTCATCGTCCTTCAGATCGGTTCGCAGTCTGGCATTGAAAAAGAGAGCCTCGCGCACGGTGAGTTGAGCATGTACGATGTCGTCCTGCGGAACATAACTCATCTGTGTACGGAACCGGTCATAGAACCGGTAAAGATCGGTTCCGTTGAACAAGACTTTGCCGCCGGCGGGAGGAGTGTAGCCGTTCAGGGCTTTTAGAAAAGTGGTTTTGCCGGCCCCGGCGGGACCCATCAGAGCCACCAGTTCGGACGGGAAAATCGTCAGCGAGATGGGATCCAGCAGCCGGGCGCCGGTGGGGGTGTTTACCGAGATCCCGCTAACTTCAATCGTGACATTACCGACGTACTCACGCTTGATCAGTCCGCCGTCTTCAAGAAACTGGAACCGGAAAGTGCCCAGTCCTATCTCCTGGCCTGGCACGATGCGGGCTTTCCCCGTGATCCGTTGGCCATCGACGAAGGTGCCGTTCCGGGAACCCAGATCCTCGACATAGATGCCATCAGCGCTACGCCTCAGAACCGCGTGACGCCAGGAAATCATTGGATAATCCAGCGGATAGCCGCAATCCGGATCGCGCCCAAGCACCATTTCATCGCCATGAAAATTGACGTGCTCGAAGCTGCTTTCGCCTTGCTCGATGTGCTCGGCAGTCAGGATCCGGCCAGCGGAGATTTTAAATGAGCCGAGATAGATCTCGTCGTTCGGATCGAGCCGCGCGCGCTGAATTCGATTCCCGATCCGATTAAGAGAAGTTCCGTTGAGCGAATTTAGATCCTCAATCACCCACTCAGCACCCTCTCGCACCAGGCGCGCATGGTCCCAGGAAACCATGCGGTAGTCTAAATGAACGTTGCTATCTGGGTTACGCCCTATGGTGATGGTTTGGAGGCCTTCGCCGTCAACTGGCGCCGGAGGCCGTCGTTCAGCCCGAGGCCACGGCATCGGCACACGACCCGAGAGAAGGACCTGGTCACGCTGGGAGACATAGACCGGCCCATTTGCCTGCAACCGATGACCGTTAACAAATGTGCCGTTCGCCGATCCCAGGTCTTCCAGGACATAGCTCTCGCCATGCAACGCTAACCTGCAATGACGACCGGATACTGCAACATCATTGACTACAATGTCACACTCGGCTGCACTGCCGATGATCCAGGAGGCTAGAAAAACAGGTGTTTGTGTGGACAAACCCGACGCGAACCTTTCCGCCTATTGCGCTGGCAGGTTTGCCAAACGATTGGCTGCTTCCGGTGTTCCCGACTTCGCGTAAAGCCTTCGCGCTTCGTTTAGATTCCTGGGTACACCCCGGCCTTCTTCATACATCAGTCCTAGTCTAAAGGCGGCGACCTCGCCGCCAGGGAGGTTGGCAGCCTTGGCGTACCATTGCGCGGCTTTAGCCTGATTGCCGCCGCTCGCGAGAACGCCCCTGCCAGTCTCATACATCACGCCGAGATTGAACATCCCGCGGACATATCCCAGGTCCGCAGCCTGCTGGAACCAGTGCAGGGCGTCACTATCGCTCTTGGTTCCTCCGAGACCTTGGGCGTACATACTGCCCAAAAGCACCATGGCTTGCGGGTTGCCCGCGTTTGCCGCCTTCGTAAACGTGTCACGAGCGGCCGCTTCGTTGTGATTGGCTAATTGGTTCTTGCCGTCTCTAAGAAGCTGGTCAGCATCCGCAATTTGAGGCGGAGGGTGCTTGATTGGAGCCGGTGGAGGTTCAAGAGGCGCCTGAGGCACGGTCGCGGGCCTGGGTTTTACGGTTGGCTGAATGGTACTGACAGGTTCCTGATTGAGGGCATCTACCGGATGGTCATTCCGGACCTGGTTCGGGACACTGACCGCAGGTTTTGCGGGTGGTGACACTTGCGTTCCAGCGTTATTGGCGGGCACAGTTGGCGGTTGCGGGGAAGTGTTGACGGAGACCCTCGGTTTACTTTCGCTGTGAAAAGCGAAGTAACCGCCCACAGCACAGAGTCCAACGATTGCCACACCCGCCACCGCCCATGGAGCCGCTCGGCTCTTGGATTTCAAGGGCAACGCAGGAGCGGGAGGAACCGAAACCGGCTGCGGAACAGGGCTGGGCGAAGAAGGAGTTGCAAGGGACGTCCGAACGCCGGGTTGACCTTGTAATGAAACCTTGATCGGCGCCGGAGCCGGACCGCTGGGACGTGGCTCAACCGAAGTTAGCCCCTGAGCTATAGGCTCAAACACCGTCGCCTGCCGGCTCACAAACGGTTTCGGAGGCGCGAAAGGTTTGGGCGGGGGAAGTGACGTCCGCGCAACAGGCGGGTCGATTACGGACAAAGGTGCGGTATTGATCGCATCGGCGAGCGCACTCATTACAGCATTGCAACTCTGATACCGATTGGCGGGATCTTTTTCCATGCACTTCAACACCACAGCTTCGAGCGTCGGTGATAACCCCGGATTCCTATCCGACATGGGCGGAGGCACGCCGCGAACATGGCCCTCTTTAACGGAGAACTCGGTAGCATCGTCGCTCGAAAACGGCGGAACTCCCGTCAGCAGGGTATACAGAACTACTCCGAAACTATAAATATCTGATCGCCAGTCCACGGCATTCGGGCGCAGTATCTGTTCCGGGCTCATATAGTCGGGCGTGCCGACTGTTAGCCCGGCGCTCGTCAATCTCCGCTCAGCCCCCATAGCGATTGCGATACCGAAATCGGTCAACATGGCGCGTCCCGTGTCCTCGATCAGTATGTTCGAGGGTTTGACGTCGCGGTGGACTAATTGTGGTTGCTGGTTATGTGCGTACTCTAGTGCGCTCAGTACATCCGAACTAACCGCCTCGACCTCCGGCAGCGGAAGCGGGCCGCTCTGTTGCTCCAGACGAGCTTCAAGGCTCTGACCCGACACGAATTGCATGACCAGGTAACTGTGTCCCTCGATCTGAAGAAAATCGACAGCCGGAACGATATTCGGGTGGCGTAGCCGTGCCTGCCGCTTGCCTTCGCTCAAGAACCGCTCTTCCAGTTGGGGATCGCCGGAAAACTTCGGGAGCAGAAACTTGATCGCCGCGCGGGTGCCAAGATGCACGTGCGTGGCCTCCCAGACCTCGGCCATTCCGCCCGCTCCCACCTTGCGCTCCAGGATATACTGGCCGACCGTCCGTCCCATTCCTTGCCCTTTGGTCGTCTTCATTTCGGCCAGCGAAGGACCAGGGATAGGGGTGATTGGCGTCGGGCCTCGCCCGGCCTGGGGATTTGCATTCATCCGCGGCGGTCCCCCGCCCGTATTCCGCAGATACACCAGCTTTTCTGCAATGTCGAAAGCCAACGTGTTAACCAATGTCGAGAACTCCGGGGCGTCCGACTTTAACTTCACGGGGATCCGGCGTGGCCCATCCTCTTTCCAAAATGCAACACGTTTATGGTTGTCGAGAGGCGAGGGGTAAAATTCTCCTTCACTTAGAGGCAGACATTCGATCAAGAACAGCCGCGAGAAGTCCGGCGCCGCCCACTGCTCCACGAAGGCCTGTAATTCTTGACGCGGCCAACTGCGATCCGCATAATTGGGCGAGCCGATCGCAAGAAACAGGGCTGATTTTCTTACGGCAGTCAGTAGTTCGGGCAGATGATAATTCGCGCCGGTCGCCCGGCTATCTACGTACACTTTGAGTGCATCCGCGTTACGCACTCGTTGGCGAACCGCCGATTCGAGCTGTTGAACAAATTGAGGAATCCAGCCGCCCCGGCCATCGGCAGCGACGTCGTCAGCGTGGGCGTAGCTTACGAAGAGATCGTAGTCAAAACCCGGCGTAATAGCCATTGGACACCTCTAGTAGGATTCCAATTTCCGGCGAGGAGACATCGCAAACTAGAGTACTAAGGGTGACATAACGAGTCAGCATTTAGCAACCCCGTGGGCCGATGTAGAGTTCGGTTTTTCCAGCTCCCTGAGCGAGTAGCATCGATACCACTCCTCGTGCTCATCCATGACGATGTTGCTCGCGCAGGCCCGCAAGACTTCTCCCGAACCGTCTGGCCGACTGCTCGTCCCATTCCTTTCCCGTCTCAACGCCAACGCCAGACTCGTTTGCAATAGAGTGATTGGTCAGCTGCAAGAAAAGCCTCAGTCCCTCGCGCATGGAATCACTGCAAGTCGGTTACTTTCCCGGCCGTGAAGGTGATCTTCACGTTGGCATATATGAATACCTTTTGGTTCGCGCCTTTATTGAAGGTCGCTTTCGGCTGTCCCAGGATCGCCGTTATCTGCGCCAATGTCATGCCCACGGCAATCACATTAGAAGCAGACCCCCCAGATGCGCTTGTCTGCTCGGAGGTCCCTTGCGCATTTTGACGTTGGCCCAGTTCGAACTCCACTTTGTCACTTTCCTGTGCTTCCGCCGCAATTTCGTTGGCGCAGTTGGGCTCCGGCGGCGGCGCGGATACCGCGAACGAGGCCTTCATCGCGGCGCCGGCAGCCGTAGCGGGCTCGTGCGGCAGACCACCCTTGCCTTGGTCATTTTGCAGTTTCCCGAGGCCCTGATCGATCGTTTCGCGCATATAGTTCTGCATGTCCTGGAGATCGCTCAGCATTACTGACACGGTGGTCGACCGGGAACATTCCTGGCCGCCTTTGCTCGCTATCACCATCAGGTTCGCGTTGTTCGCGTTGGGAGCTGCCGCTTTCAGTTGCAGCACGTCGCCCGAACTTACCATACACTCCTTTCCTGTGACGTCCACCAAGTCAAGACTCTGGCCAACCAGATACACGTGTGGGACACCGTCGGAAAGCTGCCTAGCGATGCCACTGGATTGCGGATCGGGATCCTGGTTCCTCGCGGTTGCGATCGATTCGGAGTTCTCAAGGGCGATCTGGCGTTGTACTTCACCCGAGATCAACGCCTTGACATCAGAGGAAACCGCAGCTTGGCCGATAACGGGCTGCGGAGTCTGGCCTGAGTCGATGCGCGCCTGGTAGGCATCCGCCAGCGCATTCGAAATCATGTAGTCCGTTAGCCAGAGCGAGGCACTCGGATAAACCGGTGCCGGCGTAAAATAGCGACTATAGTAGCCGTACCATGGAGTTCCAGTCCATCCCCAGGCATACGGCGCCGGTTGAATCCACGGATTGTAGACCCAGCCATAGAATCCGACTGGATAATAACTGACAGGTGCATAGACCTCCATATTTATGCCGCGGTAACGGTACGGCCGATAGAAGTGGTCATAAGCCCTCCCGTTGGCGAAATAAGTCCGGTGGGCAAACTCATGGCCCCGAAACATGTAGGCGCGTTGAACATAGCCGCCCCGGCCGCCGTGCTCGGCGACAATACGAGAATGATCGGCGCGCTGCACTGTCACCCGCCGGTCACCGCTAAGACCATAATGAACGTCCATCCCGCGCTTTGCGTCATGGACGTCGCTGCGGCGCCCGTTGGGTCTTGTTCGAATCTCGCTGCCATTTGTCAAACGCGCGGTCTTGCCGGCGTTGGTCTGGGGCCGGCTGGGCCCTGTACTTCCCTTGGCGGGGGACCGTGCTCCGGGCCGGTTCGTCGGCCCATGGTTCAAAGCGGCCGGCCCTTTCGGGGGTGCGCCCCGGTTTGCGGGTGCACGGCCGGCTTGGGTCCTGCCTGGTTGCTGATTGCGTGCAGCCGGCGTCGGCGGTTTGGCCGGTCTCGGCGGTGCTGCCGGCCTTGCCGCCGGCCTTGCCGCGGGCGCTGGTCTGGCAGGTGCCCTGGCTGCGGGTGCCTGCTTCGGGGCGGGTGGTTTTTGTTGAGCTACGGCATTCAGGCACGCAAGGTTGGCAGCCAAAAGTATTCGGATTAGACCTTCCTCCGCTTTACACATTAGCGTTCCCTCTCTTTGTTGAGCTTGATAGAGCTACGGAGTCTTGCCCCTCGCACTACGACGAATCGGGCTGAAAGTTTCCTGGACACAATTTGTGGATTCTTCCCTGGTCGTGTGCCTTACAGTATGCAGCCCTGTCATTCGTGTGCGCATCACAGCCTTGCTGAGCAGCGCGGCGCCGGCAAAGCTGGCTGAAGAAACCCTCGGCAATTCTGCTACAGACTTCCAAAGCGTTTCAGTTCCAATTCGGTTCCTATTCCCGAATTTGGACAGTATACCTCTGCGGCATGACGAAGCAAAGCAAAGAGTTTTTTGTTTCCGTTCTAGGACGCCAGCCTATTGGTTAGTAAGATAATTCCGCGCCGGTCATACTACGCCAAGAAAATGAT
>Ga0335074_10002403_pt1 | contig 25505 bp, 26 predicted proteins | sample Lox_Sample_23_FD_206715 | JGI IMG/M metagenome (GOLD analysis project Ga0335074, IMG submission 206715) | Soil microbial communities from Loxahatchee National Wildlife Refuge, Florida, United States - Lox_Sample_2.3 | ecosystem: Environmental > Terrestrial > Soil > Wetlands | place: USA... | reverse complement strand
GCCGGTACCCGGGCCGGTACCCGGCGCCGGCTGAGCCCGGCTTACCGTTGACTCTCCCGCTAGGGGAGGCTTGAGGATCACGGCCACGGCGTCTTCACCGAAGAGGTAGGCCTACGTCATGAGCGTCCTGGTATCGATCGGCGATTTCTCCCGCATGACGCACCTGAGTATCAAGGCGCTGCGCTTCTACCACGATCAGGGGCTGCTCGAGCCAGCCCGGATCGATCCCGGCAGCGGCTACCGTTACTACGAGCCCGCCCAGCCGTGCGGCTCGTGACCGGCGGGCGCCTCGGTGACCAGTTCGGCCGCCGCCGGCTGTTCGCCCTGGGGATGCCCTGCTCCTGGTGGTGGCCGCCATGACCCGGCTGATGCCGGGACGTCAGCGAGCAGCCTGACCAGTCCGGTTTATCCGGAACATGCCGTGCAGGGCCGCGACGCCCGGGCCGGTGGAGCGCACGTCGAGCACGGTGGCCCCGGCGTTCGTCTCCACCGTCCAGGCCGCCCACGAGCAGCATTCGCTTTCCACGGCGACGAGCCTGCGCAGTTCTTCCTCGACCCCGGGCTCGGGGCGGAAGGACATGCGCAGGCCGTCGGCGGTCTGGGTGCACTCGGTCAGGGCCCGGGCGATGAGCTCTTCCCAGCAGCCGGCCTGGGCCGCCAGGCCGGCCGGGGTCAGCGTGCAGGCGATCAGCATGGTGCCATCATCGTTGTTAAAGTCGGCTTGATGTCAAAACCGCTGAGCATCGGCGAGGTAGCCAGGCTGGCCGGCAAGCGACCGTCCTCGATCCGCTACTACGAGCAGATCGGGCTGCTGCCCGCGGCCGAACGGGTGGCCGGGCGGCGCGTGTACGGCCCGGGCGTCGTGCGCACGCTGGCGGTGATCGAGACCGGGCAGCGGGCGGGCCTCACGCTCGAGGAGATCGGGGCGCTGCTGGCCGCCTCCCTGGACGACGCGGCGGCGATCGAGCGGCTCAGGGAGATGGCCGAGCGCAAGCTGCCGGAGATCACGGCGCTGATCGAGCGCAGCCAGCTCGTCCGCGACTGGCTGGAATGCGCGGCGCGCTGCCAGTGCCCGAGCCTGGACCAGTGCCCGCTGTTCGGTGATCCGGCAGAGCTGCCCCCGGCCCGTGGATCGCTGATATGAACGGCCCCCGGCTGGGAAGGGAGCAGGCATGACGCTCACGTGGACCAAGGAGGCCTCGCCGCGCTGGGACGCGGACAAGCAGCGCCTGTTCGGCCCGGCCGAGCTGGCCGCGGTCGGGCTGGCCCCAGCCGCGCCGGGCGAGCCGGTGGCCGACGAGTGGTGGCGAGTCGCCGACGGCGATGACCTGGCCGGCTACGGCTGGCTGGACACCGAATGGGGCGACGCGCGGATCACCTTCTTCGTCGCGCCGGGCCATCGCGGTCAGGGCGTCGGTCGCTTCATCCTGGAGCACCTCGAAGCGGAGGCCGCCGCGCGCGGGCTGAACTACATCTACAACGTCGTCCCCGAGACCCATCCCGACGGTCCCCGGATCAAGAACTGGCTCTCGATGCACGGCTTCCGCGAGGCGTCCCGCGGGCAGCTGAGCCGTCAGGTGGAAGCCACACCGACAGGTGCGCGGGCTCCAGCGAGCGATACACCGCGCTGAGCAGGTCGGCCCGGACCCCGTAAGGGTCGACCGCGTCCTGCAGCCGGGCCGCGAACGCCGCCACCGTCCGGTCCGCGTCGTACCTGGCCCGGTTGAACCGCCGGTCCAGCCGGTACTTCAGGATCGCCACCCCGATGCCGATGGGCAGCAAGCTGACGGCCAGCACCCAGATAAACACGTTCTGGACGGCGGGAACCACGGCCCGTTCGGCCAAAATTCCCGGCTACGGCCTGTGCCTGGCCGTACGGCGAGAGGTGAAGCGGGCCGGCGGGCCGCTCGTGTACTAGGGCGGGACCACGGGCGAGCAAGGGCGCCTGCCCCGACGCGGAATCGTCAGCCGAAAAGGGGAAGGCGCTGGCTTTCCGGAAGGGGAGCGCGGTGAGGTCTGGTCACTATGCCAAAATCCTGATCGCCATGATCGGCCTGGGCCTGGCGGCCACGGCCTGTTCATCGGCATCGTCATCCACCTCAAGTTCTGCAAGCTCGACCACTACGGGCGCCGCGGCGGCGCCGTCAGCGCAGCCGGCCGCGTTCCTCGGCCAGTTGCAGCGAACGACGGGACCAACGCGCTGGACGAGGCCAGCATGTGAGCCCGGCCCGGGCGGTCAGAGCCCGGCGGGCTAGCGGGCCGTTTCGCCGATCCGGCCTGCGGACAGGTGGGCGGCGATGGCGGCGCAGGACCGGAGGGTGTCCAGCAGGTAGGTCGCGTTCTGCGCGTCGGGCCAGGACGACAGCTTGACCACCACGGTGCGGGCGGCCCGGTCGGCGTAGATCAGCTGGCCGTGGATGCCGAGGCAGACCAGGACCGGGCCGCCGGGGCCGGGGATGACCCAGAACTGGCTCCGGTACCAGCCGCCGGGCAGGACGTACTCGTTGTCGGTCTGCGCGAAGGCCTCGCGGACCCCGGGCTCCGGGTTACGGACGTCGGCCAGCCAGGCGGCCGGCACGACGGCCTGGCGCTGGGCCACGCCGTCGTCGACCAGCATCTGCCCGAACCTGGCCAGGTCGCGGGCCGTGGCCGAGATCCCGCCGTCGGGTATGGCCGTGCCGAGCGGGTCGCAGGTGATCTCGGCGTCGCACTCGGCCCCGATCGGCTGCCAGACCAGGGCCGAGACCAGATCGGCCATCCGGAGGCCGCTGACCCGCTCGCACGCCCAGCCGAGCATGTCGCTGTCGGCCGACCGGTAGCTGAACTCGCCGCCGTGCGGCCCGGCGCTGCCCAGGCTGGCCAGGTATGGGTAGGTGCCGGCCGGGTCGCCGGGCCGCGCCGGACGCCAGCCCATGGAGCGTTCCATGACGCGGACTTCGGCGTCGGGGGCGGTGTAGGTCTCGCGGAAGGCGACCCCGGTCCGCATGTCGAGCAGGTCCCGGATCGTCGCGCCCGCGTATCCCGAGTCGCCGACCTCCGGCACGTAGGCCGTCACCGGGGCCCGGACATCGAGCAGACCCCGGTCGGCCAGCGCCCCGGCCACGCAGCTCAGGACGGACTTCGACACCGACATGATCAGGTGCCGGGTGCTGGCGGTCATGCCGGCGTAGTACCGCTCGGCCACGACGTGCCCGTCGTGCACGACCAGGAACGCGTCGGTGTACGTGCCGGCCAGCACGTCCTCCACCGTGGCCGTGCTGCCGTCCGCCCGGGTGACGGCCGGGTGGCCCGGGGACGGCCCGGCGGGCAGCGGCGCGGGCCGGCCGGCCGGGATCGGGTGGCTGGGGATGAGCTCGCGCATGTGCCGGAACGCCCAGCGGTGGAACGGGGGATCCTGCCAGTTGGCCAGGGTGACCTGTGACTCCGGTGCCGGGGGGAAGCCGGTCATGAGCTGAGGCACACCGTCGCGCGAGGCGGCCGGGATCTGCAGGTCGGCGCCGTCATGGGTCATGATGCGCACCCTAACGCACCGTCTGCACCACGAGCCGTCGTCTACTATTCGGCTATGTCGCCAGAGCGGGGGCCGGGGGATCCGGGTGCGCCGGTCACCGCCTACAACTGGCAAGACCCGCCGTTCAACCGCTGGGCGTTCTGGCACGTCGGCGACGTCCTGCCCACCTACCCGGTGTCCCCGGGCGGCGGCCCGGCCCGGGTCGTGCCGGCCTCGGCGGCCGGCCTGGACCTGCTCGGCGTGGCCGTTACCCGCACCGGCGGGTCGGCTGGCACGGCGGGCGAGGTGCTCGACGACACCTTCACCGACGCGTACGCGGTACTGCAGGACGGCGAGCTGGTCACCGAGTGGTACGGCCCGCTGGGGGCGCCGGATCAGCCGCACGCGCTGATGTCGGTGTCGAAGTCGGTGGTGGGCTGCGTGGCCGCCGTGCTCGTCGACCGCGGCCAGCTCGATCCCCAGGCCCTGGTGACGGCCTACGTTCCCGAACTGGACGCCGGCGGCTACGCGGGCGCCACCGTGCGGCACATCCTGGATATGCGTAGCGGGGTGGCCTTCCTGGAGGAGTACGCCAACCCGCGGGCCGACATCCGGCGGCTGGATGAGTGGATCGGCTGGGACGGCTCGCAGGCCGGCGAGCCGCGCGGGCTGTACCGGTTCCTGGCCACGCTGGCCGCCGAGGCGCCGCACGGGAGCAGGTTCCTGTACCGCTCGGCCGAGTCGGACGTGCTGGGCTGGGTGTGCGAGCGCGCGGCCGGCCGGCCCATGGCCGAGCTGATCTCCGCGCTGGTCTGGGCGCCGATGGGCGCCGAGCACGAGGCCCGGCTGCTGCACGACGGCCTGGGCACCGCCGTGCACGACGGGGGCCTGTGCGCCACCGCCCGTGACGTGGCCCGGTTCGGCCAGATGCTGCTGGACGGGGGGACGGTGCCCGGCGGGACCGGGGGCACCCGCCGCGTCGTGCCGCCGCGCTGGCTGCGCGATGGCTGGGCCGTGGACGCCGACGTGCGCAGCGCGTTCGCCGCCTCCCCGGCCGAGGCGGCGTTTCCCGGCGGCTGGTACCGCAACCAGTTCTGGTTCCGGCCCGGCGCCTACGGCGACGTGCTGCTCGGCCTGGGCATCCACGGCCAGATGCTGCACGTGAGCCGGCGCACAAACACGGTGTGCGTGAAGTTCTCGAGCTGGCCGCAGGCGCAGAACCCCGCCTACCTGGAAGACACGCTGCGCGCGTTCGACGCGATCGGCGGGGCGCTGGCCGGCCGGGATCCCACCCGGGGGCGGCGCCTGGCCGGAGTGGTCTCCGGCCTGAGCCGGCAGGGCGACACCGCGCCGCCGCCGCCGACCGTGATCTTACGTCTCGACGGGTGCGCACGGGACGTTTAACCTGGCGCTATGCCTCGTCGCCACCTCAACGGCATTGCCGAGATCCGCACGTTCTTCCGGACCAACCAGCAGCCGATCTACTTCGTGGGCCCGACCGCCTTCAACCTGCTGGGCATCGACCGCTGGGTGCGTAACTTCCAGTACATCGCCTACTACGACTCCTGGGACGGCCAGCATCCCCGGGTGTTCACGCCGGAGAACCGCCCGTACATCGAGTTCGAGTCGAGCGAGCAGATCAACAACTACCTGCTGCGCGATCCGGAGGTCCGCGAGTACGTGAGCCGCCGGGGCGGCGTGCCGATGGTCGCGATGGTGTTCTTCGACGAAGAGACCGAGGAGATCTGCCGGGAGCAGGGGTACGACCTGATCCTGCCGCCGGATTCGCTGCGCCGGCGGCTGGACTCCAAGATCGTCACCACCCAGCTCGGGAACGAGGCGGGGGCGCCGTCGGTGCCGAACGTGCTGGGCAAGGCCGACAGCTACGCTTCACTGACCGCGCTGGCTGCGGAGAGCGGCCTCGGCACGGACCTGGTGGTGCAGACGCCGTACGGGGATTCGGGCAAGACGACGTTCTTCATCGCCTCCGAGCGGGACTGGGATGCGGTCGCGGCTGATCTCGGCGGCCAGGAACTCAAGGTGATGAAGCGCATCAACAACCATGCCGCGGCGGTGGAGGCGTGCATCACCCGGCACGGCACGATCGTCGGGCCGTTCATGACCGACCTGACCGGCTACCCGGAGCTCACCCCGTACAAGGGCGGGTGGTGCGGCAACGACCTGTTCCCCGAGGCGCTGTCCGAGGACGACCGGGCCGTGGCGATCGGGCACGTCCGCAAGCTGGGCGACCGGCTGGCCCGGGAGGGCTACAAGGGCTTCCTCGAGGTCGACGTGCTGGTCGACATCGACACCGGCGAGGTGTACCTGGGCGAGCTGAACCCGCGGATCTCCGGGGTCTCCTCGATGACGAACGTCACCGCCGGAGCCTACGCCGACGTGCCGTTGTTCCTGTTCCACCTGCTGGAGTTCATGGACGTGGACTACACGATCGACGTCGAGGAGATCAACGAGCGGTGGCGGGCCCTGGCCGCCGTGGACGTATGGTCGCAGCTGATCATGAAGGAGCCGGGCGATACGGTCGAGCGGATCCTGGCCGCGCCGCGGACCGGCGCGTGGCGCCTGGCCGACGGCGGCGCGCTCACCTTCGAGCACGTCAGCAACGACTGGCACGAGATCACCACCGAGGACGAGGCCTTCTTCATGCGGGTCTACGGCGCGGGGGAGTACCGATTCCACGGCGCCGACCTGGGCATCCTGGTCACCAAGGGCCGGATGCAGACCGCCGAGGGACTGACCGAGCGGTGCCACCGCTACATCCAGGGCATCCGGGCCCACTACCAGTCTGAGCCTCTCCCGCAGCCGCCCGCGGTCAAGCCCGTCGCCTACGTGAAGTAGCAGCTGCTCAGGCGCGGCGACGACCGGAATGAAACCCGGGTTTCATCGCGCGCGGGCCGGGGCCAGCATGTCGTGCAGCGCGGCCATGACGTCCTGTGCGGCGCTGGCCGGGGTGATCTGCGGGTCGGCCAGCGAGAGCGGGATGCCCATGCCGTCCGCGGCGGCGATGGTGAGCACGGCGACCTGGTCCGGGTCATACCTGCTTCCGAAGGTGCCCAGCCCGATGCCGCGCCGCACGACGTCGGCCACCAGGCGCCGCCAGGCCGTGTTGTCGCGCAGCGCGTCGGCCCGCATTTCCGCGTCGCGGATGCCGAAGTGCCAGGACTCGATCCACAGCCGCCCGCCCTCGGGGGCGTCCGGCTGGTAGCCGGTGAGCGATCGGGTGATGATCGCTTCGAGCTGCTGCCATGGGTCGCTGATGGCGGCCACGTCCGCCTCCAGCGCGTCGATCTCCGCGCTGGAGGCGTGCCGGAAGGCCGCCACCAGGAGGTCCTCGCGTGAGCCGAAGTAGTACTGCAGCGTGCTCACCGGGACGCCGCTCTCGGCCGCCACGTCGGCGAAGCGCGTCGCGTCCGCGCCGCGCTCCGCAATGACCCGGCACGCGGCCTCCAGCACCGCGATCTTGCGGCGGCCTGCCCGACGGCCGGGCCCCCGGCCCCCGGACTGGCGTCCGGGGTCACGGGGGACCGCTCCGGCAGACTCCAGGCCCGCAGCGGAGGTCATGAGGTCCTGCTCCCTTCGCCCTGCATCGGCGCCGTAATCCCGTCCTTGAAGTACCGGGGCATGAACCTGGCGGTCACGACCATCAGGACCATCCCGACGATCAGCGAGCCGGCGCCAATCAGGAAGATACCGCCGATCCCGTGGAAGCTGGAGTAGCTGCTCGCGGCCGGCCAGTACGACTTGATCGACAGGACGAACGCGCCGAGCAGGGTCAGCCCGCCGACCATCGGCAGGACGCCCTTGACCAGGAACGCGTGCGGGCTGCGCAGCAGGCCCCGGCGGAAGAACCAGACGCAGGCGAACCCGGTGAGCCCGTAGTAGAAGGCGATCAGCAGCCCGACCGAAGCGGCCGAGTCGGCCAGCACGTTCTGGGACATGGCGGTCAGCAGCACGAAGAACAGCGCCGACACGGTGCCCATGACCAGCGTGGCGACCGTGGGGGTCCGGTAGCGCGGGTGCATCCGGGCGAACCAGGCGGGCAGCGCGCGGTGAGCGGACATGGCCAGCACGGCCCGCGCGGTCGGCATGATCGTGGTCTGGGCCGACGCGGCGGTCGAGGTCAGCACGCACAGCACGAGCAGCTTGCCGGGGGTGCTGCCCAGCACCGAGGAGGCCATCGCGCCGAGCACGTCGGTACTGTGCGCGGCCAGGAACGCGGGCCCGGCGTAGGCCAGCGAGGCGGCGCTGATCACGGCGAAGATCGCGACCAGCATCAGCGTGGCCATGACCGCGGCCCGGCCGGGCGTGCGCGCGGAGTCCTTGGTCTCCTCGTTCACGCTCAGCGCGCAGTCCCAGCCCCAGTAGATGAACACGGCCAGCAGGAACGAGTTCGACAGGCTGCCGAACGATCCGGTCCACGGGTTCAGCCACCCGGCCGACGGGTGAACGGCCCCGGGCAGCCCGTGCCCGGTCGCCGCCTTCACCAGCGCGACCACCGCGAAGACGGTCAGCGCGCCCACCTCGATGACCAGCAGCACCTGCTGCAGGCGGGCGGACACCTCGATGCCCCGGTAGCACACCCAGGTGAGCAGGGCGATGAACACGACCCCCGCGGTCGTCACCCATGCGGTGCCAGCCGAGCCCGCGCCGACCAGCTCGAGGAAGTACCGCCCGGCGATCTGGGACAAGCTGGCCATGACGATGATGTCGGCCGCGATGATCCCCCAGCCGCCCATCCATCCGGTCCGGGGCCCGAAGGCGCGCGCCGTCCACGTGAAGGTGGTGCCGCAGTCCGGATCGGCCTTGTTCAGCTCGCGGAAGGCGTAGGCGATGCACAGCATCGGGAGGAACGACACGATGAGCGTCCCGGGGCTGTGCACGCCGACGACGGCCACGATGAGCCCGAGCGTGGCGGCCATGCTGTAGGCGGGCGCGGTCGAGGAGACGGCGATCACCACGCTGGAGACCAGCCCGAGCGCCCCGGCCTGCAGGCCCTTGCCCGACGGAGCGGCGGGCTCCGCGTGCGGCGGAGCGGCGGGCTCCGCGATCGTGAGAGTGGTCATGATGTGCACCGCCTTCTGCCCGGCGCGGGGTGCCCGGGCTATGCCGGTACTGTATCGCAATACCATATTACTGTACAGGTTTGTGGTACGGGAATTTGAAGATCTTTTCCTGGCGTTGTTCCGATGACCTCGCGCGCACGCCGCGGCGGCCCGCAGCCCCGACTGAGTCCTGGAGAGACATGCCCAAACGGGTTAGCCCCTACGGTTCCGCCGATGACGCCGAGTCCGCCGCGCTGGCCCGCGGCAGGCCGGCCGCCGGAGGGGAGCTGGCCAGCGTGATGACGGCGCGCGATATCGCCGCCGAGGCGGCCGGGGCCATCCAGGCGCTGAACGACCTGACCTCAGACGGCGCGTGCTTCGCGAGCCTAGATGACGTCCGCGGCATCATCACGAGCCTGCGGCGGATGAGTCAGGACCTGCCGCTCTTGTGCGAGCAGCTGGCCCGGATGCTGGTGGTGCAGCACGAGGACGGGCAGGTCACGCCCGCGCCCGGCCAGGACGCCGGCTTCTGGGTGGCCGAGGCGGTCGAGGCCCTCGCGACGGCGGGCCGGGCCGCGGACATGCTGGCCGCCGCCCTGACCCAGGCCGGCAAGACCTCGGCCGAGCTGCGGCCCTCGTCAGCGGGCCGGTTATGCCGGGCTGATCTCGACCGGGATCGCCTTGCTCAGCGTCTGCCCGACCGGGGAGGTGGCGGCCACCTTCTTGTGCAGCGCGGCCACGGCGGCGTCATCGGCGCCGGTCTCGAGGTGGACGGCCACCCTGATGGCGGAAAACCCGGCGTGCCCGTCGGCCAGGCCGAGGAAGGTCTGCAGGTCGAGATCTCCTTCGAGGTCGATGCGCAGGTCGCGGATCTCGATACCCGCCACAGAGGCATTAGCGGCGTACCCGACCGCCAGGCAGTTGCCCAGGGCGCTGAGCAACTGCTCGACCGGGTTCGGCGCGCTGTCGGTGCCGCCCAGGCCCTTGGGTTCGTCGGAGGCGACCGGAGCGAAGCTGCGGACCGTGGCCTCGCTGCGGAACGCTCCGGTCCACCGGACCTCGGCGGACCACTTGGTCTCAGCGGCCGAGGGCCGCTGCTTGATCTTGTCAACCAGGGCGCCCACGGCACCAAGGTTGACCTGGTTGAGCTGACCATCGGCGGTCGTCGTCATCGCCGCGGACCTCCGTCTCGCTATTACCTACTAAGATAGTAGGGTAGACCACTCACCGGGCGCAGTCCAGGCGGTTCTGAGCGATTAAGCGATCAAGGAGACCGCGGTCTCACTCGAACGAGGGCTTGCGGTCCCGGCTCCGCTTGAGCTCGAAGAAGCCATCCGCCCCGGCGATGAGCACCAGGCCGTCCCACAGCCGCCCGGCGGCCTCGCCGCGCGGCGCGGGCGTGATGACCGGCCCGAACAGCGCCCTGCCGCGGATGCGCAGGACCGGGGTCCCGACGTCCAGGCCGACCTCGTCGAACGCCTCGTTGTGAGAGTCCCTGATCAGCTGATCGAACTCGGTGCTCTCGGCGGCGCTGGCCAGGGACGCGGGAAGTCCGACCTCGGCCAAGGCCTCCGGGATCGTCTCGGGGTCCTCGCGACGGCCCTGGTTGTGGAACCGCGTGCCGATCGCGGTGTACAGCGGCCCGAGAATGCCGGGGCCGCTGTGCTCGGCGGCCGCGGCGGCCACGCGTACCGGCCCCCAGGCGCGGCTCATCCGCTCCAGGTAGTCCTCGCTCAGGCCCTCGCCCTCGTGCTGGATCAGGTTGAGGTAGGCGAGCGACATGATCCGCCAGTCGGCCCGTACCGGCCGGACCTTCTCCACTTCCAGGATCCAGCGGGAGGTGATCCAGGCCCACGGGCACAGCGGATCGAACCAGAATTGCACGTCTTCCCGCGGCTGCGTCTGTGCTGTCACGTCCGCGGCAACAGCCGTCCCTAGCCTGGTATTCCGGCCTGGAAGGAAGTGAGCCCGCAGTGGCAGGACGAGCCGATCGGGACGTCCGCACCGCCTCAGGATCCGCCCCATCGGCCGACGATCAGCCGCGAGACGCCGGCGGTCGCGTCGATGGCGAACCGGGACGTCGCGGCGGCCCATCCGGGTGTCGTCAGTACAGTGCCGCCCGCCACCCCGGTCAGGCTCTGGCCGTCGAGGGTCAGGTCGCCCGCGCCGCCGCCCGCGACCACCTGGGCCGGCACGCCGTCCGGCAGGCTGAGCAGGAACTGGCTGGCACCGCCCGCGAGCAGGAACGGGACGGTCCCGGCGGGTGCGGGCAGACTCACATCCAGGATGTCGCATCCCGCCGTCTCCGCGATCCCGCTTACCTTGCCGCCGCGCAGGTCGACATCGGTCTGCTCAGTACCGCCCGCCAGGTCGATGGTCCACGTGATCGCGGAGTTCAGCACCACCCGCACGGCGTACCCGGTACCGCGGCCGGAACCGGGCATCGGCGCGGTACCGACCAGGGACAGCCGGATCGGCCTGGAGCCGGACAGCACCGGCCGGACCGGGGCGCTGCCGGGCGTGGAGACGCGCAGCAGGGTGCCGCCGAGCCGGGCCGCGCTGATGTCCAGGACGGGGGTCCCCGAGGTGATCTCCAAGGCGGCCTGGGTTCGTCCGGCCGTGCCGATGGACGCCACATGCGAGGGAGAAGACGGTCCCAGGGCCGCGGCGGTGCCGCCCGCCCCCGCGGCCGCCGCGGCGATCGCCGCCGCGACCATGACGCGTCCATGCGCGAGCCAGCCCAGCACGACCCCACCCTAAGGTGTCCTCGGCACCCGCGGCGGCCACACGGCCGCGGCGAGAGGAAGGGACAGAAAATCGTCAGATGTTGCCGCGGGCCATGCCGATCAGCCGGTCCAGGACCGCGCCCGAGCTCACCCGCAGCCCGTCATGCTCGTATTCACTGCTTACCCACGTGCGCAGGCCGCGGATCGCGCCGGCCGTCCGCATCGAGAGCTCGCGGTCCACGTACATGTCGCCGTAGTAGACGGCGGCGGCCACGGGTACCTCGTTGGCCGCCAGGCGTGCCGGGTCGTACAGCGGCGGCCAGTCGTCACGCTCGGCGAGCAGGTCGGCCGCCTCGCGCAGCGGCCGGAGCACCGGATCGGCGTCGATCATCCACGGGTAGATCATCTCGCCGGTGAACAGCAGGGGGGCGGTCCCGGGATCCGCGTCGAGGACGGGGCCGGGATCGAACTCGCCGAACTCCGCCCTGATCCGCTGCGCGGACCACCGGGGCGCGAACCCCTGGGCGTAGCACGGCTCCTGCAGCAGCGCGTACAACGGCCCGGCGGCGAAACTCAGCTTGGCGTGCACCGCGTACCGGAACGCGTCGGACAGCTCGTCGCCGGCGAACGGGTCCTCCAGCAGGTAGTGCAGCGCGTGGCTGCCGGTGCTCATGCCGAGCATGATGCCCAGCGACTGGAACGCCGGCACCGACAGCGGCGCGCCGTCCGGCAGCCGGACGTCGTGGGCGGCCAGGTGCTGGGCGACCAGCGCCGCCTGCGCCAGGTCGTCCGGGTACCGCTCGTAGTGCGCCCGGTTCTTGCCGGCCACCGTGCGGTAGGTGTGCCGGTAGACGTCGTCGGCGGTCACGGTCAGACCCGGCAGGCCGCCGGTGATGAACGCCTCGCGCAGCCCGTGCGGCGCGAAGGACAGGTAGGTGACGGTGCAGAACCCGCCGAAGCTCTGCCCGAGCACGCTCCACGGCGCGCCGCCGGTCAGCTCGCGCCGGATCAGCTCGGCGTCGAGCACGATGCTGTCGGCGCGGAAGCGGGTCAGGTAGTCGGCCTGGGCCTTGGCCGAGCCCAGGCCCGCCAGCGTCTGCCGGGTGGCGGGGGTGGAGCGCCCGGTGCCGCGCTGGTCCAGCAGCAGCACCCGGTAGTCATCCAGCGCGCGGTCCAGCCAGGCCTCCCGGCCTTGCGGCCGCTGCGCCCCGGAGCCGGGTCCGCCCTGCAGGAACAGCAGCCACGGCAGGTCGGCGTCGGCCCGGTCGGCGGCGACGACCTCGCGGGCGTACACCTCGATCTGCTCCCCGCCGGGCCGGCCGTGGTCCAGCGGGACGGCGAACACGTGGTCGGTCAGCACGGTGCCGGGCTGGCGGTAGGTACTCACGAGGCCGACGTTACCCGCCGGCCGACCGTCCGGGGGGCCCATCCCTCTTGGGTAGGGTCGGCGCCATGGGACACGGCATCCGGACGATCAGCGTGGCCGAGCGGCGCGCCCGGCTGGCCGTCCGGCACCACCTGGCGCCGGGGGAGCGAGCCGGCACCGTGGCCGCGGCGGTCGACGGCATCATCGCCCTGCACGGCACCGACCCCGCGTCGGTGTACCTGTCCGCCTGGGCCCGCGCCGACGCTGCCGACAAAGCGGCAATCGAGCACGCGCTGTACGAGGAGCGCTCGCTGGTACGGATGCTCGGCATGCGCCGGACGGTGTTCGTGGTGCCCGCTGCGCTCATACCGGTCATCCAGTCCGCCTGTACCGACCAGATCGCCGAGCGGCTGCGCCGCCAGCTCACCCAGGTCGTCGCGGCGGCGGGTATCGCCCCGGACGCCGCGACCTGGCTCAAGGACGTGGGCGAGGGCACGGTCCGGGTCCTGGCCGCCCGTGGCTCGGCCACGGGCACGGAACTGGCCAGGGACGAACCGCGGCTGCGCACGCCGATCATCGACGCGGCGGACAACCCCTACGGCGGGGCGGTGAACCTGACCACCCGGCTGCTCACGCTGCTGTCCGCTGAGGGACTGATCGTGCGCGGCCGCCCCCGCGGCGGGTGGACCTCCACCCAGTTCACCTGGTCCGCCGCCCCGGAACGAACCGGCCTGCCGGCTGCCGCGGCCCGGGCCGAACTGGCCCGGCGCTGGCTGGCCGCGTTCGGCCCGGCCCCGCTGTCCGACTTGCAGTGGTGGACCGGCTGGACCGCGGGCCAGGTCCGGCAGGCGGTGAGCTCGCTGGACCTCACCGAGGTGGACCTGGGCGGCATGCCCGGCGTGCTGCTGGCCGGCGACGAGGACCCGACCCCGGCTGCCACCGCCGGGCCGTGGGCGGCGCTGCTGCCCGCCCTGGATCCCACCGCCATGGGCTGGCGGGAACGGGCCTGGTACGTGGGCGAGCACGCCGCGGCGCTGTTCGACCGGTCCGGGAACATCGGCCCGACCATCTGGTGGGACGGCCGGATCGTGGGCGGCTGGGCACAGCGCCAGGACGGCGAGATCGCGGTCCGGCTGCTCGAGGACGCCGGAAGCGAAGCCACCGCCGCGATCGCGGCGCAGGCGCAGCGGCTCGGGGCGTGGATCGGGCCGGGCGTGCGGATCACCCCCCGCTTCCGGACCCCACTGGAACGCGAGCTGGCCTTGAGTTAGCCGCAAATTCCCGGTTTCTGGAAGTCTGGCGGTTCCGGCATAAAACGCGTAGCCGGGGAATCCTTACCGCCATGGTCATCTTCATCATCTGGATCTGCATCGTCGGCCTGATCGTCGGCGCCATCGCCCGCCTGCTCATGCCGGGCCGGGACAACATCGGCATCCTGGGCACCATCATGCTCGGCATCATCGGCTCGTTCGTCGGCGGTTTCCTGGAGAACCTGGTCAAGTACCACACGCTGAGCGTGCACAGCTTCCATCCCGTCGGGCTGATCGGCTCGGTCATCGGCGCCTTCGTGCTGCTGCTCCTGCTCCGGCTCACCGGCCTGGAACGGGGCCGCCGCCGCTACTGACCGCGTTCTGGCCGCTGGCCGGACTCCCCGGTGACAGCCGCCGGAACACCGGGGAGGCGGCGGGCAGCACGCCGTCGCGGGGCGTGCACTGGCCGATGATGCGCTCCGCGGCGTCGGGCAGGAACGGCACCAGTTCCCGGCCGAGCGCCGAGCAGGCCTGGAACAGGGCGCCGAGCACGGCCTCCAGGCGCTGGTCGTCGCCATCGCCCTGCCCGGCCCGGGCCAGCTCCCACGGACGGATCCGGTTGATGAACCGGTTGGCCTCATCGGCGATGGCCCAGACGGCCGCCGTGGCCTGCCGGAAGTCGAAATCCGCCAGCGCCGCGGCGATCAGCCCGCACGCCTGACTGATCGCCGCGCTGAGGTCTTCCGCCCCAAGGTCGTCCCCGGCCGCCGCACCGGGCTGGACGGCCGGCACCCGGCCGCCGCGGTACCTGTGGATCATGGCCACCACACGGTTGACCAGGTTGCCGAGGCCGTTGGCCAGCTCGTCGTCGGCCCGGGCGATCAGCCGCTCGACGGTGAAGTCGGCGTCGCCCACCCGCGGGACTTCGCGCAGCAGCCACCAGCGCACCGCGTCGGGGCCGTACTCGGCGGCCAGCGCGATCGGATCGGCGGCCGAGCCGGAGGACTTGCTGATCTTCCGGCCGCCCGCCGTCAGGTAGTCGTGCACGAGGATGTCCGTCGGCAGCGGCTGTCCCGACGACAGCAGCATGGCCGGCCAGTAGACGGCGTGGAACCGCAGCACGCCCTTGCCGAGCAGGTGGACACGCCGGCCTGCGCTCGCCCACCAGTCACGGTAGGCGTCATCGCCGGTGCCGTAGCCCAGCGCGGTGACGTAGTTGCACAGCGCGTCAAACCATACGTAGATCACCTGGCCGGGGTCGCCGGGTACCGGGATGCCCCAGCCGCCCGCGCGTTCGGCGGGCCGCGACACCGAGAAGTCCTCCAGCCCGCCGTCGACGAACGCGAGCACCTCGCGGCGGCGTCCGGCGGGCTCGATGCGCAGCTCACCCCGGATGATCGCCTGGCGCAGGGCCGCGCCGTAGCGGGACAGCCGGAAAAACCAGTTCTCCTCGGCGACCCGCTGCGGCTCGGTGCCGTGCTCGGGGCAGCGGCCGGCCCGCAGTTCGGCGGGGGAGTAGAACTGCTCGCAGCCGGTGCAGTACAGGCCCTCATACCGCTTGCGGTACAGGTCCCCGGCCGCGGCGCACGCCTGCCAGAACCGCTCGACGCCCGGGCGGTGCCGCTGGTCGCGGCTGGTCCGGATGACGTCGTCGACGGTGAGCGACAAGGCGGGACCCAGCGCCAGGAACGCCTCCGCGTTGCGGTCGACGAACTCCCGCACGCTCTGGCCGGCCGCTTGCGCCGCGAGCACGTTCTTCAGCGAGTTGTCGTCGGTTCCGGCCTGGAACCGGACCTGGTCCCCGTGCTGGCGGCCGAAGCGGGCCAGCACGTCGGCCTGCACGACCTCGAGCGCGAAGCCGATGTGGGGGCGGGCGTTCACGTACGGGATGGTGGTGGTGATGTAGGTGTGCGGCGCGGTCATCGCAGCCTCCTCAGGTCAGGGGGCTCCGAGCGCCGTAAAACACATCGAGGCCCCGTCGCAGGGCCTCGGAATTCCAGTCTCCGGACGCGTCAGCGGCCCCGCGTGCGGGGCATCATCACCTGGCGTCCGTGACTGTTCACTCCTCCAGCTTACCCTTTTGCGGGCCCTGGCGACGGTGGCCGAACGCTGGAGCGAGTAGATTCGCGCTCGGGATCTTAGGAGGCGAGATGGCAGAGGTAACGCTGGCAATCGGGGCCGCCGCGGTGTGCCGCGACGGCTTTGCCGGGGAACTGAAGGGCCTGGTGGTGGATCCCCGGGCCCGGGCGGTCACCCATCTGGTCATCGAGCCCGAACACGCGCAGGGGCTGGCCCGGCTCGTGCCGCTGGATCACGCCGACGCCTCGGCCGAGCCGATCCGGCTGGGCTACACCGAGGCGGAGTTCAAGGACCTGGGTCCGGCCGAGGAGACCCTGGCGGAATTCGTGCCCGGCTACGGGGTACCGGTCCAGCTGCTTCCCGCCGGGGAGGGCTGGCGCCCGGCGGACGGCCCGGTCGCGGACGGCGAGACGATCCCGCAGATCAGGGAGATGGAAACCATCCCCGTGGTCCCGGACACCGAGGTCGAGGAGGGCGGCGGCGACCAGGTCCACGCGACCGACGGCCAGGTCGGGCAGTTCCACGGCCTGCGTGTCGACCCGGCCAGCGGGGAGGTGCTCGCCGTGCTCCTCAAGCGGCATTCGTGGGGGCACGGCGAACTCGCCATCCCGGTCGGCAAGGTGTCGGGTTTCGAGGCGGGCGTCCAGCTCAGCATCACCAAGCAGGAGGTCAGGGACCTGGCATCTTAGACCTTTCTACGGAACGGGGCGGTGATGGCAGCAACTGGTCAATCCGGCGCCGGCCCGGCGGGGCCCTCCCCGGAGGACCTGCCGCACCTGCGCCGCTGCGTGGAACTGGCGGCCGAGGCGGTCGACGCGGGGGACTTCCCGTTCGGTTCGGTGCTGGTCGCGGGGGACGGCCGGGTCCTGGCCGAGGACCGTAACCGCGAGAACAGCGCCGGCGACGCGACCCGGCATCCGGAGATCGACCTGGCCCGCTGGGCGGCGGCGAACATGACGGCGGATGAGCGCGCCGCGGCCACCGTGTTTACCTCCGGTGAGCATTGCCCGATGTGCTCGGCCGCGCACGCCTGGGTCGGGCTCGGCCGCATCGTCTACGTGAGCTCGTCGGAGCAGCTGGTTGCCTGGCTCGCCGAGCTCGGCGAGCCGCCGTCCCCGGTGCGGGCGCTGGCCATCGGCCAGGTCGCTCCCGGCCTGCTCGTCCAGGGCCCGGTGCCCGGCCTGGACGAGCAGGTTCACGAGCTGCACCGCCGCTTCCGCGGCTGAGCGCCGGCCACGAGTCAGGCCAGGCGGACCGGGTCGCCGATGCGGATGTGACCGGGTTCGAGCACCTCGGCGTAGACCCCGGCGCACGGCTCCGGGTCCAGCGTGTCGAGCGGCTGGATCCGGTTGTGGCGGGCCAGGACCCGCAGCGCGTCCGGGTTGCGCGGGAGGGCGCCGTGGGCCAGGGTCGGCACGGCACAGCGGGGCGTGCGGGCGATCACGCGCAGGACGAGGTCATTCCCGACGCGCAGGTTCCGCTCGACCCAGTCGTTCTCGGTAAAACCCGGGGCGTCGGTGCGGATGACGATGTTGGGCCGGTAGCGTTCCAGGTCGGCCCGGCGGTACGGGCTCAGCTCGGCGATCCGGTCCAGCGTCGAGGTGGTCAGCAGGTGCAGCGGCGCGAAGTCGACGAACGTGCCGGGCGGGCCGCCGCCGCCGATCTCCATGAGCTCGGCCGGGACCGGCGCGTCCACTCCGTCCCGGAGCACGGCCTCCGGGACGGCCCGGTCCAGCGCGGCGCCCGGCTGCGGGGTCGCGGTCAGCATGACGGGCTGGTTCAGCAGGCCGGACAGCACCGCGTCGACGTCGGCGTCGCCGCTGCACACGGTCTTGCCTTCCGGCAGCGTGATGCGGACAGCGCCGTCCGCGATGGCGGCCGAGGCGGTCAGCAGGTCACGCCACAGGCGGGGGAACTTCGCGCTGGCGACCTTGCCCGTGACGCGGCTGAGCACGGCCAGCCGCCGGTCCCCGGCCAGGCCGGTGAAGGTCACGTCGCTGGCGTCCACGTCCTCGCCCAGCATCGACTTGACCGGGTACCGGCGCAGTGCGCCCACAGTTCCGAGCATCCTGCCATCATCCCAAGTCCGCCGGGCCGGGCAGTACCGCGGCGACCGCTTCGATTTCGACCAGCTGGTCGCGGTAGCCGAGCACGGTCACGCCCAGGAGCGTGCTCGGCGCGTCATGATCGCCGAAGGCGGCCTCGACGACCTCCCAGGCGGCGACGAGATCGGCTTGCTGGGCCGAGGCCACGAAGACGGTCGTCTTGAGCACGTCGGCCAGCGTGGCCCCGGCGGCCGCCAGCGCGGTGGCGAGATTGGCCACGGCCAGGCTGGCCTGGGCGCGGACGTCGCCCACGCCCACGACCTGGCCGTTATCGTCCAGCGGGCAGGCTCCGGCGGTGAAGATCAGCGAACCGGGCACGGCGGTGGCCGCATACGCGTACGGCACCCCGGCGTACAGGCTGTCACTGCGAATCAGATTGACCGGCATTGACCCAAGTCTGCCAGGAGCGGCCGAAGCCAGGTTCAGTGCGGGCCGGCCGGTGAGTCCGTGGCCCGCGGCCCGTCATATGCAGCAGTACGGAGAACGGAGGATCGATGAGCCTGTTCGTGCTCATTCCCGGGGCGGGCGGCGCGGCGTGGTACTGGCACCGGGTCGTTCCCGAGCTGCGGGCTCGCGGCCACGAGGCGGTCGCGGTGGACCTGCCAGGGGCTGATGAGTCCGCCGGCCTGCCGGAATACGCCGATGCGGCGGTGGCCGCCATCGGCGGCCACCGCGACGTCGTCGTGGTCGCGCAGTCGATGGGCGGCTTTACCGGGCCGCCGGCGTGCGTGCGCACCCCGGTGCGCCTGCTGGTCCTGGTCAACGCGATGATCCCGCGGCCGGGCGAGACCCCGGGCGACTGGTGGGACCACACCGGCTGGGAGCCGGCCCGCGTGGCCGCCGCGCAGGCGGGCGGGTACCCTGCCGAATTCGACCTGGCCGCCTACTTCCTGCACGACGTGCCCGCGGAGGTCGCGGCCGCGGGGGAGTCGCACGCCTTTCCCGAGGCCGATGTCGCCTTCGGCCAGCCGTGTGCCATCAGGCGATGGCCGGACGTGCCCACCCGGGTGATCGCCGGACGGGATGACCGGTTCTTCCCGCTGGAGTTCCAGCGCCGGGTTGCCCGGGAGCGTCTCGGCACCGAGGTCGACGAGGTTCCCGGCGGCCACCTGGTCGCCCTGTCCCGTCCGGCCGAGCTCGCCGACCAGCTGACCCGTTACCTGCGATTACCTCTACCGTGCTGTCCGGCCGGCGCGCTTGACCGTGCGGGCCTGGTGCTTAGCCTTGTGCTCCAGGCGCTGCATCTCACGCCTGTTCCAGGCCGCCAGGCGCGCCATCGCGTTGGCCCCGTTCTCCTCGCTGATCCCCTTGAGCGAGGCCAGCACGGCCACGGCCACGGCCACCCCCTCATAGAAATGGCGGCTGCGCAGGACATGACACATCATGCCCAGCGCGACCAGCCCCCATGCCATCCGGTGGTCACGGCCCGGGGCAGCCTGCTCTGGCGCCGGCCCGCCGCCGCTCTGCGCGGTAACCGCCAGCGGCGGTTCACCGGCACCCGGTCCCGACCGTGCCATCTTGCCTCCCATCCTGACCGCTCACGCACAGTGCCAGCGTGCCGCGCGATCAGGTTCCCGGCATCACCCCAGGAGGATGGCCCCGGAGCACGGTTGACGCAACCGGTCGGTTGCAATAATATAGCAACCAATAGATTGCTATACATCGGAGGCTGTCATGGGCTTTCCTGATCGCATCGAACGAACCGTGGAACTCGCTCACCCGCCCAGCGCAGTGTGGGCGGCGCTCACCACGGCCGGGGGACTGGGCGCCTGGTTCGGCAACGAAGCGACGATCGACCTGCGACCGGGCGGGTCGGCCCGGATGAAGTGGGCCAACGGGTCAACGGTCCAGATGCGCGTGGAACGGGTGGAGGAGCCGACGGTGTTCGGCTACACCTGGCCGGTCTACGGGCTGCCCGAGGACGATCCGCGCCGTACCTACGTCGAGTTCACGCTCGAGCCGTCCGGCGCGGGTACCCGCCTGACGGTGGTCGAGAGCGGTTTCGCCCAGCTGCCGGAGGACGCCTACGGCAAGGCCTACGAGGGCAACACCGACGGGTGGGCGCAGGAGCTGGCCGAGCTGGCCGGCTACCTCGATGCCGCCTGACCTTGAGACCGTCGCCGAGCAGGTCTTCGTGGCCCTGGCCGACCCGAGCCGGCGCGCCATCTTGGCCGAGCTGGCCTCCGCGGGCCCGGCCACGGCCACGGACCTGGCCGATCGCCTGCCGATCACCCGGCAGGCGATCGCCAAGCACCTGGCCCTGCTCGCCGAGGCCGGCCTGGTAGCAGCCGAGCCGGGGGAGCGGCGCCGGGTACGTTACCGGCTGCGCTCCGCGCCGATGCAGCTGGCGCAGCAGTTCCTGGCCGCGCTGGCCCGCGACTGGGACGGCCCGCTCGGGGCGCTGAAGAACCACCTCGACGGACCCGGCACCATCTCACCTCACCAAACCGGAGGACATCATGGACTCATCGATGAAGACACCGCCGATCGTCAGCGCGCAGGAGTGGGAGGCGGCGCGCCAGCAGCTGCTGGTGAAGGAGAAGGAGGTGACCCGGGCCCATGACGCGCTGGCCGCGCAGCGCCGGCGGATGCCGTGGCTGGCGGTGGAGAAGGACTACGAGTTCGACGGGCCCGCGGGGAAGGCGAGCCTGCTCGACCTGTTCGAAGGCCGTCGCCAGCTGGTCATCTACCGTGCGTTCTTCGAGCCTGGCGTCGTCGGCTGGCCCGACCACGCGTGCCACGGCTGCTCCATGATGGCTGACCAGGTCGCCCACCTCACCCATCTGAACGCCCGTGACATTACGTTCGGCTACGCCTCGCGCGCGCCGCAGCCGGATATCGCCCGCCTGAAGGAGCGGATGGGCTGGACGATGCCCTGGTATACCATCACCGACGGGTTCGACGCCGACTTCGGCGTCGACGAATATCACGGCACGAACGCCTTCATCCGCGACGGCGACCAGGTGTTCCGCACCTACTTCCTCAACAACCGTGGCGACGAGGCCCTCGGGAGCACCTGGAGCTACCTCGACATGACCGCGCTCGGGCGCCAGGAAAGCTGGGAAGACTCACCCGAGGGCTATCCGCAGTCCGCGCCGTACAACTGGTGGAACTGGCACGACGAGTACGACCGCCCCGAGCTCGCGCAGGGGCGGATGAAGGGCTGGGAGTGACCCCGGCTCCGAGCCCGGCTAAATGATCTACTTTACATAATGTGCATTATCGGCAGTGTTCGGGTGCTCGCGAGCGCCCGGCGCGAACGCACAGCGCCCGGCTCGTGGGCGAGCAAGCCCAATCCGCTGTGGCGGTGCTGGGCCCGGCCGAGCGCGAGGCTGGCAGACTGTCGCGCGTGCGGCAAGCGCGGCGCCTTGGACCGGGATCGGAGCGGATGATGAAGGCAGTGCGTTTCAGCCGGTTCGGGGGCCCGGAGGTCCTGGAGATCGTGGATCTCCCTGATCCGCATCCGGGTCCGGGCCAGGTCCGGATTGCAGTGCGGGCGGCCGGGATCAACCCGAGCGACTGGAAGAAGCGCAAGGGCCTGATGGATCCGGAGCTCCCTCAGACGCTGGGTCACGAGGCGGCTGGCGTCGTCGACGAGGTCGGCGAGGGCGTCACCGACGTGGCCGTCGGCGATCGCGTGTTCGGCCTGTCCGCTGGGGGGGCGGCCCAGGCCGAATTGGCGGTGCTGTCCTACTACGCGCTGATCCCGCCGTCGCTTGATTTCCCCGGCGCCGCCGCGCTGCCAGCCGCCATCGAGACGGCCACGCGCGCGCTAGACCAGCTCGGCGTCGGGAGCGGCAGCACGCTGCTCATCAATGGCGCTTCCGGCAGCATCGGCAGTGCCGCCGTTCAGCTCGCCGCGATGCGCGGCGCCCGCGTGATCGGCACCGCCAGCCCAGCAAACCACGAGTACCTTCGCTCGCTGGGGGCCGAGCCCGTCGCCTACGGCCAGGGTCTCGTCGAGCGGGTTCGCAGGCTCGCGCCCGATGGCGTCGACGTTGCGCTCGACGTCGCCGGGAGCGGGGTGCTTCCCGAGCTCATCGACCTCGCCGACGGCGCCGGGCACGTCATCACGGTCGCCGACTTCCGCGGCGCCCGGGAGCTTGGGGTGAGGTTCAGCAGCGGCGATGCCGGCCGCGCGGTCCACGCGCTAGGCGAGATCGGCGAGCTGATCGAGTCCGGGCGCTTCCGGCTTCCGGTCGCGCAGGCCTTTCCGCTCGCCGAGGTGGCCCAGGCACACCGGGTAAGCGAGCGGGGTCACGTCCGCGGCAAGCTCGTGCTGCTGGTCGGCTGAAATGGCTTCGGTGAGGGTGCGGTCACGGAACCACTCGGCCAACGGCCGCAACCTGGCTCGGCAGGACATCGGAACGTGGCGGCATCGACGAGCTCCCGCTGTTCCACGCGCGCCGGGCAGGCTGGCGTGCGCCTAAGTGTGCCTGAGCCTTTCCGGCTCCTCCCGTCAAGAGAGCCAGATTCTCTCGCGCCGCTCTGGTGTCCGGGTGGTCAGCGCCCAGTACCCGCTCGCAGTCCGCAAGCGTCCGCTCAAGCAGCGGGATCGCCTCGGCCGTCCGCCCCGCAGCCCGGTAGCTCATCGCGAGGTTGTTCCGCGACCTCATGGTATACGGGTGGTAAGCGCCCAGCTCCCGCTCGCACTCCCCGAGCGTCCGCCGGTACAGCGGGATCGCCTTGGCCGGCCGCCCCGCGGCCAGGTAGCTCATCGCGCGGTCGTTCCGCGACCTAAAGGCATCCGGGTTCGGATGATCGGCGCCCTGCATCCACTCAAACAGCGGGGCCAGAATCGTAATCAACGAAACTCCAACGCTGCGCCCAGCGAAGCGAAGCCGTCAGGGGGACCGGAAAATATTCACTCCCCTCCACTTTCAATCTATAGCGCACCTGGGGGCTTGCGGCAAGACCCGGGTAATGGCGCATAATCGCTGGCCGGGGCTAGAACCTACGGAAACGGGGTCGCGAGATGCGTGTGCTGCTGTCGGCGTGCGGGCCGCCCCGGGGTGTCGAGTCGCTGGCCGGACCCGGGAAACCGGCACCGGCTGCGTACGCGCAGGCTAACAGCAGGCCATGGTGCCACCCCCGTACTACCGGCCGTAGCCGGGCCGACGAGTCACGCCGGACGTGACCGGCGACCGAGTGCCGTGAGACCTGAACGCCCGGAGCGTGACCGCGCTGTCCGGCGCGGCGCTCAAACACCCGCCAGGGTTCGTCAGGCCGGACGCCTTCCGCGCGCGCTGGCTGCCTGCGACCTCAGATCGGAGCTGATGACGTGAATCCCCTGACTGCCAGCGCATTTGACCTTCCCGACCGGCTCGCCGCCAAGGCCGACCCGGCGCTGATCGCCGATGACGAGCAGCGCTTCGCGGCCATCGCCCGCAGCCTCGAGCAGTCGATCGCCGACCTGTCCGCTCGCCTCGATGCCGAGCGAATGGCACCCGGCGGCATAGGCCAGAAGGCGATGGACCGGGACATGGAGGTTCACCGGCTGACCGCTCGCCTGCGCACCCTGCGTCGCTTCGGGCTGGACCTGTGCCTGGGACATATCGTCCACTCAGACCACCCCGAGCCGGTGTACATCGGACGGCTCGGCCTCACCGACAGCACGGGCCGCCGGCTGCTGATCGACTGGCGCTCCCCCGCGGCCGAGCCGTTCTTCGGGGCGACCCATGCCAATCCGATGGGCCTGGCCAGCCGGCGCAGATACCGCTGGACCCGCGGCCGGGTCAGCGACTACTGGGATGAGGTGTTCACCCCGGACGGGCTGGAGGGGCATGCCGCGCTCGACGACCAGTCCGCCTTCATCGCCAGCCTGGGCGGCAGCCGGTCGGCCCGGATGCGCGACGTGCTCGGCACCATCGCCGCCGACCAGGACGCCATCATCCGCGCGGGATCCCGTGGCGCTCTCGTCGTCGACGGCGGTCCCGGCACCGGTAAGACCGTTGTCGCGCTGCACCGCTCTGCCTACCTTCTCTACTCCGATCCCCGCCTCGGTCACCGCCGGGGCGGCGTGCTGTTCGTCGGCCCGCACCAGCCCTACCTGGCCTATGTATCCGACGTTCTCCCCAGCCTCGGAGAGGAGGGCGTACAGACCTGTACCCTGCGGGACCTGCTCCCCGAGGGAGCCACGGCGACGGCGGAGACGGACCCGGAAGTGGCCCGCCTGAAGTCGTCCGCGGACCTGGTGAAGGCGATCGAGGCGGCCGTCCGGTTCTACGAGAAGCCGCCCGCCAAGGGGATGACGGTCGAGACCCACTGGTCCGACATCTGGCTCAGCGCCGACGACTGGACCGAGGCGTTCCAAGCACCAGAACCCGGTACCCCGCACAATGAGGGGCGCGGCCAGATCTGGGAGGAACTGCTCACGATCCTCATGGACTCCCGCGACGACGATGTCCCGGCTGAGGCGTTCCGCAGGTCACTGCTGCAGAACGAGGAGCTGCGCACCACCTTCAGCAGAGCCTGGCCGCTGCTCGAAGCCGCCGATCTCGTCGGAGACCTGTGGTCGGTACCTGCCTACCTGCGCCTGTGTGCTCCCTGGCTCAGCCCTGACGAGATCCGGCTGCTGCAGCGCCCGGATGCTCAGGCCTGGACCGTGTCCGACCTGCCGCTCCTGGACGCGGCGCGACATCGGCTCGGCGACCCGGAGGCGGCGCGTCTTAAGCGCCAACGTGCCGCCACGGCCGCTGCCGAACGCGAGCAGATGGCCCGGGTCGTGGACGACCTCATCGAGGTGGCCGATGACGAGTACGGCGTCGGCCTGGTGACGATGCTGCGCGGCGAGGACTTCCAGGACGCCCTGGTCGACCAGGCCGCACTGCCTGGCACCGACCGGGATCTGCTCGCTGGCCCGTTCGCGCACATCGTCGTGGACGAGGCTCAGGAACTGACCGACGCGGAGTGGCAGATGCTACTGCTGCGCTGCCCGTCCCGGAGCTTCACCATCGTCGGGGACCGGGCCCAGGCCAGGCACGGGTTCACCGAGTCGTGGCAGGAACGGCTCGGGCGGATCGGGTTCGACGAGATCCGCCTGGCCTCCCTGAGCATTAACTACCGGACGCCGGAAGAGGTCATGGCCGAAGCCGAGCCGGTCATCCGGGCCGTACTCCCGGACGCCAATGTGCCGGTCTCCATCCGTAGCACCGGCATCCCCGTCGCACACCGAGCCGCCGCGGATCTGAGCTCGATCCTCGACACCTGGCTCGCCGCGCATGCCGAGGGGATCGCCTGCGTCATCGGCGCCCCCACGTTCCGGGCGACGTCCCGGGTCCGGTCGCTGACCCCGGAACTGGTCAAGGGGCTCGAGTTCGACCTGGTCGTCCTCGTCGACCCCGAGGCGTTCGGCACGGGTATCGAAGGAGCGGTCGACCGCTACGTCGCGATGACCCGGGCAACCCAGCAGCTCGTCATCCTCGCGAGC
>Ga0335074_10002402_pt1 | contig 25506 bp, 11 predicted proteins | sample Lox_Sample_23_FD_206715 | JGI IMG/M metagenome (GOLD analysis project Ga0335074, IMG submission 206715) | Soil microbial communities from Loxahatchee National Wildlife Refuge, Florida, United States - Lox_Sample_2.3 | ecosystem: Environmental > Terrestrial > Soil > Wetlands | place: USA... | reverse complement strand
CCTTCAATCTACCCCGCGAGTTGTTTGGCCGGTATTGCATTGCTGTTTGGCCTCCGCAGAAGAATTATGGCAGCGCGGCGGTCAGGAATCGGCTTGATCTTGCTCACGGTTCTATGGGCTGGACTAACGGCGCTTTCTGGATGCGGCGCGGGCAGTTCCAAATTATCTGGTCCGATTACGCCTGCAGGAAACTCAACCGTCACGGTGACTGCCACAGCAGGAAATGTGCAAAACACATTTTCGTTTGCCGTCTCTGTCACACAGTAATGCGAGACGTATGATTGGCGGAGATCGCTGCCACCAGAAGCGGTCACTCACTGGCAAGTCGGGCGCGATAAGGCCCTTTATCGTTTTGATTGTATCTCTCATTAAGGGAAAAGAGCTGTAGGAGTTTAGATGATAAAGAGGTCGTTGTCGCACGCACTAACGGCAGTCTGAGTTGCATTTCCCGGCGCACGAGAGGGGATAGGATCAACGTGCATTTAGGATGCTCCCTGGATCCTGATCCGGTGCATCAAGAAAGAAGTAGGAGGTTTTTGCTATGCGAATTCTTCGCGGTCTGCTCGCGATGTTGATTGCGCCTCTTCTTTGTGCTTTCCCCGCGTCTTCGTGGGCGGGAGTTTTCATCAGCGTTGGATTCGCTCCGCCTGCGTTGCCTTCGTATATGCAGCCACAGTGCCCGCAGCCGGGATGGATGTGGACACCGGGCTACTGGGCCTACGGTGCTGACGGATACTTCTGGGTGCCGGGAACCTGGGTAGCTGCGCCGTATGTGGACGCATTGTGGACGCCGGGTTTTTGGGGCTGGTCGGGTGGTCTCTTCGTCTGGCATGCCGGCTACTGGGGCACGCACGTAGGCTACTACGGCGGCGTGAATTATGGATTTGGCTATATGGGCATTGGATTTGCGGGCGGAGTGTGGCACGGCGGCGTATTCGCCTATAACACGGCCGTGATGCACGTGAACACAGCCATCATCCACAACACTTACGTCGACAACACGATCGTGCGAAATAACACTATCGTGAATAACAATCACGTAGCCTACAGCGGCGGCCCGGGCGGTATCAACCATCCACCGACTCCGCAGGAAGCAGTTTATTCACGCGAACAGCGTACGGCACCCACCCCGATGCAAACCGGACACGAAAGCAAGGCCAGGAACAACGTGAACAACTACGCCAGCCAGAATGGAGGGCATCCGACGAATCTGGCCATGGCCCGTCCAGCGGCCGGAAATGGCGACGGACTAGGCAAGAGAGACTCGCCCCCCACACTTCCCGAATATGCCCACTTCGACGACGGTTATCATTGCCTGACCTTTAAACTCGAAGGCGGTAAGTTTGTTAACCATACACTTCTTCCCTATCAGTACCACGAGGATCGGATACTCAATGTCGAGAGGTTTAGCACCAACTCCGTCGTAATTGACCGGAAGGACTATGGGACTTACCCGGTTACCGCACATTATGAAGGGCAAATGACAGAGCCCGGCCTTGCAGGTGGTATCACCGCAAGCGGCAGAAAATGGCAATTATCCTGGGGTTCAAAGATTAACGAATTGGCCAGTAAGGATGATCATGCGGATGCGCGGCCCCTTTCGGCGCAAGGTAAACCTTCGGTAGTCGCCTGCAATGAGCAGTCAAATGCACCGGTAAAGCAAGCTGAGCAGTATGGAGTATGGGCGATTGATGCTAAAAGCATGAAGACTGCCGTTTGCTGGCTGAAAATCGCTGCGAGCCAAGGAGAATCGATGGCCCAAGGAGTACTGGCGGCCATATATTACAAGGGCGTTGGTATTCCGGTGAACTTGCCTCTCGCCAAGGAATATGCAGAAAGGGCGGCAGGGCAAGACAATTATCTGGGCGACCGCTGCCTGCAGTTGATGTATGCCGGTGGTGACGGCGTGCCAAAGGATGCTTCAAAAGCCGAGTATTGGCGGGAAAGGGCAGAGCGGGCCAAGTTGTCGGCAACAATCGCAGAGGATCGTGCCCGCGAGGCCCAAGAGCAACGGCAAGCAGCAGCGGAGCGTCAGCAGCAGGCTCAGGGTATGTTTTTGTTGGGAATCTTAGCTGACTTATTTTCCGCGGCGGATTCGGATGCCGGCTCCAGTGACACTCAGGATGCTGAGCGAAGGCGGGAACAAGTCAACTTATGGACATGCGGCGACGCCAACACCCCGCCTGCGGTCTGCGAGCATCCTTAGACGGGCTTTGCCGAAATGCGCTCTGTATTGAAACTTTTACCGTAGACTTACCACCGATTTGCATATGAGACACTCCTCATTGGCGGGAGGCGCCGGGCTCGGGATCTGAGTTCGGCGCAGCGAGCGGATACTCGGGGGCCCGAACATTAGTCTCGGGGGAGCCCATCTCCGTTCACCACCGCGGTCGCCCTGGACGGCGGTCTGACTCGCATGCGTGAAAATCGTTCGCAAAAGGCAGCCAACATAGCCTTAAGTCAGGTGTGCCGTAGAGTGTGTCATGCCTTGCGTACCCAGATGTGTTAAACCAAAGTCTTAGGCAGCCAGACTAGAGTGCTTCCGTGCGGGCTTATTCTAAAGGCAAATGCTTAATTCTATTGTCGTGGTTCCCGGCGATCCGAGCTCCGATATGCTGATCAGGCATCAGTCTGCCGGGGTCGTGTGATGGGAGTTTCACGATTTTGTGACTAGGCGGATGCGCAAGAGGTATGCCAAAAGAGTAGGCGCCACGCTAGCTAAACATGGGAGCCCCCCGGCTCTCCCTTTTGGAGTTAGCGACACCGCTCAAGCCGCTTTGAGCGGCTCACACAAATAAGGCCCCCGGCTCTGCCGGGGGATACTTACCGGAAAGTCATCAGAAAGTTTGTGGCGCCCGTCCCGCAATCACCTCACAGAACTGCCTGTCCCGTCATTCAGGGTATGCACACATTTGATTCACGGAAACAGCGTCGTGTGGCGAATCCCTCTGGTCTGTCGCGGAAGAATTGAGGTTGAACAACGTACATCAGTGGCCCGCCATCCGAATGTCAGTCTGCCAGCGCACCGCGAGAAGTCATTTGTCGAGGTTGGCCTGCATCCATATAGATAAGGTCCGGTCAACCGCATGTCTCCGCGATCCAGTCAACGGGTCCCCATCGCCTATTCTGAATTTAAGATCCGAGTTTGAGTTGGGCAGCGGTCATGGGAGTCCGCCAAAGCTCACCTTCGGTTTTCCCCGAATCGAAAGATAATGCCGCCTGAAATTCGTAGATGGTTTTGCCGGTTATTTCCATCATTTGGCAAATCTGTCTGGAAGTAGCCTGCCTGAACGAGGCGAAGAGCGAACCGGCGCGAGAAACGCACATTCAGTCCGCCGCCTGTTGCGAAGGCGAAGGCGTCGGGCGGCGCCGCTGCATAGCCGGGAAACAACGCGTCGAAGCCATGCACTCCTCCTGCCAGGAATTGCGCGAAGGGTGTAAGTCTGCTTTGGGCACGGAACGAGAACCGGGGGCCGAAAAGATATGACACAAAGCTCAGACTTTCGCCAGACGAGTTGATCTTGTCAGCGTGTTCTCCAGCCATTTCCGCCACCACGCTGAAACCGCGCCCGAAATATGCACTCGTCTCGGCCTTGCCGCCTTTCATCCAGAAGCAGCCGCATCCGCCAACCAAGCCATTGGTGCGGTCAGCGCTGTAGGCCAGCGTAAGTTCGAGCGGCGCAAACCCCTGCGCGGAACTCTGTGGTGCCTGCGCGAAGCCGTTTAGTCCCAGCCCGGGTGCAAGCAACCACAGAACGGCGAACGGAAAAGCGTATCGACGCATGCTTTCTCCTACTCCACCGTCAGGTTGAATGTGGTTGAGTGCTGGTCTGCCCCGCATGTCGCCGTGAGGGTCACCGAATATTTTTGCGGAGGCTGATTGAAAAAGCCGCTGCCAGTGCAAGCGCCCAACCCCGCCATCGCAATGCATGAAAAGAGAACAAGCAACGCGAGCCTTCCACTACGGCGCAACCTGCGGCGCGCCGGCCCGAAACCCATGAGTGGCAGCAGGAGCGCGAGCACGAGCGGGGCGGCGGTCCCCGATCGCTGTCCGGTCCGTTCCAGCGCCTGAAGCGAGGCGGCGGTCAGTGTCACCGTGACAGTTTGCGAAGTATCTCCCAAGATCACCGAAGACGGGTCAAAGGTGGCCGTGACGTCAGGCGGGAGACCGTTCATGGCGAAGCCGATGGTGCCGCTGAAGATCCCATTGGCAGGTGACACAACAAAGGGGAAACTCACGCTTTGGCCGGGGAAAAGATCGAGATTGGTCGGCGCAGTCAGTTGCAACTTAAAATCGATTACCGTCACCGTAACAGCAGGCGAAGTGGACGGCAGGAAATTCGGATCGCCGGAGTAGGCGGCGGTGATGGAATCGTCGCCGGCCGGCAGCGCGCTTGTAGTGCAAGCAGCAAGCCCCGTGGACGCACTCACCGCGACCGCGGCACAACCGAAGATAGCAGTGCCCTTGAAATAGAATGCGACATAGCCTGACAACTCGATAGGCCCGTTGGGCTCCGACACGGCCGCAGCAAGGGTCACCGGACTGTTTACTACGACGCTTGTGGTCGAAGCGGTGAGGACCATCGTCGTGGAGGTCGGTGCGACCTTAATGCCGGCGCCAGCGCTCGAGCCGCTGAAGAAGGACGTGCCGGCATAGGTCGCGACAAGCGAGTAACTCCCCGCCGCCAGCGCGCTGGTGGTCCATGCGGCCACTCCACTGCCATTCAGCGCCACTGAAACCGGCAAGTTGCCGGCCCCTGCGAAGGTCACGGAGCCGGTGGGCACCAGAGAACTTCCAAGATGCTCGACTGTTGCCGTGAAGGTGATGGCCTGGTTGACCGTCGCATTCGACGGGCCCGACAGCATGATGCTGGTCGGGATGGGCCCAACCGCAACACTTACCGCATCCTGGACTGAGACCGCCTCCTGGTCACCGCCGAGAGCGCCGGGCAGAACCTGCGCGACAGCGTCGGAAACAGTGATGGCTTCGTTGTCAGTGATGACCTCGGTCGGGTATCCGGAGATCTGAACACTCACCGAGTCGCCAACAGAAACCGCTTCGTTGTCGGCGCCGAGGTCGCCAGTCAATGCCGATGGAACGTCGGACACCGCAATGCTCTCGTTGTCATTGACGACAGCGGGCTGTGCCGAAGAGGTGATTGTCAGCGCGACCGTAATGGCAGTTGCTGCGTTGTAGTTCGCGTCGCCCGCATAGTTCACGGTGACGGTGTAGCTGCCCACAACGACTGTGTCGGGAACCGGGATGGTCGCCGATCCGGTGCCGATCGGGGCTGTGCCGGCCGCGAAGCCGTTGCCGCTGACTGTCCAAGTGATGCTGCCCGACGGCGCCGCGATCCCGCTGCCGGAGAACTGGCCAGACACGGATATGACAATCGAACCTGGCTGGCCGCTTGCCACGGTCACCAGCTGAGTTGCCGGTCCGGTAAGCGTGACCGCGGCTTTGTTCACCATCACGGCCGAAGCCGCGCCGGTCAAAGCGCTCCCGGCGAAATTCGAGTCCCCGAGGTACTGCGCTGCATATGTGTGACTGCCCACCGTTGGAACGCTCACGGTATAACTTGCCGCGGCGGACGCTACGGTCGCGTCCGGCGTAAGAGCAGTTGCGCCGTCGTAAAAAGCCACAGAGCCGGTCGGGTTGGAAGTGAGCACGCTGGCTGGACTGATGGCTGCGTTGACGGTCACCGGCTGGCCATAGACAAGCGAGAGAGTCGAGGGCGTTACCGCTATCGTCGTCGCGGCCTGCGTATTCGTCAGAGAAAATGTGGCAGGTGTGCTCACCCCGGAAACGGAGGCACTGACCTGATACGCGGTTCCGCCGGCGATGCCGTTGGCGGTCGCGGTCACTCTGGCGTTACCGTTGCTGTCTGTTGTAGCCGTGGCGGAAGAAAGGGTGGCGCCTGCTCCCGAAGACGGCCCGGTAAATGTAACGGTCGCGCCGGAGACGGGATTGCCGCTGGCATCGGTGACCTTGACCGCCAGCGGATTGGCAAATTCTGATCCGATGGCTGCGCTTTGTCCGCTGCCGGAGACCGGCGTAATTGTTGCGGCGGGTACCGTGGTCGCGGTTGCGAATTCTGTGACGAATGCATAGTCGTCGCAGTAAGAAGGACTGCTTGAATCGAGCGTGCACGAGGACTGCAACGCGCCAGAAGTTGTCGGAAAAGTTGACGATGTGGTCTGGCCGGTGAGCCACACATTCTGGTCGCTGTCGACGGCGATGCCCAACCCCAGGGTTGGGTTCAGTTCGAGAGTTGCGGAGCCAATATATGTGGAATACACAAGCGAGCTGTTGCCTGACGCTTCAGTGTTGAGAATGGAAAGATAGGCCTCCGATCCGCAGTCGGCGGTCGACGAGCAGGGGTTGTCGGCGTACGGATATACTTCCTCGAAACTGCTCTGCAATGCGTCGGAGGTAACGGGAAAGAAATTGCTGGTGGTTACGCCGGTCAGATACGCATTGCCTGAGGAGTCAACCGCAACCGAGTCGCCAAATGTATAGCCGTTGTACTTCCCGTTAGGACTGGCGCTATATCCACCCAGGAACCCGAGGTAAGAGAGAGTGCCTCCGCCAGGAGCGACCTTGGCCAGAAAATTGTAGGTAATGCCATCAGTACAGATCGTGTATTCGGAACCGCATGTGACCGGCGGGCCCAGATTGGTAGGTCCGGCCCCGGCGCTCAGGCCATTGGTGAATACGGTTGAATCTGTCGATCCGGCGACATACACGTTTCCCGCGGCATCGAGCGCCATCCCGATCTGTTGATCTTCTCCATTGCTCAAAGTCATGCCGTTGCCCAGAAACGTGGAGTAGATCAGGGCTGTTCCGGTGGGATTGAGCTCGCTGACGAAAGCATCTGTGTCACTGCAGTTTGGCGGCTCCGACGCATACCCGCTCGAACTGGAACATGCTGGCTGCAGAGCTCCCGTCGTGGTGGGGAAGTCTGTCGAGCCGGTGCTACCAGTAACATAGGCGTCGAAATTTGAGTCGACCGCAATGCCCGTAGCGCCGTCTCCCCCGTGACCGCCCAGCAGCGTGGAGTACACGAGGCTCGATCCATCAGGACTCAGTTTGGTTACGGTGGCCTCCGTGGTGCAGCCTGTGCTCCAGCATGCGGACTGGATCGTGCCTGGAGTGGTTGGGAAACTGAGCTCATTTGTGGAGGCGGCAACATAAGCGCTGCCCTCGGAATCCACGGCGATCCCCAGGCCGTACGAGTTTTCGTAGCTCGGAAACGCCGGGCCCAACTGGGCGGCATAAACGATCTGAGAGCCGTCCGCGCTCAGCTTGACGATGGTAATTCCCCTTCCGTATGCAGGTGCGTAGGCGCCGGTAGTCGTGAACGCGCCGGTGTCGTATCCGCCCAGATAGGCGGAATCGTTGCTGTCGACGGCAATGCCGTCGGCGCTAAAGCCTCCCGGAAGAAATGTTGTGTAGAGCAGGCTCGATCCGCCGGGGCTGAACTTCGTTACATAGGTCAACTCCTCTCCGGTACCACCTGTGCCGGTTGGAGTGGGAAAATCCGTGGCGTTTGTTCCGCCGGTGACGTAGGCGTCTCCTGAAGAATCGACCGCGACAGCTATTCCATACTGCGAGTTCGCGCTGCTGCCGCTGCCGCCCAGGTAGGTTGAGTAACTGAGAGTTGGATCGATCACCAGTGGTCGCGCGCGGTCGTAGCTGCCGATTGAGAAGCCAATGCGATGCGCTCCGCGCTTCACAAACCGGCCAGCGACCTCGTGGCGCGCTCCTGCAAACTGTTGGTAGACCACGGGACGGCCCAAAATGATCTGGCCTTCGCGGCCGACTTTGCCCAGCCCCAGCACGATGTTTCCGTTGCCGTCGACGCGCAGTGTTCGGCCGCCCGCGACATCTAGAGCGATCTCCGATGGATTCGCTCCAGGAGCAACTTCAAAGTCAAACTCAAGCCGCTGCGGATCGCCATGAAAAAAAGCGTTCACGCCGGGATAAATCTCCCCGTATGCGACTCCCGAGTAGTTGCGAATGCCCGTGTGCCAAGTAGCTCGGTCGCTGCTGGGGAAATAATTGGTAGTCCCGGGCAGTTTGCCTTCCCCGGCAACCTGCGCGTTTCTGTTGGAGTTCTCGAACCGGAGGCGAAGCGGCGTCGCATGCTCCGCGTGCCCGCCCGCTGTGCGCTGTCCTCGAGAAAAGGCGAATACGGCCTCCTGCTCGGTGAGGAACAGAGTATAGCCGGGACCTCTCGACAGGAACTTCACCCGCGGATCAGTCTGGCCACGGTTCTCTTCGAACATCAGGGGAAGTTCTTGGAGATTCGACCCGGTTTTCACACGCACCGCGCGGGACTGCGAACCGCTGCCAGTGCCGACGGCGGACTGGGCAAGCACGGCGCTGCCGAGGAGCAGAAGTATCGCGGCGGTCAACGGCCAGCACAGCGACCTGGCCAGTGAGCCAGGCCTGCACGCGGACCGCGCAGCAAGTACAAAACGAATTGTCTCTCGCCGTCTGCCCATCTCGCCTCCTCCTCGCCTGGCCGCGCGGTTTTTGAAAACGGCCTTTCGCGGGGTTTACTGGAAGCTGATGGTGACGGTCACGGTAATGGTCTGGCCGTCGCTGAAGGGGATCGCTGTAAACAATTTTCCGGTGAACGGCTGGATGTGAATATTGGTCTGAAGGCAATACGAAACAAGGACGCCGGTGTTCGCGCACGATGCCATATAGCTCTCAACGCCACCTATGCTGCCGGAAGCTACTGCGACTACGCTTCCCTGCAGGACAATCGAACCGCCGCTAACAGAAACGTTTAGAGAGTTTGTGCACGCCGCTGCAGGCTGGCCGACGCAGGAGAAGTTCGGGGCGTTCCCGAATGCCGAGCTGACGTCATTCGTAATGTTTACAGCCAGATCTGAAGGGGAAACTCCCCCCGTTTCGCCCAGAATGCATATGCTATCGGAGGAGCATGGTACGGGCAGTGCGATCGCGAATTCGCCGGCCACCGCGGTCCCCCCCAGAATCTGAGCGATGGTCGGTCCCCCTGTCGCTTGCTCAAGCGCGTTTTCAAATTCGTGGTGGCTGATCAGCTTGCCGTTGGGATTCTTCACATCAATGACCCAGTGGCCGTGCACCTTGATGCCGGTTTTCAGGCCGTTATCCGCGGATTCCGCTGCCTTGGTCTTCTGAGTCGTGGGCGCAGCGGCGGGCGTGGATTTCGACTGCTGGGATTGCGGTTGCGTCTGGCACATGCCTGCCGCGCCCAGCGCCGCGCTTACCGTGGCGCCGAGTGCAAACCTGAAGAACCGCTGACCGAAACTTGCATAAAACCGCGCAAGGACACTGTGGCGGATACCTGGCTTCATAGGACCTCCTCGATTGGCTGGCAGAAACTTTCCCCTCTAATCCATCTAGCGAAAACGGCCCCCGCAAACTGCCATCGCTGCCATGAAAATTTCTCAGCGCTCGAAGGCTGCCGCCATGCCAGGCCGCCCATGTCACTCTGCCGCCAGTCCTCGCCGGCATCGGCAGGCAATCTATAAGTCTTTGCGGCTCAACTGCTTTCAGAGGCTCTAATCCGGAGTGGTTTTCTCGAGATGCGGCGGGAAAAAGAGAGTAAAGTGTGGTAAGCTTTTGGCCAACAACGCCCCCGTTGTTCTCCTCCACCACATGGAAAATCCAGGGCTCTCACCGCGAACCGTCACCGAGCTGCTTCGAGCCTGGGGCGGCGGGGATCGGAGTGCGCTCGAAGAACTTACCCCCCTGGTGTACGACGAACTGCACCGCATTGCCCGCTACCAGATGTCCAGGGAAGGTCAAGAGCACACCCTGCAGACCACCGCGCTGATCCATGAGGTCTATCTGCGGCTGGTGGACTTTCAAAACGTCCATTGGCAGGATCGCGTCCATTTCTTTGCGGTGTCGGCGCAATTGATGCGGCGCATCCTGATCGACTTTGCCCGGTCGCGCAATCACTTGAAAAGAGGCGGTGGCGCCATTCACCTGTCGCTGGACGAGGCTCCGACCTTGGGCGCGCAACCCGATGCCGACCTGCTCGCTCTGGACGATGCCTTGACGGCGCTGGCTGCGCTGGATGAAAGAAAAAGCAAGGTGGTGGAACTGCGGTTCTTCGGAGGTCTGAGCGTGGACGAAACCGCGGAGGTCCTCCGGATTTCGTCCCACACCGTCATGCGCGACTGGAAGTTCGCCAAGGTTTGGCTGCTGCGGGAGCTGCGTGGAGAGATGTGCAGTGGACAGTGAGCGCTGGAACCGCGTCGAAGAACTGTTTCACCAGGCGCTGGAGCAGGACGAAAGCCGCCGGGCCGATTATCTGGAACGCCAGTGCGGAGATGACGCCGGCCTGCGCCGCGAGTTGGAATCGCTCCTGGCCTGCTCAAAAGAAGCGGAGCAGTTCATTGAGTCACCCGCACTTTTAGAGATGGGAAAACTGCTTGCCGATGAGACGCTCCTGGCCGAGAACGGCAGTGATCTTATCGGCAGAGAGGTCTCGCATTATCGCGTCACTGAAAAGCTTGCCAGCGGCGGCATGGGGTTCATTTATAAGGCTGAAGACAAGCGGCTGCACCGTTTTGTCGCGCTCAAGTTTCTGCCCCGGAATCTCGCTCGCGATCCGCAATGGCTCGCTCGTTTTCAACTCGAGGCGCAGGCAGCTTCCGCGCTCAACCATCCCAACATCTGCACCATCTACGACGTCGGTGAGCATAACAACCGCACTTTTATTGCGATGGAGTATCTGGAGGGACGCACCCTCAAAGATCTCATTGCCGATTCGCCCCTGACAATCGAGCAGATTCTCGACCTAGGTCTTCAGATTGCCGACGCGCTCGAAGCGGCACACCGCAATGGCATCGTTCACAGGGACCTCAAGCCGGCGAACGTCTTTGTTTCTGAGCGAGACCATGCCAAACTGCTGGATTTTGGAATCGCCAAGTTCAGCCGGCCGTTGGCGGCAGCGGCCGCCGGTGGCGCGACACTGGATTCGCCCGCTAACCAGCAGTTGACTAATAAAGGCGTCTCGTTGGGCACTGCGGCTTACATGTCGCCGGAGCAAGTTCGCGGAGACGAACTCGATGCCCGTACCGATCTGTTCAGCTTCGGAGTGGTGCTGTATGAGATGGCCACAGGCGACCGGCCGTTCAAAGGCAAAACCTCGGGCGCAATTGCGGCTGCGGTTCTACATGAAACGCCGGCTTCGCCCTCTTCGCTGAATCCCAGTCTCCCGCCGAAGCTGGCGGAGATCATCGATAAGGCACTTCAGAAGGACCGAACCCTTCGTTTTGGGCACGCGTCTGAAATGTACGTCGAGCTCAAAGATCTGAAACGCGAAATCGACACCGATGATCGAATCTCACCCCGACGCGCGCATCGATTTACAAAAAGAAGATCGATCGGGAGAGTTGCGCTTCCCGCCTTGCTCGCGATCGCGCTGGCCGGCGGCGCGCTGTTCTACCGGTTCCATGCAACCAGGTCTCTTCTGACCGAACGCGATACCGTGGTGCTTGCAGATCTTGAGAATCAGACCAGCGATCCAGTATTCGCAGATGCTCTGAAGCCGGCGCTTGAGGGCGAACTCCTGCAATCCCCATTTCTCAACGTGTTATCCGAGAATAAGGTCAGCCAGACTTTGCAGTTGATGGGACGCCCCGCCAACGCGCCTATTACGGTCGATGTAGGTCGCGAGATCTGCCAGCGCAACGGCAGCACAGCGCTGGTCACAAGTTCGATATCCAGCCTGGGGAAGCTCTATCTCATCCATCTGAGCGCCATCGCGTGCGGATCCGGTGATACGTTAGCTCAGGAAGAGCAGCAGGCTACCAATAAGGAAGAAGTACTCACTGCCTTGAGCCGTGCTGCTTCCAGTCTCCGCGCCAGGCTCGGAGAGTCGCTTCCTTCCTTGCAGAAGTTTGAAAGCCCTGTCGAGGCAACCACCACGTCTCTCGACGCTCTGAAAAGCTACAGCATGGGCATCAAAGTCGGGAACGAAAAGGGCCCTGTCGCCGCCTTGCCGTTCTTCCAGCGCGCAGTTCAGCTTGATCCGAACTTTGCTATGGCTTACAACGCGTTGGCTGTCGCGTACGCAAATCTCTATGAGTCATCACTTGCGATCGAGTACGCGGCCAAAGCCTACGCCCTATGCGACCGAGTTACTGAACGGGAGAAGATGCGCATTACCACAACCTATCTGCGCATGACCGGTCAAACGGAAAAGAACATCCGGGCCTATCAAACCTGGATCCTGAGCTACCCGCGCGATCCCATTCCTCATGTCAACCTGAGCGTCACCTACGCCGAAATTGGCCAGCACGAAAGAGCTCTCGCGGAGATTAGGGAAGCATTGCGACTTGATCCCGACATCCGCGCCTACGGGAATCTTGGATGGACATACCTGAATCTCAACCGGCTCGACGAAGCGGGCGCCAGTTTCAAGGAAGCTTTGGCGCGCAAGCAGGATACCGGAGATCTGCGCGTGCAAATGTACGCCCTGGCTTTTGTTCAAGGAGATAAGGCGAAAATGGCGGAGCAACTGGCGTGGGGCATTGGCCGTCCGGGCGATGAAGACCAGCTGCTCTCCACTCAATCGGACACTGAAGCTTATTTCGGAAGGCTGAGCAAAGCGCGGGAATTCTCGCGGCGGGCCGTCGATTCGGCGCTGCGCGCCAATTCCAGGGAAACTGCGGCAATCTGGCAGATCAATGCGGCATTGCGCGAGGCCGAACTGGGAAACTCAACGAAAGCGCGCCACGGAGTCGCCGCGGCTCTGGCGTTGTCACATGGCAAGGATGTGGAGATCTTCGCCGCCCTCACCATGGCCCGCATTGGCGACCCCGCTGCTGAAACAATTGTGAAGACGCTCGAAAAGAATTATCCAGACAACAGCCTTTTGAAGCTCTATTGGCTGCCGACAATCGCCGCTGCCATCGAGCTTCGACGTGGCAACCCAGGTGCTGCCATTGCACAGTTGCAAGTTGCCAGAGACTACGAACTGGGCATTGCGGGAACATTTATCAATTACTTGTATCCGGCGTATTTGAGAGGACAGGCATTTTTGAAGGCGGGAGACGGTAAAGCCGCCGTCGCGGAGTTTCAAAAGCTAATCGATCATCGCGGTATCGTCACGAACTTTGTAACCGGGTCTCTCGCTCAACTTCAAATTGCGCGAGCCTACAAGATGGCGGGCAATCGTGATGCGGCGAATGCGGCGTACAAAAGGTTCCTTAACTCTTGGAATGACGCAGATCCGGATATCACGGTGCTCAAAGAGGCAAAGCGGGAGTACACAAAACTGCAATCCGAAACTTCCAAATCTGGAGGGATCGTCGGGACAAACCAGGCGACGACTGCGATGGCCAACAACCCCATAACGCGGAACCTGAAGATATTCGACGACAATGTCGAATGGCCGCCAAACCAAGCAAAGGGCTTAATGCGTCTTAGGCAAAATATTCGAAATCTAACCTGTCTGGCCAAGCCGGCAAGCCTCCGCCGTATTCTTCATGTTGGATTCTCGCTATGCTCTGACAACCCAAAGTACTCATCCAGTGCAATTCGCGCAGTTCGGAGTGGATAGGGATCGGGAAACGCGCCGGCATCCAACAATCGGTGGACCCAGGAATGCGTATGCTGATCCGGCATCAGCATGCTCGAAGTGCGTTTTGGGGACCAATCGAAATTAGGTTCAAGCACTTGCCTGGTCGTCGTTGGGCACGGTGAGCCGCGAAATGTGCCGTGCGTTTAACGCCTTGCGAATAATCTCTCCTTCCGGGTGCTGGTAAACCATGGCGCTTCGTACGTCGCCGTGGCCCATTGCGTTCATGACAGCTTTCAGGTTTCCGGTCTTCGCCAGCACGAAGCTGCCGAAGTCGTGGCGCGCACAGTAGAGCACAAGTTCGTGGGGCAGTCCCGCGGCTTTCCGCGCCCGCACCCATTGCCGGTACACCATCCCTTCCCCAATGTGCTTTCCCTTATAACGCGACATCCATACCCAGCCCTCGCTCCGTCCCGCACAGCGCGCCTCGAGAATCTGCTTCACGCGACTGCTCATGGGGATGAAGCGGCGGCCGGCCTCCGTCTTGCTGTCCGGAGTAAAGATCATCCCGGCATCGAAATCCACGTTCTCCACTCGCATGCAGTAGAGTTCGCGGGCGTTGCGCAGTCCGGTGTCGCGCATCACCACAATGATGTCCATGAGCGGTTGCTCGGCCACCGATGAAAGCCTCCTTTCTGCATCATCGTTCAGGCAGAGCGACCGCCCGTGTTCCGTGAAAAGCGCAAAGTCGGGAACCTCACGGATCAGCTTGCCCTCCTTGGCCTTGGAATACATCCTCCGCAGCGTCCGCAAAGCGTTGTTGCCGTTCGAGGCCGATCCGGGAAAATTGAGCTTCTCGACCTCGTCCTTGGTGATCAGGTCCATGCGCATTCCGGCGATCTTTGTGTTCTCCAGCAGTCGCCAGCCATTTCTGTAATACCGGCGGGTGTCGGACTCGAGTCGTCCCGTTTCCACCCATCGCAGGAAATCATTCGCGCATTGCCGAAGCGTGGGCGGCTTCCGATCAAGTGGGTCGCTGCCCTTGATTGCGGCAGCGAGTTTGAGAGAGGCAGCCTTCTGCGCTCTCGTTTCGATGGTCTCTTTGGTCGATCCGCGGTAGCGCTCGTCGCGCACCGTGAAGTCATACCAGTAATACTTTGACTTCTTCTTTCTGAATAGTTTCACGAGATCACCTCCAAGCAGCCCGCACGGAAGCAACTCGTGTGTTCCGCCGAATGGATCCGAGCGGAACAGAAACATCGTACATCACCTTGTTTTTGTTTCCAGTCCAGTTGAGGCTCGGAACTACGCAATGCCTACGGGCCTGCGGCCATGGTTGCGATTCGCTGTCCGAATCGAGAATGACGGCGCCGTCTTTCGCGATGTCAGTTGGTTCTTGGGCGCAGCATTTGTAGGGATCCGACCAGCCTTGGCTCTTGATGGTGGAAAGTTATAGATGTCGATATTCGTCGCGGGCAATAATTTCACCTATCGTTCGCATTTTCGAACAGTGAGTAGGGTTAAGACCGCTCATCTGCCGCTGTTTCATAAGGGGTGGCGAATATTGAGTGCGGCAGCACCCTTTTGATACAGCTGAATGCTGTGAAATATTGCAATGCCCGTGTGCAAAGGCCTGTAAAACAGCTCGCCGTATCTTGTTGACGATGAATGGCAAACTTACACGAAATCGACCGTTACAAAACCTATAGCTTGTGAGACGTATTCGATATGCCTCGCCGGGGATGGCCGTCAGGGGCTCGGACGGTAAAGCTTAGCTCTCAATCGCCGTTATGTCGCCCGTCGTGCGAACCATATGGTCAATGAGTGAAGGAGAATGAGCCGTTCTCGACCCAGTGGATAAGCGGCTCAAAATGTGCCCCTTAAATCTTGCCAATGGGTGAAGCGAGGTTGCCTCGAGACGTGAGGTTGTCCATAGCAAATGCGGTGAATCTGAAATGCAAAAGGGCGACGGTCAGAATAGGTGTTCGCCTGATTCGCATCTTCAATCCCCTATTTAGTGATCGTGATGTTTATGCTCAATGTCTGTGCGGGTCCAGATCCCGGGGTTGCGGTGACTGTAACTTTTGAGGTTCCAACCGGAGTGACACCGACGCCTCTCAAAATGCATCCAGTCAGACCGGCAGCGAGAGTGCTGGCGAGCAGCAACAGCAGCGTGAGTCTAAACCATTGCTGACTCTTTGCGAACATATTTCTCTTGCGCACGAATGCAGCCAATCCAACCAGGCTGCCTGACCACCAAAAGGCAACTGCCGACATGATTTCTCGATTTTGCTTGGGAGTTGAGTTGGTCTCTAGGCGAGCTTGTAGCAGGCTTGCATCTGTTACGAACGTCAACTGAACGTTCATCGGCAGGTTGTCGCCGACTAATGTCACAGAGTCGACGAGAACGCCCTCTTCAGTAAACACGCACAGCGAGTTAGCGGGAAGGCCGGAGCAACTCAACGCAAGCTTACCGGAATAGCCGCCAGACGGCGTAAAGGTGAGCTTCGTTGTTCCGGTCATTCCTTGAGCGATGGTTAGGGCGTCTGGGTTCGCGCTGATTTTGAGCGAAGTAATCTGCGGCGGGGCGATGGTGAGCGTGTACCCCTGTTGAGTGGCCTGGTCTCCTTTGGCATCGGTTGCTGTGACTGAGAATGTGTATGTGCCGAACGATAAAGACCCCAGTGTGCCGCCAAGCGCTCCGTTTTTGAAGGTGAGCCCAGCCGGCAGTGTTCCGTTTTCAGTTAACGTCAGCGTACCTGTGCCGCCGGAGGCGACAAACGTTACCGGGCCATAGATTCCGCCAGCAATCCCCGCGCCGTCGCTGCTGTTGAAGGTTGCCGCGCTGGGGGTAATCGCGATCGCGTTAAACGCTATGACAGTTTCGGTGTCGGTGACCGTGATCTGCTCAGCGTCGGCGACGTCGGGGAAGGTCTCAGTGTCTGTCACCGTGATGGACTCGTTATCCGTGACAACAGCCGGGAACGCGGACGCCGCCAGGATGGTGAGCGTATATCCCTGCAGTGTTGCGGAGTCGCCGAAAGCATCAGTCGCGGTGACCGAGAATGTGTAAGCCCCAGCCGCGGAAGAACCGGGTGTGCCGCTGAGAGCGCCGTTGGTGAATGTGATTCCCGCTGGCAACGCACCGCTTTCAGTCAAAGTCAGAGTACCCGCTCCGCCCGTGGCAGAGAATGGCACTTGCGCGTATGCATGCGTCGCATACCCTGTCCCGTTGTTCGTGTTGAAGGACGCAGGGCTTGGTGTAATCGAGATGGGAGTGTAAGCTCTTACGACCTCGGAGTCGGTCACCGTGATCTGCTCAGCGTCGGCAACGTCAGGGAAGGTCTCAGTGTCGGTTACGGTGATGGTCTCGCTGTCTGTGACAACGGCAGGGAACGCGGATGCCGCCAGGATTGTCAGCGCATATCCCTGCAGAGTTGCTGAGTCGCCGAACGAATCGGTCGCAGTAACAGAAAATGTGTAGGTCCCAGCTGCGCTAGATGCAGGTGTACCGCTGAGAGCGCCGTTGGTGAATGTGATTCCCGCCGGCAACGCGCCGCTTTCAGTCAAAGTCAGAGTACCCGCTCCGCCTGTCGCAGAAAATGGCACTTGCGCGTATGCATAAGTCGCATACCCTGTCCCGTTGTTCGTGTTGAAAGCTGCAGGACTCGGAGTAATTGAAATTGGCGTGTAGACTCGCACGCTGTAACCATCGACAACGGTGACCTTTTCAGAGTCCGCAACGTCAGGGAAGGTTTCGGTGTCCGTCACCGTGACGGTCTCGTTATACGAGACGCTTGCCGGCGGCAACGTAGCGGCATTGATTGTCAGCGTATCGCTGACGCTTCCGGTACAGCTATTCGAATCGGTAGCCGTAACTTCGAATGGAAAGCTTCCCGTCTGAGTCGGCGTGCCGCTGAGAACTGCGGAGGCGAAGGTGATGCCGGTGGGCAACGCGCCCGATTCAGAAAAGCTGGTAGCGCCAACGCCACCGTTCTCAGTAAATGTGACTGCGGGATAAGTTGTGCCCGATGTACCGGGGTCCAAGCTTGTTGGTTCCACCGTAATTGCCTGGCACGCGATCACAAGCGAGTAAGTCTGAGTGCCGGTGTCATTGTTGGCATCGGTAGCTGTGACGGTAAAAGGAAATGTCCCGGTCTGGGTAGGCGTCCCACTGAGCGCGCCATCCGAAGCTAGCGTAATCCCTGCCGGCAGCGACCCCGCAGTCACCGCAAATGTGACTGTTCCGGTCGCTCCGGTTGCCATCAAAGTTTGTGAATAGGCTGCTCCCGCCGTGCCCGAGGGAACTGTGGAAGGGGAAATTGCGAGAGTGACCGTTTGCGAGAATGAGAACTTAGCAACGAAGCCGGTGACACCGGTGCTGCCTGACGGGAGCGGCGTATGCGACTGGAAAGCTCCGCCCGACGTGGGAAAGGTACTTGAGTCGGTTTGTCCGATCACATATGCCGCGCCGTTTGGATCGGTCGCGATATACGAGACTCCTGTGGTGCTCGGCAACGTGTCGTAGGCCTCGCCATTTGTCCCGGCGAGATATGTGGAATAGAGTAGCGTGGCCCCTTCGGGGTCGAGTTCCGCCAAAAATGCCTGGTTGTCGCCCGCGCCATCCGTGGTCTGGAAGGCATCCGCGGTTGTGGGAAAGCCCGAATCGGTAACCCCGGTGACAAAGGCATGGCCCGCGGCATCGATCGCTACGCCCGTAGCCTCGGTATTGTACGCCGTGCCGCCAATATAAGTGGCATATTCGTATGCATCTCCTGAAGGATCCATCTCGACGACGAATCCATCAGTAAGGTTCTGCGTTGGGGCGCCGGGAGGCGTGAAGTAGAACTGCAGCGCGCCCACAGTCGTGGGAAAGTCTGTAGCTTCGGTAAAGCCGGAAACATACGCTTCGCCATTCTGATTTACTGCAACAGCGGTGGGAGTTGCCGATAGACTCAGATTCGCCAAATAAGTTGAATAGACGAGTGCCGTTGCATCGCCATTGATTTTCGCGAGAAATCCTCCGCAACCAAAGTTGGTGCAGGTCGGAACCAAGCTCCCTCGTGTGGTTAACAGGCCTCCCGGAGAACCGGCCGGGTAACCGTAACTGAAATCGTCGCCGATTACGTAAGCATTGCCCAGGGAATCTACCGCGATACCTGTGGTGTATGCCACCGACCCGCTTGCCCCGCCGGAAAGGAACGTCGAATAGATAAGGGATGTTCCGGTGGAGTTTATTTTGACCACAAAGGGGTCGGCGCTCACATTACAGCCGGTCGAGCCGACTGGGACACATGCTGTCTCGATCGTGCCCTGGGTCGTGGGGAAGCTCTCGGGCACATCAGTCTGGCCGGTCACGTACGCATCGCCGTCAGCATCCACGGCAATGCCTCCAGGGCTCGTAGATCCACTTGAGAAATAATTTGAAGCGCTGGGAACCGAGTCCTGAAGGCAAGTGGAGTAATCCAGTGTGCTTCCGGTGGGATCAAGCTTCGCAACGAATATTTGTTGCTCAGTGTTTCCGGCTCCGCTGCAAACAGGCTGGATGGCGCCGGTGGTGGTTGGGAAGTCAGTCTCGCCCGCCTCCGCGCCGACGATGTATGCGCTGTTCGAAGAATCAACGGCAATACCGGTTGCCTCATCTGCGTTAGTACGTCCATTGAGGAAAGTGGAATAGACTAGCGAACTTCCATCCGGGCTGAGCTTGGTGACAAATGCCATGCCCGGCGTGCACGTTGTCTTGCCGGTCTCGGTGCAGGAGGTTTGATAAGCCCCGGGGGTCACCGGAAAATTCGGCGAGTAGGCCTGACCCACGATGTAAGCGCTACCGGACGAGTCGGCAGCGATTGCATACGGCAAGTCTTCCAAACTGCCACCGAGGTAAGAGGAATAAGCCAGCGTGGGGTCGATCACCAGCGGCTGAGCACGATCGTATGGGTCAAGCGCAAACGCGATCCGGTCGTGTGCGCCAAGCACATAATGCCCGGCAATCTCGCGACGTCCCTCCGGCGTCTGCTGATAGATGTGCGGCTTGCCCATTACCATGGCGCGGCTTTGGTCCAGGCCGAGTTCGAGATCGCCTGCACGGTTCAGGCGCAGGTGTCGCGCGCCGTCAACTTCGAGCGCGATTGCTTGAGGGTTAGCGCCCGGCGCGATATCAAAATCGAATTCGAGGCGTTGGTTATCGCCGTGGAAAACTGCGTCCACGCCGGGATATAGATTGCGATATTCGACCGCGGAGTAGTTGGGCACATTGGTGTGCCACTGCTTTGGATCATTGCCGATGAAGTAGTTGGTCTTGCCGGGCAACGGATCGCGGCCGGCAATAGCCGAGGGTGTGCCGGCATTCACAAACTTTATCCGAACGGCATGTGCAGTTCCAGAAAGTTGCGGCTTGTCCAGGCCATCAGCCGCAGACTGCGGAAGAGGGAGTCTTGCACCGGTGTGTGTTTTTAGCTTTGAGCTGTCTGGCAGCGACAGTACGGCTTCTCGCGGAGTGAGGAAGAGTGTATAGCCTGGGCCATGCGCGAGAAACTTTACGCGCGGGTCGGTCTGCCCGTTGTTGGCTTCGAAGGACAGGGGCAGCGCGGCATATATCTGCATGGCGCGGACGCGCACGGCGGGCGAAGACGGAGTTGAAGCGGACGATGCGGGACGATGGTCAAGGTCTGCTGGTTGAGAGTGAGCCTTGAGCCTGGTCAAAGTGTGGACGGCGCGATGCTCCGGCGCAGAAGAGGAATTCCTTTCGGACACTGGTGCGACTGGCGCCACAGTTCCCACAAGAAGGCGGACGGCGGTGTGCCCTTCAGCGCGGTGCCAGATGAAGGCAACGGCCAGCCCAGCAAGCACGATCGCGCCAAGGGCAGATGCTCCCCACAGCCTTCCGTGGGTGCCATTCCTATTTGCACCGCTGGAGGAGGTGATCTCCGGCGAAAGGTAACCTTCGTTCCCGGGCAGCCCCGTTAGAGCCGTCGCGCGTCTTTTTGTCTCTCTGTTCAAGGCCGGCCTCCGTGGGCATGGTTCCATAGCGAATCGCAGTTATCTGCGGCCGCGAATTAACTGCCGGAGGTAAAGCTGATCACTACTGTTACCGAGACAGTTTGTCCCGCAGTCACCGGCACAGGGGCTGGGTCAGTTCCCACGCTATCTAGGTTTCTAAAGGTCAATTGGGGGTAGTCGATCGTGTTAACGCTTGTGAAGCAAGTTTGGGCCGACGTGGACGGCGCACAAATAGCGTTCTGCGTGAAAACGGCGCCGATTGCGGCCGGAAAGCCCTGCGGCACCGTCCCGCTCCCTGCGAGGGTTAACGATCCTCCCGTGAGCCCCTGCGCACCCTCTTGGGGACCCGTCAGCGTTAGATTCGAAGAGCAGGAGCCAGAATCGAGACTGCTACTTTTCAAGGTGTCAGGGCAATAAGTCGATATTGTCGAATTGGCCTCGGCGATGATGATCGCGTTCTGTTGGGCACTGTCCATGAGTTCGACTTGCCAACCACCGGGAGTAACAACGCGGCCCAGAAGGGCGGCAAGGAAACCAGCTCCATTGATGGTCGACAGCCCGTTTTCAAACTCGCGATGCGTCACCAGTTTGCCGTCAGGATTCCTGACCACGATGGTCCAGTGGCCGTGAACATGAATTCCTTCATTCTGTCCTTTCGCCTGGGGCTTCGCAGCCAGCGGGGTCGGCATTCGGGATGCGGCTGCGGCCGGCTCTGCAGGCGTAACTGCGGGTGAGGCTGTGCCCGCCTGAGCGCGGCCAATGCCGGGGTTGGAAAGCATCAGGGCGAGAAGGGCCGCAACTGCGAGGCCCGATCCGGCGATTCGTACTGCGACTCCATGTCTACCGTTCTTCTTCATAATTCGTCTCCTGTGCGCTGTTGCGTCGTCTACGGTCTTCGTTGATCAGGGCGATTCAAACGGAGCTTTACTGGAAGCTGAGCTGAACATTGACTGATATAAGTTGGCCCGCAGCCGAGATTTGCACGGGCGTCGGCAGGGTGGCGTGGGTCCCTTCCCCCTGCGATGAGGCGCCTTGAGCGCAAGAGTTTGACGATACCGTGACGCTTCCAAGACTTGTTGCGGAGTTCTGGCAAGTGAGTGGACTAAGGTACACATCGGTAATCGGCGTGGCCGTGCTGGCCACCGCGGTACCGCTGAAAGCAAGGCCCGTTGGCGCTCCCGCGCTTATGCTGAGCGGAAAACAGGGCCCAGAGGCCGTTATTTGATTTGCAAACCCGGTGCCACCACATTCGATGAAAGAGTCACCGAATCCGGCTGGCTCAGGGCTAATAAGCGAGCCGACAAAATAACATGCCGTGGTAGGATTCGTACCGAGCTGCGCACATGGTCCGGGAGGCGAAAATGAGCTGTTACTGCTGGCAAGGGTAACTTCATATCCGCCCGGAACGCTGGTGCCGAGCAGCATTGAAGTCAAGGTCTGCGCACCGCCAGGCTGGACCAACGCATTCTCAAATTCTGTGTGCGATACCAATTTCCCATCCGGATTGCGAACTTCGATCGTCCATTGGCCATGTACCTTGATGCCTTCGTGCTGACCTTTCGACGGAGGCTTGTGAGCGGGTAAGGCCGGTGCTGCAGCGGCCGCCTGAACCGGGGTTGCAACCGGAGTTACCGAGGCCGAACTTGACTGCGCGCGGCCAATGCAGGCGTTTGAAAGCACCAGGACAAGAAGGGCGGCAAGCACCAAGCCCGGCCCGGCGATCTGTGCGATGACTTTGCGTTTACCGTTCTTCATGTTGTTTCTCCTTAGGTGTTTTTGCTCCCCAGGCGTAGCAGCTTGGAGGGGCGGCGACGTGATTTCATTAAAGAGGCACGCGTCAGGCTGGGACCAGACCGTCCACGTGGCCGCAAGCATCGGCGATGGCTTTAGTTCGGGCCAATTCCGTAATGCCGGCTGCAACTTCGCGAAGTGTGCGCCTGAATCAGCGCGATAGCGATAGACCCGGCCTGAAATCTTTCTGTACTTATTCTGTACCGGCGCAATTTGCAGGAGAGGTCGCAACGATGTAGGCTGTAGCCAAAGCACTTATCCTTCGCCAGTTAACTTGGCTTTCGAAGCGAAAAATGGGTCAAATGCCAGGCCGTTCCATTTTGAAATTCGCTGAGTTTGAGGTAGATCCCACCCTGGGAGAACTGCGCAAAGGTGGCGTCCGCATCCCGCTCCAGGAAAAGCCTCTGCGCGTGCTCGAGGCTCTCCTGGAGCGCCAGGGTGATTTGGTCACGCGGACCGAGTTACATCAGCGCCTGTGGCAGGGCGAAACATTTGTCGACTTTGACACTGGGCTGAATACCGCGGTCCGCAAATTGCGGACCGCGCTGGGCGACGAATCCGATTCACCCCGCTATATCGAGACAATCCCCCGGCGCGGCTATCGTTTTGTGGGTTCGGTTGAGGTTGTGAACGGCGCCTCGGCTCCCGGAACCCGCAATCCTGAAAGCCCAGCCCCTTCGCAGGTAGCCGCTCCTGATGTGCGCGGAGAGCTGCAGGAATCGGTCGCACTCGGGCCGCGGTCTGCGGCGCTCCGCAAAAAGCATTGGCTGAAGCGATTTGCTCTTCTCGCCGCAGCCGTGCTGGTAACCGCGAGCGGAGTGGTTGCGTGGCTCAGCTACAGCCGCCCCGTCTACTCCTTTAACTCGCGCGATTCCGTGCTGATTGCCGATTTCGAAAACCAGACAGGCGATCCAAGATTCGATCAAGCTCTCGGAACAGCCTTCACTGTCAGCATGGAGCAATCGCGGCATGCAAATGTATTCCCCCGATCCAGGCTCGCCTCAGTACTGGCGCTGATGGGCAAGCCTCCCGACGCAAAGATTACCCCGGCCGTAGGGAGGGAAATCTGCCAGCGGGAGAATGTCCGGGGCCTGATAGTCTCAAGCATTACGCGGACCGGGGAGGAATATGCGCTATCGGCGGAATTGATCGATCCGCAATCGGGGGACACGGTGCGCTCATACTCTGAGCGTTCTTACGGCGAGGGCCACATCCTTGACGCTCTCGACCTGATCGCAGCGGACATTCGCCGCGACCTCGGTGAGTCACTCTACCAGATTCACGAAAACGCAAAACCGTTGCCCCAGGTTACCACTGCGTCACTGGATGCGTTGCGCGAGTTTTCTGACGGAATTTCACTATGGCACCAGGGAAAATACCAGGATGCTGTGACGCTTTTCCGCGCTGCCATTCAAGCGGATCCGGATTTTGCAATGGCCCACGCCGCACTGGGGAATGCGTATTACAGTTTCGTCTACAACGAGGCGCAGCCAGGGGACGCAGAATACCAAAAGGCGCTGTCGTTAACATCGAGAACTACTGAACGCGAAAGAATGATCATTGAGATCAACTACGCCGGCAGCCAGCAGCACTTCGAAGAAGCGTACGCGCTTTATCATATTTACCTGAAGCGCTACCCTGACGATTGGCCTATGCTTGGGAGCTATGCCCGGCTCTTGCGCACCAATGGCCATGCCGACGAAGCAATTGGCCAATACAAAGAAATGCTGCGTGTGGATCGGGACGATGCCAGGACTTATGTGGAATTGGCCACAGCTTATAAGACCCTGGGGCGAATTCAAGAGGCGATTGGCGCTTACAAGCATGGGTTCCAAATCGACCCTGCCTTTCTGAACTCGGGTGACGTCAGCCGCGAATATGGAATGGCGCTGATCGAAAATGGCGAGATCCAGAACGCTGAGACGCTATTCGACTCGCAGCTCGAAAACAATTCAACACGAGAGAGCGCCCTGCGTTCGTTAGCCCTTCTCAACCTGTTCCGCGGAAAGTACGTAAATGCACGCAAGCAGCTTGAGGATGCTCTCGCCATCGACAAGGACCGCAAAACCGGGACGGTGAGTGTGGCGCGCGAGCATCTGCAATTGGCAATTATTGCCGAGGGCGAGGGCGATTCTCGTGCGGTGCAGCGAGAACTCGATTCCGGGATGGCGCAATTCAAGAACCTATCACCCAAAGTGATTCTTGGAGCGTGGATCGGCGGTGAATATGCGCGCGCCGGGCTGGCTCGCCAGGCGGAACAAATTGAAAAGACGATTGAGCCGATAGTTGATGCCAGGAATCAGGAACAGTTGGCGTACGAACACTATTTGCAGGGTGAGATTGCCTTGCTGCACAACAAAAATGATCAGGCAGTTCAACTGTTCAATCTCTCATTGCAGGAAAAAACCTCGCCCTTCAGCATGGACGGCTTGGCGCGCGCATACCAGAACTCGGGGAATATGAAACAGGCCATTAGCGAGTACGAGAGCTTCATTGCCGGCCCTAAAAATAGTCTTCTTTGGGAGCCGCAGCAACTCTGGATCGCTGCGCACTACACACTAGCCGCCGACTATCTGGAAATGGGCAATCGCCCAAAAGCCAAAGCGGTTCTCGAACCGCTGCTTGAGCTTTGGAAGGATGCAGATCCGGACCTTCCGCTACTGAAGGAATCCATTGCGTTGAACGAACGCCTCAAATAGGTCATTCGAGCGCAGATGGGCATTGCACACTCTCGATTTCTTCGTGAATCACCCACAGCAGCGTAGCAATTCGAGTCATTTCGAGCGGTAATGGTACGAGTCATCGACGTGAGAGCGGGGTGCTCGTCGCGGTCCAGTTTTCTGGTTTTGTTGGCAGGCTGTCAAAGTCTTGCACGAATACGAGATTTCGCGGCTGGCACTCCACCATATCGCTTTCCACTGAAAACAATAGACACGCAGCGAGGTCCGCCGTCACATCCAATCCGGATAATCTGACGCGGCCTTCTTAGGACAAACAATCGCGAATCCATTGTATCCGTCAGACCAACGCACGCTTTCATAAGGCGAGGTTAAGTGTCAGGGCCGACGCATATCAGAGGCCGAGGAGCTTGAGCAGATAGTCATGATCCCAGCCAGCTTTGAGTCGTTTTCCTTTGATGCCGCGCTTGGAAGTGGTTTCCTGTCGCAGGATGTTGAGGGCGATG
>Ga0335074_10002401_pt1 | contig 25511 bp, 25 predicted proteins | sample Lox_Sample_23_FD_206715 | JGI IMG/M metagenome (GOLD analysis project Ga0335074, IMG submission 206715) | Soil microbial communities from Loxahatchee National Wildlife Refuge, Florida, United States - Lox_Sample_2.3 | ecosystem: Environmental > Terrestrial > Soil > Wetlands | place: USA... | reverse complement strand
GTTGGCGCAAGAGGGACAGTGCTACCGTGTGACCCGGGTTGCTTCGTCGCTGCGCTGCTCGCAATGACATGAGGGAGGTGCCGCGATGACACGACACAACGACGAGTCTGCCGATGCCTGCTGACGCCTTCGACGACCTGCGCGACCTTTACCAGGAAGTGATCCTCGATCACGGCCGCCATCCGCGCCACGCTCACCGCCTGGAGTCCTTCGATGCCACCGCCAAGGGCGACAACCCGATGTGCGGCGACCGCATCCAGGTCTGGGTGAAGCGCGCGCCCGACGGCAGCATCGCAGACACCGGCTTCGAAGCCCGCGGCTGCGCCATCAGCGTTGCGTCCGCCGACCTGATGGCGGAAACCGTCAAGGGCCGCAGCCAGGCTGACACCAAGGCCTTGTTCGAGGCCTTCCGCGAACTCGCCCGCACCGGGACTTGTCCCGCCTGCGGCGGCGTACTGGAAGAGCCGCTGGAACGCTTGCAGCCATTGGCTGGCGTGCACGAATATCCGTCGCGCGTGAAGTGCGCCACGCTCGCGTGGCACGCGCTGATCGCAGCTCTGGAAGGGGGCAAGGAGGCGACCAGTGAGTGATGTGAGCACCGGCGCAAGCCACACCGCCTGGACACCCGACGGCGAAACGCCGGCGCGCCCCACCGAGGACACGCTGATCGCCGCCATCGGCACTGTCTATGACCCGGAAATCCCGATCAACATCTACGAACTCGGCCTGATCTACGCGATCGACATCCACGACGATGGCCGCGTGAAGGTGGAGATGACGCTGACCGCCCCGGCCTGCCCCAGCGCCCAGGAACTGCCCGAGCAAGTGCGCGAAGCGGTCATGGGCGTTTCCGGCGTGACCCAATGCGAGGTGGAAACCGTCTGGGACCCGCCCTGGGACCCAAGCCGCATGAGCGACGAGGCCCGCCTGCAGTTGAACATGTTCTGACCGCGCATCACATAAGACGGCACCATGAGCACAAGCACAACAGCCCCACGCAAGACCCGCGCCCTGCCGCCGCTGATGACACTGACCGACGCGGCCGCCGACCGCCTGCGCCGCCTCTATGACAAGGGCGAGCAAGGCAACCTGCTGCGCATCGGCGTGAAGACCAAGGGATGCTCTGGCCTGTCCTATGACATGAGCTGGACCGATGCCCCGGCGCCGACCGACGAAGTCGTCACCGACAAGGGCCTGACGATCCTGGTGGACCGCAAAGCCTCGTTGTTCCTGATCGGCACCGTCATGGACTACGAGACGAAATCGCTGGCGTCGGGCTTCACCTTCGTGAATCCGAACGAGAAGGGCCGCTGCGGCTGCGGCGAAAGCTTTCACGTGTGACGCGCGGCGCCACGCTGAAGATGCTGCGTCCGCCCTGACGGCACGCGACCGACGGCATGCGACCGGGACTTCGCGCTGCCCGGGGCCGCGTCGCCACCGATGCACCACCTCGTTGTCATCATACTAAGAACAGTCCGGAGGAACGTCATGACCATGCGGTACGCCAGCTCGTTGCCGGCCGCCCTTTTGTCCCTGTCCTTGATCGCGGGAGCCAGCACGATGGCGCAGGCAGCATCCATCCAAACCGCGCCGTATGGGACCACACAGGACGGCAAGGCCGTTGAGATCTATACCATGACCAACGACCACGGCTTGGTCGTGAAGTTCATCAGCTATGGCGGTGTCATCACTCAGATTGATGCCCCCGATCGCACCGGCCATATGGCCAATATCGTCCTGGGCCTGTCCAGCTTGCACGAATACGAGACCATTCCGAACTTTTTCGGAGCCCTCGTCGGCCGCTATGCCAACCGCATCGGCGGGGCGCGCTTCACGCTGGACGGGCACGAATACCATCTGCCCGCCAATAACAACGGCAACACGTTGCATGGTGGCACCGTCGGCTTCAACAAGGCCGTCTGGACCGTCACCACGCGCCGCGCGGGAAATATCGTCAGCGCGACGCTGACCCATGTCAGCCCCGACGGCGACCAGGGCTTTCCCGGTACAATGCATGTCAGCGTCACTTACACGCTGAACGACCGCAACGAGCTGCGGATCGACTACCAGGCGACAACCGACAAGGATACCGTCGTCAACTTCACCAACCACTCGTTCTTCAATCTGGCGGGCAATGGCTCCGGCTCGGTGGAGAACCAGATCCTCCAGATCGATGCAGACCGCTACACGCCGACGGATGCAACGCAGATTCCCACCGGCGAGTTGGCGACAGTCGCGGGCACGCCGTTCGACTTCCGCCAGCCCACGGCGATCGGTGCGCGTCTGCGGTCGGGCGTGCAGCAAATGGTTTATGGCCACGGCTACGATCATAATTGGGTCTTGAATGGCTCGCGCCGCACCACAACGCCGCTGCCGGCGGCGCATGCCTACGATCCGCAGAGTGGACGGACGCTCGACGTGCTGACCACCGAGCCGGGGCTGCAGGTGTACACCAGCAACAACTTCAACGGCACGATGGTCGGTTCCGCCGGCACCGCTTACCGGCAGACCGAAGCCTTCACGATGGAGACGCAGCACTTCCCGGATTCGCCCAACAAGCCGCAGTTCCCGCCAACCGAGCTGAAGCCGGGCGAGACCTTCCACTCCACCACGATCTTTCGCTTCTCCACCGATGCATCGTGAGCGCGGGATGATAACGGCAAACTGACCTCCGCGCGTTGGCGTGACCGGCGGCGCGGTCATTTCGCCAGATTTTTGCCTTGGTTGGCCCGCCTGATGAGCCTGCGATGGACTCATGGCTCACCGCCATTGGGGGGCAGCAGTATGCCGACCGTGCCATGGCCTGGGCGCGGGACACCATTCTCGTGCCTGATACGCTGCTGCAGCTCACCTGCATCCTGCTCGTCGGCCTCGTAACGCTTACGGCCGCTCGCCCGCTCCGCGGCACCCTGTTGCGACAGACCGGGCGCCTGCCACCGGGTCCGCTGCTCCCGGTCGCCGCTGCGCTCGCACGTTCCAGTCCGTCCATACTGCTACTGCTGCTGCTCTGGTTCGGCTGGCTGGCGTTCACCGCGACGCATTCAGCCGCAACCCTGCTGCGCACCGCGGAAAGCCTGGTGCTGGTCTGGGTGCTGATCCGCCTCTCCTCCCATTTGGTGCGCAACGAGGCCCTGGCGCGGGTGATTGCCGTCGCCGCCTGGGTGATCGCGGCGCTCAACATTGCCGGCCTGCTGGGGCCGGTGGTCGGCGTCATGGACGCCATGGCGGTGCCGCTCGGCAATTATCGCCTGAGCCTTTTGCTGTTGGTGAAGGGCGTCGCCACGACAGCACTGCTGATCTGGCTGGCCAACACCGCCGCACGCATGATCGAGCACTGGCTCGATCGCATCCCGGCGATCACCCCTGTTATGCGTGTCCTGGCGGGCAAGCTGACGCGCGTGGTCTTGCTCGTGCTCGCCGTCGTGCTGGCGCTGGGCTCGATCGGGATCGACCTCACCGCCTTTGCCGTGTTCTCCGGCGCCGTCGGAGTTGGCGTCGGCTTCGGCCTGCAAAAGGTCGTTTCCAACTTGATCAGCGGCGTGATTCTGTTGCTCGACCGCTCGATCAAGCCCGGCGACGTCATCGAGGTCGAGGGGACCTACGGTTTCGTCAATGCGCTGAATGCCCGCTATGTCGCCGTTCGGACGCGTGACGGCAAGGAGTTCCTGATCCCCAATGAGGATCTGATCACCCAACGGGTCACCAACTGGTCCTATTCGAATGATCTGATCCGGCTGCACGTGAAGGTGGGCATTTCCTACCAGTCCGATCCGCATACGGCGATCCGGCTGGCGCTGGAAGCGGCGCGGGAGGTTCCGCGCGTGCTGGCTGAACCGGAATCGACCTGCCTTCTGGTGGAATTTGGCGGCAGCACGATCGATCTTGAGCTGCGCTGCTGGATCAACGATCCGGTCAACGGCATGGGCAATATCCGCAGCGAGCTGATGCTGCGTATCTGGGATCTGTATCAGGCCAACGGCATCGAGCTGCCTAACCCGCAGCGTGATATCACCTTGCGCAATCCGGAAGCATTGGCCGCCGCACTGCAACCGCATCCCACGGCCGTGACGAGGCAGCGCGCATAGGACGACCGCCCTTTGCCCTTGAGCAATTCCCCGGGCTCGCTAGTCTCGGCCTACTGGCCGGTGTGCGGCCGGCACAATAAGGGGACGCCAGGTATGGAACGCTCGATCGAGCAGCGGACAATGCGGAAAGTGTATTGGCGGCTGCTGCCGTTTGCGATGGTTGTGTACTTCTTCTGCTATCTCGACCGCATCAATGTCGGCTTCGCCGCGCTGACGATGAACAAGGACATTGGTCTGACCGCCGCTGCCTACGGGCTCAGCGCCGGTGCCTTCTATCTCGGCTACTGCTTGTTCGAAGTGCCCAGCAATATCATCCTCGACAAGGTCGGCGCGCGGCTGTGGATTGCGCGCATCATGATCACCTGGGGTCTTGCATCCGGCGCGACCGCACTGGTCGTCGGTTCCACCAGTTTCCTCACGGTCCGCTTCCTGCTCGGCGCCGCCGAGGCCGGTCTGTTCCCCGGCATCCTGCTGCTGTTCACCTACTGGTTCCCGGACCATCATCGCGCCCGCATCGTATCCGGATTCACCCTGGCGCTGCCGATCTCGGTCGCGCTCGGCGCGCCGCTCTCCACCGCCATCCTCGGCATGAACGGCCTGCTGGGCATCCCCGGATGGAAGTGGATCTACATTCTGGAAGCCGTGCCCACGGTCCTGCTGGGTATCGGCGTATTGCTCTATCTCACCGACAAGCCCATCCAGGCCACTTGGCTCGACGCTGAGGAAAAAGCGTGGCTGGTCGGCCGGCTGCATGCCGAGCGGCACGCCGTCGAGTCTGTTCGTACCTATGGCTTCGTCGAGGCACTGTTCAATCCCAAGATCCTGCTGCTGTCCTTGAACTACCTTGGAATCGTCACCGCCAGTCTGGGCATCGTACTGTTCATTCCACAAATGATCAAATCGCTCGGTGCCACCAACATGGGTACCGGCTATGCGACGATGCTCGCCTATATCTGCGGCGCGATCAGCATGATGGCGTGGGGTTGGGTCTCCGACCGCATGGGCGAGCGCCGCTGGAACCTGTTCTGGGCCTGCATAGTTGCAACGGCAGGTTTGGTGATCGCCGGCATGACCATGGGCACGTGGTGGGCGCTTGCCGGTCTCTGCGTTGCAACCGCAGGCTTCTACGGCACGAAAGGTCCGTTCTGGTCGCTGCCTTCCATGATGCTGACCGGTACCGCGGCGGCGGCAGGCCTGGCGTGGATCAACTCCATCGGCAACGTGGGCGGCTTCTTTGGTCCCACGATCGTGGGCTGGTTGAAGGATACCACGGGCAGCTATACCGGCGGTCTCTATGGCCTTGCCGCGTTCACGCTGATTTCGGCGATCACGGCGGCATTCGGCCTGCACATTCCACGCCGCTTTGCGCATCGGGAGGAATTGCAGATGCCTGCGGAATGATCCGGCTTCCGCTGCATCGGATCATCGTGTAGAGAAAACCTTGCTGGCCGTCCACTACGGGCGGCTGTGTCCGTGGCGGTTCCGGCAGGTTCATGGCAAGCATCCACATCGTCGGCGCCGGCCTGGCCGGGCTGTCCGCCGCGCTTGCCCTCACTGAGGCGAAGCGCACCGTCACGCTGTACGAGGCTGGTCCCGCGGCCGGCGGCCGGTGCCGTTCCTATTTTGATCGTGAACTCGGCCTGAACATCGACAACGGCAATCACCTGCTCCTGTCGGGGAACAAGGACGCCTTCGCCTATCTCAAGGCGATCGGCGCAACCGAGAAAATGGGCGGGCCGAAGACAGCGATCTTCCCGTTCATCGACCTGGGGACCAACACACGTTGGACCGTACGTCCCAATCGCGGCCCGGTGCCCTGGTGGATCCTGAGCCCGGGCCGCCGCGTGCCGCATTCGCGCCTCACGGATTATCTGGCCGTGGCGGCGCTGACGGGCCTGCGGGACGACAAGACCGTTGCCGAGGCACTCCGTCACGGATGGCTCTATTGGCGGCTGCTGGAACCCCTGGCGGTTTCCGCGCTCAACACGTCGGCACGCGAGGGCTTGGCGCGATCGCTCGGCGCCGTGCTGCGCGAGACACTGATGCTGGGCGGCGGCGCGTGCGTTCCGCGATTTCCCAGTGAAGGATTGTCGGGCGCGCTGATCGACCCGGCCATTGCCACGCTGCGGGCGCGTGGGGCAGACGTCCACTTCAGCCGGCGGGTGGCGGCGCTTGAGATTGAAGGCGACCGGGTGGTGGCGTTGCAGACCCCAGATGGTCCGGTGCGGCTGGCGGCAGACGACGCTGTGGTGCTGGCCGTGCCGCCTTGGGTGGCAAAGACGCTGCTGCCCCCGTTGACGGTGCCGGATGCGTTCGAAGCGATCCTCAATGTCCATTTCCGGACCGTGGCCGAGCCAGGCGAGGCCGGGTTCATCGGTGTCGTGCGCGGCACGGCCCATTGGGTGTTCGTGAAGTCCGGCCACGTCTCGGTGACGATCAGTGCCGCCAGCCGCCTGGTTGATCTGGACGCAGACGCGATCGCCGCCACCGTCTGGCCGGATGTGCGGGTGGCGCTGGAATTGGAGGGCGACATCCCGCCCTTCCGCGTGGTGAAGGAGAAGCGCGCGACCTTCGCCGCCACTGCGAAACAGGAACGGCAACGTCCGGGCGCACAGACCGCGCTTGCGAATCTGGTGCTGGCCGGCGACTGGACTGCGACCGGGCTGCCGGCAACGATCGAGGGCGCCATCCGCTCGGGCAATACCGCGGCGGCGCAGTTGCAGCGCAAGTGACCGCACCGGGGGCACGCGTCGTGGCCCCGTGTCACGGATTGGCCCTGTAATTCTGCAATCCAACCTGTCGAATCCTCTGTGCGGAGGCACTGCGCCGTGAGGCACAGAGGCCTTTACGGAATATTGATACTTCCGCCGCAAGCTGGATGTCGTCGGGAACGAGCAGACCGCGCCCGCCTACGATGCACCATCCAGGAAGGTTTTCGCCATGGCCTCCACCAATGAAGGCGATCTCGGCACACGCTCGCGGTTCATGCGCATCGGTGCCGACGACCTGCAGCTGTTGCAGCGTTTTTGGCAGATCGTGGAACCGAAGCTGCCGGAAATCCTGGATGGTTTCTATCGTCACCTCGCCACCGAACCGCGGCTGCAGGCGATGCTGGGGGACAAGGTTTCGCACCTGAAGCAGGCACAATCCGTCCATTGGCGGCGGTTGTTCACCGGTGGATTGGACGGCACCTATTACAACAGCGTGCACACCATTGGCCTGATGCACCAGAGGAACGGGCTGGAGCCGCGCTGGTATATCGGCGGCTACAACTATGTCCTGAACCGCCTGATCGATATTGCCATCGCGGCGCATCGCTGGTCGCCAGCCAAACTGCGTCCGTTGCTGGCGGCGGTGACCGCACGCGTGATGCTGGACATGGACATTGGGATTTCCGTGTATCAGGAAGCCCTGCTGATTGAGCGGCAGCAGCGCGGCCAGCGCGTGGATGGCCTGCTGCGCGAATTCGAGACGACAACCGGGGCGCTGGCCGGCACCGTGGCATCGGCCGCGACGCAACTGCGGATGACGGCGCAGTCGCTGTCCAGCACCACGGACCAGACCACCGGCCAGGCCGCGAGCGTGGCCGCGGCGGCGGAACAAGCGAGCGTCAACATGCAGACGGTTGCATCGGCGGCGGAGGAGCTGGCCAGTTCGATCTCGGAAATCTCGCGGCAGGTGGCGCAATCCTCGGCCATTGCCAGCCGTGCGGTGGAGGATGCGCAGCGCACGGATGCCATCGTGAAGACCTTGGCAGGTGGCGCGCAGAAGATCGGCGACGTGGTGGGGTTGATCAACAACATCGCCGGCCAGACCAACTTGCTGGCGCTGAATGCAACGATCGAGGCGGCGCGCGCCGGTGACGCCGGCAAGGGATTTGCCGTGGTGGCGTCGGAGGTAAAGAGCCTTGCCAACCAGACGGCGAAAGCGACGGGCGATATCAGCGCGCAGATCGCCGAAATCCAGAGCGCGACCGGCGAAGCGGTGCAGGCGATCCAAACGATTGCCCAGACGATCGATGAGCTGAGCCGGATCGCTGCGTCGATCGCCGCGGCGGTCGAGGAACAAGGATCGGCGACGCAGGAGATTTCCCGCAATGTGCATGAGGCAGCCAGCGGCACGCAGGAAGTCAGTGAGAATATCGTCGGGGTGAGCCGTGGCGCGCAGGAGACCGGCGCGGCCGCTTCCCAGGTGCTGGATGCCGCCGGCGAACTGGCGAAGCAGGCAGAGCAAATGCGCGCCGATGTGGGGCGGTTCATCGGCGTGGTGAAGGCGGCGTAACGGACGGGCTGGCACGAGGCTCTCCCACCCATGACGCGTGCCGAGAGAGGCGCGGGCGCCGAATAATCCGCGATGAGCCCCCACCGCAGCGCGGCGGCGGGGGCCAAGCGGCGATCATGGGACGATCACGCGGCGGCACGCTCCGGTGTCAGGCTGGCGAGGGTACGATCGATACGCGCGAGCACTGTTGGATCCGCACTGAAAACGATGCCGATCTCGCCACCGCCTGAACGAACGGTCCGCGCCGGCACCCAGCCCTCGCCACCAGGCAGTTCCACCTCCAATGGCGTGCCGACCGGCAAGGTCCAGTCGCAGGCCATGGCGGCGCCGCCCCTCGAGATATCCCGCACAGCCACATGTTCCGCCGGACGTCCCTTGGCCTGGAGTCCCACGGTAAGGCCATGCACGCTGATCCGCTGGTAACGACGGCGCTCGCCACTGGCCTCGTCGCGCACCGCAGTCAGGAAGTGGCCCACTTCGGTCCGCAGTGTTTCCGCCTCGTGGCCGATCTCGGCGGCACCATCGAGTACATCACGACTGATCCTGCCGGCATTGTCGGCAACCGTGACCACATGCTCCATAGCATTCGCCGTGCCGGCGGTTGCGCCAGAGACCGCCTGCACGCTGGCCGCAATTTCCTTCGTAGTCGCGTTCTGTTGCTCTACCGCTGCAGAGATGGCCGCGGAGACTTCGTCCATCTTGCCGATCATGCTGCCGATTTCACCCATCGCGGCGACGGCGTCGGAGGTCGCTGCACGCACCTTGTCGATCTGGCTGCCGATTTCCGAGGTTGCCCTCGCGGTTTGCGCCGCCAGCGTCTTCACTTCACCCGCGACCACCGCAAAGCCCTTGCCCGCGTCGCCAGCGCGGGCCGCCTCAATCGTCGCGTTCAGTGCCAGCAGGTTGGTCTGGCCCGCGATGTCGCTGATCAAATGCACCACGTCGCCGATGCGTGCCGCCGCTTCGGACAGGCTCTGCATCGTGCTGCGGCTGGCATCGGCACGTTGCACCGCCTGGCGCGAAACGTCTGCGGCGGACGAGACCTGCCGGGAAATCTCGGCGACGCTCGAGGTCAGTTGCTCTATCGCGGCGGCGACGGCGACCAGGTCCTGCGAGGACTGCGCGGCGGCGCCGGCCGTCTCATGCGCTTCGGTGTGCACGGCGTTGGCCGCTTCCGCCATGGCCTCGGCCGCCCGCCGCATGGCGTCGGCCGAACCGGCCAGGGACTCCATCACACCGGAAATCGAGCGGCCGAAGTCCTGTGTGTGTTGTTCCAGCGCCGCCTGGCGCTGCGCCTTCGCGACCTGTGCCGCGGCTTGCTCCTCCGCCATGCGTTCCGCCTTGATACCTTGTTCTTTGAACACCTCCACCGCGCGCGCCATGTCGCCGATCTCGTCCTTTCTGTCGCGGGCGGGAATGTCCACACCTGTATCGCCTCCTGCGAGTTTTCCCATCGCATGAGTCATGGCGGCCAGAGGCCGGACGATGCCGCGGCCGATCAGGACGGCGAGTACGATGCCGATCGCGGTGGCAGCACCCGAGAGGCCAAGTTGCCTGGTCAGCGTGTTCGAAGAGAGCGCGTACGCCTTCTGACTGGTCGAATCGAACCCCTTGATGAGCCGTCCCAGGGCCTGCCCCGAGACCTCCTGTATTTCGCGCATGCCAGGCCGGATTTGCTCTGCGTACTGCCGGTTGCTCTCGATGGCCGCGGATGAAGCTTCGTCGAAGGCCCCGGCAAGGCGGGAGAGTTCGCCGGCAAGCGATGCCTGTTTCGATGTAAGTGACGGCGCGCCGGCCACATCCAGCGCATGCAACGCCGTGAGAGCGGCCGCGATTTCCTGTTTGACTGCCGCCACCGCTGCGGGAGCCGGGTCATCCGATGCCAGGAAGACCGCAGCATCGGTCTCTGCTGTCTGCACGGCGAGGCGTAGCGCGGCGACACCGGCGGCATGTCCGGCGGCATCGCCGCCGGTGGTGGCATCCGCAAGCTGGCTCAGTGCCGCGTTCAGCGGTTTGATGCCGGCCAATAGCCTGGCACGAGCAGCCTTTGCCTTATCGTGTAGCGTGACAAATTGCTGCCGGGTATCGGCCAACGCCCGTAGCTTCGCAGCGATCCCATTGAACATGGCGCGTCGTTGCTCGGACAGCGTGTAGTCCGCGGCTTCCTTCAACAGGGCCGCGGCACGAGCGTCCGCATCGGCTGCGTCGCGCAGCGAATCGCGATCCGCATCGATGCGGTAGTCGGCGAGACCGCGGCGGACCGCTTCGATGCGCAATGAAAGTTCCTGCTGCCGGTTCGCGTTGCCGGCAATGCCATCCATGACGTCGATTTCGCCTCCCACGACCGAGAGGCCGTAGCTGCCATAGGCGGCGATGGCCAGCAGCAGAGCGATCAGCGTGCCGAAGCTCAGGAAAATCCGCGTGCGTATCCGGAATTGCCGCAGTCTCATGGCATCACCTCGGGTCGCGATCGCGGTTCGGCGCGGCATCGCAATTACTTGTGGGTTTCGTCAGGCTTCGCCCCGGTATCCTTGGAATCTTTTGGCGGCGGCTTGTTCTGCGAATCTTGTGTGTCGGGACAATCCGGATCATCGCTTCCCGCAGCGCAGTCCGCGGCTGTCGTCCGGCCGCCGCGTGCGTTGGCGGGGGACATGGTGGAGACCAGCATCAACGCGGCCAGCGTCAGGCTTGCCGCCAACATGCCGCGGCGCGTTGGGTGGCTGCCATGCTGCTGAACGGTGTTGGCAGCCAGCGCGATTGTTTCCGGCGTTTGCGGCGCGGCGCCTGTCGATTGTGCCGGGACATTACGATCAATCGAAGACATGGCTGATCTCGAAATGCAGCATGAACAAGAGGTCGTTCTTGAGCGTGGGATCCATGTTCGGATTGATCCAGTACTGAATGTCCGGCTGGACCACCAGCCAGCGGGTTATCGGTGCGCGATAGGTCAGCTCGAAGTTGGTTTCATAGACTTCGACGCCGGAACCGGACGCGATCTGCATCTGACGGTAGGGTGACCCGGCGTGGGCGATTCCGACCGCAAATCCAAAGCGGTCGATGGGACGCGCATCCAGCAGCCCGGTATAGGTGACACCCAGATTCAGTGAGCGGTCTGCCTGCTGGGTCTGTGCGGTGGCGATGCCGAGATTGGCGAACACGTCCAGGCCGCGACGGGCCGTCTGGCTGTAAAGTCTGGTCGCACCACCGATATAGCCGCCGCTGCTACCGAACACGTAGCGTTGGATGCCGTCGGGACCGGGTTCGCCGAGTTCTTCGAACTTGCCGGTATAATCCCAATAGCCCGCCATCAGCTTGGTGGTCCGCGTCGGGGTATAGTCGGCCTCGGCGATCAGCAGCGCGCCGGCGGTGCGGTTGATGTTCACGGCATTGATGTTCGGGTATTTGACGCTGTCCGGCACACCATCGAGCACGGCGGCCTGCACGCTCCAGTGGTCGGCGATCTGCTGGCGGACGCGAAACGCGAGCGAGGTGCTGGGATAGGTGGAGGGTCCGTTCACGCCGGACTGATCCAGAGTCGTGGTCCAGGCGTAGGCACCATTGAAGAAGATGTCCATCGGCCGCGTGATGCCGAATTCGGTCTCCAGGTCATAGATGCCAAACAACAGGTCGGTGTTGCCGAGGATCTGCTGGTAGTAGGCCTGATAGAGCCGGTACATGGCGACGCCCGAGGTGTCGATCAGGCTGGGGTCCTGCAACGCGCCGACGTATTGAGTATCCAGCGAATCGGCGTTTTGGTAGAACGCCTGCAGGACAAACTTGCCGCCGGGCCATCCGAATGCGCTGTCAGTATTGACTGTGAGCTGGCCAAGAATGTTGTTCATGTAGGTGGCGCCATTGTGCAGGCCGCCGATCGCGTTGTCTGCCGCTTCGCCGGAGTATTGCAGCCGCAAGATGATGGGGGCTGATCCGCCGGTGGCTGCCTGGCTCTGTACCGGCAGATTGGGACCTGGCGCGATGCTGGCGGGTGCCGTCGCGGACAGGCTATCGGCCAGCGCCGCTCGATCGATGCCGGTTGCCGCGCCGAGCAGGCAAGCGGCCCAGAACAGGGATTTTGCGTAGTCCACCTTGTGGCCTTTGCATTTGAAAGTGCGTACTTGTAGCGCTCCGAAATGAAAGATCGGTTAACGCGGCGCCTGCTGCCGTCTGGATTTGTTTGGCTACGGGCGCTTCAAGCGGCCTGTCAGAGTGCGCCTGCTACCGCGAAGGCGCCTTCCCAGATCATGTGCAGCGCCACATAGAGGACGATCAGCAGCCCGGCCCAGGCGAGCCAGCGCTGCCGTTCCAGTATGCCGGCAAGCAGGTTTGCGGCGATGCCCATCAACACCACCGACAGCACCAGGCCGGTCACGAGCACCCAGGGCGTGCCGTAGGCAGCGCCGGCGACAGCGAGGACGTTGTCCAGGCTCATCGACAGGTCGGCGAGCACGATCTGCAGCATCGCCTGCGGCAGCGTCTTGCGGGTGGCGGTGCGTTTGCCGGGATGATGGCGGCGCAGGTCGCGGAACATGCGCCAGCACACCCACAGCAGCAGCAAGCCGCCTGCGAGCAACAGGCCGATGATCTTGAGCAAGGTCAGCGCGAACAAGCCGAGCGCGAGGCGGATGACGGTGGCGGCGGCGATGCCGAGGATGATGGCCGGGCCTCGCTGGGTCGGTGGCAGGCCGGATACGGCGAGGCCGACCACCACGGCGTTGTCGCCGGCCAGCGCGATATCGATCAGCACCACCTGGGCGAGCGCGGTCAGGTCGTGGAGCAACGGGATGGGGTTCATGCTTTTGTCGTTCCGGCGTCCGTGCCGACGATGCTTGCCAACGACCGGGACCCCGGTCTAGCTGGCGCATCACCGGCAAGGCGGGACAGGACAGCGATGGTTCCCCGTTACACCCGACCCGAGATGGCGGCGATTTGGACGCCCGAGAACCGCTATCGCATCTGGTTCGAGATCGAGGCGCTGGCGGCCGAGGGCATGGCTCGGATCGGCGCCATCCCCGAGTCGGCTGCGCGCAATATCCGCGAGAAGGGTGGCGCGGCGCTGAAGGTGATCGGCCCTGCCGACATCGACCGCATCGACGAGATCGAGCGAGAGATCCGCCATGATGTGCTCGCCTTCCTGACCTGGCTGGCGGATGCGGTCGGCCCGGACAGCCGCTTCATGCACCAGGGCATGACCAGCTCGGATGTGCTGGATACCTGCCTGTCGGTGCAACTGACCCAGGCGGCAGACCTGGTGCTGGCCGACATCGACGCAGTGCTGGCGGCGCTGAAGGCGCGGGCACTGGAACACAAGTTCACGGTTACCATCGGCCGCAGCCACGGCATCCATGCCGAGCCGACCACGTTCGGGCTGAAACTCGCCGGCCATTACGCGGAGTTCGCGCGCGGCCGCGCCCGTCTGGAAGCGGCGCGGTCGGAAATTGCCGTGGCGCAGATCTCGGGGGCAGTGGGGACGTTCGCACATCTCGATCCGCGGGTGGAAGAGTATGTCGCGGAGCGGCTGGGGCTGACGCCGGAGCCGGTGTCCACGCAGATCATCCCGCGCGATCGCCACGCTGCGTTTTTCTGCGCCCTGGGGGTGATCGCATCGGGGATCGAGCGGCTGGCCACCGAGGTGCGCCTCCTGCAACGGAGCGAGGTGCGCGAGGCGGAGGAGTTCTTCCATCCCGGCCAAAAAGGCTCCAGCGCGATGCCGCATAAGCGGAATCCGGTGCTGAGCGAGAACCTCACCGGTCTGGCACGGGTTGTCCGCGCGGCTGTCGTGCCGGCGCTGGAGAACGTGACGCTATGGCATGAACGGGACATCTCGCACTCGTCGGTGGAGCGGGTCATCGGGCCCGATACCACCATCGCGCTGGATTTCGCTCTGGCGCGGCTGGCAGGAATGATGCAGCGGCTGGTGGTGCATCCGGACCGCATGATTGCGAACATGGAAAGCCTGGGCGGCGTGGTGCACTCGGGTGAGGTGCTGCTGGCCCTGACCCGTGCCGGCATCCTGCGAGAAGACGCGTATCGCATTGTACAGCGTTGTGCGATGGCGACATGGGAGAACCTGGGACGGCCGGAGGGCCGCAGCTTCCGCGAGAACCTGCTCGCCGATCCGGAAGTCGCACGGCGGACAACACCGGCGGACATTGATGCGGCGATGGACCCGGCCCTGCATTTGCAGGCGGTGGAGCACATCTTTGCCCGGGTGTTCCGGGAGCCTGCCGGTTAGCGCAGGGCGCAAGCCGTCACCGGCCAGCCTGGTGACCGTTGTGGGCGGGACGCCAGGCTTTTCGCAATGACATTTGGCCGTTAGCGGGCGGCCCATCACATCAGTCGGCGCAACCCCGCGACGGCTTCCGGGAGTCGCCGTAATGTCATAGCCAGTCATGATCGAGGCGGAGGTCAAGGCATGTCGTGGGCGGAACAAGTTGCATTGGTGACTGGTGGAGCGCGTGGCATTGGCCGCGCCATTGTGCAGCGTCTCGCCCGTGAAGGGGCCGCGGTCGCGATCAATTACGTAGCGAACGCCGAGGCGGCGGAATCGTTGCTCTCTGAGATTGAGAATGCCGGCGGTCGTGCCATCGCCGTGCAGGCCGACGTTTCGGATGATGCCGATGTGGAAATGATGCTGGACCGCGTGACCGCGGCGCTCGGTCCACCGACCATCCTGGTCAACAATGCCGGCGTATCCTATCCGGCAACACTGGATACGTACGATCGCGAGCGCCTGTCGCGCATGCGCCATGTGAATGTTGACGGGGTCATCTTCACCACGCGGGCGGTGATGCATGGCATGCGCGAGCGCGGCTATGGGCGCATTGTCAACATTGCGTCCAATGCCGGGATCGGTACGTCGCTGCCGGGGACGACGTTCTATGCCGCTTCCAAGGCCGAAGTGATCGTATTGACCCGGCGCTTCGCCATGGAGCTCGGTGCGCACGGCATCACGGTGAACGCGATCGCACCCGGGTTCGTCGAAACGGAGATGGCGCACCGCAACCGCAGCGCGACGGAGTGGGAAGCGGTGGCGAAGCGTATCGCCGCGCTGGCGATGACCGGGCGGGTTGGGCGGCCGGAGGATATCGCCAATGCGGTGGCGTTCCTGGCTTCGCCAGATTCGGGGTGGATCACCGCGCAGTTGCTGACCGTGGATGGCGGCAGGATGGATTACATCGCCCACTGAGAAGCGCTTTGGTGCCCCGCGTGGGTGAAGGCGACGTCACGCGATCAATGTCATCGCGGGTTGCGACGCGAGGCAGCAACCTCGTTCGGAAGGGCGCTCGAAGGATGCGTGCGCTCTCTCGGCCGGGGACGCCTCTTGCCGTCCCTGCTCGACAGCCGGTGCCCGGCCTGCGACATTTGCTGTCGAAAGGGAGCGTGACATGACCTTGAAGCGCATGGTGCTGCAAATCGGCATGGGCACCGACATTCGTGGCACCGACTATACCAAGGCAGCGGTGCGCGCGCTGCGCGACGCGTTGTGGCACAATTCGCTGAGCGTTGCCGATGCGCTGGGCCAGGACGTCGATGCGATGCAGGTGGACGTAACCATCGGTGTGCCGCATCCGGAGAAGGTGGACAAAGCGGCCGTGCTGGCCGTGCTGCCGCATGGCACCGGGACGGTGACGGTGGTCGAGGGCGGTCTGGAAATTCCCAACGATGCCGGCACCAATTCCACCGTGCTCGCGCATGCCGCGGCCGTGGTGCGGCTGGACGTGGCATAGGAGAGACAGATGCCATCGAAGCGCGTGATTCTGGAAATGGGCGCCGGCAATGACCTGCACGGCGGCGATTATACCAAGGCCGCTCTGCGCGCGGTGCAGGACGCACTGCACCACAGTTCGCTCAGTTTGATCCGGTCACTGGGGCTGGATTCGCGCACGATGCTGGTGGACGTGACGATCGGCGTGCAACGGCCAGAGAAAGTGGATGCCGCCGCGGTGCAGGCTTCGCTGCCGCATGGCAAGGCGACGGTGCATGTGGTGAAGGGTGGGCTCGACGTGCCGGACGAGACATCGGGCGACGTGGCGGTGATCGCCAGTGCGGCCGTGTCGGTGCGGTTCGAATCGTTGCCCGTGCCGTCGCGTTAGCAGGCGCCCGGCCAGTTGCGCGCCGGCATCCTTTCGCATCGCCGGTAAAACCCTTCACGCTACCTGCTTCGCCATCGGATACCCCGCTCCTGTGCCAAACTGGCGGCACGGCGGTCCGGTCTCGGCGTAACCGTTGGCACGGTAGAAGCGGCGCGCGGTTTCCGTGCTGACCAATGTGCATGCGGAATTGCCGCGGTCTGCGGCCCGCGCTTCCAGCACCGCGAGCAAGCGGCGGCTGACGCCGCGAAACCGCGCGTCCGGCGATACGTAGTTGAGCGTGATCCTGCCTTCGTCCGTAACGGAGCCGACCGCAAGAACCGTATTGTTTTCGACCGCGACCAGCACCGAGTTGCCAGGTTGCACGATCCAAGCGGCGACATTCTCCGGTGTCTTATTGCTCAGCCAACGCGATAGAATTGCTGGATCGTTGCCGTGGTCGGCGACGCACAGCTCGGTAATTGACCGCCGCAGCACCGTGCAAGCGGCTGGTGCGTCTTGCATACGGGCGTCCCGGATTTCCATTCCCGCGTGGCCCCCCGGCCCCTGCCCTCGCCGGCCCCTGTTTCGGTACGCCGGGGAATGGCGTAGCCTTCCCTGCCGTACTGCTCTCAATCGGCTACCAGAACCAACGCAGCAGGAGGAGTCCCATGCCGACGCACGTCCATGAATTTGCCACTCGCGACGTTGAGTATCTCCGCCACGGCGACCGCCGCATGATGGCGCGCCTGTACATTCCCCAGGGCGAGGGTCCGTTCCCCGCCATCGTGGAGCTGCACGGCGGCGCCTGGTGCAACGGCGACCTGAACGAATGCAAGACCTATGCGGAAGCTTTTGCCCGCGCCGGTCTCGCGGTGGCGGCGATCGATTTCCGCCATGCTGCTGATGGCTATCCGACGTCGCTGATCGACATCAACTATGCCATCCGCTGGGTGAAGGCGAATGCGGGCGAACTGCGCACGCGCCCCGACCTGATCGGCGTCGCCGGCCAGTCGAGCGGCGGGCACCTTGCCATGCTCGCGGGCATGCGGCCGAACGACGCGCGGTATGGATCGATCCCGCTCGCCGGCGGGTACGATGCGTCGGTGCGTGCGGTCGCCATGCTGTGGCCGGTGATCAACCCGCTGTCGCGCTATCGCCATGCGCTGCGGGCACGCGACAGCGCCAATCCGCCGGCCTGGGTGGGGAACATCCCGGACCGGCACGACACCTACTGGAAGACCGAGGCCGCCATGGCCGAAGGCAACCCGATGCTGGCGCTGGAGAAGGGCGAGAAGGTGCAGCTTCCGCCGGCGCTGTGGCTGCAAGGGCGGCCGGACCCGGTGCACGACTACCACGATGCGGACTCCAGCTTCTCCGGCACCGAGCCGGAGCGCTTCACCGCCAATTACCGCAAGGCGGGGGGAAACATCGACCTGATGATCGTGGAGCAGGGGGACAGGACGACTGCCGCCACACTGGGAAAAGTTGCCGAGTTCCTCCACCAGCACATCAAGGTGAGCAGGTAACCTGTTGGGGCGGGGCTGCGTCTCGCTGGGCGCAGGCACACCGTGATGCGATCCGGGTTGATCTGATGCTGCGTCGCAGCATATCGGACCCGGACTGTCACGGAGTGTTGGCGCATGGATTGGCCGTCGGGTTTGCAGTCGGTGCGGCGTGGGGCTGGGATCGCATCGCGGGCCATGGTCGCGCGGCTGCGCGAATATGGGCCGGCGGTGCCGGACCCCAGCCCGGCGGTTCCGGGGCGGTTCGTGGTGGTGCGCGAGTTCGGCGCGAACCCGGGGCGGCTGCGACTGCGGGTCTATCTGCCGGCGCGGGCAGTGCGCCCGGGCGCCCCGCTGATCGTGCTGCTGCACGGCTGCGGCCAGGATGCCGCCGATTTCGCCGCCGAGACGGGCTGGACGGATCTGGCGGACCGGCTGCACCTGCCGCTGCTGCTGCCGGAGCAATTGCAGGCGAATAACCATCAGCGGTGCTTCCACTGGTTCCACCTGGCGGATACGCGGCGGGGTCACGGCGAGGCTGCGTCGATCGCGGCGATGGTCGCGGCAATGACCACCCGGTTTCAGTCGGATCGGGGGCGCGTGTTCGTGGCGGGGCTATCCGCGGGGGGCGCGATGGCGGCGGCGTTGCTGGCGGGGTACCCGGACTTGTTCGCGGCGGGGGCGTCGTTCGCCGGACTGCCGGTGGGCGAGGCCACGTCCATGGTGCACGCGCTGACCACCATGGCGCATGGGGGCAAGGACGTGTGGTCGGCCGAATGGGTGGCGCGGGCGCTGCGTGTTGCGCCACCAGACTATAGCGGGGCGTGGCCTCGGCTTTCGATCTGGCAGGGCGATGCAGATCCGGTAGTCGTACCGCAGAACGGTGCGAACCTGGCGGCGCAATGGCGCGCCTTGCATGGCGTGTCCGACACGCCAAGCCGGGAGACCGCGCATCACGTGCGCTGGGGCGATGCGGTGGAGTTGTGGAAGCTGCCGCGGCTGGGGCATGCCTGGGCGATCGGCGAGGACGCCGGGCGGCCGTCGCAATTCGCGGTGCCAGGGGAGATCGATGCCGTCACCGAGATCGGGCGGTTTTGGGGGATTGGGTAAGGGGTTTCCTCGCTGATTGGAAACGCGTGCACCCAAGCGGCTTGTCCGGGCAGCGACGCAGAGTGGTCCGGGGCTCGGCGGACGGACTGGGTTCGCAGCGGCTCATGGACATGCGGTGGCAAGAATTGCTACCAGCATATACCTGCGGCATGGTGCCCTGCATGGCCAACGTGGAGAAACTCAGCGTCGCCCTGACCCCGGACATGGTGGCCGAGATGCGCGCCGCCGTGGAAGGCGGCGATTACGGCAGCGTCAGCGAGGTGGTGCGCGAAGCACTGCGCGACTGGCGGCTGCGCCGTAAGATTGAAAGCCTGGAACTCGATGAACTGCGCCGCCTGGTGCACGAGGGTATCGACAGCGGGCCGGGTCTGGAGGCCGACTCGGTGTTTGCACGGCTGCGCGCTCGATTCAGCCGGCCGCCAGACGTGTGACGGCACCGCGCCGGCTGCTTCTCTCGCCGCGCGCCGCGATCGATCTGGAGGAGATCGCCGAGTACATCGCCCGTGACAACCCGGTTCGAGCAATAAGCTTCGTCGCCGAGCTGGAAGCCAAGTGCCGGGCGGTCGCTGAGACACCGGAGCTATACCCGGCTCGCGGCGATCTTGCGCCTGGCCTGCGCATGGCGGTGCACGGCCGGTGTCTCGTCCTGTATCGTGACCTGCCGGAGGAGAACGTCGTGCGCATCGAGCGCGTGGTGCATGGGTCACGCAACCTGCACAGGCTGGTCTAAAGACTCTAGCTCAAATCAGACGGCCCAACTAACAACCATTGTTGGTAGCGACATTCTACCGTCAGCACCAAGTGGGGAAGCTGCATCACTTAGCGGCCCGTTGCTTCAGCTTACCTCACTGAGAATGCGCGCCCGTGTTCCTTTTGATACGCCGCACTGCCTCCGCGCGAACAGAGTACTGAAGCGGACCGGATAGCCGCATGGCCAATGCCCGTCAGCGAGCCTTGCAAATGCGATGGACCTAGTGCTCGATCTTCTGCCCACCCCAGGAGGAAACCCCAAATGCCCGAAACCCCCACCTTCGGCCGCTACGCCGAACTCCCGCTTGACGCGATGACCGCGGAGCAGCGGGAAGCCTACAACGTGCTCATGGAGACCCGCGGCCGCCTGCCCGGGCCCAACAAGATCTACGTCCACAACCCAAAGCTGGCGAAGGTGATGGCCCCCTTGGGTGCCTATTTCCGCACCGGCTATTCCCTCAGCGAGCGCGAGCGAGAAATCGCCGTCGTCGTCACGACGGCGCATTTCCACGCCGCATACCCAACCAACGCGCATGAACGCGCCGGCAAGGCGGCCGGACTGCCGGACGACAAGGTCGAGGCGATGCTCTCCAACCTGCCCACGTCGTTCGACAACGAGCGGGAGCAGGTCGTCTATGAGATGGCAATTGCGCTGATCAACGCGCGCTGGGTCTCGAAAGGGCTGTACGACCGCGCGCTGAAGGCGCTTGGCCACGAAGGCATCACCGATGTCACCTGCCTGATGGGCTTCTACAGCAGCGTGTCGATGACGCTGGCGTTCTACGACGTTCCCGCCGGCGCGGAGGGTATGGCGCGATAGCCGAACCCAGGCTGTCCGCGTCACATGGGCCACGGACTGGCACGGCTGACAAGCCGAACAGGTCCGCGGCCAGACGTTCGCGCACGAGATCGTCCGACGTGTATTGCCGGAGTACTGCGTGAGCCTTGAGGAAGTGATCGAGCTTATAGTGCGTGTCGAAAACTGGCGAGGAGCCCAGCGCCGAAGCAAGCCGGGTTATGTGGGCGCACGGATGGTTCAAGGGGCCCTTCGAACGAGGTTGCTTCGTCGCTCCGCTCCTCGCAATGACATGAGTGGGGTGAGGTGGGCTGGGGTGAGGTGGGCTGGGCGTGCCTGCGCTAACCGGATAGAGACGTAGCCGAAACTCGTTCCACATCCCGCGACACGCTCCATGCTCTCCCGTCTCGACAATGCCGTCACATCCCTCCCGCGAAGCTACCCCGGCCCCGGCGGGGCCGTGGCCGTGTTGCGAGCGGGAGAAACCCTCATCCGCCACACCTGGGGCTATGCCAACGCCGAGCGCCGCCTGCCTTTCACGTCAGCCACTCTGTTCCGCCTCTGCTCGATCACCAAGCAGTTCACCTGCGCCGTACTGCTGGACCAGTTCCCGGACCCCACCGTGCTGGATGCCGACCTGCGCGCCCGCCTGCCCAACCTCCAGCAGCCCCCGCCGACGGCGCTTCAGCTCTGCCACAACCAGTCGGGCCTGCGCGACTACTGGGCCGTCGCCATGCTGCACGGCGCCCCTGCCGAGTCGCCCTTCGCGGACGCAGAGGCGGCTCGCGTCATATCGGGCACAAGCACGCTGCACTTCACCCCCGGAACCCAGTTTTCCTACGTCAACCAGAATTTTCGTCTGCTCTCCGATATGCTGCAGCACCGTAGCGGCCGTTCTTTCGCGGAACTGCTGCGTACCCGCATCTTCGATCGCGCCGGCATGGGCCGTGCGATGCTTGCTGCCGATACGCGCGCCCTGCCCGACGGCACCGAGGGTTACGAAGGCACCCAAGCCACCGGCTTCCGCCCTGCCGCGAACCGCATCATCTGGACCGGCGATGCCGGCCTCGGCGCCAGTCTCGACGACATGATCGCATGGGAACGCCACATCGACGCGACCCGCGACGATCCCGCCGCGCTGTACAGCCGACTCACCACGCCGGTGACCTTCACCGACGGCAACCCGTCGCCCTACGGCTTCGGCCTGAACCGCGGCACCGAGTTCGGCCGCGCCTATACCGGCCATGGCGGCGCACTGCGGGGCTGGCGGAGCCATCGCCTGTATCTGCCGGCGGAGCGCATTTCCGTTGTGGTGTTGTTCAACCACCTGTCGGACGCGCGCGAGGCTGCGCTCGACGTTCTCTCTGCCGTGCTGGACGTCGAGCGACCGCGCCCGCCGGCCCCAGCGCCGGTGCCGGAGTGGGCGGGCGCCTGGCTCGATCCGGAAACCAGCCTCGCCGCCCGCATCGATACCTTCCCCGACGGGCATCTGCGCCTGCGCTTCGGCCATTTTTTCGAGCGGCTCGATCTGCAACCGGACGGCACTGCCACCAGCCCAACCGGAACGCGCATGCGCCCGGTGTCCGACGGTCTGGAGATGGAGCGTCCCCAGGAAAATTCCAGGACCCTGCTGCAACGGCGCGCCGGCACTCCGGCGCCGGATATCGCGGGCCGCTACCATTGCGACGAACTGGATGCCGATCTCACGATCGCCGATGCCGGCGGTGCGCTGTATGGCGGCTTCTCCGGCTTCCTCGGCCAGGGGCGAATGGAGTTGCTGGACCCGATCGGCACGGACCTTTGGGCGCTGCCGTGCCCGCGTGCGCTGGATCATACGCCGCCGGGCGATTGGACCCTCGCCGTCCGGCGCGACACGGATACGATCGAGGTTGGCTGCTGGCTCGCGCGCCGCCTGCCCTATCGCCGCATCGGCTGAGCGCCGGTCGCGCCACGCAGCCGCATCGCGTCACGCCAGACCGATCCGCTTCACGCCGGCCATACGCATCGCGTCACGCCGGACCGATCCGCTCCACGCCGGCTATACGCATCGCGTTACGCCGGACCGATCCGCGCCACGCCGGCTATATGCATCGCGTTACGCCGGACCGGTCTGCTCCGCGCCGGCTATATGCATCGCGTTACGCCGGACCAATGCGCTCCACGCCGGCCATATAGGGCCACAGTACTTCCGGGATCAGGATTGAGCCGTCGGCCTGCTGCTGGTTCTCCATCACCGCGATCAGCGCCCGCCCCACCGCGACGCCCGAGCCGTTCAGCGTGTGGACGAACGCGATGGTCTTGCCGTCGGCGGCGCGGAACCGCGCGTTCATCCGCCGCGCCTGGAAGTCGCGGCAGTTGGAGCAAGAGCTGATCTCGCGCCAGGCCTGCTGCCCGGGCAGCCAGACTTCCAGGTCGAAGGTGCGCACCGCGCCGAATCCCGTGTCGCCCGCGGACAGCACGACGCGGCGGAACGGGATTTCGAGCAAGGTTAAGACCTTCTCGGCGCAGCCCGTCATCCGTTCCTGCTCGGCGGCGCTGTGCTCGGGGTGCACGATGGACACCATCTCGACTTTGCGGAACTGGTGTTGGCGCAGCATGCCGCGGGTGTCGCGGCCGGCGGCACCCGCCTCGGCGCGGTAGCAGTCGGTCAGCGCCGTGATGCGGATCGGCAGGTCCTTCTCTGCGACGATCTCGCCGGCCACCGTGTTGGTCAGCGGCACTTCAGCGGTGGGGATCAGCCAGCGCCCGTCGGTGGTGCGGAACAGGTCGTCGGCGAATTTCGGCAGTTGCGTGGTGCCGTAGGCGGCGGCGTCGTTTACCAGAGACGGCACGACCATCTCGGTATAGCCATGCTCCCGCGTGTGCAGGTCCAGCATGAACTGGCCCAGCGCGCGTTCCAGCCGCGCCAGCGCGCCTCGCAGCACCACGAAGCGGGTGCCGGCCAGCTTGGCGGCGGTGGCGAAATCCATCAGCCCCATCGCCTCGCCGAGTTCGAAATGCTGCTTAGGCTGGAAGCCGAGGTCGCGTGGCTCGCCGGCCTGCTTCAGCACGACGTTGGCGGATTCGTCGGGGCCATCCGGCACGTCGGCGTCCAGGATGTTGGGCAGCGATTCGAGGATGCGCTTGGCCGCCGTATCGAGTTCGGCGGCGCGCTTCTCCATGCCCTCCATCTCGCCGCGCAGGGCGGCGGCTTCGGCTTCCAGCGCCGCGGTATCGGCGCCCGCGCGCTTCTGCTGGCCGACTTCCTTTGACAGTGCGTTGCGGCGTGCCTGCTTCTCCTGCAACGCGGTCAGGACGGCGCGGCGCTCGGCGTCGAGTGCGAGAATTTCCGGGGAAGCAGGCGGCAGGCCGCGGCGCGCCATGGCGGCGTCGAAGGCAGCGGGGTCGCTACGAATAGCGCGGATGTCATGCATGGGTTGGCACCTTGTGGCGGCGTTACGGACGGCGGTCGGGAATCCAGGCCGGGGTCAGGCCCGGCGGTCTGTGCACGATCGGCCCGAGGTGAACCATGCAGCACGATGCACCACCGCCGTCCCGTGCCGACGCAGCCCGAAAACCAAGCGCAGCCTCTGTGAGCGGTACGGCATCACACCTCCACCGGCCGAGCTTCTACCACCCGCGCCGCCGCAATGGAAATCGCATGCGCCGCGATCAGTGGCGTTGCGCTGCCCGATCTGCACGGTATCATCTCCACGTCCTCTCCTGCCTCCGCTTGCATTCCTGATAATAAGCCAGCCGCCCACAGCCTCTGGCGCTGCACCGTTCGCTCGACTGTGTTTGACTCCGTAGCGCTTGTGAGGCTGGCCGCTGGTTTTTTGCGGGGAGGAAGCGGAGACAGGAGAGGAAGCGGAGGTGGCATAGATGCTGCCCTGCAGACCAGCCCGCTTAAGTTAGCGCCTATGGGCGGAGCTCGGGCACCCACGTCTTTTCGATGCGTCATGCAGCAAAGACGTGGATGGCCGCGACAAGCGCGGCCATGACACAGAAAGAAATGCACGCCCTTTGCCTTCAAGTTGGCGCCTATGGGCCTTCGCCCGCCATGATGTTGTACGTTCTGCCATCATAACAAGTGACGCACTTGTTCCGCACAAGTGACGCACTTGTTCCGCCTCGAGCCCTCAGGCCCGCGAGGCAGACAACCAGGCGATGACGTCACTGGCGTTCCGGTCCGGCGGGAAGACCGGGTAGAACACGTGTGTCACCCGGCCATCGTCCACGACCAGCGTGCAACGCTTCAGCAGCGTCATGCCGCCAGCCTCGAAGGTGGGCAGGCCCAGGGCGGTCGCGAATTCAAGGCGCTTGTCCGACAGCAGGGGAAATGGCAGATGCAGGCGGGCGGCAGCTTCCTGCTGATAGGCCGTATCCTGTGTGGACAGGCCATAGAGCTGGTCAACACCCAACGGCCTCAGTTCGGCGAAGTGGTCCCGGAACGCGCAGGACTGCGGCGTGCACCCGCGCGCCCCTGGGGTCATGTCCCACCCGTCCGGGTTGGGGACGTCTGGCCGGCCGGTTCTCGGGTAGATGTACACGACGCTCCGGCCGCGGCAGGCCGACAAGTCAATCCTCTCGCCAGTCGTGGCCTGGAGGGGGGCGGGGGGTAGTCTCACTCCCTGGAGGTGGCGAACCGCCCCGTCATCGGCTGGCGGTGGGATTCGCGACCAATCAGGCGTGTCAACGATATTTGCCATGGTCGTCTCCTTCGACAGAGTGCTCTCGTGGTTCGTGCGTTTTCCCGCAGGAGATTGCTTCGGCCGTGCGGGCCTCACAAGAAACAAACCCGTCGTGGCCGGCCCCGTGACGTGAGGGACGTTGCATTCAGGGTGGGGCGGCCGCGTGCCGTGTTTCAAGTTGGATGGTGTGGTGCTGCGGATTGAATTCCCGTTCCATGCTGGTGCACGGCGCGGGAGGCAGAACC
>Ga0335074_10002400_pt1 | contig 25511 bp, 27 predicted proteins | sample Lox_Sample_23_FD_206715 | JGI IMG/M metagenome (GOLD analysis project Ga0335074, IMG submission 206715) | Soil microbial communities from Loxahatchee National Wildlife Refuge, Florida, United States - Lox_Sample_2.3 | ecosystem: Environmental > Terrestrial > Soil > Wetlands | place: USA... | reverse complement strand
TTCGCAGGCGCCGAAAGGCTCTTGACCCAGCCGGCAAGGCTGCCGAAGTCCTCCGCCACGGTCGAATTGGGAGCGTAGTCCATTACCGTCATGCCTTCCGCGAGGGCCTCGCTGACGGCCGGCGCCCGCCGCAGTACAAACGGCAGCAGCCGGTCTCCTAGACGCTCGCGTAGCACCTCGCGAACATCCAGGTGCAGGGGGAGCGAGGGATCGAACTGGTTGAGCAGGTAGTAGGGCTGAATCGGCTTGGCCTGCACCCCGCCGTTGTGCTGGAAGAACGACTCGATGGAGCCGACGCTGATCACCGAGTTCATATCGGGCACCACAGGCACCAGGACGATCGGTCCAATGCGGAGAATGCGGCGGGTGGTTCCCGCCGACGCCGTCGCCAGGTCGACGATGACGCGGCTGGTGCCGCGCGAGAACTTCGCGATCTCCGTCGCCAGCGTCTCCTGCGGCGCCGCCTCCGGGCTCAGCCCATCCGGGTCGAAGGTGACCATCTGCACGGGCGCGTCGCCGCTCGAAACCGGCGGGCTGAAGGTCCGCAACACGCCGGGGCGCTGATCGCGCGCCCCGAAAAAGAAGGGCAGCAGCCCATAGGCCGCCGTGTCCACCAGCAGCACGCGCTCGCCGCGCGCGGAAAGCGCACGGCCCAGCGTCGCCACCAGGCTGGTCTTGCCCACGCCTCCAGCCAGCGAAAAGACTCCGAGCACCGGTGCGCGCCCGACCGGAGGAGCCGGCACCGCCTCAGCGGGTGCGCTGGCGCCCTCAAATACGCCCTTCAACGCAAACCAGCGCGAGGTAAGCCGGTCGCGCGAGCCCTGCAAGGAGTCTTCCGGGGCCTGCGGCACGGCCGGAGGCACAAACTCCTGCCGCTCCGATGTCAGCCAGGCCGGACGCGTCGCCGTCTCCGCCAGCGCCCATGCGCTCCGCGGATGCGCGTTGCTGTCCTCGCGCACCGGCGCGAACGGCTGCGGCGCACTCGCCGGCCGGTAGCCGGACGGCAGCGTGATATCGGGACTGTGGAACGGAACCGGCACCGTCGTGTGACGCTCCCCCTGGGGCTGTTGCCGGCCGTTCTGCGGCACCGCGATCGGCAGCGCTTCGTAAGCCGCCTGACGCCCGTTCTCCTGGCCCGCCTGCTGGCTCATCCGCTGCTGCGCCTGCTGCGCGGCCGATTGCGCGGCCTGCTGTGCCGCCAGATTCGCCCTGCGGACTTCCTCCTCCGCCTCCTGCGCACGCCGCAGTTCCAGGGCGCGGTCGATCTCGGCCTGCCGCCGGGCCCGGTCGCGCTCCTCTTCCATCGCTTCCTGGACCCGCTGCCGGGCCTTCTCCCGCGTCTGCGCCCGCGACGCCGAGAAGTCGCGATACTTGGCCCCGTGGAGGTTCGCCCACGAATACAGCGTCGCTACATCCTCTGGAGTTTCATTGGGATCGTTGAGCGTCTTACGATCTGCCATGACTTACCCCCTCACTCTTGACGTTCGCGAGGCACCGCCCGGCAAACGGGCCCGAGTGCCACCTTCAGCCTGGGGACAGGAGCCCGAATACACGCCCACGCAAAGCGCCCTACCCGCATCCTAGCGGCACTTCTGTTATCTGATCAATAACACTTGTACAGTCGTCTCACTAACACTTTCGTGGCATGATGCTGTGGAGAAACTATCCATTTTCTATGCGATGCAGGCAGAGGTGACCTGCTAGTAATCATATCCCCCGAAAAGGGGATTACCTTTGTATCCCGAGAGCTGAGTACCAGTCGCAAAACAGGCGCTCGTTTGTCAAATGGAACCCTGTGTATTGTAAGCACGCTACGGCTCCCCGAGTCCACAGGCTTTCTCACGCCCCGCCTTCGTGCCCCGGGACGGGCGGCTGAAGACCGCAAGGCAGCCTGCTGGCAGTCCCGGCCACCCTAAGGTAGACTTGAACAGTGCTGGCGACATCGAACAGCGGTGAGAGCTCGTAGCTCAGTTGGTAGAGCAACGCCCTTTTAAGGCGTGGGTCCTGGGTTCGAATCCCAGCGAGCTCACCATAGAAAACAAAGGAGTTATAGATAAAGTTATAATGAGTCAAAAATGCACTGTGATACGAATGTGATACAGAGGGTCTTAATATCCTGCCCTTCGCTTCCCGATGATTTCGAACTGGAGATTGTGTTGCGGCTTTGCAACGGATGAGCGGCGTCGCGGGGGATTATGAGTCGAATTTTTTGGGTTTTGCAGCGGGCTGCACCAGAACGCGCGGGGTTGAGTAAGTCCCACAGTAGCTATGATTTGCGGGATGGTATGCTCGCGCAGCCGACTGCACCGAACTGCATGGAAATCTGGAAAAAAGTATCCCCAAAAGTATCACGAGACATGCAGGGGATTATTCCATTATTTCGTACCGGTCCCGCCCGGAGGAAGGGTCAGGCCGGTCATGCTGCCGGCGCTGTCAGTACAATGGTCACAGTAATTCGACCCTTTTACCGTACAGGTGATTTTGCTTTTGACGTCGGCCTATATCGCGAAATGGAACGCAGCGCGTGGTGCGTTCAGCCGCGCCTTGAATGCCGATTCTCTTCGGGCGAAGTCTGCCAGAGGAACGATGGGGTCGCTTTCCGGTGCCCTCATCTCTCAGGGTCTCAGGCTGATCGCGTCGATCATGACTGCGCGCCGGCCAGGAAAGTCCGGTTTCTGCCAGCTTGAGATAGTGAACAGCGCCGTTGGCCTGTTCGGAACATTCGCCGGCTTCGGACTGCCAATGACCACAACGAAGTACGTCACGGAACACCGCGCAAGCCATCTCGATCGAGCGGGCCGCGTCATTACCCTCACCATTTCCGTGGTTTCAGATTCGGCCGCTCTTTTCGCTCCCGTCCTGATCGGCTTCGCTCACCAGGTTGGCGTTGTAACGCCTGCGGTTCCAATCGCAATCGTGCCCGCAACCTCCGGTTGCGCGGTTGGAACCAGAGCCGTTTTTTTGCCAACCGGAAGGGGGCGCACCAAGCAAAACCCAGGGTCTCGCACCAAATTGAGCGCGCTTCGTCGTGCCCTGGCGAGCCGGTCTCCTTCCTTCCCCGAGGTGTTATGAACTGGTTCGGTATCCGCAACAGCGCGAGCGCTCGTTCAAATTCAAGTCCGATCGAGTTCCCTGCGCACGGAGAAACGCAAGATGTAACTCGGAAGCGTCATCGGCGGATGCTCACCGCAATCCTCTCCGCATTTGCTGGAAGAGGCATGAGCATAGTCGTAAATGCTATCACGATTCCGCTGACCGTTCGCTATCTGGGAAATGAAAGCTATGGTCTTTGGGCTACAATCGCCAGCACGGTAACCATGTATCTCGTACTTGACATAGGTATCGCAAATACGTTAACGAATCTCATATCCGAAGCCTACACGCGCAACGACAAAACTCTTGCCTCGACCTATGCAACCACGGCATTCTGGCTAACTCTGGCCGTCTCCTCCATTTTTGGTATTATCACCTTAGCGGTCTGGCACTCGATTCAATGGGGATATCTCTTCAATGTCCACAGTTCAGCCTTAGTGCGGGAAACTTCCCGCACGGTTGCAATTGCGCTTCTCGTGTTTCTGTTCGGACTTCCAGCCAGCCTGGTCAATAAGGTCCTTGCTGGTTATCAGGAATTGCACATAGCCAATCTGTTTGCGTCTGCGGGCAACATTCTCTGTCTCCTGTCTGTTATGGCCGTCATCCTTCTCCATGGAAGCCTTCCAATTCTTGTCGCCGCGTATGCAGGATCCCCGGTAGCGGTGAATTATCTTTGCCTGGTTTGGCTTTGGCTATTCCACAAGCCTTGGTTGAAACCCTGGCCAACGCGCATCGCGCCACAATACATCGGGAAGATATTCCATTCAGGCGGGCAGTTCTTCGTTATTCAGATCGCGACCCTGGTCGTTTCAAATAGCGATAACATTGTCATTTCGCATTATCTCGGGCCTGTGGCTGTAACTCCGTACAGTATTGCATGGCGACTGACCAGCTACCTGATAAGTATACAGGCAATTGTTTTTCCGGCGATTTGGCCGGCCTATACAGAGGCCTATGCGCGAGGGGATTTTTCCTGGGTGCGCAATATGTATTATCGAACGCGCAATATCACTCTTACCTATGTAATGATCGGCGGAATCGGTCTCTTCTTTTTCGGCCGTCAAATCATTGGAATATGGGCGGGGGCAGCCGCAGAGCCTTCCCCGCTATTGAACCGTCTGATGTGCGCATGGATGGTAATATGCGCTATAGCGATCAATCAGGCATGTTTGATGGGCGCTCTGGGACGAGTGAAACGTCAAGCAATCTCATCGGTGATTGCAGCTATAGCGAACCTTGCATTATCAATCTGGTGGGTCCGAGTATTGGGCACGGCCGGCGTAGTGCTCGGTACCATCGTATCCTATATCCTCTTTGTGTTAACAACCCAGAGTCGAGAGATTTACCTCATATTCCAGCAGCACCCTTCTATTGACTCTGTTGCGTGCAGCACGCCTTCCGCACATGGGCCTGAGGAGAGACTTAATCTGTGAAAGTCGCTCTCATTAATTTAGGTGTGGCAGACTATACCACAGCGCTTGCCGGCGCCTTGGCGGATCGGGTGGATGTGACATTGGTGGAACCGCCCAGCCAGGCGGCTCCATGGCGACCAGTGCTGAGTAGCAGAGTTCGCCTCATAACAAGCGAGATGCTAAGAATGCGGGATCCGCGTAGCTTATTTGCAGCTTCCAAGCTTCTTGAACTAAGCTGCTCGGGGGGTCCTGATCTTCTTCATATACAGGACCCCGTCCATCCGTGGTTTGATATCGCTGCAATATTGCGCAATCTTCCCCCATTGATTGTAACGGTTCATGATGCCGCTCGACATCCAGGAGAAAACAGTACGGAGTGGTTCACAGGAAGACTTCGAAATGTCATTCTTCGTCGCGCTGAGGCAGTAATTGTTCATTGCGAGAGTCAGAAGAGACTTCTCAGCAGCAAATGGGGCATTCCGCGCGAACGCACTTATGTTATTCCTCACGGCGAATTGGGATCCCTCTATGAAAACTTTCCGGGGAAGCCGACTGTTACTGCATCCAAAGAGCCGGATGCTGTTCTCTTCTTCGGAAGAATTGTACGATATAAGGGAATTGACGTGCTTCTCGCTGCGCTGAAGCTTGTACAAGAGGTTAGGCCGACGGCGAAGTTGATTCTTGCTGGGTGTGGAGAAAGGTTAGATCGCTATTTTCCACCAGGCCTGTGCAGAGCCAATATCGAAATTATCGACCGATTTATTCCGCACCCTGAGGTTGCGGCTCTCTTCAGAAGGGCTCAAATCGCTGTACTTCCGTACCTTGAAGCGTCGCAAAGCGGAGTAGCGAGTCTTGCTATGGGATTGGGCATCCCCGTCATTGCTTCGAAGGTCGGCGGTTTGGCGGAATTAATTCGTGATGGAGAAGACGGGGTACTTGTCGCACCTGGCGACCATAAGAGTCTGGCGCAGGCTATCCTGCGGTTGCTGCACGATGGGCACCTGAGGGAGCGGCTAGCATTGGCCGCTCTGACTCGATGCAGAAAGGATTTGTCATGGGGTGAAATTGCATCTCAGACAGTTGATTTGTACCGGGAAGTCCTGCGCCGCTGTTGAACGAGGCTTTTCAGAACCGGACAGTTGATCAACGATCAGGTAGCAGATTGCGAAACAGTGTGAATAGTAGCCATTTTGATCTATTCTTCAGAAGCACATATTCGGCACATTTCTGGCGATGGTCCCAGGAGCTAGTGGATTTTCGAACGACTCGAAGAAGGAACAATCATATGAGAGGCCTGAAGGCGGCTCTACGCCCAATGCATACTTGGGCTGGACGTAAGTTTTTTCCGAAGCAGTATTGGAAATACTACATACGCGAAATAATCAGAAGGAAAGGGGAGGGCGAATTAGCTTTGCTCCCTGCCCTTGTTAGGTTTGGAACTACCGGTGCAGACATAGGAGCAGCGGAGGGGCTTTATGCTCTCCATCTCCTGGAACTTGGTGCTAACGTAATTGCGTTTGAACCCAGACTACATCAGGCCAAAGCCCTATCCGAAATGGCAGCCGCACTTGGACTTGCTCTCAGGGTGGAAGCTGTTGCCCTGTCGAATGAAACCGGCACAGCAACATTGCGAGTGTTGTTGAAGGATCTCGGACGGAGTACCGTCGAAAAGGCCAATAAACTCGATGACCCCGACGATGGTCCGCAAAGTCAATCGGAAGTGGAGACCAGACGCCTGGACGACTATGGTTTACAGAACCTTGGTTTCATTAAAATTGATGTCGAAGGACATGAATTAGCAGTACTTGATGGGGCAAATGAAACGATAACGCGATCTCGCTGCCCGCTAATTGTCGAGACTGAAGATCGCCATGTGAAAGGTGCCACTGGAGCGGTTTTCAGGTGGATGCGAGCCCACGAATATGCAGGGTTTTTTCTCAATGATCGCGCCATACATCCCGTGGAAAGCTTTCTGTTGGATATGCATCAGAATCCAAGGAACATTGGTGGCTGGCGAAATCAATGGGTTCGCAACGGACTGTACGTAAATAATTTCATCTTCGTTCCGCGTGAGAGAATCGATTCATTTCTTGACGGATGCCACACACTTGGTTTCACTACACCAGAAAATGCGGGCCGCGAGCACCAAGATAAATGATTTGCTCCCATGGATGGCAGCCCGAGAGATCGGAAAACGCCGCCCCGCGGATGGCGGCTTCGAAGGGAGGAGGTCATGAGCACGTCACTGGCAGGTCCGCGAAAGCAATCGACGGACTCGCCCGTGCAGCGTCTTTGGGACTGGTGGCTCGCGTGCGTGCTGTTGGCTGTCTTCTTCACGCCGACGCTCCGGCTTCCTGGTGAGATACCGCTCCGTCCTGAAGATGTACTTATCTTCGGAGCCGCTTTGATCGCCTTCCTTCGAGCGCTCTACACTCTTCGCATCCCGAAGACGAGCGGACCGTGGCTCTACCTGACTTTGGTTCCCGCAAGCGTCCTGCTATGTACGCTGGTCGCGGCCATGAAAGGAACCTTTCCCATAGGACTTAAGGAATATCTCGACATCCTGAGGCCCATTAAATTTCTAATCGTATTTCTAATGGTCGCGCATATCCCGCCGCAGACCTCGCAGCGGACCTTTATCCGCGTGCTGAACGGCTCCATGATCGCTCTGGCTCTCATCGCTCTTTACCAACTCATCTTCATCCGTGTGGATAGCAATGGAATGGTGACGAAGTTCTTCCTGTTATATACGGAGTTGCAGGAGGAGCACGCGCGCACGATGCTTGCCCTACGGCCATATGCCACCTTCAATACTCCGACCGACCTCGGCTACGTCTCCACCATCGGCATTTTTGTGGGTCTAGTTCTTGTGCCGCGCGCAAAGCGGAAGTGGATCGTGGGGGCCTCCCTCCTGGCTCTAGTCATTTCGGAAACACGCACCTTCCTGTTCAGCCTTCCCTTGCTGTTCATCATGGATGCTTGGCTCAGCAGCCCCTCATCGAAAGAAAGACGAACGCGGTTGATAGCCGCTGCGTACCTATTGCTTGCCGGGCTGATCCTCATGGTCGGGGTTGTCCGCGTTACAAGCTTGTCGGGTTACGACATCATGGGGACTATGTTTACCACCAATGTGCAGAATGACGAGAGCATCGCCAACCGGATCGAGAACCTCCAGCTCGCCCAATACACGTGGGACCATGCCCGTTGGTTCGGAGTCGTGACCCGCTCCCTGCTTGGGCCCGCCGCGGACAGCGAGCTTCTCTATACCTTCCATCGCTACGGTCTGGTTGGGTTAGCGATGCTTCTGGCACTTTATCCGGCAGGGTATTTTTGCGCCAGCAGAGCAAAAAGACGGAATCTGGAGATGGCCAGGTTCGCGCTGATCATGCTGGCGATTACGTTTCTCTACGGCATCACCCAGGGCGCGATCATCAACACGAGAATCGGAGTCATCCCGTTTGTCGTGCTGGGAATTCTGTCCACCCGAGAGTCGAAGTCTAGGAAGGAGGCCGCGAACCTCGAAATGGCTACTGCAGCGTCAGGATGAGGAGCAGCACGAGCGGGTACCCTGAATTACCTTGACATCCTAGGTTGAGATTCAATTGCGGCTCGCTCAGGGAAGTTAGGATGCGCAGCGGCCGGGAAATGACTAAGAGGCGGGGGGAACAGAGCGTGGCGCGGACGATATTGTTTGTGGTGTCGAGCCTTGCGCGGACGGGGCCAGTTGCGGTTCTGAGGGGCATCGTGGACCATTTGGACCTGCAGGAATTTCGACCCGTGATCGCGACCCTTTCCCCGGAAGGGACGCTTAGCTGCGCAGGTGAGTTCGACGCGAAGAAGATAGACCGAATCCTGGTTCCTTTGGGACGAATCCAAGCGATCACCAACGGCAAGAGCCGACTTGCGCAGGTTGTGCGCGCCACCGGCGCAACAATCGTCCATGGCCACGGATTTCGCCCTGATCTTCTCATCAGTGGCGCCAAATTCGACGCCTTCACAGTCTCGACCATTCACTCGATCCTGCGAGATGATTATTGCGGGTTGTCCGGCAGCATTATAGGTAGATCAATGGCATTCGTGCACTACCGGGCGCTGCGCAGCATCGATGCTTCAGTTGCGGTTTCTGAGATGGTGAGCCGAGCTGCAGAGAGCAGGGGCGTATCCAGCAGGGTCATTCTGAACGGCGTGGACACTGATCGCTACCGTCCCGCGGCTTCGCCGTCCGAGCGCCTCATCGCCCGACAAAAGATGATGGCCCCGGAAGGGAGGAAGGTCGTCTTTTATTCCGGACGCCTGATCTCAAGAAAACGCCCGGTGCAAATGATAGACGCTTTCCAGCGAAGCAACATGGGACGTCATGCGGTTCTGATGATTGCCGGGGAAGGTCCACTTCTAAACCAATGCAGGCTCTCATTCGGGCAATCCGACAACGTTCGATTTCTGGGGCCCCGGCCGGACATTCCGGAGTTGCTTCGCGGTGCGGACTATCTGATCTCCGCCTCCGAGTCCGAAGGTCTTCCTATGGCCCTGCTGGAAGCCTGTGCGAGTGGAGTTAGGATCATCGCATCCGACATCCCCTCTCACCGCGAGATTCGGATCATGTTTCCCAAAGAAACCCTCCTGTTTTCCATCCAGCATCGCGACGGTCTATTGAATGCGCTAAACTCTCTGGATATTGAGTTGGAAGCGCCGCAACCCGACAGGGAGGCTCTATGCAAAATCTCGGCCCGTGCGATGTCCGCAAGTTATCAGAAGATATATCGCGAACTCTGCGCGCGGCGGTCAAGGTCTCTGTGTTCTACCGTTCCTTAGCCACTCAAGCGTCCGGCTTACGCCGTCTGCCTGCGAATACGGCAGATGCGGGCATACCGTCGCGGTATTATCCAGCGGTACATCGTCGGTTGCAGTTAGCAGATTGCCAAGCCGGAAGCTGGTGAGCGGTGGATCCTTGACCCCGCACCGTTTTGCAAGGTCCCCTGCGTGAGCAGCCATCGTAACAAGCCAATCGGGGGCCTGCAGGTTCCGCTTTCCCTTGAGCTGGATACTAATCTCGTCAGCCCATTCTCTGACCGAGGTCACGCAGTAGTCGGCGAGATAGAAAGTATCACCATGCATCTGACTGTAGGGGCACTCGAGCAGTGCGAGAATCTGAGCGATGGTGTTGCCGACATAGCCAAATCGTTTGGGAAGATCGCATCCGATCATGTGAAAGTAAATTCCGCGCGATACGGAGCGGAAGAAATTGTGATAAGGGGCACCGAACCATGGGCCCCAAATTGACGTCGGCCTCAGGATGGCCCACTCACAGTTGGGAGGAGCCTCCCGTACCAACTGTTCCCCGACTACCTTGCTCTTCCCGTACAGTGTATCCGGCGTATATTCTAAGACACTTTCCACCCTCTGGCCGTTTCTGTTCACCAGTTTGCTGGACGCAAATAGAACTCTCCGGATCGAAGGAATCCCGGCGATGACCTGAAGCAGATTTTTGATGCCATCGATGTTTACGGCATAGCTGTGCAGTTCCCCATCTTCCGTCAAGTCCGTTCGCGCAGCCAAATGGACTAAAGCTGAAGGTGCGAAGGATTCCATCGCAGCGGACAGTGCCGAGAGGTCAAGAATATCGCAACGGCGGTAGAGGTTCGAGTGCTCCTTGTTCCTCGGGGCGTTGATATCCAGATTGAGGACTTCATACCCGGAATCAAGCAGTTTCTGGACGAGGTTGGTACCGATAAAGCCGCTTCCTCCGGTGACAACGACGCGGGATACAGCCTTATTCCTCATCATGATGTTCTTGACTCACTGCCGGTTCGTTGCTTACCACAATCCGCAGGAACGAATTCCATCGATCGATTTGTACCGCTCGGGAGAACTGCTGTTGGTACACTTCGAAACAGCGCTTCTGCATCTCAGCCTGCTGCCCGCGGTCGGATGCATAAGCAAGCAACTGAGAACCCACTTCCGCGACGCGATCGTTGTCGAGGATCCACCCAAGATTATACTGCTGGATCCAGTGCGCAATCGATGAATCCCTCGGCCCAGAGAACAGCACCGGCCGGCCGATAGCGAGAGCGCCAAAGAACTTCGAGGGGATAACCGTTCCATTCCATTCGGGCTGAAGGGAAACCACGTGAACGTCAGCGGAGGCTAGGCGCTCCCCGAGCTTGTCGGCGGTCACTGGGGAAACAAATCGCACGCTTGATCCAGATTTCTTTACCGCCGCGCGAAGCTCCATCTCGCGATTTCCCCGCATGCTAAGGGTGACGCATCCGCCCCCCGGTGCAAGGAACTCGGCCAATCGCAGTATATCGCTGTAACTATGTGCCCGTCCGAAATTGCCAGAATAGAGCAGGCCTATCCTCGCACCAGGAAAGAGCCGCTCTCTTTCCGCAGCATCAGGAGGAATCACGCCAGCGGGCTCATGCAGAGCCCACGGCACCGATGTTTCTCGCCGCGCCCTCGTCGGATATCTCGACAGAAGTCTGCGCATGCAGGGACCTATGTCTACAATCAGGCTGCACGCCCCATAGGCAGGCACCAGCATCCGGCGTATCGCTCCTGTCGCGATTCCGTCCGGCTTAAGCAATCCATCCGCTATTGCTGCTTCGGGATAGAGGTCGAAGCACCAGTGGACGATCTTGGTTCTCGGTCGGACCAGCTTCCAGAAAACTGCCGATAAAATGCTCAGTACTGGATCGGTGCCGATCAGGACAACGTCCGGAGCGGGCCTGCGGACTGCCTGGGCGGACCATGCGGCGATCATGAAGAACGCGTTTAGCATTCTTCCGAGATTAACGGACTGGCGGAAACGCGGACGCCAGATACGACGGACCAAAACACCCTGCCACGTCTCGCTCCGCGGGAACCGCGCCGATTCGTCTCGGCACCCCCAGACCGTTGGGAACGCCGACACCGTCCACCCACGCTGTGCTAGTCCAGCGCAGAGGTCGCCGAAATGCACAGCGCTCACCACGTCGTCGGGGGGGAAGTAATGGTAAAAAACAGCGATACGTGGTTTTGACGCGCTCCGTCCGCGTGACGGATACTGCACCCCTGCTTCAGTTAAACTCGATATATCTGTGTGAGTCATTCCGGTACCAACTGCCCATAAGCCAGTTAGCGGCGGTGGCTCCAGCGGATTCCGTGCCCTTTGATCGCGAGCCGAGAACTCAGCTCGGATTTTCACGGCGGCCTTCAGGCCTGGACCACACCTGCCCAGGCGCGAACTTGGGCGTCTACCCACTCATACGTACGCCGCATTCCCTGCTCAAGAGGCGCAGAAGGTGCCCAGCCGAGCTTCTCGCTAATCAAACGGTTATCGGAATTCCGGCCTCTGACGCCGAGCGGACCTGGAATGTGGCGAATCCGAACTCGTTTCCCCGCGATAGAGGATGCCATCTCGACCAATTGATTGATGCTCACCATCTCTTCCGAACCGATGTTGACCGGCCCTTGGAAATCTGACTCCATTAGCCGGCGGACGCCTTCCACACACTCGTCCACGTAAAGAAACGAACGCGTCTGAAGACCATCTCCCCATATCTCGATCTCGCCTCCGTTCGGAGCATCTGCTATTTTGCGGCAAATTGCTGCCGGCGCCTTTTCCCGGCCACCCTGCCACGTGCCTTCCGGTCCGAAAATGTTATGGAACCGGGCTATATGCACTACCTGCCCATAGTTCCGCGCATAAGCCAGATACATCCGTTCGCTGAAGAGCTTTTCCCATCCGTACTCGCTGTCGGGCGCGGCCGGATAAGCTGACTGCTCCGAGCAGATAGGGTTCGCCGGATCCTTCTGGTTGTATTCCGGATAAATGCAGGCAGAAGAAGAGTAAAAAAAACGCTTCACTCCCGCCACGCGGCCAAACTCTGCAATATTCAAGTTGATGGTTGCGGAGTTATGCATCACGCAGGCGTCATGCTCGCCGGTGAAGATGTAGCCTGCGCCGCCCATGTCCGCAGCGAGCTGGTACACATCCTCAATCCCTTGGACAACTTCCTTTGCCGTACTCTGATCCCGCAGATCGCCGATCAGAAACTCGCTGCATGCGCTGGGGCCAAATTCCGGATGCTTCAGGTCGATTCCTCGTACCCAGAAGCCCTCGTTCACTAAACGTTTAGCCAAGTGGCTCCCGATGAATCCGCCCGCACCACACACTAGTACACGCTTCATCTTGTCTTGCCCCTCTTTCTACCCACTGGTCCCCGTCAGCGTCCAACCGCGCGCTTTGCTCCCACGAAACCCGACCGTCGCGACCGTGGACACTGCCTGCTGTCAATACCCCCGGCAGAGCCGGGGGCTTGATTATGTGAGCCGCTCAAAGCGGCTTGAGCGGGGTCGCTAACGCGGCCCCGACGTTATTGGGACCACCTTTCGGTGGCTGCTTCCACATCCTCAGTTGGTCCAGCCGCTTGTCCTCCACCTCTTGGTTTCGGATGTATTCGCGGATCGCCGTCTCGTCGCGCCCTACCGTCGATACGAAGTAGCCTCGCGCCCAGAAATGTTGCCCGGCAAAATTCTGCTTGTGCTCGCCGTAGGTCCGCGCCAAGTGAATCGCGCTCTTGCCCTTGGTGAATCCCACCACCTCCGACACCGCATACTTGGGCGGAATCGAAACAAGCATATGCACGTGGTCGGGCATCAAGTGACCTTCCAGAACGCGGCATTCCTTCTGCTCTGCCAAACGTTTGAACACCTCGCCCAAATGCTGCCGAAGACTTTCATAAAGCACCTTGCGGCGGCATTTCGGGATGAATGCCACATGGTATTTGCACTCCCATACCGTGTGGCTTAGACTCTCCAATTGGTCCATCCAGCTTCTCCTTTACGTGTGCTTTGGTCGGCCCACGTTTGGAGTTTCTTGGATGGACTCCCGCAAATGTCAAACAGCTACTGCCAACCCGGCAGAGCCGGGGGATCTCCTCACCCTTTAGTATACATGGCGCAAGTACAACTAACTACTCTCTCTATATGCCTGAGCACGATTATTTCAAATCCATCTGCCACATCTGGCTCACCGGTGGAAGCGCTGTGTCCGCGAATCGCCGCACCGGGTCGGTGCAGAACGTACTCAGACTGCAGCTGCCGCCGAAGTTGAGCGCGAGGCTGTCGTTCGGAATGTAAGGGAGCGTGGCCACGAAGTCGCAGGCGGGCAACATTACGGGCGGGCGCTGATCGGGATATTGGAGGGACTTGTTGATTACGTGCATGTCGTCGTTGCCAATGAGGACGGAGAAAACAAGCCGCCGGAAAAACTCGTAGATGCAGGTTTCGCCCGTCTCGGCTCACGACACAGCGGCAATATTGGCATAGCTGCGGTGGTGATATTTGTCCTCGGGATAGAGGCCGAACACCTGCGAGGATTCTTCCATGTGGACGGTTTCGCTCTTCGCTCCGCGGTCAAAACGCTGCGTGGCGGGCGCTTTGCCTTCGATCACACCGACATCTGTGGGCAGGCCACCAATCTGACGGATGTCGATCAGCTCAGTGCGCGGGACCTCGATGCCTCCGGCGCGGGCGAGAGCCAACATTGTGTATTCGTTCTCGGGCACGGAGGGAAAGCGGCCTGACGATAACTTGACGATCCATGAGCCCACCATACCCTCGGCGGGGATCGTGAGGCCACCCGGGGTTTCCATCACGGCCGAGAATTTGAGCTGTACGCCTGCAAGGGAAAACCTCAGCGCCGCCTCAGGCGCGCGTTGATCATCCTGATCAGCAGCATGATCGGTGGCTGGTTGTGCAGCTGGCTCCATTGGCGCGACCACGAGTGCACCGGGAAGATCAGCGCCGAGCGCCGCGAGGAGAAAGAATTCCCGCTGGGGCTTGACCCCAGCACGCGCTGCGAGGTACTCGCGCAGATGTCCCTCGGGTAGGAGGTTTGAGAAGAACGCAGGCAACCGCGTGGCCACGGCGCGCGTGGGGATGATCAGGCCGCCCGCTTGGCCCTTGGATGAAAGGCTCAGGGCGGGACGGTGCGCATCGTCGATATAGTCCTGCTCGAAGGAAAAGAGATGGCGATCGCCGCCGATGCGGTTGATCACGCCGATGCGGCGACTGTGGAGGCAGACCGCGAGTGTGTTCAGCGTTTTGGGTTCAAATTTCATCGCGTTCTTTTGGGACGGAATCTGGCCCCTCCTCGTCCACCGCATAGAGCGGCTTCTCCGCCGACTCAGGTTCCTTCTGCGCTTGCATGAGAGACTGCACGGCAGGTACGAGCGAGCGCGGCACGAGCAGAAGATCCAGGCCGAGAACGCGCACCACAGCAGCGTGTCAAATCGCGGCACGATCTCGCCGGTCTCGATAGCCGAGGCGTACGGCTGCGGCAGCCCAATGGCGGCTGCAAGCTCGCGTTGGCCCCACCCACGGTTGACCCGCGCCTGTTCGATTTGGTTGCGCAGATCGCCGGGGAGGCCTTTCAGCCTTAGCGGCCTAATATGTTTTGTGGTATCAATATCCATTTTTAATATAGGAGCACAAATCAAATAATAATTAGATGACTGGAGAGTGCCAAGTTCTCTGCTGGATCAGGGGCGCTTGTTGGCCAGGCGGAGGTTGGATAGCTCGGTCGCCAGATCGATCCATTGGTCCACGAGCGTCTTCATGGCCTCGTAGTTTTTCAATTCCTGTCGGATGGCAGCGAGATCTTCCTTTCGCATGAACTTCGAGCTGCTCTTTGCCTTGCGCGTAAAACTGACCTGATAGTAAGGCCCGTGCTTGTCAGGCGGCGTGGCCTTGCACCGGCATCCGGGTGTGCCGCAGACGTTGTACTGTGTCGAAAGGCTGCCTGGCCGCAGATCCCCGATTTCGGCCAGTCGCCCCTTCAGCCTCTCGATTTGCCGCAGCAAAAGCTTTTCCCTGGAGATGGTCATTGACTAAAAGCATAACGCCGGGGATGCTGGTTTGTGTCGCGCGTGACCGATAGCACTGTAAAGCTAGCGGCATACGTGCTTCGATCAGCAGTATGCCCCTCTGGATCGCCTGGTTCGATGCCGTGCGCGCTCTCCGCCCGGCCGCGAAGAGACTCCATACCTTCCTCTGGATGATTCTGGTCCTGGTCGGCCTCTCGTGCCGCCCGGAGCGGGCCGGCGTCACCAGCCTGGTTGGCCTCCTCGGTTTCGGCAACCTGGGCTATCGACGCTTCCTGCACCTGTTTCACAGCCGCGCCCTGCAACTGAATGCTCTCACCGCCTGCTGGGCGCGGCTATGTTTGCGACTCTTTGAGCCCCTCGCCGTGGGTGAGCGGCTGGTGTGCCTGGCGGACGGTATCAAAGCGCCCAAGGAGGGCCGCGAGATGCCGGCCGTCAAGCCGCTCCATCAGCAGTCGACCAAGAACTCGAAACCGGAATACATCCTGGGCCCCAGCTTTCAGGCCGTCAGTCTGCTGGTCCAGGGGCCAACCGGCCATGTCGCCGCCGTGCCGCTGGTCTCGCGCACTCACGAGGGGCTGGTCTGGTCCAACCGCGACACGCGCACCCTGCTCGACAAGCTGGCTCTACTGATGTTTTCTCTGGCTGGCATCCTCGATCGCAAACTGCTCCTGGTCGCCGATGCTTACTACGCCAGCGAAAAGATGATCGCGCAGTTACTCGGCCAGAGACATCAACTCTTGACTCGCGCCAAGTCCCAGCGCCGTGGCCTATGGGCCTGCTCCGGCGCCCGCACACCGGCGCCGCGGACGGCCACGGCTCTACGGCGAAAAAGTGAAGCTCAAGGATCTGGCCTGTGACGGGGGCGAGTTTCTCTCCGCGCCCAGCCCGGTCTACGGAGAACAGAACGTCACCCTGCGCTATTGCGCCATCGATCTGGTGTGGCGGCCCGCAGGGCGGTTGGTGCGTTTCGTCATCGTCTGCCACCCGCACCGGGGGACGATCTTCCTGTTGGCCACCGATCTGACTCTGGAGCCGATGGACATCATCCTGCTCTATGGCTACCGATTCAAAATCGAACTCGGCTTCCGACAGCCCGTGCATGTCGTGGGAAGCTACGCATATCATTTTTGGATGGCCGCCATGAAACCTCGCCGACGCCGACAGGGCGATCAGTACCTGCACCGCGAAAGCCAGACCTACCGCGGCGCCGTCCACCGCAAGATGAATGCATTTCATCTGCACGTACAACTGGGCTGTGTCGCCCAGGGGCTGCTTCAGCACCTGGCATTGAACCATACAACCGTGGTCTGCCGTCTTTTCCGAAGTTGGTTGCGCACCATGAATCCTGCGCTGCCGCCCTCGGAGCTGGTCGTCGCACGCGCACTGCGTTCGACCCTGTCGGAATTTCTCCAGGATGCCGTGCTCCCGTACAAACTCAGAATTATGCTCCACCGCTACGGGGAACCGAAAAATGCCTCCCAGATCAACATCTCCAGCCTCGAGATCGCCGCATACGGCTACGAGAAAATATGGCGCTGTCTATTAGATGATATGCTTTGATATATTCAGCTGAATAGTCTATATACGAAAGTATATGCAACTACAGCTCTTGCGTCTGCGACGTTGTCGTGCGACAGGCCTGGAAGAGTGTCGGGATAAGAACGGCTTCATACCGCCCCACCTGAATGCTCTTGACCGCGCAAGGATCGATGCAGACGCGCAGCTCTTCGCCGGCTTCATGGCAGAACAGGTGCGCTGGCCGCTCTCGGAAAGTGAAACCATACGTGGGTGCAAGAAGGTGCTTTCACGAGTCGCGTCAATCCTGATGACATTCCCGGAATGGCTGAAAGATAAGCGGAGGCTGGGAGGCTGGTGTCAAGGCTCTTGACCGTGAAGCGGCGCGCAACGCGCGGCCTTGACGCCGGCCGGGCCTCGGCTACGCTGCTGCTATCCGGGGAATGTCATCTTGAATCTGGATTACATTCCGATTCCGAATCCATGGCTGATCTCGTGTTCGTTGGTGGGCCGCTGCTCGAATGGTTGCTCGATGGCCTGTGATGGTGCGGCCTGCTGGATCGCTGGTGCGTGGGACACGTCGCGGCTGAGTTCCCGGCCCAGCGCCGATGCGTCGTTGGTGAAGATCTGCGCGTCGTGCGCGCCACGCGAGACGGCAACGTAGGCCATGCGGCTATTGAGCAGATCCTTTGCGCCAAGTTCTGTATCCACGTGGATAAGGACACGATCCGCTGTCTGGCCCTGACTGGAATGTCTGGTGACGGCGTAGCCATAGTCGAGATGCAGTTGCCGGTTGGGATCGAATTGGACGGAGCGGCCATCGTCCATCTTTAAATGCAATCTTCCATCGCCGCCGATGGATTCGATGCTGCCCAGCTCGCGGTTGGCAATCTTGAGGTCGTTCGCTGGCGCAGTGAACTGGATGCGGTCGCCCTCGGAGAGCGCTCGCAGCTCTTCGTGGTACACGGTAACGCTCTGTTGCCGGCGCGGATCGTAGGCGCGCTCACTTCTGTCCCGCAGCTCAACCGTCAGCCGATTCGCCGCGGCATCGATGGCTTTGACTCGTGCATAGACGCCCTTGCCGATGCCGGTCTCCTTCGATGCGCGCGAATAGCGCAGCACGTCGCCCACTTCGTACCGTTCGGCCCACGTGCGATCCGCGCCGGTCATGTCCTGGCGCGGCAGCAGCGTTCGAATGTGATGATCTGCGCTGTTCACGGTGCCCCGGCTCTGCAATTCTGCATGGATGCGCTCCTTGATCTCCGTGCGGGAGCGATTGTCGGGCGAGACAACAAGCGTGCGCTCTGGCGAGTTTACATACTCTTTCGCAATCGCCGTAATGCGCTCGCCGTGGTCGGGAATCTCATGGACCCGACCCTGCCGGTCAAGATTCTGGACTGCCTGTCGAATTTGGCCGCGCGCAAGCTGCTCGACCACACGTTTCAGTTCCGGGTCCTTCTGACGCACGATCTCGTTGAGCCTGACCGTCACCATACCCGCATCCTGGAGTTGGGCAAAGGGTCGTCCGGCCTCAACTGCCTCGTGCTGCCGCCGGTCGCCAACCAGCAAGATGCGGTCGTTTAGATGGAGCCGGTGTACAAACTTATGCAACTGCCGGGTCGATGCCATCGAGGATTCGTCGAGCACATACAGCCGTTTTTCGCCTGCGTCGGGCTGCTCGCCGCGCGCCAAGTGCTTTTGGAGCGTAGAAGTCTCCATGCCCGCCTCCGCGAGCTTTTGCGCCGCGCGGGACGTGGGCGCGAAGCCTTCCACGCTATATCCATCCGCCTGGGCGCCTTCACGGATCACGGACAGAACGGTCGTTTTGCCTGCGCCGGCTACGCCGTCCAAGCCGATGATCCTTTCACGAGAGAGGAACAGGTCTTCCACGGCGGTGCGTTGCGCGGCGCTCAGATCCGGGTGCCGGTCTTCGATGCTGTTGCGCACTTGCGGTGAAATCAGCAGGAGATCGTTGTATCCGCGCCGGTTGCCTTCGTGCATCCGTGCAATAATCTCGTGCTCCATGCGAATCATCCCACTGGTCGTGAAGTGTGGACCCGCTCCGTTGTGGGCAACTTCGCGGAATTCGCCTTTCCGGACGCGGCGCTCGAACTCCTGCCGGATGCTCGCATACGTCGTCTCTCCCATGCCGCGCGCCAGGGCGGATTCGAGAATCGCGTGACGGTCCTTGGATGTAACATTTATCACTAACGAAACAATCTGGGGTTGGCGCGTTAGAGGCCTTCGAGCAACTGCAAAGATGCCTGCGCAATGAGCACGCGCACTGTCCGCCTGCTCGCGCCATGAAGCGAACCTATCCCCTGCTTAGAAAGGAATCTCTCGTGAACCGATTGCTTGCAGCCGTCCTTCTCATGGTCTCCGCTGCCGCATTCAGCCAGTCCCCAACACCCAAGAAAAGCAGCACGCCCTCGACGAAACCTAAAAGTGCGGTGAACAGCAACTCGCAGGAATTCAGCTTATCTGACCTGTTAACCAACGCTCGATTAAAGGTTCAGAAAAGCGATCCATGTCCCGACCCAAATCATTACAAAATGTCTGACAAGTTGCAGAGTCAGGCATTCGACGCTAAGACGTCAGAACAAATGGATGCACTGTGGAAAAAAGCTGACGAAATGAAAGGGTCCGAAGAGAAAAATCCATGCCCGATACACGGTACTGTACCCTACCTCTTAGCTTCAGGGATTTTGGAGAATGAGGTACCCGGTGCGCAGTTGATGTTTCCTGAGCAGGTGCGGGTCGAATGCGACGCGCAGGAAAAGCAATGCAAGGTATTGCAGGTGAGCTTCGATTTAGACCAATTCGGGGTTGCGATCAAGGGCCCGGACGAGACTGACTACCAAATTGTCTCTTGGGATGTCAAAAGCCTTTTCGCAACTCATGACCCTGATTTCAGGGATAAATGCCACAGGAGCGTGTTAACGATTAGCTTTGCCAACTGGGACGTGTCGCTCTCGGACATCCCCACCCATGAGAAGGGATGCGAGATTTTCAAGGATACAAATTCATATCGACTTATTCAAGGGAACTACTATGTCGATACGACGCCGAACAACGACAGTCCGGCAGTATTGAAGTGACTGGAGTTGGAGCCCCAGCTTGTACGCATGGCTACGGTGGTGCAGCAAACCTTGACAACTGAGCTATCGGAATGACGACAACACATAACTCACGTCTAAGCCCCCGCACCGTAGTCCCGGCCAGCCTGCTCGCTCTTGTGCCTCTCCTCTTGCTTTCCGCCGTTGCTCCCGCGCCCGCATCGCTTTCCATGACCGCTCTGTTGAGCGGCGCTCGTTAGACCTGCGTCCTCATGGCGTAAGAGGTCGAGTGAAAAATCATTTGCGGTTTAGTTGATTCTGCGAGGAATCCGGGGCATCATACACCCGGAGGGTTGAATATGGCCCAACGAAATGAACTGTTAGATTTGGCCATGGTGGATGATTTGACTCAAGACTTCAATCTGACGACGTTCAAGGATCTTCGCCACACGTCGCAACACGAAGTGCTTGTGCAGATCGATTCCGATAGCGGCGGAAGTTGTTCTGCGCTATTCTGAAAAACTGGCCAGATGACAGCGGAGAGGAGCAGGTAACGCAATGAAATGGAGTGCGGTCGAGTTTGTTAAATGGCGGCACACGGCACCGTACCTGAAACGCAGGCGGGCGTGGGATGATTTGAGCAATGATCGAAGGAAACAAGTCACGGAACTGCTGACTTTCATCGGCTTCTACCGCGCAGTGAAACTGGACGTCGCCCCGCGCACAGTTCAGAACCGAGAAGCACCGGAGCCGGATATATTCTGTGAATTGTCCCAATCCGGCCATTATTTTGAACTGGGCGAACTCACAGACCAGAGCATTCCCGCACTGGAAGCCGAAGCGCGTCGCAACGGCAGTGATATATACAGCGGCACGGCTTCGCAGTACGATCCGCTGGAAAAGATGATCTACCAGAAGTGCGGGAAAGCATATTCTCTGAACGGGGTGCCCGCTAGCCTTCTGCTTCATTTCAGTGTGCCCCATCAAGTGCCGTGTCATCCTTTCGTGCTGGCTTATCTTGCCGAATCACGAGAGCGGATTCTTGCTGCTCTGAACGCGAGCGTGTTCCGCGCAATCTGGTTCCTCGACTGCTGGAGCGATAAGGTCTTGACGGTCATCGAACGCGACCAGCCAATCCCCGCCCCGGAGTCCTGAGCAACACTTGCAGACGTGCGGACCGGCGGCAACGGACAGTGAGTAAACTGAACGGATTAGCAGAAAGGGAAACGCCATGAGGTCGTGGCTCAAGGTGACGAGGCCGGATTGGGCAATCATGGGTAAATTTGAGGCCATCAGGTAAAAGCCCCTGAGCGGCGGACGGGGGCCCAGACCAGGGCAACCAGAGGGACAAAAAGCGGCAGGCGAACACGAGCACGAAGCGCTTTCGCTTCTATCTGTTTACGCCGTGGCGCTCTCCGGCGCTGTTTTTGTTTACGAACGTAAACGCGCGTTTACCCGCGTAGACGCGATGCACTCACCGGAGATGCGCTGTAGTTCGGGCTTCTCCCGGGCACGGCGAAACGCCTCCTGAAGCGATGCCCATTCCTCAGCCGTGAACCCGAACGAGACGGAACCCTGACAGCGAACCCACACCGGCGGCACCGTGGTCTCCATGGCCGTGTAGCCGAAGAACCGGCGGCCTTCCCAGAACGAATTGGGCTCGCTCGTGTCCCAATCCTGGAGCATCGACCGGAACTCGGTAATCACCGGCCAGCTCGCGATTTCGTACATCGCCTGGCGGGCCTCGGGCAAACTCACCAGCACGGATAGATCGCGTCCGCCTCCCGTCGCAAAGGACAATACGAATCCACCCTCGAAGACGGACGAAATGGCCGGCCCCCACGGGTGCTCGGAAGCGGCGCGGCGGGAGGAATCCCGAACCGGGTGGCCACAAACCAGGTAATGCTCTCGGGCCGCCGCTCGCCAGAGTACCGGCCAGTGCGGTTTCAGAGCCTGATTCATCGCCTCGATTCCGAAGGATTCCTCCTCCAGAAACTCGTAGAGATTCCGCGCCGCAAACTGCGGCCATACCTCGTCCACACCCGAAGCCTCCAATCTCCGCATCAGCCGCTCCACAGCAGTCGGAAGATCGATGCCCTCGGCCTCGGCTTCGAAGACCCGCTTGCCCTGCTTATTCAGAACGGGCAGATTCGAGAGGTAATGGGTTTCCCGGTTCGACTTTTTGCCTCGTCGCACCGCATACGCCGCAAGAAAGGCTTCCAGAATTCCCCTCATCGTCTCCTTCGAAATCAAATCCCCAATGTGGCTCTCCACCCCCAACTGGATGTAATAGGCAACGACGATCCATTCAGCTCGCGCGAGGCTCAGTCCGGCTTCGGCCTTGCGTCTCGCCGCCGCCAGCGCCGCGGTTGCGTTGGTCAGCAGCTCCGCCACCTCCAGCCGGTCTTCGCGGGCCGATTCGAGAAGCTGCTTGGCTACCTCGGAAGTGGTGACATTGTCTCCGCTCTTCCTCGTCAGGACTTCCTTCAGCCGTTCAAGGCGGGAGCGCAGCGCCTCCGAGACGCAAATCGAAATCACAGGCTGCTGCGGCCATCCGGGCCTTTCGGGCACGGGTCTTCCTTTCTCGGTGCTTTTCTCAGGCGCTTGGGCTGCAACTGCTATGAGCATCTGTAAACTTACATATTGGCTCTATGGATACTCCTGCGGTATTGTCAAGCTTGTTAGCTCTGCGAGGTGCCCCTTGTGTCCTTCTCCCCCTACTCGCCATCGTGGGCTGGCCTTGCAAGATGATGGTCAACTCTCGCTACCCTTCCTGACAGAGGCCGAAATCTCGGCGCCTGCGGTCGGTGTTGATCACACATGTAATGCTGAGGTCGAGCACCTCGTGCCTTCGATCTCCCGACGTTCAAGTGGAAAGACTCTTCCACGACTGGCCGGTGCTATTGAGAGGGCCAGTGCCTTGAAGCAGAAAGCATCGAGGAAGACGGCAAAGCGAAAGCCGCCCAATAGAGCGAGCCTGCCGCCGGATTCGAGACTGCTCGTGAGCCGCAAAGTGTCCGCGGAGATGCTGTCGATCAGCGTCCGTGGCGTGGATTACATGATTGCAGATGGGCGTTTGTCGACGCGGAGAATCGCCAATCGGGTGCTGATTCCGATTGAGGAGATACGTAAGTTTGCCACGTCTGACCATCCGGGGTGCATGGCCGGATAGCTCACGACGGCGGAACGCTCACGCTTTTGCCTTCTTGCGGGTCTGTGTCGTCTATCGCAATTACTCGTCCTGTGAATCGCAACCTAGGCTGTAGTCGGCTGAGAGATTGAAAGCAGGTTTTGGGAAATCGGGTTCATGCGCTGACGGCGTCTTTGGGCGCGGCGCGCCTCGCCCGCACCATCGCCCGTGGTGATGTGACTTGATTTGCTCATTTGGACCACTCCAGGTTGATCGACGTGTTCGATTCTGCACCCACCTTTGCGACGATCACTTTCGATTCCTATGATCGTGAGACTGGCACGTACCCTTCAGGCAAGCGGTCTTCGGGCGCCGGTTCAATACCGGTTGGATGATTCAATGCAGCCAGACCCTTGTTGATCAGGTCCGGCGTCACCTTCCGTCTTCTCGTAATCCATTCTTCATGTTCCAAGTGGGCGAGCTTCTCAGCAACGGCCACATTGATGAATTGGTTCAGGGACACTCCTTCCTTCCGGGAAAAGTTCTCCGCGCCTTTACGTACAGTGGGCATGAGCCGAAGAGGGAACTTACTCATCGAGTCCTTTTTCCTTCTCGCAGGCAAGGTGCTACCTCCTTCTGCGGATTCTGGTCAACAACTCTGCAGGGCTTACAACGTCGATGTTGTATTGCGCCGCTGCCGATTCGAAGTGTTTAGTGTTGAACGTTACGATGACGTCCGCCTTTCCATTGATGGCGACATCTAATACCATGTCGTCGTTCAGGTCTGTCGAAAGCGGCCGAGGCTTGAAGTAAACTCGCACGGCCTCGGCTTGCGCTTCAAGCAGATTTAGAATGTCCGCAATCTGTTCCCGCGATTTTCCCGCTACGTGCAACTGCCGGGCGCGGAAGGCCACGTCTCTGTACTCGTAAGCGACCTTGTGGTCCATCAGGACCGTCAGTTCTCCGAGCATTACACGGCGGATCACCTCTGCCGCTGCGCCACGCTCGGAGCGAAGGGCGGAGATGAGGACAGATGTATCGAGGACTATCCGCACACGTTATAATATCACAGGTGACATCATAAAACTTAGGAGCTGCAACTTCAAGATTCCGCGCGCCGTGACCTTCCGGCCTGAACGAGCAGCGTCCCACATGTACTCGTCACTTTTTCGCGTTCAGGACAGCCATCGCATCCACCACCTGTGATGGCGCGAAATGCGCATAGCGTATGGTCGACGCGATGGAGGCATGGCCCGCAGCTTCCTGAACTACCTTCAGGTGCACGCCAGCCTGCACCAGCCGCGAGCAGAAGGTGTGCCGGTTATCGTGCCAGCGGTAGTTTTTGATCTTCGCCGCGTCCAGTGCGGCCTGCCACCACTTTTTGTTGTCAGCTTTGGCGAACACCACATCCTCCGGCGATCTGTTGGGCTGGGTCCCGGACCGATCCCTGCGTTCAAGGTCGAGCTCGCGCAACTGCTTCAGTGCCGCTTCGACATCTTCAATGATGAATGCGTTGCGAGGCCTTCCATTCTTCGTCTTTTGGAGGCGCATAATGCGTCGATCAAAATCAACGTCACCCCAGCGCAGGTTGTATTGCTCTGACCTGCGCATTCCCGATTTCAGCGAAACCTCGAACTCCAGAAGCCTGTGGATCGCCTGCTTGCGAAGTTCCGGTTGCTTAATGGGGTCGTGGGAGTCAATGCCGCGCTGTAGGACTTCCCGTAGTCTTTTCTCTTCCTCGGCGCTCAAGAAGCGTTCTACTCCTCGCCCCACATCGCGGAGCGGAACATCTGCGGCCGGGTTCACCTCTACCAGGTCCTTCCGCCTCCCGTGCTTATACAGCATCGAGAATGTCCCCCGCATTCGATTGACAGTGCCATTGGCCAGTTCTCTACCTTCCTGTATCTTGTCGAGCCAGGCCTCGATCTCCGACGCCTTCAGTGTTGCAGCCTCCCGATCGCCAAAGGCCTTTCTGATCTCGGCGACTCGCTTCGGCGGATAGATCTGATCCCGATACTCCTCCGGGTGCGCTTTCACGTACTTGAGAAACTCGTCGCAGAGCCTGCCCACTGTAACCGCACCGGGGTCACCCAGGACCGCCACCTCCGCCGTCGTGAGGACTGGGCGCTTCGCCGTTGCCGGCAATACGCCCTCTCCTGTGCGCCTGATCGTCCGCGCCTTCTCGACCCAGGCAATCGCTTCGGCCCGGCCCCTGGGTCCCAGCCCGAAGCTCTTCCGGACCAGCTTCCCATTGACTCGGATCCGGGCAGACCAGATGTCACTGCCGGCCACTCTTTCATACACTCCGCTTAGGAACTTGTTGAAATAGGTACTCGTTTTGCGTCGGAGGTTGGCTGCCATTCGTCTAACAGACATGCGTGGAGACGAGCGGGATCAGGACGGGATGTTCAGCTATGTATCGTTGGAGCAGCGTGTG
>Ga0335074_10002399_pt1 | contig 25514 bp, 24 predicted proteins | sample Lox_Sample_23_FD_206715 | JGI IMG/M metagenome (GOLD analysis project Ga0335074, IMG submission 206715) | Soil microbial communities from Loxahatchee National Wildlife Refuge, Florida, United States - Lox_Sample_2.3 | ecosystem: Environmental > Terrestrial > Soil > Wetlands | place: USA... | reverse complement strand
CGATGCCACCACCCACCACCACGGCCGATGAGATCGCGCTCATGCTTCGACCGCGTTGCGCGGGGCGTCCTGCGGACGATCGATGATCTGATAGACCCGTCCGAGGGCAGCCAATCCGATTACCGAATAAATGCAGGACGTGAGACTCAACGCATCCGCCAGCGCTCGCGGCCCGCTGAACAACGCTTGGCTCAGTGCGGCAACAATAGTCGGCCCCAGTCCGGCTGCGACGAGCCCGATGGCGAAGAATTGCAAACCGCTGATACTGCCCATGCTCTGCGCTGGTGTGATGCTCGCCGTGACGGCCGCATTGATCGGAAAGACGGTGCCGCTCACCAACATGAGACTGCCGAAGCCTAACCAGAACATGCGCAGTGTCGGGGCAAGCGGTGCGGTGCTTGCCGCGACGCCGACGAGCGCGGTGGCAACGAGCCCCACGACAACCGCCCCGCGCACACCCCTGCGCGCGGCTGAGTAATCGATCAAAGAACCGACAACCCACAGACCCAAGGGCGGAAGCGCAAGCATCATCAATCCTACGGACGTGCCGAGCTGTGCGTAGGACAGATGCCAGCTGCGGCCGATCATGGCGGCAACCCACGCGGCGTAACTCAGGCTCAACAAAGTCATGCTCAGCTGAAACACGAGTAACGGGATATAAACGCTCGAGCGCCGGCGAAGCAGCTGGAGCGCATTACGGATCTCTGGGGCGGAAACCGTGGAAGCGTGCACGTTGCGAGCGGGCTCCCGGACCCACAAAAGCAGCAACGGTGCGGGCAAGCCTAGAAGACCGACGCAGATCAGCACGATCTGCCAGGGTTGCGCGGGCCCGAAGACCGGCAGGCGCTCGATTCCGGATCTTTCGATGAGACCAATCGAGAGTCCCCCGATGATGAGCGCAAGCGCCGAGCCGCCCATCAATCCGATGGCCTGAACCGCGAACCCGCGTCCGCGCCGCTCGGGCGCCAACGCGGTACGCAGCATGGAGAGCGCGCCCGGCTGAATCACGCTCTCGCCGAATCCCACCCCGACGCGACACAGGAATAGCCGGGCGAAGGACCCCGCCATTCCGCACGCGGTCGTGAACATCGCCCAGATCAGCGCCCCGCAGGCGATCAGCCCCCGCCGGCTGATTCGATCTGCGAGAAAGCCGGCCGGCAGCGTGAAAAGCGTATTCGATATGGCGAAGGCCGCGCCGACGACGAGGCTGATCTGCACATCGCTGATATGGAGCGCCGCCCGGATGGGATTCACGAGCAGCGTGATGACCTGCCGATCGATCGCACCGAGCGAGGTCACGACGAGCAGCACGATCACCAGACGCCATTGCCGCCCGGCGCTTCCGGCATACCACCCGCCCGGCCCCGCGCAGTCGGCTGCTCGCGGGCTCGTCGAGCCCCGTGTCAAACCTTCGAGCATACGACTCGTCCGGCGCATTCTCCGAAGCCGATCGCTACGCGACCCTCCTTGACTGCGCGGCCCCGGATCGTGAGCTCGTCGCCATCCTCGAGCCACATCCGCCGTTCGCCGCCCGGTAAGTCGAGCGCCTTCGTACCGCGCTGATTGATTTCGGCGAGGCAGGCGCGCCCCTCGGGCTCCGGACCCGACACGGTTCCGCTCGCGATGAGGTCGCCGGGCTGCATGTTGCAGCCGTTGCTCGTGTGCTGCGCGAGCATCTGTGCGAAAGTCCAGTACAGATGACTCAAGTTCGTGTGCACGATGCGGGCGGGAGGAAGGCCCTTGCTTCGCATGTGTGCGGTCTGCAGGTACGCCGTGAGCGCGATGCTCAACCCTCCGGTGCGCGCATCGCGCTCGCTGTCGAGATATGCGGGCACCGCGGGCTCGCTGGCGCGACGGCGGGGCCGAGCGCTGCGAAACGGAGCGAGTGCCTCGTCGGTTATGATCCAGGGTGAGATCGTGGTGAGGAAGCTCTTGCCGAGGAACGGCCCGAGGCCCCCCATCTCGAGCATCTGAATGCCACGCGCCGACCAATCGTTGAGCAAGCCATAACCGAATAGCCGGTCGGCTGCCTGATCCACGGCGAGCGAGTCGCCGAGCGCATTGCCCTCAGCGACATACGCGGCAAATTCGAGCTCGAAGTCGAGCCGCGGCTCGGGGCCGAATCGCACTTCAGCGTCCACCGCCAGCGGCCCGGCCGCGGGGGCGCCCCCTGTCCACTGGCCCTGGGGCCGAGTCACCGCGAACCCGCTCGGTCTGATCGAAGATGCACGCCCGTTGTAGCCGATCGGGAAACGAAAGAAGATCGAGGCGGGCTCGCCGCCACGCATTCCGCCCATGTGCGTATAAGAGCAGGAGAAGTCGGTGTAGCCGGCGATCGTCGCCGGAAGTTCTAGTCGAACGGACTGCGCTGGGAGCAACAGCTCCGATGCGCGCGCTCTCAGGAGCTCGGAGTCTGGTCCGCCGATACGCAGCAGATCCGAGAGACGCGCGCGGAGGGACGAAACGAGCGGGCGAGGCAGCGACATGAGCGGATTGAGTGTCGCCCCGCAAGCCGCTTCCGCCGCCCTCGCCGCTTCCCCGCTGAAGAGGCCGGCGGCGAGAACGGCGCGAAGGTCGAGGATATGATCGCCGATGGCCACCCCGCCGCGCGGCGGCTCGTCCCCTCGGGGCCCGGCGGCGATGCGCCGGAAGATGCCGAACGGTAGATTTTGAATCGGGAAGTCGCAATCGGAGCCGTTTGCCGCTTCGAGCCAGCTGCGCCGAGATGGATCGTGCGTCTCATTGAGCTCGCGCATCGCTTTTTCTCCTCGACCGCGCCCCTTACCGCGGTGTACGCCCGCGAATGCCGTCGATGACGTATTCGCGCAGAAAACCTTCATACTGGCGGCTCACCTCTTCGGGATCGAAGCCCCTGCCGAATGCGACTTCCAGGATGGGGCCGCCCGTGACGAAGAACTCGCACATGCCGATGATCGCGAGATACAGGAAGACGCCGTCGAAGGCGCGCGCAGCCCCGCACCGCGCCGTCGCAGCGGCCATGGTCCGATACTCCCCGATGGCCTGTACGGTGAACGACTGGAAGAACTCCTGTGCGTCCTTCGTCGACGAGTGCACCACCTCGTCGATCATGAGCCGGTGGAAGTAAGGATGTTCGATCTGGAATCTCAGAAGGACCACGGCCATCTCCCGGATGCGCGACTCCGGCTCGTCGGCGAAGCGCGACTCAACCACACAGAGTCGAGTCCTCAAGATCCCGAACAGGTGGTGCGCGGCGGCCAGCAGCACGCTCGAACGATCTGTGAAGTAGTAGCGGATGAGCGAGCGGTCGACTCCCGCGTGGCGTGCAAGGCCAATGAGAGAGAGCTCGCGCGGTGCAACGTGGCGCAAGAGCTCGCAGGCCTTGAGCACGATCGTGTCTGGCCCGACGCTCAACTCGGAACGACCAGGACGGCCCCGCGAACGACGGCTTCGGGCGGTGCGGGCACGGAGTGCGACGCGTCTTTCTCGTGTCGCCCGCTCGATCGGCGTCGGGCGCTTCGCCCGTGCTGCCTGCTTGGGAGCTCCGGGTGTCCTCATGTGTCGATCTCGTTGCGTTATACGGGTTGAGCGATCGCGCGGCCGAGCGCCGCCGAGACCGCCTGATGTTCGCTCACGCTCGCGTGGGCCATCTCGAGCTCGCCGAGCCGCGCAGACCCCTCCACCACAGCACGGCAGCGCTCGAACCGCCGCTGCATGAACCGGCCCAGCGCGGCATCGAGCGAGGACTCCCGCTCGAGCTCCTCTGCGAGCACGACGCCGTCCTCGACCGCGAGCCCGCAGCCGTATGCCGCGTGCGGCGTGGTCGCGTGCGCGGCATCGCCCATCAGGACGACACGTCCGCGATGCCACGGCGCTGGGAGCAGAAGCGCCTCGAGCGGCCGATAGTTGATACGGGACTCGGTGCCAAGGCTCGCACGCAGCTGCCGCCAGATACCCCCAAACGGGACGAGGCGCTCCGCGAGCAGCTCGCGCCAGTTCGCCTCGGGCATGCGCCGATTGTCGGGCACGTGCTCGAGCAGGAACATGTACATCTCGTCTGGGGATACGGGGTTCAGCCCCGCTTTGTGATGCGTATCCATGTACATTTGAACGCAGTCGAGCCCCGGGGGCCGTGGAAATACCGCTCGCCAGCACCCCTGCCCCGTGAAGCGCGGCTTCGGCGCCTCCGGAAACACCTGCCCTCGAGTTTGCGAGTGCAGTCCGTCTGCACCGACCACGAGCTCATAGCGGCGCTCCTCGTTGTCAGTCGTTCTGACGAGGACGCCTGACCCCTCATCCTGAAGCGAGGCGACCGTCACGCCGAGGCGGACTCGCGCGCCCGCCGAACGTGTAGCGCTTGCGAGGATGCTGTGAAGAACAGGCCGAAGAATTCCTCCGCCCGTCGGCAAGCCAGTCGGATCGGGGGGTGGAACGGCGCGATGCAGGAGCCTCCCCTCGATGTCATAGAGCTCGAAGCCTGTGTGAAAGTGGCCCTCGATCCTCATGCGTTCGAGTACACCCAGCCGATTGAAGGCCGACAGGCTCGCTCCGTTCAGCGAAAGTCCAGCGCCGGCGGCTCGCCAATCCGGATCTCGATCGATCAGATCGACTTCGACCCCGATGCGCCGCAGACAGATCGCAAGCGCCATCCCGCTCGATCCGCCGCCGACGATCAGCACATTCGCTACGGCAGCCATGCTTTTGATTCTCCGCTCACGTCGCGTTTAGCTCGCCGGCTCGTGCGATCCGGCAGCGTGAAGCTCGAGCAACCTCTTGACGATGCTCGGCGTGCGGGCGATGGCCGCTCCCGAGACTTATTCCCAGCCTAGCGCAATAATCGTATGATGGCCACCGGCGCGCGTCGCGGCCCGAGCCGCTGAACGCGTGCTCGCCTACGGCAACGGGGATCGCATGAGCCAGTGGCCTTTCACTCACGGATTACATGATCTCGGCAGCGGCTGTTTCGCCTATCTGCAACCTGACGGCACTTGGGGCTGGAGCAATGCAGGGCTGATCGAGAGCCGGGGCGAGACGCTGCTCGTCGATACGCTGATGGGCCTCGACATCACGCGCGCCATGCTCGAGAAGATGCAGCGCAAAGTTCCCGCGGCGGCCCGGATCGGCAGGCTCGTGAACACGCATGCCAATCCCGACCACGTGCTCGGCAACGAGCTCGTGCGCGGCGCAGAGATCATCTCGGGGAAGGCTGCAGCGGAAGAGATCTCCCATATGAATCCGGCGGCTTTCGAGCGCATGGCGCGCGACTGGCAGCAGATGGGCGACGGGGGGGAGTTCTTCCACGAAACCATGGGCCGCCGGTTCGACTTTTCCGGCGTGACGATCGTGCCGCCGAATCGAGTCTTCGAGCGCGAGCTGACGTTGCGCGTCGGCGACAAGGAGGTGCATCTGGTCGATCTCGGCCCGGCTCACACGCGCTCGGACACCATCGTGCACGTGCCTGCGGACCGCACCGTGTTCACGGGGGACATCCTCTTCAGTGAGGCAAGTCCGATCATGTGGGCGGGACCGGTGCAGAACTGGATCCACGCCTGCGATTACCTGCTGGGACTCGAGCTCGACACGATCGTCCCGGGTCACGGCCCGATCACGGACAAGTCCGCCGTCAGAGCGCAGAAGCACTACTTCGAATATCTGCTGTTTGAAGCACGCCGCCGCTACGAGGCGGGGCTCGGTTGGGAGGAGGCGGCCGCCGACATCGCGCTGCGTGAGTTCGCGCACTGGCCGGATGCCGAACGGATCGTAGCCAACGTCTACGCGCTGTATCGCGAGTTCGGCGCACAGATGCCCGCGGCCTCAGCTCCAGAGCTGTTCGGCGCCATGGGCCGCTGGCGCAAGCGCCGCGGGCGACTCGCTCACGCAAGAACCGGAGAAGCCTGATGTCAGAGGTCATGATCTGCACTGGCGCCTCGACCACTCCCGAGTCGGCGGCTGGCGCTCCTCTGCGCCGAGGCGGCACCAGGAAGATCATCGACATCCACGCGCACCTGGCTATTCCAGCGGCCGAGGCAATGCTTCGGCCGTACGCCGCACAGGCGCCGGCGATGGGTTTCAGCTCTGCGGATAGCGACGCAGTGAACCGGGAGCTGTTCGCGCGGATTGGAAGAAAGCTGAGCTCGCTCGATGAGCGCCTCGTGGAGATGGACGCGACGGGCATCGATATCCAAGCCCTCTCTCCTTTGCCGGGCCAGACGATCTATGCGGCGCCCACTGATGTGGGACGGGAGGCCGCACGCACCATTAACGACGGCATCGCAGCCGCGGTTGCGCGACGACCCGACCGGTTCGTCGGGATGGGCGTCATCCCGCTGCAGTCGCCGGAGCTCGCCACCGCCGAGATGAAACGCTGCACCAGGGAGCTCGGTCTACGAGGCATCGAGATCTCCTCGCACGTGAACGGTCGCGAACTCTCCGACCCTGAGTTCCGCCCCGTATTCGCCGCCGCCGAGGAGATGGGGGTATTGATTTTCTTGCACCCGCTCGGCTTCACACATGGCGAGCGGCTCCGCGATCACTATCTCAACAACTTGCTCGGCAATCCGATCGACTCCACGATCGCCGTCGCCCACCTGATCTTCGATGGCGTACTGGAGCAGCTGCCCGGACTGAAGGTGTGCGTTGCTCACGGCGGAGGTTACGCGGCGACGTACTGGGGCCGGCTCGATCACGCCTGGCGGGTTCGTCCGGACTGCCGGCGGCATATCTCCGGGCCGCCGAGCCAGTACCTGCGCAGACTCTACTTCGACACGCTCGTCTTTGACCAGGCACAGCTGCGCTTCCTGATCGAGACTTATGGCGCCGACCATCTCTGCCTCGGGACCGACTATCCCTTTGACATGTCCGAGCCGGACCCAATCGGGTTCCACGCGCAGGTGTCCGAGTCCGATCAAGACAAGATTTTGGGCGCAACGGCAGCCAGACTTTTGGGGTTGTCGTGAGTGCGGCAGCGGCCCAGATGTTTCGGCTCGGCTCGTTCGCCGCCGCGGGAGAGCCGCCGTTTGCGGGCCTGGTACTGGGTGAGCAGGTTTACGCGATCCATGGCCTTCGAGGACTCGAGCGCAAATTGGGGTTGCACTTACACGGCGTTAACTCGGTGCTCGGCCTGCTCGATCGCTGGGACGACAACCTTCCGGCGCTTCGCGCGATCGCTCGGGAGCTCTCGACGAAGAGTTCGGTGACGGGCGCCGCGCTTTCGCAACTTCGCACCCACGCACCACTCGTGCCGCGACAGATTTTTCAGGCGGGTGCCAACTACCACAAGCACGTTGTCGATCTGATCGTGGACGGTGCGGTTGCACGCGATCCGACCACCGACCGGGAGCAGGTTCGCGCGAACGCGGCGGACATGATGCGCAAGCGCGCAGAGAGCGGAAAGCCGTTCGTCTTCATGGGTCTCGCATCGAGCCTCACGGGGCCGTACGACTCGATCGTGATTCCCTACGACGTGCAGCAGCCGGACTGGGAGCTCGAGCTCGCCGCCGTGATCGGCCGGCCCGCGCGGCGCGTCTCGCGCAGCGAGGCGCTCGATTACGTCGCCGGCTACACTGTCGCGAACGACATCACGGCGCGCGAGCGCGTTGCTCGCCCTGACGTTCCACAGATGGGCATGGATTGGGTGGCGAGCAAGGGAGCGCCCACCTTCCTGCCGATCGGCCCGTACCTCACGCCCGCCGAGTTCGTCGGCGACCCACAGCAGCTGCGAATCACCTTGAAGCTCAACGGACAGATCATGCAGGACGAATCGAGCGCTGACATGATCTTCTCGGTTGCCCGGCTCATTGAGTTCATTTCAGCACACGTGCAGTTACTTCCAGGCGATCTCGTGCTCACCGGCTCGCCGTCCGGGAACGGGACGCACTACAACCGATTCATCACGGACGGGGACGTGCTCGAGGGAGAGGTGACGGGGCTCGGTCAACTGCGCAATCCGTGCATCCTCGAGCGCAAGCCGACTGAGTGAGGGCCGACTACACGGGCGGCGCCTTCCAGAGGCCGGGGTCGAGCGCAGGCGCGCCGAGCTTCTGCGGTCCGCCGCCGTAAAGCCATCGCGCTTATGGAAGTGCTGGTCCTCCTGGCGAGACCGCCAGACCGCCGGAGAAGACGGCAAACGAAACCGCGGTCATCGGGCGCGCGCCCGACTACCGACTCTGGTCACGCGATCATGGAAATGGCGGTGGGAGCGACTCGACGAATTTCAGGCGCCTCTCGTCGAGGTGCTCGTGCAGGACGGGACCGGTTTGAGTGAACTCCAGAACCGGCTCATTATCCCTCGTGATAGGCGACCAATCGGCCATGCGTTCGGTCGGATGGCCGGTCCTTGCGAAAGTCACCCATCATCTGCGCCGCCGTTGGACTCGATCAACCGGCAGCTGCCGCGGCAGCGCAGAGACTGGGCAAGCAGACCGTCGCGATGATCGTGGGAGCGAGCGCGGACGCGCCGATGCGCAGTGATCTAAGTTTGCCCCTCCTCTTTTCCACCGTGCGAATCAATGGAGCCGCCTCAGATATCCAGCCACGCCTTCCGCTCCGCGCCGCCGGGGTCGTCGACGACGTGGCATGTGTCGTCGAATACCATCGTGGCACGCGCTTCGGCCGTGTATGCAGGCCAGGAGGGCAGTCCCGGATGATTGGGATTGCCGCTGCGGGCGAAAGCGATCCACGCCGAGCTGGTCTTGGCCGCGAGCGCCTTCGCCCCGGGAGCGCGGGTCATGACCGTCGGGACATTCGTGTTGTCGAAGACGAACGGGATTTCCACCGTGTGCGGAGCTCGCAGCCGGCCGTTGAGCGCAGGCGATCTCCAGGTGAAGTAGTAGGCATAGACCGGCGCAGCGCCCTGAGCGGCCTTGCGCTCTGCGAGCCGGATCGTGTCGCGGCGCACGAGGCGGTGGGTCGCGATCCGGAAGAAGATATCGCTCGGGCTGCTGCCCGGGTGCGCCTGCTCGTATACGCCGATCAGCCGATGCGCATCGCGCTCGCCCACGATCCCTTCGACCCGGCGGCGCAGGCTCGCATCATCCAGCGAGAAGGCCTCCTTGTCCCCGAGATAGAACAGGGTCGCCTCGAACTCCGTGCATCCGACGATGATCGGGATGTGCGCGGCAAGGGGCGTTGCGACGGGATCGAACGGGTTCGCGGGCAGCGCTTTGCCGTCCACGACCGGCGAGAACCCCATCCTCAGCGCGCCGCGCCGTGGCGGCAGCGGAGGCATCGTACCGGCGCGGACCGCGAGCAGCCTCTGCGTCGGGACTCGTTGAATGTCATCGAGCCGCGTGACCGGGATTCCGAGCTCATCGAGGAAGACTTTCGCGCTTCGGCTCGCCTCCTCGCGGCTGAGGCAGCGCAGCCACGAGCCGCTCTCGATCGCGGCACGGTGGAACAGCCCCTGCGCCGCCGGCATCGCGAGCAGCGTGCAGACCTTCGCGCCACCGCCCGACTCGCCGAAGATCATCACATCGTCGGGATCGCCGCCGAACTGCGCGACATTGTCGCGCACCCATTCGAGACCTGCCACGAGATCGAGCATTCCGGCGTTGCCCGATGAGGCGTACCTCTCGCCCCCGAGCTCTCCGAGGTACAGATAGCCGAAGACATTCAAACGATGATTGATGGTGATCACCACGACATCGCCGCGGCGCGCGAGCGCTTCGCCATCGATCCAGGGCCAGGAGCCGCTCTCCTGAGCGAATCCGCCGCCGTGGCACCAGAACATGACGGGGCGTTTGCGCCCATCGCTCGGCCCGGGAGTCCACACATTCAGCACGAGGCAGTCCTCGCTGAAGCCTTCGGCCGGATCGGCTTGCGGCGCCAGGACGGCGGTGAAATGCATGTTCTGCGGCGCTTGATGCCCGAACCGGAATGCGTCCCGCACGCCCGCCCAAGGCTGCGGCTTCGCCGGCGGCATGAAGCGATTCGAGCCTCCGGTCGAGGCGCCATACGGGATGCCTTTGAAGGCATGGACGCCGTTGCGAACCGTTCCGCGTACCTTGCCGCTCTGCGTCTCGACGGTGGCACCGATCGACGGCTCGCCCATGGCCGTCGAGGCGATGAGTCCGTAAGAGAGTCCTCCCGCCACGATCTGCGAGGTCCCCTTGACGAAATCGCGCCGACTGAAATTACCCCTCATCGTCGTCCTCCCAACTCTCACGCCCAAGCCTCACTCCCCACCACGAGCGACACGTGGCAGCCCAACGCCGCCGCTCAGATCGAACTCGACGTCAAGCGAGCGAGGGTCTCGAGCTCATTGCCGTAGATCGTGGATTTCGCCGCGTTGATGAGCTCCTGCGCAAGGGGGTTCGCGTTGAAACGCCGAAGGGTTCGTGACCACGCGCCTATCCGCCCAGCGCAGCCCGGCGCGGCCGGTTGGCTCCGTCTCGCTGCAGTGGACGGTCGGCGTCGGCTCGACGACGTCGCGGAAGCAGTACAGACCGGACTCGGCCGGGAATGCCAGCGCTAGGCGTAGAGCGAGGCCCGAAGCCGAGTCGTGAGCGGATAGCGACTCGGTTGACCTCGACGTGAACGTCTGACATTGCCCTTCATCTTGTTTTCGGACTCACGCACAATAGGCGGTTTCGCGCTCTTGCAGATCCTTACATGTGCGCGGTTGATTTGTCAACGAGCTCGCAGTGCAATTATGGTCGACTATAGTGCGACTTGGTGGCGCTGGACCGCGAATCCGAGCACCACGGGCGCGGCGCACCGATAGGGCTAGCGAGAGGGGGAAGGTGGGCGATGACCGCACCGAGTGACTGCCGCCGTGTGTCGGCAGGCCGCAGCGCGAACGGCGGCCTACGCTTGAGCGGCGCTGCGCTCCTACTGGTTCTGTTCGGAAGCACCCTCGCCTATTGCGTACAGAGCGCCGGGGGCATTCGGCTTCTCGACGTGCGCTTCGCCGGTACCGGCGGCGCGCCAATGAGCGCTTTGCTCTACATCCCCCGCAATGCGACGGCGAAAACACCCGCTCCGGGCATTCTCGCCGTGCACGGCTACTTCAATTCGCGCGAAGCGCAGGACGGATTCGCGATCGAGCTTGCCCGCCGGGGATTCGTGGTGCTCGCGCTCGACCAGCCGGGGCACGGGTTCAGCGCGCCGCCTGCGTTCGCGAATCATTTCGGCGGTCCGGACGGTCTCGCGTACCTGCGCAGCCTGGATGTCGTCGACAACACGAACATCGGACTCGAAGGCCACAGCATGGGCGGATGGGCCGTCGTCGATGCTGCGGCGGCCTACCCTCACGGATACCGGGCGGTCGTGCTCGAAGGGTCGAGCACCGGGGCCCCCTTTGCGCCGGAGGGCACTCCCGCCTTTCCGCGCAACCTCGCCGTGGTGTACAGCCGGCTCGACGAGTTCTCGCAGACGATGTGGGGCGTCGAGACCGCCGCCGAGGTCACGCAGAGCCGCAAGCTGTGGAGAGTCTTCGGCACGGACGGGGTCATCGTCCCCGATCGAGTATATGGGGACGTCGCCAACGGCACGGCCCGCGTCCTCTTCACGCCGCCGGGCACTCACCCGATGGACCACATCTCCCCGGCCGCGATCGGAGACGCCATCGATTGGTTCCAGCGCACATTGCACGGCGGAACGCCAAAGCCGGCCGCGGACCAGATCTGGTACTGGAAGGAGATCGGTACCCTGATCGCGCTCGCCGGTTTCGTGGCGCTGCTGCTCGGCGTCTTCGATTTCATCCTGACGCTCCCGTATTTCGCTCCGCTTGCGGCTGCGCCGGCCCCCTGCGGGCTTGCGCGCGACGGGCGCTGGTGGCTCACTTTCCTCCTCGGGACGACCCTCCCGGTGATCACGCTGCTGCCGTTCTTCGGGCTCGGTGGCCGACTGCTGCCCGCCTCGCACTGGCTTCCCCAAGCATTCACCAACGAGCTCGTCACGTGGGCTGTGCTCAATGCCCTGCTCCTGATCGCCCTGTCCCTGCTTCCGACGCGCTTCAGCACTACAAATGCGAGCCCTGCGGCGCGCACGCTGCAGCCGCGCCGCGCGATGCTCGCCGCGTTATGGACAATTGGGATCGGATATCTCGTCGCGGTCGCTGCTGAGTTCTTCTTCAAGATCGATTTCCGCATCTGGTTCATCGCCGTGCGGCCGATGAGCCTATGGCAGATGCGGGCCTTCTTGATCTACCTGCTCCCGATCACCTTCTATTTCGTGATTGCGCTGCGGGCGCTGCACGGCCGACTTGCCGTGAGGAGTGACTCGGTCAGCGCGCAATACCTGTGCAATATTGCCGCGCTTGTAGCGGGCATGGTCGCGTTCCTTGCGATCGAGTACGGCTCGCTCGCGGCAGACCACCATCTGCTCACGTTGCAGCCGACCGACGCTTTGCGTGTGATCATCGCCATCAACTTCGTGCCGCTCCTGAGCATTGCCGCCGTTATCTCGACATTCGCTTACCGTCGAACCGGGAGCACGCTTCCGGGCGCACTCATCTGCGGGCTGCTCGTGACATGGTATGTCGTTGTGAATCAAGCGACGCAGGCAACCTGATGGCCCCGCCGTGCGTGGATGAATCCGCTATCATTCCCGCTGGTGCCCCCTGGCGCCGTCATTCTCGGGGAGCGGAAGTGGTTGCAGATGCCGGATCGACGCGTTCGAGAGGCAGCGCAGCACGGCATTTGCGCATCGAGCAGCTGATCCGGGAGCGGGGGCCGTCGCGCGCGCGCTGCCGCACCATGAAGGGCTGCAGTTCATCACGAACAATCTGAATGTCGCCGCACTCGTGCAAGGTGGCACGAACCTCAGGGTCATCATTACCGGTGGCGTCGTGCGCAACCGCGGCATCGACCTCGATGGCACGCTGCTCGACTACGACTACGATGAAGTGCGGGCGGCACAGGCCATCATGCGAAATTCGCTCGTCGGCCCATGGTGCGCATGGACTCCATCACGCAGGTCTCCGCGCTCTTCACCGACCTGCCGCCGCCGCAGCCGATCCGCGAGCTGCTGGAAACGAATGCGATCGGTCTGCACATCGCCCAGAGCGAATGACGGTCGGCAATCATTTGCGGTTGCGAAAGCAAATCGGCCGATCTAGCATTCGATTTCGCAAATAATCGGCCTGCAGGCGCGCTGCGGCAGGTCGCGCCGACGGTCTTCTCCGAGCATGGTCGAGACGCATCAGGTCGATCTCCTCATTATCGACGGCGCTCGGGCATGGGCGGCTGGGGCTCGATCCCGATCAATCGGTACCGATGCATCCCGCGTCCACCCGCGAGTGGCCCGCGGGCTGCAGGAGAAGTGAATGACCTCGAGAGTGGGAGCGGGCGCGCGTTGGCGTGCGCGAAGCATCCTGGGCGAGCTGCTCGCGGAGTTTCTCGGCACGTTCGTCCTGCTGGCGTTCGGCGCTGGCGTTGTAGCCGTTGCGGTCGTGGGGCTGCCGGGATCGGGCCGCACCAGCATCATCTTTGGCGATGCCGGCGGCTGGCTGCTGATCACCTGGGGATGGGCCATGGCGGTCACCATGGCCGTGTACGTTGCCGGCGGCGTCACCGGTGCACACCTCAACCCGGCGGTGACCTTTGCGTTTGCCATCAAGGGTGATTTCCCCTGGTCGAAGGTGCTGCCCTATTGTGCGGCACAAGTCGCAGGCGCCTTTGCCGGCGCCGCGCTGGTCTATGCCGACTACGCTCCGGCCATCAACCTGTGGAACGGCGCGCACACGGTGGTTTCACGGGGCGATGCCGGCGGCATGACGACCTTCAGCATCTTTGCCACGTTCCCGGCGCACTATTATGGGGTGAGCCTTCTCGGGCCGCTGTTCGACCAGATCATCGGCACGTTCTTCCTGGTGCTGTTCGTGCTAGCGATCGTCGATTCGCGCAATCTAGGGGTAAAAGCCAATCTGGCGCCGTTCATGGTCGGCATGGCAGTAGCCGCCATCGGCATGTCGTTCGGCACCGGCTCCGGTTATGCGATCAACCCCGCGCGCGATTTCGGCCCGAGGCTGTTTTGCTGGCTGATGGGATGGGGGGTGAACGCCTTTCCCGGGCCGGGCGGTTACTGGTGGGTTCCCATTGTCGGCCCGCTGTTTGGGGGCGCACTCGCGGTGTGGCTGTACAGACTCTTCATCTCCGACACATTGCTCGCGCGGGGCGCAGCCGCAGCGCCTCTGGAGGACCCGGGCGAGGAGGATCACACCGCCGGGCGGGTGTGATCGGCGCGCCTCAAGCTGTTTACGGGCAAGCTCCAAAAGCGAATTGTCGTGTCCGTCACGATGGAAGCCTTCGAGCGGTGCTACGGGTTGTCGGATGATCCGAGATTCACACGTCTGTTGAAGCACTGCTTGCCAGCGCTGTGAGCCCACATGTTGCCCGGTGAGTAGATGGTTCCCATCCGATCGCCGGCGCTTTGTGTTGTGAATCGTGCGCACAGGCGATAGCCATCAGCGCTCAAGACCTCATACTCGTACGGTCTGCCCGATTCCGGATCTACTCGAGGGACCGAGTAGCCTGGCTCCTGAGCCAGAGCCGCCAAGTCCGCCGGCAAGCTCCTATGCACTTTCACAAAACTCGAGATCAGTCTTTCGATGGCAGCAAGATCCATTACGCGAGTTCCGTCGAGCTTCCTATCGCGTTCGAGCTGCGGAGGGCCTACAGCCACCGTCCCGGCAATCACGGCGGCGACCACGGCCACAACGGCGCCTGCGACCAGAAGATGAGCGCCTGAAGGCGACCTCATTCGCGTTCCTCCCGGCGGAGATCACTCAAGTAATAACCAAACACTGCACCAGCAATGAACAGCACCACCAGGACTTTGAGCGTGACACGAACCGTGAGCTCTCCCGCCAGAACACTGTACACGAGCGTTGTGAGATCGCCGATAAGGGCGCCCGCTGCAACAAAGAGGGTGAGGTAGGTCAGCCACCGCCGGATCGGCGATAAGCGCCTGATCGGACTCCTGGCGACATCCCTACCAATGTAGTTGGCCAGGAAGATGAAAACCGGGAACGCGATTACCAGCCACGCAATTGACCAGCGCATGCTCTCTGCGAGGTACTGCTGCATATTCCTTTGTGCCGGATCGGGATAGGCGCGGTTGATAAGATCGAACACCAGGCTGCCCAGGTGATAACAGCTCAAGTACAAAGTCGTGAACAGCAGTAGATAAAGAAATGCTTCCCGCGCTGAAAGCTGGGCGCGAGGCCTGGGCACCGGAACTGCGAACGACACATCCGCGTATGCACCGAGAGCCGTGCCTGCCTGCTCTGCGGTCCAACCGGCATCCAGCAGCGCTTTGCGGATAGTGTCTTTCGTCTGTCCGTGGGAAAGAGCATCGCGCACGAACAGCTCTAGATCCTGGGTGCCAGAAGCCATGGATGTACCCCCTGAAGCGTCGATTTACTCAGTTAAGCAAAGTGCAATACAAGTCTCAATGTTTCAGTACTTAATAGCATGTACCTAGGAATTGAGACTCCGCCACCACGGATCACCGGCCTGCCATATGCGATCTCTGGATCGATCGCGATGCGTCGGTCGCCTGTCATGTCTTGGCGACCCTGCGCTCACAGCTATTTATACATGGGACTGTTCGATTCTGCGGGTTTGGCGCGCGGCTGTTCCGGGGAGTATCCCGACAATATCGGAGCAGGAGTTTCCTAAGACTGCGGGAAGCGCGGTCGATATCGCAACCGTTGGACGCGATTGGGTCGAGGTGACAATCCCCTATCTGGGTACGACGCACCCTCCTCGGGTGTGGTCACTGCATCGCGAAGGTGGCGGCTGGAAGCTCGCCGATGGCAGCCTCACGATCGGCCACTACGCCTGAGGGCAATGCTATCTAACCTCATATGCGGCTGCTCCGAGTATCTTACCCAGACCGGGCGTCTGTACGATGACGGCGAGTCCATTCGCAGGGGGAATCAACGCGGGCAGGCTCAGCGTTCCGGAAGAGAAAGCGCCCAGTCGGCGGATGCGAGTTACGTCATTGAACGTGTCGAGTCTTCGGCCACCATTTTCGCCGCCGCGAATCTCGGTGACCGTGTGCTGCACGTACGCGACTTCCCATAGGTCTGCGCTAAGTGCCGGTCCCTTAGTGGTCAGCGCAAACGTCCCATCGGGCTGACGGGAGAGGTCCACTTTCACGGGCAATGCGATCCGGCGCGCCGCCGCGATGGCATCATGTATCCCACTTTCCTGGGAACCTATCAGTGAATGGGTTCCATTCACGATCAGCTGGGGCGTGAATACCGTACTTTCTCCCAACGCACGACCATAGGCATACTGTCGATCGGTGACGGCTTGGGAAGAGAATGGGTCGCGCCATTGCGGACCGTCCCAATAATTGACGTGAAATGATAGGACAATCACGGCGGGATCGGTACGCAGCCGCCCCGCCACGGCGTCGGCGGGCGGACATGACGAGCAGCCTTGAGAGGTGAAGAGTTCGGCAACGGTACGATCAGTGTCCGCCGCCACGACCACCCGCGTGAAAAGGACGGCTGTCAACCCAATTGCGCAATTCAGAGGCAGTGACTGCGCCGAATCTTTCATGGGAGTATCTCCCACTCACCGCTCTAGGAGCGGCGATGCGAACTGACGTGTAACCATGGCGGGACTGCTCTCAGGGACTTGTGCGCGCTTGTGCTACTAACCGCTTCAGCCCGGGGTAGTCGACGCCACCCAGCACAAGCTGGGTCCCAACAATCAAACCCGGCGTGCCTTGAAGGCCCAGCGCCGCGGTCTCGCGTCGATTGCGTGCCAGCACGTCGCTGTATTCTTTCGCATGTGATTGAATGTCGACATCCAATCTGCGCACATCAAAGCCGGCAGCCATCAGCACTCTGCGTACGTCTTCCTTCGAATCAAGATCCTGGTGCGACAGAATGAGGGCGTCATGAGCGGCCTCATACTTGCCTTCCCTGGCAGCTGCAAAGGAGCAGTACGCCGCATACTCGGATGCATCCCCGAAAACGGGCCAGTCCTTGCGCACGACTCGAATCTTGGGGTCGTTCGCAACCAGCTTGCGCAATTCGGGCTCGAGATGCCGGCACACCGGACAGTCATAGTCGAAGTACTCTACGACTGTCACATCCCCCTGCGCGTTACCGACCGTTGGCGGCAGCAGACGCCCCGCAAGAATGGACTGCAACGTCGACACGGGAAGCGCTCGGGTTCCTTGAGCATTCGCATGCTCGCTGAGCAAGGTAAAGATCAGCACCCAGAGCAGCGAGAGCCGAAGCTGAACGGGCGATCGGCCGATCGACGGCACGCCAAGAGCGGCTCCAGCAGGCAATTCGGTACGCATCGGTTCCTCGCGCGTGTTGACCTCTAGAAAGACCGGGACTGGCGCCCGCTTATTTCATGCGCGGACCGATGAAAACGACGCGAAGGGGAGCCTGCGGTTGGCCGCCACCGTCCAGGCCAACGCTGCCGATCAGCAGGACTTTCCTCAAAGTACCCCTTGCACTTGGGACCCATACACGGAGCGCAACGCGGCGAGCGCCATTTCTAGGCCCCGGCCCGCCCGTATCGACACCAATCTCTCCGCGACGCCACCTGCGATCTTGCTCCCTTCACGCTCATATATCGCACGTTCGTCCTTCGAGGGACCCACCTGCGCTATCGCGAAGCTAGGGCGCTGGATGAGTCGTTTCCACCAAGCCTGAGCGAGCGGTCGGCCTTCCAACCATACATCGAGAAGCTTGAGGCCTTCGATTCTAGCGACGAAAGGCGCGTAGCAAATCTCGGCGAGTGTGAACTGCTCGCCCATGAGCCATGGTCTGCCATCGGCCAGCACGTTCTCGATATATTTCCACGTCCGATCCCAGGAGGCGATTGCACGAGTGACGTAGGGCGAGTCCAGGCCTAGTTCCACGCATGATATCTGTCGTAGCGCCCGATCGAGCACGCGCTGGCTCGCCCAGTGCGCCGCTCGCTTTTCAGGCGACATCTCAAGCATCCGCGCACGAAAGACCGAGGCGAAACTCAGTGACCCTACGGATTCGAAAGTGTAATCGTCACTATCCTTAATCCACTCGCGCATTTGTGCGCGCTTGAGAGCCGATTGCGGCTTGAGGGGATTCGCAGTGGAAATATCATCCAGGTAGTCACAAATGATGGCCGATTCGCGCACAATCTCGCCGTCATGAACGAGTGTTGGCACCACACCTTTTGGGTTCAGTCGTAGGTACTCTGGAGTGAGGTGCTCGCCTTTGAACAGATGCAGATGGTGCGGTACCCAATCACGGATGTCTTTCTCGCGGAGGGTCATCAGAACCCGCTCCGCGCAAATCGAATTTTCGTAATAATAGACCTCGAGCATGATGCCTTTGCCCGGTGAGAGTCCGGGTCCTCCAGAGTACTCGTTGTTTCGCCGTGGCTATGAGCAAGACGCGATAGCAACGCTTTAGGGACCGATCATTGGGGCTTCGGGAGCTTGTCCGCCAGCACTTCCGATTTCCGAATCTGTGGCGTGGCAGCCAACAGTTCATCGGCGTGCGCCGTCAGCGCAGCGGCGACCTGCCCGGAGAGGTGGGCCTCGCGGCCTGCCTCGTCGTTGAAGGCATCGAATATCGCGAAGGTGCTTCTATCAAATCGCACGGCGAACCAGGCAACAGTGCCCAGCTCGGCCGCAACCAGACCCCGGGCGCCGGCTAGGAAGCCCGCCAGCTGCTCTTCCTTTCCCGGCTTAGCCTTGAGTTCTACATAGAGCGAAACGCTGGTCATGAGATTTCTTCCTTTATCTTCCTGTTAGGCGAACCGCGCCCGTGCTGACAATCGTTGGTCCTCACAGCGCAGAATGATCCTTCACCGCGTCCTCGAGAGCCGGCCTCAGAGTCAAGAAGCGCTCGTCGATGGCGGCCGGATCGTCGCGGTTGAGTGCGATCATCCGGACTCGCGCCTCACCGCCGCGGATCACCTCGAAGGCATTCGTCTCGATGCCTTCGAGGATGGCGGCGGCCACCGCGGTGGCCGGTTCGCGCGAAAAGCCGAGGTCTGGTCCCGCGCGATTCGACTTCATCATCGGTGTGTCGGTGCCAGCAGGATAGACGGTCAGTACCTGGACACCTTCTCCTTTGAGCTCGCGTCGCAGTGCCTCACCGAACCGTGCGAGGCCAGCCTTGGTCGCAGCGTAGGTCGCGTAGAATGGCGCGCCGATCAGGGCGATACCGGAGGCAACATTGACGATCATCGCGTCACCGCTCGCCCGCAGAACCGGCAGGGCGGCACGCGTCAGCAGGATCGGCGCGACCAGATCGACAGCGATCATCGCCTGCAACTCGGCTTCGGAAGTGTTCTCGAGCCGCCCAGCCCTGACACCGCCAGCGTTGTTGACGAGGATATCCAGCCCGCCGAGGAAGCCGGTGGCCTGCTCGATCGTTCTCGCGCGACCCTCGGGGGTCGTGACATCGGCGGCGACACTGAAGACGGGTGAGCTGGTTTGGTGAAGCGCTTGGGCGGCATTCGCGAGAGCATCGACCCGCCGCCCCGTGATGACGACTTTCGCGCCCTTGGCCAGCAGAGCGTGCGCGAGCGCCAGGCCGATGCCGCTCGAGCCGCCAGTGATCAGAACACGTTTGCCCTTGATGTTCACGCCAATTGCTCCGCCAGCTTGTCCTGCGTTCTGGTCTGGAAGTCGCCTGCGTCGTGGCGCTCACGGAGTTGCTCGGATGGGTCACCGGTCATGCGGTTGACGATCCGTCCGCGCTTCACGGCCGGTCGAGCGAGGATGGCGTCCGCCCAGCGCTGCACGTTCCTGTAATCCTGAACCGAGAGGAATTCCGCCGCGCCATAGCTCCAACCCTTAGCGAGGCCGCCATACCACGGAAACACCGCCATGTCGGCGATCGTGTAGTCGGCGCCCGCGAGATATTCGCTTTCGGCAAGCCGTCGGTCGAGCACGTCGAGCTGGCGCTTCACCTCCATCGCGAAACGGTTGATCGCGTATTCGATCTTGGTTGGCGCATAGGCGTAGAAGTGGCCGAACCCGCCGCCGAGATAGGGCGCGCTGCCCACCTGCCAGAATAACCAGTTCAGCGTCTCGGTGCGGACCGCCAGGTCCCTCGAGAGGAAGGTGCCGAACTTCTCCGCGAGATACAGCAGGATCGAGCCGGATTCGAATACGCGGATCGGCTTCAGGCCGCTGCGGTCCAGCAGCGCCGGGATCTTCGAGTTCGGATTGATCGCCACGAAGTCGCTGCCGAACTGATCGCCCTCGCCGATGTTGATCAGCCATGCATCGTACTCGGCGCCGGAGTGTCCCAAAGCCAACAGCTCCTCGAGCATAATCGTGACCTTCACACCGTTGGGCGTGCCGAGCGAGTATAGCTGCAAGGGGTGGCTGCCTACCGGCAGCTTCTTCTGATGCGTCGGCCCGCCGACCGGTCGGTTGATATTCGAAAAGGTGCCACCGCTGGGCTTGGACCAGCTCCACACTTTCGGAGGCTTGTATTCAGGGGTGTCTGCCATGACGATCTCCGCCCGAGGCTGACTCAGGCAGCCGGGGGATAATTGGACGGGAACAGTGCGCGCTTTGTCTCTTCATCGTTCACCCTCTTGAAAGGATGCTCCTTGCCGACCGCTCTGGCGCGGGCGACGGCGGGGCGGGAGTTGACAGTCTCGAAGAGGCGCTTGAGATTCGGAAATGATGCGAGCGGATTGTCTGTGCCCTTGCGCACGTACGATGCGCGGTCGAGCCATCCCCAGGCAGAGATGTCGACGATGGTGTAGGTGTCTCCGACGACGTATGTCCGACCTTCGAGATGGTCGTTGAGAACTTGATAATGGCGCTCGGCCTCGCGTCGATAGCGATTCACGGCGTAGTCGAGCCCCTCCGGCGCGGCGAACTGGAAGTGCACGGCTTGTCCAGAAAATGGCCCGAGGCCGGAGGCGATAAACAACAGCCAGGAAAGGAGCTCGGGTCGGTCTTGCGGTGAACCGAGGAATTTTCCGCTCTTTTCCCCGAGGTAGAGCAGAATTGCGGTGGAGTCGAAGACTCTCGCCTCCTTGCCGCCCGGGCCGTCGGTGTCGATGATCGCCGGCACCTTGCCGTTCGGATTGATTGCCCTGAATGCAGGCGTGTGCTGCTCGCCCTTGCTCGTATCGACGGGGATCGCCTCGTACGGCAGGCCCGCTTCCTCGAGAAAGAGAGCGACCTTCGCCGGATTCGGCGTCGGATGAAAATAGAAGCGGATCATGGGAGTCTCCCTCGGCTTTGCCGAAGCGGTCGGCCCGATGCGTGCCGGAGCGGCCCTATGAACCGCCGCATTGAATTCTAGTACGCTCATTCTATAATGCAACGCCATGAGGTTATCAAGATCCCCAAGTGATTAGCCGGATCGGGTGACGGGATGGCAAGGCCGCGGGAGTTCGACGAAGGTGCCGTGCTGGATGCGGCGGTCCAGTGCTTTTGGAGCGGTGGCTATGCGGCCACGTCAGTCAAGGACCTCGTGGATAAGACGGGTATTACTGCCGCGAGTCTGTACAACGCCTACGGCGATAAGCGGGAGCTGTTCCGTACGGCACTCGATCGATACGTGGAAGGCACTATCGCAGCGCGCATGCGGCGCTGCGAAGCACTGTCACCTCGCGAGGCCATTGGAGCCTTTTTCGACGAGATCCTGAGCCGTTCGTTGAAGGACCGTGAACATAAGGGCTGTATGCTCGTGAATTCGGCTCTGGAGCTGGCGCCGCACGACTCGGAATTTCAGAAGATCATCGCCGGCGTTCTGAATCGGCTGGAAAGTTTCTTTCTCCGCTGTATCGAAGCCGGCCAAGCGACCGGCGTGATTACGCGTGCCATGCCCGCGCAGACTCTCGCTCGACATCTGCTCGGCGTTCTGATCGGCGTTCGTGTTCTGGCACGGGTTCGACCGGAGCGCGCGCTGCTAAAGGGCGTCATTGCACCAGCCCTTGCCTTGCTCGAACCCGCCGATGAGACTACATAGAGGCAGGTGAATAGCGTCATCTTGCCGAGTGTGGCCGGAAGGTGCTCCCGAGCGATTCCCCCGGCGAACGCAACGCCGTCATGGCTAGGACCCACTCGTGCGAAGCCTCACGACCCAATGCTCATCAGATGCTGCCGGCTCGGTCAGCCCGAGCAACTAGCGAGTTCAGGGAGCACGAGTCCGCTCGGGGTTACCGGACAGGCAAGCTTCCAGCGCCTAACCTAGCGCAAGCTCGACTCGTTGCCGCCGGCGGCGCGCGCGGCTCCGATTCTTGCGTTGGAGGCGATCTCAGTGATGATGTCGTCTGCGAGCTTGCCCAGCAGCTCGCTCATGCTGGCGGCCTGGGCGCCGGCGGACTCGCCAGCCGGTGCCGCAAGTCGCACGGAGCGCTGCAGTACCGGCGTTGCCGGAGAGCCCTGCATGAGTGACCAGTCGGCTGTCAGCACCACCTCGCCGGAGCTCTGAGGCTCGAAGGTGAGGAGGTCGACGATGAGACCCCGTGCGTCTGCCGGTGCGGGCAGGTCCGGGGCAATTACCGCGCCTGCCGGCAACCGGCTCTGCAGATCCTGTGTCAGGACTCGGCGCGCCATCTCGCCGAAATCGCCCGCCCAGCGATCGAGCGCAGAGATCCGCAGCTCGTTGTGACTCTCCCCACGCACCACCTCCTCCCGGTCGAGCGTCGGAGGTATGTGCACGGCGTCGACTTTCAGGGGCGCACCGAGCGAGGTAAGTGCCCTCTGCGGCGCCGACACCGCATCCAGTGCGTAGAAGCGCGTCGGCGGGCCCGAGCGGCAGCCCGTAAGGATCAGCAAGGCGAGCATCACCGCGACGGCTCTCATCTGCGGTCCATGCGCCCGGTCAGCAGGGCATCAGGGTGGCGGTCCAAATAATTCGCTAGCGAGCGCACCGAGCGCGCCGCCTCTCTTATCTCCTCGAGGGTCGCTCCGACCCCATCCTGGGTCGCATTGCCGTTGATCAGTCCGTCGGCGGAGCCCGCGGTCCGATCGAGCTCATCGGCGGTCTTGCGCAAACTGCCGGCGAGCGCCGTCACCTGCGGCCCCGCCTGCTTGGCGAGCGTGCGGATCTGCCCCAATGCCTGATCGAGTCGGCTGATCGACTGCTTGAGCTGCGGAGAGGAAACCAGGGTATCGATGTGATGAGTGATATCGAGCAGGTTGTGTGCGATCTGCTCTAGGGGCACCTTATTCACCCGCGTGACGATCGACTCCAGGCCCCCGCCGGCATCGAAGGGAATCTCCGGCAAGCCCTCGAGAATCGCTGCCTGCTGCTGCGGGGCTCCCGGAATCATGGCGAGGCCGAGCCGCGCGGCACCGACGAGCGGGGGGTCGCGATCGAGCCTCGCCCGCAGACCGTGCGCCACCAGGCTAGCGAGGGCAGTGCTCAGGGCCTTGGTGCTGGCCATACCCTGCATCCCGCGAATGTGGAAGAGGTGCGCGGGGTAGAGGGCGATGGTGCACGGCATGAACAGCTCGTCGGTGCTCGGGTCATACTCGAACCCCACCTGACGCACCTCGCCAACCGTGAAGCCATCGAGCTGCACCGGGTCGCCGTCCTTGAGCGAGCCTGCATCCCCTTTGAGCGATACCGCATAGAGCAGCGGCTCGGCGTGCGCCGTTGTCTCGAGAGGCTTGCGGGCTGAGCCCGTGAACTGCTTGGTCCGCTTCCCTGGGCCCGGATCCATCATGATGGTCGGACCCGAGAGCACTGCCCCGAGCGAGGAGAGATTGCCCAGGCTCGGGTTAGCACCTCGCAGCCAGAAGCGCGTCCCCGTGCGCAAGAACTTCGCCGCTCTTTGATCGATCGACGCGTGCACCAGCACCGCATCGCCCGCCGTGTCCAGCTCCACGGAGGAAACCTGACCGACGATGGTGCCGCGGTACTCGATATTGGTGTTGTTCTTCTTGACCCCATGAGCATCCGCGAAGCTGATGGTGATGTCTTCACCGCCGGCAATGAGGTAGCGCATCCCAAGCCAGCCCACCACGAGCAGCACCGCGACCGGAATGCTCCAGATCCATCCCGGCCACCAGCCGCGCCGTACCCGGGCCTGCGGGTAGGCTTCCACGCGCGGTGGCAACCGGTCGCTCGGAGAACCGGGCTGCTCACTCATCGAGGAGCGCTCACCGCGTCCCACATGAGCCGCGGATCGAAGGTGGTGGAGGCGACCATGGTGATGAAGGTCATGAGCAAGAATGCCGTGGCACCCCAGCCCGCATCGCCGGAGCCGAGACTGCCGAAGTTCATCAGCGGCACGAAGAAAACGATGGTGAAGGGGTCTGTCTTCGACCACCGACCCCACTCTGCAACCAGGCGCAGCAGCTTGGTCTTCAGCACCAGATGCCGCTGCGAGCGGCGCCAGGCGGACAGCACGCACCATCCGACGGCCAGAATCTTCACCCCCGGGATCAGCACGCTGGTGCAGAACACCAGGCAACCGAGCGGCCACAGCCCGTTCTTGAAGAGGTCGCGGATACCGGTCATGATCGTGTAGCCCATCTGCTGCCCGAGCCGGTGCGAGATATTCATGGGGTAGATGTTGGCCGGGAAGATCAGAATGAAGGCGGCGATGAGCAGCGCCGCCGTCGTCATCACCGCGTTGCGCTTGCGCGCGGACAGCCTTGCGCCGCAGCGGGGGCAACGGGCGCCGGCGCAGCTCGCCGGCTGCACGAGGTCGCAGGTCGTGCAGCCCACCATCGGGGCCTGAGGGTCCGCTTGAGTTTCCCCGCCGATCGCACGCCACACCGTGCGGCGATCGAGTGATGCTCGCGTCAGCATGGTGAGGAATGCCGCGGCGATGAAGCAATAGCCTCCGATCTGCACCTCGATGTGCGCCTGATTGACATTGCTCAAGCGATAGAAGCCGACACCGCCTGCGAGCAGAAAGACGTCGAGCATCGCCCAGAGGTCGAGCCATACTGCCCAGCGGAAGGCCCAGCCGATCCATGCGGGACGGCGACCCAGACGCACTGCACCGAGCACCGCGGTGAGCAATCCGAAGCGTATGAAGGGAAGCACGATCACGAGCACAGCCGACAGCCCGGCGAGCAGGAACCAGCCGTGTTCCCAGAGCTGGGCAACGCCGACCGCAATGACGTTATCGGCATGAAACCTGAAGAGGTCGACCCGCATCAGCGGCAGCAGATTGACCGGAAACAGCAGCAGCAGAGTGGCCACCGAGCATGCGAGCGCAGCCGGAATGCTGCGTCCGCTCGTCCTTTCGAGGTCGACTTCGCAGCGCAAGCACACCGCCATGCTTCGGCGCGACAGGGAAGGCAGATCCTCCAGCGTGCCGCACTCCGGACAGGCGATGGTCACGGGTGTTCGGCCTCCTCAATCAATGTGGGCGGCTGTTCAACGCGGCGGAACTTCTGCCGGTTCCGCACGCCCCCCTCCGGGCCCGACGCTTCGCTCACACCAGACCAACCGCCGCTGCCGACAGGCTTAAGATAGACCTCGGGTGCCCGATGACGTCCCGACCGCGGCGGCTGTGGCACGTGTGTGCGGCGCTGTGGGCCTCAAGGCGTCGCGGTGTTGTTGCTGCGGTCCTTGTCCGGCAGCACTTTGTTGGGGTCGATCGTGGCCGCCCTCACTGGCTTGGTGCTCGCCA
>Ga0335074_10002397_pt1 | contig 25518 bp, 18 predicted proteins | sample Lox_Sample_23_FD_206715 | JGI IMG/M metagenome (GOLD analysis project Ga0335074, IMG submission 206715) | Soil microbial communities from Loxahatchee National Wildlife Refuge, Florida, United States - Lox_Sample_2.3 | ecosystem: Environmental > Terrestrial > Soil > Wetlands | place: USA... | reverse complement strand
ATGCATTTCGAGTCAAGCTTCCGCGCGACGATCGCCGCTCCATTTCGGCTGTTTGCACGATTATTGCCGCCAATTCGGCATCCCGGCGGAAGAAGCTCCGAGCGGCAGCGCTGCCGGGACGTCGGCTCGAGGGCTTCGGCCCGCTTGACACGGATGCGGCGCAGCAAAAGATAGAACACGACCGAAAAAAGCGCGCAGAACACCACCGACGCCAATGTCTTGTTCTGGCTTGGCCGGCTGAAATTAAAATAAAGCAGTTGAAACACGTCAAGGATCACGATCGCCAACAACAGCCAGTTCACGTGCACCTTGCGCAATACAAAGGCACCCAGCGGAGCCATGAATAAAACCACCGGATATGCACACAACCAGGTGTCGAACTGATAGTGGCTCAATCCATGATCCACAAATGCGCGATAAGCGAAGCCCAGGATGCTCATCCCGGTCATCGTGACAATGGCGAGGCGCGTCGCCGCTTTTTCGTTCATGCTGAAGCGGGTTATCAAAATGGTGTAGAGAAGAATGTCCGTTCCGGTTCCGAACAAGCTTGTAACCATGCCGCCCAGAAACAGGATCAATCCAAGCCACACTCCTTCCCCGACCGTGGCGACGGCCAGGCTTGCTTTCGTTCCGCGCTGTCGATGCAGATAGTAAGCGGCGACAAACGTCGTTATCAGCGACAGGAAGAACGCCTGGATCAGATAGACGGGCATTGACTGGAGCGTGTTCATGCCCAGCACGAAGCCGGCCGCGCACACCGGCAAGAACATCAGCACCGGCCTGTAATTCCGCAACACCGTGTCCTTGTGCGTCAGGATGAAGATGCTGGCGCTCGTCAGGCCGATGCTCTGGATCATCATGCTGAAATCGCGCGCCAGCACTCGGTCTATGTGGAGGAAGACGCTCAATGCCGGAAAGGCTATGGCGCCGCCGCTCTGCGGAGTCAGGCCGGCGACGAAGGCGGCAAACACCATGACTGCCGGGTAGTACCAATGATCTTTCAGAAAGGCGAAACTGTCGAATGTGGAGAACAGCGCGATCCAGACCAGGAATGCGAGAACGAACCAGACGGAAAACCATTTGCTCTTGAACATCATGCCGGATATCGTCCTCCAAAATCTGGATCCGGTTCAGTGGTCCGTTCCGTGATTTGGGCCGGCTCCAACCGTCGACGGACGACTCTCACGGCGGCGGATCTGCGCGAACGACGGCCCCGAGGAGCCCTGCGCGTCTGGCACGCATGTGTCGCAGCAGGAAATAGAACAGGGCGGCAAAAACGGTGCAGAACACAGCCGAGGCCACCGTCTTGGCGTCACTCGGCTGTATGAAGTTGAAATAGAGCAGCTGAAATATGGCAAGCAATACGACGGCAATCAGCATCCACTCCAAATGCAGTTTGCGCAGTACATAAGCTCCGAACGGAGCCATGAACAGCACGACCGGGTACGCGCACAGCCAGGTGTCGATCTGATAGTGGGTCAGTCCATGGTCCACAAAAGCCCGCCAGGAAAATCCGAGGACGCTCATCGCAGCCTGCAGTACAATGCTAATATACGTAGCGGCTTTCTCCTTCATGCTGAAATGCGTGATCAGAAGCGTATAGAGCAGCATGTCCGCCCCGGTTCCGAACAGGCTTGTGACCATGCCGCCAATGAAGAGCGCGAGTCCAAGCCAGACCGCGTCCCTGGTACTTGGAACGGCAAGGCCGTCCGCCGATCCGCGCTGCTTATGGAGGTAGTAGGCGATGACGAAGGCGGCGGTCAGCGACAAGAACAGCGCCTGTATCAGATAGACGGGCATTGCCTGCAGCGTGAGCATGCCAAATACGAAACCTGCAAAGCAGGTCGGCACGAAGATCAGCAGCGGCCTGTAGTTTCCGAGAACCGTATCTCGATGGGTTAGTATAAAGATGCTGGCGCTCGTCATCCCTATGCTCTGGATCATCATGCTGAAATCCCGCGCCAGCACGCGGTCTACGTGGAGAAAGATGCTCAGGGCCGGAAAAGCCACAGAACCGCCGCCCATCGGAGTAAGGCCGGCAACGAAGGCGCCGAGCACCATTATCGCGGGGTAGTACCAATTCCCTTTCAGAAAGGTGATACTGTCGAATGTGGAGAACAGCGCTACCCAGACCAGGAGAGCGGCGACGAACCAGACGGAAAACGCCCTGCTCTTGAACATCATGCAACGCTCCCCATTGCCCTAGGCATTTCAACGGAGTCCGACCGCGAGAGCCGCCATCAGAAGCCAATGATTCCGCGTAAGCGGCGCATCTTTCGGGGGCACGAGAATCTCGGTCTCGTCAACGTCGGTCACCGTGGCCGCAGGGAGCAGCCCGTAGGCCGAGGCCCCGATCCCAATAATGATGAAGGCCATGCCCCAATACATCCGCGGATCCATGGGCATCCCGGCAAGGACGAAGCCCATGTTCCTGCCCATCCCGTACATCGGCAGATGAAGCAGCACGCCTATGGTGACGAGCACGCAACCGCCGGCAAAAATGAGCGAGCTGCGCCGCTGCGAGAACATGAACGTATCGGTTACACCAGCCATGATCAGTACCCGCCGCCTTGTTCAGTATCTTTTCGCACCCAAACTGACGAAGCATGGTGTGTCCGTGCGAGGATTGTGCCGCAAAATCCTGGCTGTTGCCGGGCGGGCCAGCAGTTAAACGAGCCAAGCGTCAGCCGTGACGACGTGCCGAAGAAATTCGTCGAATCCGGACTTTCAAACGGATGAACCGCGGTACGCATTGAGGGCCCTCTGCCCATTATCGTGCCATGGGCATAAGTGGTTAACGATCGCAATGGATCTGCCGCGGCCCTCAAGCGCGCGTGCACAAAACAGGTAACGCAGACTGTCCGCCCGCGCAATAGGGAGCCTTGAGCGGGCCCAACAGCCGGGGGCGATAACGAACGTCACAGGGCCAGGAAGAGCGCCGTTCGCGCCCAAGGCCGCGCCATGGGCGTCTGTGGTTAACGATCACGACGGATCGGCCGCGGCCCTCGAGCGCGCGTTTACATATGATGTGGCAGAGCGGCACGGCCCATGCAATACTGCATTGTTATGAAGGGGCGCAGTCGTGAATTTGGAATGTTCAGATAATCAATGTCAGAACGCCCGTGTCGCGGGCGGTCGCATCCAGGATATCATTATCGTCGGTGGCGGTACGGCCGGCTGGATGGCAGCCGCAAATCTCGTCAAGACCATGGGACAGTCAGGGGTTCGCATCCGGCTGGTGGAATCCGACGAAATCCCCACGGTAGGTGTAGGCGAGGCGACCATTCCGCCGATCATGGATTTCATCCACCAGCTCGGCATCGACGAAGATGAGCTGATCCGCGAGATCAAGGCGACGTTTAAGCTCGGTATCGGTTACCGGGACTGGACGCGTCCGGGCGACTTTTATTTTCATCCCTTTGGCCCCACCGGATTTGGTCTGGGATCGGTTTCTTTCCCTTCCTACTGGCTGAAAATGTTTCTTAAAGGCAGGGCGGCAAGGCTTGAAGAATATTCGATACAGGCGACGGCAGCGGCGCAGGGCAAGTTCATGCGGCCTTGCCATGCGCCGAACACCCCCCTGAACAAAATCACGTATGCCCTGCACTTCGATGCGTCTCTGTTTGTGCGTTATCTTCGGAACTTCGCAGTTGCGCGCGGCGCGGTGCGCATAGAAGGAAAGGTGCAAGAAGTTCATCTGCGACCGGAAGACGGATTCATCTGTTCGATCTCGCTTGAGAATGGCCGGACGGTATCGGCCGATTTGTTCATCGATTGCACCGGCTTTCGCGGTCTGCTCATAGAGCGTGCGCTCGAAACGGGATTTGAGGATTGGAGCCGCTGGCTTCCCTGCAATCGTGCGCTCGTCGTTCAAACCACGCATGCGACTCCGCCCGCTCCCTACACGCTGGTGACCGCGCGAGACGCCGGTTGGCAATGGCGTATCCCGCTACAGCACCGCGTCGGCAACGGCCATGTCTATGCAAGCGCCTTCCAGAACGACAACGAGGCCGTGGACGTGCTGCGCGCAAGCATCGAGGGCGAGCCTGTTGCCAATCCAATTCGAATCGACTTCACGCCTGGCCGGCGGCGCAAATTTTGGGTCAAGAACTGCGTCGCATTGGGACTTGCCGCGGGCTTTCTCGAACCGCTTGAAGCTACCAGCATCCATCTTATTCAGCGCGGGATCGCGATGTTGCTCAAGTTTTTCCCCGACCGCAGTTTCGAGAGGGCGGACATCGAGCGCTATAACAAGGTCCTGGAGGTCGAGTTTGGTCGCGTGCGCGATTTTCTTCTGATGCACTATACGCATACGGAGCGCGAAGGGGCTTTCTGGGAATATTGCCGCCACATTCCGCTGACCGATACGTTGCAGGAGAAAATCGATCTTTTCCGCAGCCACGGCCGCATCCTGCGAGACGATGCGGAGACGTTTCCTGTCCAGAGCTGGCTCTATGTCATGATCGGGCAGAACATCGTTCCGCGCCGGCACGACCCTTTGACCGACGCCCTTGACGCACGCAAGATCGAGGACAAACTGGACGAGATCCGTATTACAGTGAAGAAATGTGCGGAAACGATGCCGGCACATAACGCCTTCATGGATACCCACGGTCTTCGCCAGCACGAACCGGCGTGATTTCGCCAAGCGCCTGGTCGCGAAGTCGGAGCACGGATGCGCAACTGCCCACATCAAGCGGGCGGCTCATGGAATGCAGCACAGGTATTGTAGGACATTATCCTACAAAAAGATGCTGATCTTCCATTATGAAAATATTGGCTGGCCCGATACTTTGTGTAATCGTGCCAGGATCGTGGGATATTCGCGGGAGCGCCGAAGGTGGGCGAGAATTGTATAGGCGGGCTTTTTGCCCGTGATATCTGCCGTGCGGGCGGTGCGAGATGAACGCGCCCGTTAACGGGGGCGGCGGCCGGAGCGCCTCGGACAGACGTATCCGGAAAATCGTGATCGTTGGCGGAGGAACCGCGGGCTGGATGTCGGCCTCGTTCCTGCGCGTTGCGATGGAGCATGATCCCTGCGAGATCGTTCTCGTCGAATCCGAGGAGATCGGAATCGTCGGAGTGGGAGAATCCACGCTTCCGTCGATGAGAAAATTCAATCGGCTACTCGGAATCGATGAGAACGAGTTCGTCAGCAAGACGCATGCTACGTTCAAACTCGCGATCGAATTTATCGATTGGTGGCGTATCGGTCACTCCTATTTCAATCCGCTGGAGTCGCAAGGCTTCAGCCCGGAAGAGGAAGCCGAGCGCCTCAACAACCAGCTGCCTCCGGTATTCCAGTACCTGCTGAAGGTCGCCGTCGACAATGGCGATCTCGACATGGACCAATATTCGCTGTGCACGGTGGCCGCACGGAACAATCGCTTCGATCGACCGAATAACGTCCCCGCGGCAGGCTTTGCCTATGCGTTCCAGTTCGACGCCGTTCTCTACGCGCGATATCTGCGCAAATATGCCGAACAAAGAGGCGTAAAGCGCATCGAAGGCAAGATCGTTGACGTTGAGCTGCGAGGCGAGAACGGGTTCATCGACACCCTGGTGCTTCAATCCGGAGAACGGATCGATGGCGACTTGTTTATCGACTGCACGGGGTTTCGCGCCCTGCTGATCGGCCAGGCGCTGAAGGTCCCGTATCTGGACTGGTCGCAATGGCTGCCCTGCGACCGCGCATGGGCACTTCCCTGCAAGACTGTAGGAGATGTAACGCCCTACACGCGAGCAATGGCCCGCGAAGCCGGCTGGCAGTGGCGGATTCCACTGCAGCACCGAACCGGCAACGGCTACGTTTATTGCAGCAACTTCATCGGCGACGAAGAGGCCCGCGAGGCGCTGCTTTCTCGTCTCGAGGGCGCTCCTCTCGCCGAGCCGCGCATGCTCAAATTCACGGCCGGCCGCAGGCGGGATGCCTGGGTGAAGAATTGCGTCTCTGCGGGGCTTTCCTCGGGTTTCGTGGAGCCGCTGGAATCGACAAGCATTCAATTCATCCAGAACTACCTGGCGCATCTGGTCAAGCAATTCCCGGACAGGGATTGCGATCCGCTCCTCAGCAACGACTACAACCGCCGTGTCGCCATCGGTGTCGACGCGGTCCGCGACATCGTCATCGTGCACTACAAGGCGACGGAGCGCGAAGACACCGAGTTCTGGCGCTACTGCAAGCACATGTCAATTCCCGAGTCGCTCGAAATAACGATGGAAATGTTCCGGAAATTTGGCCGTTTCACGATCAATTTGAACCAGGGATTCCCGCCGCGCCAGTGGCTCGCGGTCATGTACAATCAAGGCATAATTCCGCAATCCTACTGCCCTCTCACCATGAAGCTCGACGACAAGGCGATGCGGGCCGAGCTGGCCAAGATACGCGCCGGCGTAAAGCGTGCTGTCGAGGTCATGCCGTACCATGAGGATTTCATCGCCGCGAACTGCAGCGCGGCGGTGGTTGCGGGATGAGCCGGGGATGGCCCCGGATCAGGGCGTGAAAAACGCAGCGTGATCTAACCACCGGGAGCACAAAGGGCACAAAGAAGAAAATGCGCGCTTGGCGCGCAATGATTCTTGGTGCTCTTGGTGTGCCTCGTGGTGAACCTGTTTCTCTGGTCTCACTTCGAAGGTTTGTTCCGGTGTTCCTCGAGGCGCGGCATGACCTGGACGAAATTGCAGGGGCGGTGGCGGATGTCGAGCTGGTATTTGAGGATGTTGTCCCAGCCGTCCTTCACGGCGCCCGTCGAGCCGGGCAGGGCGAAGAGATAGGTACCGCCGGCGATGCCGGCGCAGGCGCGCGACTGGATGGTCGACGTACCCACGGTTTGATAGCTCACCTGATGGAATAGCACCGAAAACCCGTCGATCTCCTTCTCGAACACGGAGCGGAAGGCTTCGACGGTCACGTCGCGGCCGGTGAGGCCGGTGCCGCCGTTCGAAATAATTACATCGATCTGCGGATCGGCGATCCAGCGCCGCAATTGCACGGCAATCTGTTCCTGGTCGTCCCGAAGCAGGTTGCGCGCCGCGAGCAAATGGCCCGCTTCGGCAATGCGCGCGGCCAGCGTGTCGCCGGAGGTGTCGTTGGAGGCATCGCGCGTGTCGGACACCGTCAGCACCGCGATGCGGACGGGAACGAAAGCGACCGCTTCGTCAATGCGGGTAGCTGGCATCGCTGATGATCAGGGGCGCGGAAGGCTGTTTCCGCGGCGCGGGCGGCTTTGCCGAAATGGGAGCGTCCGGATGATAGGTCGGCCATTGCCCCGCCGCGGTCTCGTCGAGCGTCGGCGCGCTCTGCTTCGTGCGCTTCGCATACATCCAATACCAAGTCATGACATATTTGATGTAGCTGCGGGTCTCAGGATAAGGAATGCTTTCGACGAAGAGCAGAGGATCGCCGGTGATCTCCGGCCGGGTGGTGAGCCAGCGGGCGAGCGCGTTCGGCCCGGCATTATAGGCGGCGGCAAGCTGGAACAGATTTCCGTTTGTCTGGTCGATCAGGCTCTGCAGATAACGCTCGCCGAGCCCGAGATTGTAGGCGGGATCATTGAGCTGGCTTTTTTCCGGCGTGGTGCCGTCGACGAGCTGTGCCGTACCCGGCATGAGCTGCATGACACCCCGCGCGCCTGCGGTTGAGACGGCTTTGGATTGAAACCGGCTTTCGACACGGGCAAAAGCCAGAACGAGGCAGGGATCGATATGGTACCCGCCGGGTGGCGTGTATTTCGGCACCGGAAAGAGGCCGGTCAGCAATTCGCCGCGCCCGGCTTCGGCTTCGCTCGCGCTCAGTTCGAGACCGGGAAGCCCAAGACGGCGTGACAGCGCCGCGAACGCTGCGGAATCGTGCAGGTCCATCGCGGCAAAGGCGCGGCGCATCTCCGCTTCCACACCGTCGGTATGGCCCACCTGCCAGAGTGCCACGGCGCGGTGCGCAGCAGGAATATGCATGAGTTCCTCGAAGCTTGTTTCATCGAGGGTCGGGTCGCTGAATTGATCGGGCGATTCCTGGCCGAGAAGGCGCTCGGCGAGCAGGCCATAGAAGGTCGGCTGCTCGCGCGCCGCGGCCGAGAGGAGGCTCACAACCGGCAGCGGGTCGCCGGCGGCGAGATGGGCGCGTGCGGCCCAGAACGCGCCGGCACTGCGCGTCCAGCCCGGCACGGCGCCGTTCTGCGCCAGATGCTCGAACCATGGGGCCGCGTCGGTGAATTTCTTCTGGCGATAGGCGGCGAGGCCGTTGACCCAGTCGAGGAGCGGCGCCGCATCGCGATCGAGGCCGGTGACTTCGCTGGCGATGCGCGATGCGTCGTCATCCTGGCCTTCGGCAAGATAGGAGGCAGCAACGCGATGGGTGAGGCGCGCAATATCGGATGGCGGGGCGATGTTCTGAGCGACCAGCTGCTGGAGAACAATTTCGGCGGCGGCCGGCTGGTCGAGCTTTACATCGCTGTCGATCGCGAGCTGCGCGGCGCGTGCGGCGTCCGAGACGAGCGGCGGCTCTGCCACGCGGTCGGTTTCCTCGTAATAGCTGGCGACTGGCCGCGCCGGTATTCCCTCCACGCCGGCAAGCGGAACCTTGTGACGGCGGTGACGCTCGCGTTCTTCGGCAAGGGCGCGGATGCGCTCGGCCACCGGCAGATCGGCATATTCGTCAAGCCATTGGGCGAGATCGGCGACAGGCGGATGCTTCAGATAGGGCGAAAGGTAATGCTCGGCCTCCACATAACCCATGAGCGAGCGGTCGGACAGGCTGGCGATGAGCGCACGGCCCTCGGCAAACCGGCCTCCCGCTTCGTCGGCAAAAATCTCCTGGTAGCGGCGGACATCCTCGGCCGAAAGCACACGGGGAGAAATTCCCGCCACCGGCCCCGTGCCCGGCAGATCGGCGTCCGCATATCCCGCGGCAGGGGCAAGCAGGGCCGCCAGGGCCGCCGCAAGGAGGATGTAGCGTGTCACAGCTGCCCGTCCCTTCGCTCGCAACGCTTCAGAGGAGCCGAGTTTTAGCCAGCGGCGGCCCGAGGCTCAAGCAAGCGAAGCGTGTTAACCTTGTCGGAAATCGCCTGCAGGTCGCGCCAGGCGAGCTTCTTGTCGATGGGCCGGCGCAAGAGGTAGGCCGGATGGAGGGTCGGCATGACGGGAATCAAGCGGCCGCCCACGAAATATTCCAGCCAGTTCCCGCGCAGCCGCATGATGCCCTCGCTCTTTCCCATGACATGGCGGACAGCCACCGCGCCCAGGAGCACCATGATCTCCGGGGCGGCGAGCTCGATATGGCGGCGCAGGAAGGGCAGGCAGGCCGCAGCTTCCTCTGGCGCGGGATCGCGGTTGCCCGGCGGGCGCCAGTTCAGGACATTGGTGATGTAAACATTGGTCTTCCGGTCGAGGCCGATCGCCGCCAGCATCTTGTCGAGCAGTTTGCCCGCGCGGCCGACAAAAGGCAGTCCCGCAGCGTCTTCATCTTTGCCGGGCGCCTCGCCGATGAACAGGATGCGATGGGCCGGACTGCCGTCTGCAAACACGGTCCGGGTCGCATGGCGTTTGAGCGCGCAGCCCTCGAAGGCTTCGATGGCGGCTTTCAGTTCCGCGAGCGTCGTGCAGGCGGCAGCCAGCGCCATCGCCTGGCCGATCGGATCGTCGCCGCTGGCCGGCGGCGCGGGCACGAGGGCAGGCGTGGACGCGATCTTGGTTTCCGGCTTGCGCAGAGGCGGTGCTGCAGCTGCCGGCGTCCGCCGGAAGCGGTTTACCGGTTGCTCGACAACCGCCTCGTCCGCGCCGGCTTCTGCGAGCCAGCGCAGCGCACCGAAACTCAAGAGCTCCGAACGCGGCATGGATTGAGTCATGCCCGGATGATAGGGGAGATCGCTGGCGGACGGGAATCTCTTTTCCCGGAACCGCACGAAAGGCGAGAAATAACAAACATCGGGATCGGCATGTCGGAGAGCGAACGCGAGAGTATGGAATACGATGTCGTGATCGTCGGCGGAGGTCCTGCCGGGCTTTCGGCGGCGATCCGGCTGAAACAGCTCGCCGCGGAAGAAGGGCGCGAGACAAGCGTCTGCGTGGTGGAGAAGGGCTCCGAGATCGGCGCGCATATTCTTTCCGGCGCGGTCATCGATCCCATTGCGTTCAACGAGCTGGTCCCCGATTGGCAAGAACGCCGAGCGCCGCTCGAAACCGCGGTCAGCGAAGACCGGTTCTATTATCTTGGTCCGGCCGGCAGCGTGCGCATTCCGAACTTCATCATGCCACGGCTGATGAGCAATCACGGCAATTACATTGCCAGTCTTGGCGATGTGTGCCGCTGGCTCGCGCGCGAGGCGGAAGCGCTCGGCGTGGAAATCTATCCCGGCTTTGCCGCGGCAGATCTCGCGCTTGGCGACCATGGCGAGGTGCGTGGCATCATCACCGGCGACATGGGCGTTGCGCGCGATGGACATCACAAGGCATCGTATACGCCCGGCATGGCGCTGCTTGGCAAATACACACTCTTCGCCGAGGGCGCGCGCGGCTCGCTTACGAAGCGGCTGCTCGCGAAATATGATCTCTGCGCCGGGCGCCAGCCGCAGAAATTCGGAATCGGGCTCAAGGAACTATGGGAGCTTGCACCGCAAAAGCACCGGCCGGGCCTGGTGATGCACACCATGGGCTGGCCGCTCGACGACCGTACCGGCGGCGGTTCCTTTCTCTATCATTTCGGGAAGAATCTCTGCGCCGTCGGATTCGTGGTGCATCTCAACTACACCAATCCCTATCTTTCGCCATTCGAGGAATTCCAGCGCGCAAAGACGCACCCGCGCCTCTGCGAATTTCTGGAAGGCGGCAAACGCCTTGCCTATGGTTCGCGCGCGATCACCGAAGGCGGATTGCAGTCCGTTCCGAGGCTTGTCTTTCCCGGCGGCGCGCTGATCGGCTGTGCGGCCGGCTTTGTGAACGTGCCGCGCATCAAGGGCACGCATAACGCGATGAAAACCGGCATGCTGGCGGCCGAGGCCGCGTTTGCAGCCATCGGCAACGGCCGCGCGAACGATGCGCTCGAAACCTATGAAGACGCCTGGCGGAGCAGTTTTGTTTACCGGGATTTAAAGCGGGTTCGCAATGTAAAGCCGCTATGGTCCCGCTTCGGCACGCGGCTCGCGCTCTCGCTGGGTGGTTTCGACATGTGGACGAACGAGCTGTTCGGACTGAGCCTCATGGGCACGCTCGGCCACGGCAAGCCGGACTGGGCCAGTCTCAAACACGCCTCGCAATGTCGGGCGATCGCCTACCCCAGGCCGGATGGCCGCATCACCTTCGACAGGTTGTCATCGGTCTTCCAATCGAATACGAATCACGAAGAAGACCAGCCCGTGCATCTGGTCCTCGCGGATCCGACGATCCCGATACGCGTCAATCTGCCGGAATACGATGAACCCGCGCAGCGTTACTGTCCGGCAGGCGTGTACGAGATTGTTTCCGACGCGAGCGGTTTGCGCTTTCAGATCAACGCGCAGAACTGCGTCCACTGCAAGACGTGCGATATCAAGGATCCGTCGCAGAACATAACCTGGGTGCCGCCTGAGGGCGGCGGCGGACCGAATTATCCGAACATGTGAAAGGCTGAGATTTCCGTGCGCAAGCTTCTTCCCTTATGCATCGTGATGGCAGCCGTCGTCGGCGGCTGCGCAAGCCCGGGCGCAATTCCCGCACAACCCGATACCCGGCAATCCTCACAGGCGCAAAGCTTCGGCGATTATCTGGCGGCGCGGCTCGCTGCGAGCGACCACAATATGGCTGACGCCGCCCGCCTTTATAATGCGAGTCTGGCGGCCGATCCCGGCAATGCCGATATTCTGAGCCACGCTTTCCTCTACACGGCCGCCGCCGGAGATGTCGCCAGAGCGGCGCAACTCGCGAACCAACTGGTCAAATTCGATGCCGACAACCGGGCGGCACGCCTCGCGCTCGCCGTCGAAGCCTTGAAGCAGGGCGACTATGCGAAGGCGCGGTCCGATGTGACGACCTCGGACAAAGGTCCCTTCACAGGCCTCACCATGGTGCTGCTCGATGCCTGGGCCGCTGCCGGCGCCGGCGACCTCAAAGGCGCGGAGGCCGATCTCGCGCAGGTCGTATCGCAAGGGGGCACACAGACACTTGCAGATTTCCACCGCGCGCTGATCGAGGATCTTGCCGGTCATGCGACGGCAGCCGAATCGGCCTATAAGAGCGCGACATCGTCGGGCGGTGAGAGTCCAAGAATTGCAGAGGCTTACGGCCGGTTTCTCGAGCGTTCAGGCAAGGTGGACGAGGCGCGGACCTATTATACTGGGCTTGCGACCGACTCGGCGGTCGAACCCATTGCTGAGCAAGGGTTGGCGCGAATCTCTGCCGGGCAGAAACCGGATCGGCTCGTCTCCACGCCTGCCGCGGGTGCAGCCGAGGCGCTTTTCGGCATTGCCGCCTCCCTGACGGACGAGAATAGCGCAGACGTCGCAGTGCTTTATCTGCGCCTTTCACTCTATCTGGCGCCGGGTCTCGACTTGGCCAAGATCGTTCTCGCCGATCGTTTCGAAGCATTGGGCAAATACGAAGACGCGATCAGGGTCTACGGCACGCTCGCCAAGGATTCGCCCTATCGCACGGCGGCAGAGGTCCAGATTGCGCTCGACCGGACGCGATCTGGCCATGATGCTCAGGCGGTTTCCGAGCTTCAGGCGCTAACCCAAAAAAATCCAAAGGATTTGACCGCCTGGACGGCACTTGGTGACGCCTATCGCGACCAGGAGAAATTCACCGAAGCCGCCGCAGCCTATGATCGAGCCGTTGCCCTCCTGGGATCCGACAAGAGCACGGCCTGGCCGCTCTATTACGCGCGGGCCATCGCAGAAGAGCGCTCCAATCACTGGGACGCGGCCGAGGGCGACCTGAAACATGCGCTTCAACTGAGCCCTGACCAGGCGCAGGTCCTCAATTATCTCGGCTATAGCTGGGTCGATCAGGGTCGCCATCTGCCAGAGGCGCTGGCCATGCTCGAAAAGGCGCGGTCGCTGAGCCCCTTCGACGGGTACATCGTGGACAGTGTCGGTTGGGCCTATTACCGGCTCGGCCGCTATCAGGACGCCGTGAAGACGCTGGAAAACGCTATCCAGCTGGTACCTGGAGACTCGACCGTCAACGAGCATCTCGGCGACGCCTATTGGAAGGTGGGACGCAAACTCGATGCGCGCTTCCAATGGAACCACGCACTCGCTTTCGGCCCCGATCCGTCGGCGAAAGCGGAGCTGGAGAAGAAACTTGCTTCCGCCGCCGACACGCAGTGAGCACCAGTGAACGGGTCGTCGTCGCAGCGCCCGCCAAGATCAATTTCTGCCTGCACGCGGGAACACGGCGCGCGGATGGATATCACGATCTGGAAAGTCTCGTCGCGTTCGCCGCAATCGGGGATGTAATCACTGTCGCGCGCGACGACGATATTTCGATGTCGGTGGAGGGGCCGTTCGCGGCAGGCCTGACATCCGGCGAGGACAATCTCGTGCTGCGTGCGGCACGGCTAACGACCGTGAAAGCGAAGATCGAACAAGGCATTCGAATTTGCTTGACCAAGAACCTTCCGGTCGCGTCGGGACTTGGTGGCGGTTCAGCGGATGCCGCAGCCGTGCTGCGGGCGCTTGTGCGGTTGTGGCACCTTGATCTCAGTGCGAGCGAATTACAGGAAATCGCCGCATCGCTTGGCGCCGATGTGCCGGTCTGCAGCGACAGCCTGCCGGCATGGATGGAAGGAAAGGGCGAGCGCATCACACGGCTTCCGGCTTTGCCGGAGTTCCGCCTGCTGCTCGTCAATCCGGGCGTAGCCCTTCCTACGGGGCAAGTCTTCGCCGCGTTGCGTGACAGGCGCGGATTGGGTTTCCCTTATCCCAAGACCGGATTCAAGGACGTAGCTGCATTGCTTCGGTTCCTGCAGGCCACGACGAATGATCTCGAAGTGCCTGCGCGGGCCATTGCGCCGGTCATAGGAGATGTCCTCGGGGAAATGGCAGATATGCCGGGCGCGTTGTTCGTCCGCATGTCCGGAAGCGGCGCGACCTGCTTCGGGATATTCGAGCGCGACTATCAGCTCAGAAAGGCTGCGCAGCTGCTTGCCATGCGCCATCGGGGGTGGTGGATCAAGGAAACGGCGCTCGCGTCGGAAAATGCCGCGATGCCGGCTTTCATTCAATAGCCGCGCCGGACACAGAATTCGGCCACGGCAATCAATGCATCGCGCAGCGCGCTTTGTGGGAGCAGCTGGATCGCACGGCAGGCCTGACGTGCGTAGCGCTGGGCCTGTTCGCGCGCCTGATCGATCGCGCCAGTCTGCTCGATATAAGAGATTGCGCGCTGGAGATCGCCGTCGCGCTGCTGGCCAAGCTGGATGGTCCGCTGCCAGAAGCGTCTGGCATCGCTGTCGCCGCGGCTATAGGCGAGGATCACAGGCAGCGTGACTTTTGCCTCGCGGAAATCGTCGCCGACCGATTTTCCCATCAGCGCCTGGCGGCCGGAATAATCGAGTGCGTCGTCGATCAGCTGGAAAGCCACGCCGAGATTCTGGCCGAAGGATTTGAAGGCGCCGATTTGTGCCGGATCGGCGTCGGCAACGGTGGCGCCGGATTCGGCGGATGCCGCGAACAGCGCGGCTGTCTTCGCGCCGACGATCAGCAGGTAATCCGCCTCCGTCGTTGCGAGATTGTTGGCCGAGCGCAATTGGAGCACTTCGCCTTCCGCGATGATTGCCGATGCGCTTGCGAGAATATGGAGCACGCGAAGGTCGCTCGTCTCGACCATGAGCTGAAAAGCGCGGCTCAGCAGGAAATCGCCGACCAGCACGCTCGGCTTGTTTCCCCACACCATGTTGGCCGCGAGTTTGCCGCGGCGGAGCGTGCTCGCATCGACCACGTCGTCGTGCAGCAGCGTTGCCGTGTGGATGAATTCGACGGCAGCCGCGAGATGGACATGCATGCCGCGTGTATGCCCGCAGGCTCTTGCGGCGGCGAGCGTCAGAAGCGGCCGCAGGCGCTTGCCGCCCGAATCCACCAGATGCCGCGTCAGATCGGGAATCAGCCCGACGGTACTTCCCATGCGTTCGTGGATAAGGCGGTCCGTCGCCGCCATGTCGCTCTCCACGAGCGCATGAAGATCATCGATCGGGGAGCCGCCGGAGTCCTGCGCCGTCTTGGTCGCCTCGGCGATGATCATTTCCTGCCTTGCCGCTGGCCAATTGTGCCCCCGGCATTTAGGAATGGTGCCCCTATGCGGTCAAGGAGAGCCCCGCCAGACCGCCGAATCGGGAGGCCGCCATGCGAGATGTGCTTAAGACGACCGATCCCGTGCTGCTCAATTTTGCCGAGGCGGTGCTCCGCGATGCCGGCATCGAGTCCGTCGTTTTCGACGGACATATGAGCATCATGGACGGGAGCCTTGGCATCCTGCCACGAAGGCTCATGGTGACCGATTCCGATTACGAGCGGGCGAGATCCGTGCTCGCAAGCGCGGTGCCGGACGCGGTCGCAGCGCGGTGACGCAGGGCTCGGGAGACAGTTTCCTCGGCGGACGGATCGCAGCGCAGCAGAGCCCAGACGGCTTTCGATCGGGAACCGACGCCGTGATGCTGGCGGCGGCGGTGCCGGCGCGTGATGACGAAGAACTGCTCGAACTTGGTTCGGGCGCGGGCGTGGCGTGTCTTTGCCTTGCCGCGCGCGTTTCTCGGTGCCGGATCGTGGGACTGGAGATATCGTCGGGCCAGGTGGATCTCGCGCGCCGGAACGCCGCCGCCAACGGCATGGAGTCCCGCATCCAGTTTGCCAACGCGGATGTATTTGATCTTCCGGCGGCGTGGCGGCGCAGCTTCGATCATGTTTTCTCCAACCCGCCGTTCCACGGCGCGGAGGGAATGACTTCACCCCATGAGGAGCGTGCCCGCGCGCTGCATGACGACGGCCGGCTGGGGCAGTGGCTGGCAGAGGGGCTGCGGCGGGTGCGCGCGGGAGGCACGTTCACGGCCATCATCCGCGCCGACCGTTTGCAAGAGGCGTTGGGCGCGTTTCCTGCAACGGGGGTAACATTATTTCCGTTGTGGCCGCGTGCAGGCGAACCCGCGAAGCGGATCATCGTGCAGGCGCGCAAGAATGCGCGTTCACCTCTAAAGCTCCTTCCGGGACTGATTTTGCACGAGAGCAATGGCCGCTACGCCGAAAGCGCGGACGCCATTCTGCGCGAGGCGGGTTCGCTTGCCCTCGCCAACCCGCGCCGATAGGTTCTGCGCCCGTTGTCGCCAATGGATCTTTCGTGCGGGCCAGAACTTTTCAGGATCTCATATTGACGCTGCAGACGTTCTGGGCCGGGCAGGGCTGCATGATACTGCAGCCTTATGATGTCGAGATGGGAGCAGGAACGTTTCATCCGGCGACGGCGCTGCGCGCGCTCGGGCCGCGCCCATGGCGCGCAGCCTATGTCCAGCCGTCGCGCAGGCCGAAGGATGGCCGCTATGGGGAAAACCCGAACCGGCTGCAGCACTACTATCAGTTCCAGGTCATTTTGAAGCCCGCGCCACGCGACGTTCAGGATATTTATCTGAACAGTATCCGCGCGATCGGCATCGATCCGCTGCATCATGACATCCGGTTTGTCGAAGACGATTGGGAAAGTCCTACGCTCGGCGCCTGGGGGCTCGGTTGGGAAGTGTGGTGCGACGGAATGGAGATTACCCAGTTCACCTATTTTCAGCAGGTCGGCGGCTTCGACTGTGATCCCGTATCGGCGGAGCTGACCTATGGGCTCGAGCGGCTGGCGATGTATGTGCAGGGCGTCGAGTCCGTCTACGATCTCGCCTACAATGAACAATTCCGCTATGGCGAGGTCTTCCATCAGCCGGAGCGCGAATTCTCGGCCTATGATTTCGATTATGCCGATGTCTCCATACTGTCCCGTCATTTCGAGGACGCCGAAAACGAATGCCGCTCGCTTGTCGGTGCGGGGCTTGCGCTGCCCGCCTACGATCAATGCATCAAGGCGAGCCATTGCTTCAATCTGCTCGACGCGCGCGGCGTGATCAGCGTGACCGAGCGTGCCGCCTATATCGCCCGCGTTCGCGCGCTCGCGAAATCCTGCTGCGAAGCGTGGCTCGCAAGCCCCCAGGGCGCCTATGAACCGAGAATTGCGTGAATGCCTGATCTGCTTCTCGAGGTTTTTTCCGAGGAAATTCCGGCGCGCATGCAGGCAGGCGGCGCGCGCGAACTCGAGCGCCTCCTTGTGGGCGCGCTCTCCGATCGCGGTCTGTTGTTCGAGGCGGCGAAGTCCTTTGCCGGCCCGCGGCGCCTGACAATTGCCGTTGCGGGCCTGCCTGCGAAGCAGCCCGACGTCTCGGAGGAGCGCAAGGGCCCGCGTGTCGGCGCCCCGGGAAAGGCGATTGAAGGATTTCTTCGTTCGGCAGGAATCACCCTTGATCAGTGCGTGAAACAGTCCGATGCCAAAGGGGAATTCTACGTCGCGGTCATCCAGCGTGCCGGGCGGGCGACGGAGGACGTTCTCGCCGAAATTCTTCCCGCAGTCCTCGACCAGATGATATGGCCGAAATCCATGAGGTGGAACGCCGGCATCGCGCGCTGGGTGCGTCCCCTTCACAGTATTCTTTGTACGTTGGATGGTGAGGTCGTGCCGTTCGAATATGCCGGCATTCGAAGCGGCAACATCACGCGCGGGCATCGGTTCATGTCGCCGGCGAATATCGAAGTGCGCCGGTTCGAGGACTACCGGCAAAAGCTCGCCGATGCTTTCGTCGTCCTCGATGTGGCGCAGCGGAAAGACATCGTCGAACACGAATCCCGCCAGAAGGCCTTCGCGCTGGGCCTGGAGGTCATCGACGACAGCGCACTTCTTGACGAAGTGGCGGGGCTGGTCGAATGGCCGGTACCGCTCGTCGGTCGCATCGACGATGCGTTCATGGATCTGCCGCCCGAAGTCCTTCAAACTTCCATGCGCACACATCAGAAGTTCTTTGCGCTGCGCGGTACAGCGCAGGAAAGACTCGCAAACAGATTTGTCGTTGTGGCCAATATCGCTGCTGCTGACGGCGGAAGCGAAATCGTCGCCGGCAATGAGCGTGTTCTCAGGGCGAGGCTGTCCGACGCCCAGTTTTTCTGGGATCAGGACAGGCGCAGACCTCTCGCCGCGCGGCTGTCCGAACTTGGCAGCGTCGTGTTTCATGCAAGAGCCGGCAGCATGCTCGATCGCGTACATCGCATCGAATCCGTAGCTGCGGTCCTTGCCCGCGATTTCGGATTTGACCAGGCCAAATGCGTGCGTGCGGCGCAGCTCGCAAAAGCGGACCTTGTCACTGGCATGGTGGGAGAATTTCCTGAGCTGCAGGGAACGATGGGCCGTTACTACGCGCTCAATGATGGCGAGGAACCCGAGGTCGCCAACGCCATCGGCGATCATTATCGGCCTCTCGGTCCCAATGATCGTGTACCTTCGGAACCGGTTGCGATTGTAGTGGCGCTGGCCGACAAGATCGACAGCCTGGCTACGCTGTGGCGTGCAGGCGAAAAGCCCACGGGATCAAAGGATCCCTTCGCCCTGCGCCGCGCGGGACTCGGAATCATTCGCATCATCCTCGAAAATACGTTGCGGATTCGGCTGGCGCCCACGCTTCTTGTGCCGTTGGCCGCGGCGCGCAATAACGAGGCGGATGCCGCGGCCGGCGAAACCGCTGCCCGCGAAATCGTTGCAGAGCTTCTCGGATTCCTGGCGGACCGGCTTGAAGTCGCGCTGCGCGGCGAGGGAACGCGGCACGATCTTATAAATGCGGTCTTTTCGCTTGGCGGCGAAGACGATCTCGTTCGCCTCGTGGCGCGGGTGCGGGCGCTGGGGCGGTTTCTGGAGTCGCCCGACGGCGCAAATCTGCTCGCGGCCTATCGCCGCGCCGTGAACATCGTGAAGATAGAAGAAAAACGCGATGGCTGTTCCTATCAGGGCCAACCGGATCCAGATCTGCTGGAACTACCCGAGGAACGCACCCTGTTTGCCGCACTTGCAACCGCGCACGAAACCATTTTGGCGGAACTTGCGCACGAACGCTTCAAAGAGGCAATGCGGACCATGGCAGGCCTGCGCGAGCCGGTGGATCGTTTCTTCGAGAATGTAACAGTGAATGTGGCCGATCGGGTGCTGAGGAAGAACCGGCTGCTGCTGCTGTCCCGGCTGAGAGAGGTGATGCACACGACGGCCAATTTCTCGCGGATCGAAGGCTAGGCTGATGACGAAATGGGTTTACGCCTTCGGCGGCGGCACGGCGGAAGGGCGCGCCGGGATGAAAGAACTTCTCGGCGGCAAGGGTGCCAATCTGGCCGAAATGAGCAATCTCGGCCTTCCGGTGCCACCCGGATTCACGATCACCACGGAAGTCTGCACCTATTTCTATTCCCACGAACAATCCTATCCGCCGGAGTTGAAGGCCGCGGTCGAAGAAGCGTTGGTCCGCATGGGCGAGGCCGCAGGCGGGACGTTGGGAAGTCGTGAGAGGCCGTTGCTCGTTTCGGTGCGCTCGGGCGCGCGCGTATCCATGCCCGGCATGATGGACACGGTACTGAATCTCGGTCTCAACACCGATACCGCCGAAGCGCTTGCCGCAATCACCGGCGACGCACGGTTCGCCTTCGATTCGTTTCGCCGTTTCATCCACATGTATGCAAACGTCGTGCTCGGCCTGCCGCACGAAAGGTTCGAGGAGATACTTGAACTCGAAAAAGAAACAAAAGGCGTGGAATACGATACAGACCTCGATGCGATGGATTTGAGGCGCGTTGCGCAGAAATATCGGGAGGAGGTTGCCAAGGCGACCGGCGACCCATTTCCCGAGGATGTGCGCGCGCAGCTTTGGGGAGCCATCGGCGCCGTTTTCCGCTCCTGGAACAGCCCGCGCGCGAAGACCTATCGCAGGCTGCATGACATCGCCGAGGACTGGGGGACGGCGGTCAATGTACAGACGATGGTGTTCGGCAATCGCGGCGATACGAGCGCAACGGGCGTCGCATTTACCCGCGATCCCGCTACCGGCGAACGGCTGCTCTATGGCGAGTTTCTCATCAATGCGCAGGGCGAGGATGTCGTCGCCGGCATCCGCACGCCACAGCCGATCTCCCGCGTGGTCCGTGAGCGCATGAGCGGCAGAAAACCCTCGATGGAAGAGGCGATGCCGCGATCCTTTGCCGAACTGAAGCGCATCGCCGAGACTCTCGAATCCCACTACCGCGACATGCAGGATATTGAATTCACAGTGCAGGAGGGCAAGCTCTTCATGCTGCAGACGCGGTCGGGAAAGCGGACTACCGAGGCCGCACTCAAGATCGCCGTGGACATGGTGCGCGAGGGGCTGATCAACCGCGAGACCGCGTTGCTGCGAATCGATGCTGCATCGCTTGACCGGCTGCTGCATCCGACGCTGGACAAGACGGCTTCGGCCACCTGCATCGCAACCGGGCTTGCCGCATCGCCGGGCGCCGCGACGGGCGAAATAGTCTTTAGCGCCGAAGAAGCAGAAAAGCTGGCTGCCGACGGGCACGACGTGATCCTGGTGCGGGCCGAGACGAGCCCCGAAGACATCCACGGCATGCATGCGGCGAAGGGAATACTTACCGCGCGGGGAGGGATGACGAGTCATGCGGCCGTCGTGGCGCGCGGCATGGGGCGGCCGTGCGTTTCGGGCGCCGGCGCGCTCAAGATCGATGCCGTCAACGGAATGCTCAGCGTGGGAATGCGGACGTTCCGGCGCGGCGATATAATTACCATGGACGGCTCGACGGGGCAGGTGTTCGAAGGACGCGTTCCGATGCGCCATCCGGAGATGACCGGTGACTTCGGGACGCTGATGGAATGGGCCGATCAGGTCCGCAGGCTGAGGGTGCGCGCGAACGCCGACACGCCTGCCGACGCGGCGGCGGCACGGCGTTTCGGCGCGGAGGGAATCGGCCTTTGCCGCACGGAGCACATGTTCTTCGAGGCGGAGCGGATTGTGGCCGTCCGGCGGATGATTCTGGCCGACACGCCGGAGGAACGCTCGGCTGCGCTTGCCGCGCTTCTGCCGATGCAGCGTTCGGATTTCGAGGCGATATTCCGCGCGATGGACGGGTTGCCGGTGACGATAAGGCTGCTGGACCCGCCGCTTCACGAGTTTCTGCCGCAGAACGAAGAGGAGATTGCCGAGGTCGCGCGGGCTGCCGGCAAGGACACGGCGCGGGTGCGCCAGCGTGCCATTGCACTGCACGAAGCCAATCCCATGCTTGGCCATCGCGGCTGCCGCCTCGGCATTACCTTTCCGGAAATTTACGACATGCAGGCGCGCGCGCTCTTCGAAGCGGCGCTCAATATTGCGGAATCCGACGGCGAGCCCGTGCCGCTTGAAATCATGATTCCCTTGGTGGGTTTTCGCAGCGAACTTGAATTGTTGAAAGCGCGCATTGCCAATGTCGCGGAAGCCGTCCGCAGGGAGCGAGGAGCAATTTCTCCCTATCTCACGGGAACGATGATTGAATTGCCGCGCGCGGCTCTCAGGGCAGGCGAAATCGCGGCGGCTGCAGAGTTCTTTTCGTTTGGTACAAACGATCTGACGCAGACTACACTGGGTATGAGCCGAGACGATGCGGGAACATTCCTTGCCGAATATCTGCAGAAGAAATTGATAGTCTGCGATCCTTTTGTAAGTCTGGACATCGAAGGCGTGGGTGAGTTCATCCGGCTTGCTGCAGAGCGCGGCCGCGCTGCGCGGGCTGATCTCAAGCTCGGCATCTGCGGCGAACATGGAGGTGATCCGCGCTCGATCGAATTCTGCCATGCCGTCGGGCTCGATTACGTATCCTGTTCACCGTTTCGCGTTCCGGTCGCAAGGCTCGCTGCTGCACAAGCTGCGATTCGCGGCAATTCCGGCTTAATACCTTCGTAACATTTCGGGCCGAAAGGCCGCGGATTTACTTGCTTTTTCGCCTCATCTGACAAGCTGTCACCCAATTCGGTGCAACATCCGAATTTTGGTGACATCTTGTCACATGAGGGAACGGTTTTGATTTGACGATCGCGCGGCTGGCTGGCAATACTCTCCGACGCTGAGAGGCGCGGGGGAGGGGAACCCCATCGGAATACGACGTCGAATTACTTTCGAAGCCACATCCGAGAGCGAAATCCCGCATGCTAACAAAGACTGTCGCAATCGTGCGCCGCGCCGATCGTAGCGTGGGCGTTGCATTGGCTCTTACGCTTGTATTTGCAGTAAGCGCCGCAGCTGTAATGCCAGCGAGTCAGAATGTCCGCGCGAAGCCGGCTCTTGCCGTTTCCGGTCCTGCGCCGCTGCCGCTCAAGCTTGTCCCGGAGGAGCCGGTCGAGGCGATCGTGAATCCGGCTTCGCTGGTGGTGCGTACGACGCCCCTCGATCTCTCTCCGCTGCTCGACCGGTTTGTGCTGGAGCGCATGCTCGCCGAGCAGCGCTGTCTCGCCGAGGCCATGTATTACGAAGCGCGCGGTGAAGGCGTGGACGGAGAAAAGGCGATTGCAGAGGTTGTTTTTCACCGCATGCGCTCGCCGGAATTTCCGCACTCGATCTGCGGCGTTGTCTATCAGCGTGCAGCCGCCGGACATGGCTGCCAATTCTCCTTTACCTGCGACGGCGAACTGGAGGCAACCAAGGCAACGGGCGCCTGGGCGCGCGCCAAGCGCCTCGCCGGACGAATTCTGACCGGGCTTGTCCAACTTGGAGACGTCACGGAAAACGCAATCGCCTTCCACGCGGTCGCGGTCCAACCCGGCTGGGGAGATCATCTCATCAGGACGATCCAGATCGGAAATCACGTCTTCTATCGGGCGGCGACGCGCACGCGATCGAGTTGAGCGGGCTTCAGAAATCCAGTGCCACGTCCAGATTGCGTGCGCTGTGCGTGATCGCGCCCGAGGAAATGCAGTCGACGCCAGTTTCCGCGATTGCGCGAACCGTGGCGAGCGTAACTCCACCCGAGGCCTCCAGCACCGCGCGGCCGTGCGCGCGTTGCACGGCTTTTGCCAATTCGGCGGGTGTCATGTTGTCGAGCAGAATGGTACGTACATCCAGGGCCAGCGCTTCGTCGAGCTGATCGAGTGTGTCGACCTCCACTTCAATGCCGACCATATGTCCCAGACCCCTGCGGACGCGCTCTACGGCAGGTCCGATACCGCCGGCAGCGGCGATATGATTGTCCTTGATGAGAACGGCGTCGTCGAGGCCGAAGCGGTGATTGAATCCGCCGCCGCAGCGCACGGCATATTTCTCGATGACGCGCAGTCCCGGTGTTGTTTTCCGTGTACAGACGATCCGTGCCTTGGTGCCGGAGACGGCATCGACGAGTTCGCGGGTTGCCGTGGCGATGCCCGACAGGTGGCCGAGGAAATTCAATGCCACGCGCTCGGCGCCGAGGAGCGCGCGCGTGCGGCCCGCAACGACCGAAATGATCTCGCCGGCCGTCACGCGCGCGCCGTCATGCACCACTGCATCGAGCCGCACAGTGGCATCGACGAGGCGGAAGGCGCATTCGGCGCATGAAAGTCCAGCGATCGTGCCGGGCGCGCGCGCGACCAGCCTTGCACTGGCGGTCTGATCCGGCGGAACGATGAGATCCGAGGTGATGTCGCCTGCGCGCCCGAGATCTTCTTCGAGCGCACGCCGAACGATCGGCTCGACAAGCAGCATGTGTGGCGTGCGTTCCGGCAAGGCTTCCATTTTCATCATTGTACGACTTGCAAAAGAGATTCCGGTGTTCCGGCACCCTCGGCAATCTTTTCGGCTTCGCAGAGCGTCAGGAAGCTTCGCTTGTGCGGACCGACAGGGGCCGGAAAGTCGCGTCGGAAATGTGCGCCGATGCTTTCCCGGCGGTCGAAAGCTGCGGCGGCAATCAGCTTTGCCGCGGCCAGGATGTTTTGTCGTACCAGATCGTTTTCGCTGATGCGCTCCAGCCGCGTGATTGTCGCAAGCGCCGCGCGCAACCCGATCTCGTCCCGCTCCAACCCCACCCATCGCATCATGTCTGTGCGACAACTTTCCAGCCGGCGCTGCGACGCCATGCACGAGGCAACGGGTTGAGCACCACAACGCGGCACCGCCACGGCTTCCGCTTTTACGGCTTCCGCAGTGCGTGCTCCGAATACCAGCGATTCCAGCAAGGAATTGGATGCCAGCCGGTTCGCGCCGTGCAGGCCCGTGCAGGCGCATTCTCCGACGCACCACAGGCCAGGCAAGGAAGAGCGGCCGGCGTGATCGGTCGCTACGCCGCCCATATGGTAGTGAGCCGCTGGAGCAACCGGAATGGGTTCTCGCACGGGATCGATTCCCGCGCGCCGGCATGCCTCGTAAACCGTCGGGAATTGCGAGGCGAACCCTTGGCCCGGCGTGACGCGGCAATCGAGAAATACGCGATGGCCGCGCTCCATTTCGCGGAACATGGCCCGCGCCACGACATCGCGCGGCGCAAGCTCGGCCGCGGAATGAATGCCTGGCATGAACCGGCAACCGCGCTCGTCGATCAGAACCGCACCCTCTCCGCGCAGGGCCTCCGTGGCGAGCGGCGCCGGGTCCAAGCCGAAATTCATGGCGGTCGGATGAAACTGGACGAATTCGGCATCAGCAATCACCGCGCCGGCGCGGGCTGCCATGCCCAGCCCTTCGCCGCGGGCATCCGGCGGATTGGTCGTCACGGAATAAAGAGCGCCTATGCCACCTGACGCCAGGACGACCGCCCGACCGCGGAACAGGATCGGCCGGGTCGCCGTGCTGCCTCCGGTGCAGGCCCAAACGCCCACGACCCGGTCGCCATCTACCGCGAGAGCGATGGCGTGAACGCTCTCCGCCATGGATATGGAAGGGGCCGCGCGAGCGGCCTTCGCCAGCGTGCGCATGATTTCCGCGCCGGCCCGATCTCCGGATACGTGAACGACCCTCGCTCTTGAATGCGCGGCTTCGCGTGCCAATGCGAGCCTGCCGTTTTGGTCGCGATCGAACGGCACTCCGCAGGAGACAAGATCATCGATCCTGTCCGGGGCTTCGCGGGCAACGAATGCGGCGACTTCGGAATCGCCTAGGCCAGCACCTGCCGCCAGGGTGTCGGCGGAATGCAGGGCCGGGCTGTCCTGTGAGCCGAGCGCCGCTGCTATGCCGCCCTGGGCCCAGATGCTGGAACCGCTGAAGCCCGGCGGCAAATCCGTCAGAATCAGAGCAGGAAACGGCGCAAGCTTGAGCGCGGTGAACAGACCGGCGATTCCGCCACCGAGAATGATGGCGCCGGGCGCTTCGACGACATCTTCGTGGTTACGGCCCATTGAATCATGTCACGCGGCAATACGGCTCTGTGGTCTGGCGCCAACCGCCAGCATGCGCTGAACCGACGCGCGTGCGCGCTTTGCGATTGCGGGAGCCACAGTAACCTCGATCGTCATTGTTTCCAGCGAATGGAGAATGCCTTCGAGCGTGATCCGCTTCATGTGCGGGCAGAGATT
>Ga0335074_10002396_pt1 | contig 25523 bp, 24 predicted proteins | sample Lox_Sample_23_FD_206715 | JGI IMG/M metagenome (GOLD analysis project Ga0335074, IMG submission 206715) | Soil microbial communities from Loxahatchee National Wildlife Refuge, Florida, United States - Lox_Sample_2.3 | ecosystem: Environmental > Terrestrial > Soil > Wetlands | place: USA... | reverse complement strand
GTCGCGCGGATCGGGTCGGGTGGGTCCCCGGTCGGCATCCTCGACTACTACGCGGGTTTCCCCTACTTAAAAGACCCCGCCCTGACGGGTCCGCTCATCCCGTCCGGGCACCGTCCCGGAGCTCCCGGTCGACCCGGGCGACGTTGTCGCGCCACATCATGCGGAATCGCAGACTCTCGTACGCCGCCGGGATCGGAATGCTCATCCGGCGGCGCGACCCTCCGCGTGCCTTCCGCGCCCGAACGACGGCCGCGCGGACGTCCCGGTGGTACCGGAGGTTCGTCTCGAGCGACCCCCGATCGCCCAGCGGCCCGTGACCGGGCAGCAGGTGCTCGATGCGCAGCGTTCGAAGCTCGCCGAGGATCCGGATCCACTCGGACGGGTAGCCGTCGCCCATCGAGGGATGGTACCCGTTCATGACGAGGTCGCCGGTGAACAGCACGCGTTCCTCGGGCAGGTAGGCGACGACGTCGCTCGGAGAGTGGCCCCCGCCGTAGGTGTACAGATGGAGCGACCGTCGGCGGCCCTCCAGCCGGAGCTCGCGCTCGAACGTTACCTCGGGCGGGACGATCCGGAGGGAGGCGGGGGTGCGGACCACGCCCCGAAACCACGCTTTCACCTGGCGTCGGTCCCGCGCGTCGATCCCCGAGTCGGGTCGGTCGATCCGGGCGAGCTCTCCCGGGAACTCCTTCCGGCAGGCGTCCAGCTGGCGCTGGCTCCGTTCCAGGACGGCCTCGCGCACGCGGCGAGCCGAGACGACGTGGCTCACCGGGAACGAGGAGTTCCCCCAGATATGGTCGCCGTGATAGTGGCTGTTCACGACCCAGGTCGGCGCGGCGCCGGTGAGCCGCTCGGCCGCCCGCGCGAGATGCCGACCCGCCATCGGGGTGAGCATCGAATCGAAGACGACGCTCGCCCCGCCCAGGTCCACGATCCCCGAGTTGCACAGGCCGTAGCCGGTGTCCGAGGCGATCGCCGCATGGACGCCGGGCGCGATCCGCTCGACCCGAAAGTGCGGGCTCGCCACGGCCATGCCGGACGGCCGAGGCGGGGCCGGTAGATGAGGCCGGGGGCGCGCGACGGGCCTTAGACGCGGTTGACCTTCTCGAGTTCCTTCAGGAGCAGGCGCTTCCCGTCGAGGGTGATGGCGAACCGTTCGCCGACCTCCCGGCCCCGGTCCCAGGCGTAGGCGACGTCGGAAAGCTGGCGGGCGAGCTTGTTCGCGAGGAGAACGCGGAGCGTGAGATCGGTGTCGGACATCGCGACCCCGGGGAGGCTGCTCCGCTGGAGGAGGTGGACGATCTCGTCCCGCTCCAGCCCCTCGACGTTCCCGTGCTCCTCTTCGATCCGGTTGAGGAGCTTCAGCACTTCGACCATCTCGACCTTCAGCTCGCGAGCGGCGCCTTCGGGCGTGTCGAGCATGCCACGAGGCTCGCGACTTCTCGTTCTTGAGCCTATGCTTCGAGTTGCGGCCGTTCGCGAGCGAGGCGCGAGTCTTTTAGTGCGGCTCGGCCGGTACTGGTTCGCTCATGGCGTGCACGTGCCGCAATCCCGCGCGCTGCCCGATCTGCAACACGCCGGTCCGGGTACCGCTGTCCAACCTCGAGAACCAGGCCGGGGGCGCCATCCTCGTCGACCGGTTCGCCCGCCGGGACTCCTCGACGTCGCGGGAGGGGCTGCGCCGGCTGATCGAGGGGTGGGGGTCCTGCCCGTCGTGCGGCCACTCGATCCACTTCGAGCACTCGCGCTCGTGCGTCGCCGAGGCGTTGAGCAGCGCCGGTGTGCCGCTGAGCGAACGCGAGCAGATCCTCTCCAAGATCTCCTTCCCCGAGACCTGACGGGCCGTCGCGATGCCGGCCCCGGACGAGTTCGTCGTCACGCCGTACGAGGTGAAGGGCAAGATCGACTACGGGCGGCTCCGCGAGCTGTTCGGCACCCAGGAGCTCACGCCCGAGCTCCTCGCGCGGCTCCACCACCTGGCGGGGGGCGAGCTCCACCCGCTCCTGTCCCGGGGGATCTACTACTCGCAGCGCGACCTCGGCCCGCTCCTCCAGGATTACGCGAACGGCAAGCCGTTCTTCCTCTACTCCGGTCGGGGTCCGTCCGGCCCGCTGCACACCTCGCATCTCGTCTCGTTCGACCTCTGCCGCTGGATGCAGAAGCGGCTCGGCGTCCCGATGTACATCCAGATCACGGACGACGAGAAGTTCTGGGCCCGCGCCGGCCTGACCCGCGAGGAGACCGCCCACTGGGGCATGGAGAACCTGTACGACATCCTCGCCCTCGGGTTCGACCCGAAGCGGACGCACGTCTTCTTCGACTCGAAGTCGATCGCGGCGATGTACCCGCTCGCGATCCGGGTCGCCCGGAAGATCAACTACTCGAACGTCAAGGCGGTGTTCGGCTTCGAGCCGAGCACCAACATCGGGCTCGTGTTCTACACGGCGCTGCAGAGCGTGCCCGCCTTCTGGCCGTCATGGGCCGAGAACCGGAGCGTTCCGTGCCTGATCCCGTGCGGGATCGACCAGGACCCGCATTTCCGCCTGACGCGCGATATCGCGGAGGGGCTGGGGTACCCGAAGCCGGCCCTCCTCCACTCCCAGATGGTCCCCGGCCTCCTCGGGGAGGGGGCGATGTCGACGACCGGGAACCGGGCGGACGACGCGCTGTTCCTGAACGACGAGCCTCACACGGTCGAGCGGAAGCTCCGCTCGGCGTTCACGGGGGGCCGCGCGACCGTGGAGGAACAGCGGCGGCTGGGCGCGACCCCCGAGATCTGTTCGATCTGGGCGCTCTGGCGCACCCGGTTCGCGGAGTCGGACGCGAAGTTCAACGACATCACGCGGACGTGCCGCTCGGGCGAGCTCCTGTGCGGGGAGTGCAAAGGCCAGCTGATCGAGCGGGTCCAGACGTTCTACGCCGAGCACGCCGTCGCGCGCGAGAAGGCGAAAGACTGGGCCGAGTCGACGATCGTGACGACCGCGCCGAAGGCGATCTAACGACCTATTTGGGCGCGGGCGGCGGCGCCCGAAGGATGAACTCGTTCCCGTCCGGGTCCGCGATGACCGAGTACGCGTACGACGCGGCGATCCCCGGAGGCTGGATCATCACAGGCTCGACGGTGACCGTCCCTCCGCGTCGCCGGATCTCGGCGATGGCGGCGTGCGGGTCGCGGTGGAAGAACGCGAGGCCCGAGACCGTCCCCGGCTCCCGGCCTCCCTCGTCGGGTCCCGGCTTGTGGACGACCAGGAACGTGGTGGATCCCGGGATCGCGTAGCGGGCCCGCTCGGCCTCCTCGTTGTAATCGATCTCCGTGAGGCCGAGGACGTCCTTGTAGAACGGCCGCGCCCGTTTGATATCTCGAATGTGCACGGTCACGGCGCCCAGCGACTCGACCACGTCGGTCATGTCGACCCTCGGGGGCGGGAGCCCCGGCGGGCGCTTAACGGTGCGGCTAGAGCGTCTCGGGCCGGCGCAGGGTGGGACCCGTCGGCTGTCCGGGGAGCGCCACCGCCGCCGACGTCGTCTCGGGACCCCCCGCCCCCTGTACCGCGGTGAGCAACTTCAGCATCGGACGGAAGAGCGACCGCGAGGCACGCTCCGGGTCGAGGGTGTAGGCACGGTCGAACGCGGCGACCGCCTCCTCCTCCTCGCCGAGCGTCAGCAACGACAGCGCGAGCTCGAGCCAGCTCTTCGCCTCCCGTGTCCCCTCGCGCTCGCCGGTCTCCTCGACGTGGTCGTCCCCGAACCGGCGGGTGAAGCTCTTGGTCGCCCCCGGCTCGTTCGAGCCGTCCCGGGAGAGCACGAGGGCCCGTTCGAACGCGGCCGAGGCCCCGGTCTCGTCCCCGGACTCGGCGAGCGCGACCCCGAGGCGGTGCCAGGCGACCATGTCGTCCGGCGTGAGCGCGACCGTACGGCGGTAGGCGACCGCCGCGGCGGCCCACTCCTCCCGCAGGGAACGGGCGATGCCCAGGTGGAACCACGCCTCGCTGTTGCGCGGCGCGAAGCCGACCGCCCGCGCGAGCGCCTCCTCGGCCTCTCGCGCCCGCCCGAGGTGGGCGAGGCAGATCCCGTAGTACGACCACCCCCCGCCGTCGGACGGCGACTCGGTCACGACGTCGCGGAACGCGCGCTGGGCGAGCTCGTACTCCTGGCGGAGAAAGTGATGCACCCCGAGGTCGAAACGCTGGCTCACGGACCGTAACCCGGGTACCCGTGGCGAACGACCACGGAAAAATATGACGCTCCTCGCGCACGCGCGTTCAGGGAGGGCTCCATGCGGTGGTGTGGCGCGGAAGAGGCGGTCTTATATGGGCGGCCCGGTCATGCCCCAGATAGAGGAATCCCAGAGCCCTTCCCGAATCGAGCGTCCCGCCCGTCCTATTCTCGACAGGTGTTTCGCACGGTAGGGGTCGCTCCCCGATTTCTCGCGCGAAAAGCGAAACGAACCGAAGAAGGCGACAAGACATGGTGGACAAACCCCTGACCAAAGTGCGCGACCTAACGCCGAACTCGAAACAAGTGAACGTCCTCGCGAAGGTACTGAGCGTGGGCGAAGCCAAGGAGGTCATGGGAAAATTCGGTGACCCCCGAAAGGTGTGCGAAGCCGTGGTCGGCGACGACACGGCCGTCATCACCCTCTCCCTCTGGAACGAGCAGATCGGGACGATCGCCAAGGACGAGGTCATCCTCGTCGACAACGGCTACGTCTCCCTCGTGCGCGGCCACATGCGCCTCAATGTGGGGCGGTACGGGAACCTCACGAAGTCGACCGAAGCGATCGGCGACGTGAACCAGACCCTCGACATGAGCCAGCAGGAGTTCGAGAGCGAGCGGCGCTCGTTCGGCGGCGGCGGCTTCCGTGACCGCGGCAGCGGTGGCTACGGCGGCGGCGGTGGCGGCGGCGGCCGGTACTCCGGCGGCGGCAGTGGCGGCGGGGGCGGCCGAGACCGCTCCGACAGCTACAAGCGCTACTGATCGCGCTTCGGCGCGACCCGTAGGGCCGAACCCCTTCCCCCGCCCTTCCGGGCGGGGGGTTTTCGAACTTCTTTCCTCCCCTTTTGATTAAATACAGCGCCCCACCTTGCGCCGACGCCGATGGCCGACGAGTCCCGGGAACTGATCCTGTACATCCAATCGAAGCGAGCGATCACGACGTTCTACCGTCCCCCCGCGTCGGAGGGGAACGTTCCGGGGGCCCGCGCCACCGCCGCCTCCGCCACGACCGGCGAAGGGACGACCGACACCCGGGGGGAAGAGGGGGTCCTGTTCCTCTCGGACGACCAGGCGCGCGCGATGGCGCTCACCGAAGAGGTCGCGCGCCGACGCGGTTACCACATCAAGGTCGTCGACATCGAGAAGGTCGGTCGGGTCGAGCGCCTGATCGCCGAGCATCTCCGGGGCGTGCAGACGTTCCCGGTCCTCACGTCGCCCCGCGGCACGCGCCTCGAGGGCGTCGACATGTTCACCGAGGAACGGTTGTCCGAGGTGATGCCGACCGAGCTCCGCAGCCAGCGCGCGTTCAGCTACATCAAGGTCCGCGGCGGGGACCTCGACCGGATCCGCTCGATGCTCGAGTCGTTCGGCCAGGTCAAGGAGCTCCACCTGCTCACGGGGGACTGGGACGTCCTCGCGGTCCTCGACTTCCCGTCGTCGGCGAACAAGCGCGCGGTCCTCGACTTCGTGACCGAGCGGATCCGCGGGATCCCCGAGGTGCTCGACACCTCGACGGTCGTTCCCGAGTTCTCGGTGACGAAGTTCCCGATCGAGTGAGCCCGGAGGCTCACCCCTTCCGCCGCTTGCGCCGGGGTCTCCGCGGCACCACGGGCAGCTGGCGGGTCGCGCGCGGTTCCGTTCCGGGTTCCGGCGTCCCGTACAGCGGCTCGACCGTCAGCGGGTGGTCCTCGAGCCACGCGACCCCGTCCACGTACGCCGTGAACGACTCGAGGCTCGTGAACAGCGGGATCCCCAGCTCGACCGCGCGGCGGCGGAGGATGTACTCGTCCTCGAGCATCCGCTCGAACTTCTCCTGGGTCAGGGAGAGCGGCACGTTGAGCAGAAGGTCGATCTCCCCGCGGTCGAGCGCCTCCGTCACGTTCGGGTGGCGCTCCGGCTCGCTGACCTTGTGGAGGATCCGGACCCCGCGCACCCCGCGGGCGGCGAGGAACGCCCCCGTGTCCTCCGTCGCGGCGACGCCGAGACCGAGCGTCCGGAGGTGGTGGGCCACGGGGAGCAGCTGCTCCTTGAGCGCGGGCCCGCCGACCGACAGGAACGCGGTGCCGCGGCGCGGGACCAGCTTCACGCCCGTGGCGACCAGTGCTTTGACCAGGGCGTCGGAGAACGTCGGACCGAAGCAGGCGACCTCGCCGGTCGACTGCATCTCGACGCCGAGGAGCGGGTCCGAGCCGGTCAGCTGCAGGAACGAGAACTGGGGGACCTTCACGCCCCACCGGCCCGGCGGGAGCGGTGCCACGCCCTCGCGCGAGATCGTCTTGCCGAGCATCGCGCGGGCGGCCTCGCGCAGGAGCGGGACCCCGGTCGCCTTCGTGAGGAACGGGAGCGATCGGCTCGCGCGCAGGTTGAGCTCGATGATCTGGTACGCCTCGTCCTTCACGAGGAACTGGACGTTGAACGGGCCGCGGATCTCGAGCGTGCGCGCAAGCCGGCCGGCCGCCTCGAGGAGCTTCGCCTGCACCTCGGAGGAGGTGTGGCGGGGCGGCAGGCAGAAGATCGCGTCGCCGGAGTGGACCCCGGCCCGCTCCACATGCTCGAGGATGCCACCGACCAGGACGCGGTCCCCGTCCGAGATCCCGTCGAGCTCGACCTCGTCCGCCCCCTCGACGAACTTCGTGAGGACGACCGGGTGCTGCGGCGACACGCGCGCCGCCTCGGTGAGGAACCGGGCGAGGTCGGCGCGCCCGGCGATCACCCGCATCGCCTGCCCGCTCAGCACGTACGACGGCCGGACGAGCACGGGGTAGCCGACCTCGTCGGCGAACGCGCTCGCCTCGTCGATCGTCGTGAAGGCGCGCCACGCGGGCTGCGGGATCTTGAGCTTCTCGAGGAGGCGGCCGAACTTCGCCCGGTCCTCCGCGCTGTCGATCGATTTCGGTGAGGTCCCGAGCACCGAGATCCCGCACGTCTCCAGCAGCGGGGTCAGGTTCTGCGCGAGCTGGCTGCCGACGCACGTGACGACGCCCCGGAACGACTCGAAGTCGACGAGGTCGCGGACCCGCTCGAGCGTGATCTCCTCGAAGTAGAGGCGGTCGGAGCGGTCGTAGTCGGTCGAGACCGTCTCCGGATTCGAGTTGAGGACCGAGACGCCCGGGACGCCCTCGGCCTTCAGGCCGTCGACGAGGTTCATCGTCGACCAGTCGAACTCGACGCTCGACCCGATCCGGTACGGTCCCGCCCCGATGACCAGGATCGAGCCTTTCGGCATCGGACGGACGTCGTCGGCGTCCGCGCGGTAGGTGAGGTACAGGTAGTTGGTGCGGGCCGGCCACTCGCCCGCGAGCGTGTCGATCATCCGGACCCGGGGGCGGATCCCATCGGCGAGCCGTCGCCGGCGAACGTCCTCCTCGTCGAGACGCGCGGTCCGGGCGATCGCGCGGTCGGAGAGGCCGAGCTCCTTCGCCCGTCGCAGGAGCGGCGCCGGGAGCTCGCCGGCCGGGAGCGCGGCGATCGCGCGCTGCGCACCCTCGATCTCCGATAGGCAGTCGACGAACCACCGGTCGATCCAGGAGGTGCGGCTGATCGTCTCCACATCGATCCCCGCGCGGAGCCCCTCGAGCACCCGGTTCAGGATGTCGGGCGTCGGGGCCGCAAGGTCGGCGAGGATCGCGTCCCGGTCGCGCACCTCGGTCGGGGCGAGGAGGTCGGCGCGGGGCTCGCCCATCCGGACCGCCTTCGAGATCGCCTCGGGGAACGAGGCGCCGATGCCCATCACCTCGCCGACCGACTTCATCGCCGGCCCGAGCCGCCGATCGGCGCGCTCGAACTTGTCGAGGTCCCACTGGGGCAGCTTCACGACGACGTAGTCCATCGACGGCTCGAAGCAGGCGGTCGTGACGCCGGTGATGCGGTTCTTCAGCTCGGGGAGCGAGTAACCGAGCGCGAGCTTCGCGGCGACGTAGGCGAGCGGGTACCCTGTCGCCTTGCTCGCGAGCGCGCTGGACCGGGAGAGCCGCGCGTTGATCTCGATCGCGTAGTACTCCTCGCTCGTCGGGTCGAGGCAGAACTGGATGTTGCACTCGCCCACGATCCCGACCGCGTCGACCGCCCGGAGCGCGGCCTGACGGAGCATCTGATACTCGTAGTCGGTGAGCGTCTGGCTCGGCGCGACAACGATGTTGTCACCGGTGTGGACACGCATGGAGAGGACGTTCTCCATGTTGCAGACGGTCAGCTTGTTCCCCGTCGCGTCCCGGACGACCTCGTACTCGAGCTGCTTGAACTCCCCGACGTACCGCTCGAGGAGGATCTGCCCGACCGGGCTCGCCCGCAGGCCGCGCGCGGCGACCTCGCGAAGCTCGTCGCGCGTGCGCGCGACGCCTCCGCCCTTCCCGCCGAGGGTGTAGGCGACCCGGACCATGACGGGGTAGCCGAACGCCTCGGCCGAGTCGAGCGCCTCCTCGACGGAGTACACCGCCTTGCTCGGGAGGGTCGGGACCTTCGCCCGGTTCATGGTCTTCACGAACTTCGCGCGGTCCTCGGTCGCCTTGATACCAAGGAGCGGAGTTCCCAGTACGCGGGTACCCGACTTTTTCAGAGTCCCGGAGTCGGAGAGCTGGACGCCGCAGTTGAGCGCCGTCTGGCCGCCGAAAGAGAGAAGGATCCCCTCCGGTCGCTCGGCTTCGAGGATCGGCGCGACGAACTCCGGTACGAGGGGCTGGAAGTAGACCCGTCCGCGCTCCGGCGGGTCGGTCTGCAGCGTCGCGATGTTGGGGTTGACGACGATCGAGTAGACCCCCTCTTCGGCGAGCGCCTTCAGGCACTGACTGCCCGAGTAGTCGAACTCGCCGGCCTCGCCGATCTTGAGCGCCCCGCTCCCGAGGAGCATCACTTTCGAGGGGAGGGAGACCGTCATGCGCGCCGCTTCACCTTCCCGACGAACCGGTCGAAGACGAAACCGGCCTCCTGGGGGCCGGGGTGGCCCTCGGGGTGTCCCTGGAGCGTCAGGACGCGGCCGGTCCCGTCGCGCAGTCCCTCGAGGGTACCGTCGTCCGGGTTCGTGGCCCACGGTTCGAGACCGGTCTCCTTCAGCGAGGTCGGTTCGACCGCGTACCCGTGGTTCTCGCTCATGATGAGCGCGCGGCCGTCCGTGAAGCAGATCGTCTTGTTCTGGCCGCGGTGGCCGTACTTCAGCTTGAACGTGGTCGCCCCGCGCGAGAGCGCGACGAGCTGCTGGCCGAGGCAGATCCCGAGCGTCGGCAGCGCGCGGTTCGACGGCCGCCCAAGCTCCTCGATCGCCGCCGCCAACTGGACCGGGTCCCCCGGGCCGTTCCCGACGAGCAGGCCCGCAATGCGGCGGCCCTGCCAACGGGTCGGCACTTCGTGATCGTAGGGGAGCCGGAGCACCGAGACCTTGCGCTCGAGAAGGTTGCGCAGGATGCTCGTCTTGATCCCGCAATCGAGCACCGCGACGAGGGCCCCGCCCCGGCGCGCGATCAGGGTCGGCTCGCGCGGGGCAACCTCGGCCATGAAATTCTCGTCACCGTACTCGGGCGCGGCCCGGATCGACCGGCGGAGCTCTTCGTCCGACGGGGGCTCGTCGGTCGGGGCGACGTCGAGGACCCCGCGGACCACGCCCTTGGCCCGAAGATGCTCGGTCAGCCGCCGGGTGTCGACGCCGACGATCCCGGGTACCTTTTCGGCCTTGAGCCAGGCATCCAGCGACGTGTTGCTCTGCCAGTGGTTCGGGGCCGTCGTGCCGCGCAGCACCACGCCGCGCGGTTGGACCTCCGTGCTCTCCAGTCGGGGCAGTCCGTCCGCGTCCCGGTCGTTTTTCGGAACGCCGTAGTTGCCGATCAGCGGGTACGTGAACGTCAGGATCTGGCCCCGGAACGACGGGTCCGTCAGCGACTCGGGGTACCCGACCATCCCGGTCGTGAAGACGACCTCGCCGACGCGGCGGCCGGCCGCACCGAGCCCATCGCCGTCGAACCGCGTTCCATCCTCGAGAAATAGAGTCCCCCGCAGCGCGCTCTTCGCGGCGCGGGCCGGCACAGCCGTCAGGAACCCGAAGAGAAGGAGGAGGAGGTTCGTTCTTAGCATTTGCCGTCGCGCGTCGCGTCGGCCGAGAAAAAAACGGCGCGCGAGGTGCCCGCGCCCGCGAAGGAGTCCTGAAATTCCCGCACGGGGTGGAGCCGGCCGTGCCGGGACTTCCGCGGCTGAAGGCGTCGTACGACGTGGTCGTGATCGGGGGCGGACACGCCGGCCTCCAGGCGGGCTACAAGGCCGCGCTCCTGGGGTACACGGCGGCGATCATCGACCGCGGTCCGAAGTACAGCCGGTCGTACTATGCCCCGAAGATGGACAACATCCCCGGGTTCCCGAACGGGATCTCGGGCCACAAGCTCCTCGATGAGCAGGTCGCCGCGGTGAAGAGCAGCGAGGCGGTCGGGTACTTCACGCCCGCGCGGGCGGTTCGGGCGGAGCGGACCGACACGGGCTACGCGGTCACCTTTGACTGGCTGAAGCAGACGCAGGTCGCCCGGGGTCGGGTGCTCGTGCTGGCCCAGGGCGTGGTCGACCGGATTCCCGAGGTCGGGGGCCAGATCGACCCGATCTTCCCCTGGGCGAACCAGGGCCTCGTTGATTTCTGCATCCTCTGCGACGGCCACGAGCTCACCGGCAAGTCGGTCGCGGTGATCGGGCACGACCCGTTCGCGGTCCGAACGGCTCTCGACGTGGTCCACTTCCGCCCGACCGCCGTTCACCTGCTCACGCACGGCAAGAGATTGCTTGACGGCGCCTCGGACGAGGACCGGACGACGCTCACCGCCGCCCTTGCCGAGCACGCGATCGGCCACACCGACCTCGAGATGGTCGGGTTCGACGAGATCCGGGAGAAGCGCTTCGGGGTGAAGTTCGCGGACGGGACTCACGGGAGCTGGGACCGCGGCTTCAGCGCGCTGGGTTGGTACGACATGCACCAGGAGTTCCCTCGGTCGCTCGGGTGCCGGTTCGACGCCGAAGGCTCCGTGGTCACCGACGAGGATTGCCGCGCGCTCTCCGAGAGCGACGGAGCGCCGATCCCGGGGTTGTACTGCGTGGGGGACCAGCGGAACGGGTGGAATCAGATCCCCGAGGCGTGGGCGACCGCGGAGCGGGCGATCATCCACGCGTACGCGACGTATCTCTGACGGTCCGGTCGCTCACTCGGCCGGGGTCGCCCGGGGCGACGAAAGTACGCCGAGATGGCGGCCGAGCTCGGGGAGGTCCTTCGCAACGGCCGACGCGCCGGCGGCGAGGAAACGGTCGGTCGTCATCGGCTCCGGATTCTGCTCGGAGGGGTCGGGCAGGACGCCGTAGAACCGGACCCGCGCGCGGGTCGCGCATTCCGCGTCGATCAGGTGGTCCCCGACGTACAGCGAGCGCTCTCCCGGGATCCCCATCTCCGTGAGCAGGAGCTTCAAGGCCTCGGGCGACGGCTTCGCCGGTCCGGGCGCGCTGCGGGACCGCAGGTACGGGAAGAACGCGTGGAGCTCCGTCTGGCGGAGCGCGGCGCGGGCGAAGAACTCCGAGCTTCGGGTGAGCACGCCGAGGCGATACCCACGTTCGGCGAGCGTTCGCAGCAGCTCGGGGGCCCCGGTGCGGACCACCGTGCGGGGCAGGGCCTCCACCTCGATCGCGTCGATCACCTTCGGGTACTCCGCTTCGAACCGGAAGAGGTCCCCTTCGGGACGTCCCGAGCTCACGAGCTCCTGGCGGGCCGTCTCGACGATCCGGTGGATCGGTTCCTGGACGCTCAGGTGGCCGGGGACGACCCCGTACTTCTCGGCGATGCGGATCACTTCGGCCCGCATCCGACCGAAGTCGTGGTGCGAGAGGACGAGGGTTCCGTCGAGGTCAAAGACGACGCCCAGGAGCGGTTCGACGAAGTGGGGTTCGGCATCCGGGGGCGGCATCTCCCCTCCCGATAGAGCGTGGCGCGAGGGTCAGGTAAGGGTTTCCTTCGAGCGGAATCCGTCGGGAAAGCGGCTACCGCGGGCGGTCGCGCGCTACGTCGAGTGGTGGAACGCGATCCCGTACCAGGTCGCCCGGTCCCGGTCGTACGTCGTCCCGCACTGGTAACAGAAGAAGATGCGGGCGGGAGCGTCCTTCGGCTCGGAGTCCATCGGGGTGCCGCAGATCGGGCAGCGGAGCTTGGTTTCCGCCTCGGGAAGGCCGTGCCAGAGGTCGCGCTTGCGGTCGTACACCACGCCGTGGTACGCGCAGAGGAACATCGGGAACGGTACGGCGGGCGAGCTCGGGCCGGTCATGAGGCGCCCACACACCGGGCAGTACATCCCGGTCTACACGGCGGCCGAAGGGCGAAAACCTACCGCTCGAGCGTGACGACGGACTCGCGGAGGAGGAACGAGCGGCGCTGACCGCTCCGCCGGGTTCGCGCGACCTCGACCGAGGCGATCCGGAATCCCAGCGACGCGCCGATCCGCGCCGCGAGGAGGTCGCCCGGCACGTACGTTCCGGCGAGGAGGGAGTCCCCGACGACGAGGACGAACTTTCCGCCGTGGCGGAGCGCATCGCGCACCCGCACCATCACCGGGACCAGGTCCGCAAAGTACCGGTGCACGACCGCGTGGACGTCGGCCCGGCGGTACGAGCCCTTCCGACGCACGTTCTCCCGGATGCGGGGCAATATCTCCGAGAGCCACGGGTCGGGGGTGTCCGTGACGCCGAGGTACGCCGAGGTCTCGGCGCGAGGCAGGTTGTCGCAGGCCACCTCGGCACTGCGCAACGTCGCGAGGTCGGCGTAGGAGTTGGCATAGCCGAGCCACGCGAGGTCGAGCTTGTAGTTCATGACGTAGTCGAGGCCGTTCACGTACGGCGGGCTCGTGACCGCGAGGTCGACCGAGCCGCGCGGCCAGGCGACGGACCGCGCGTCCCCGACCCGCACCTCCGCGGCCGGGCCCCACGAGGCCCGCTCCCCCTGGAGGCCCACGAGGTCCTCGGTCATCTCGTCGATCGCGGTGAGGAACAGGTCGTACGGGTCCGGGTGCACCCGGTGCCGTCGCCGGTCGTAGCCGAGGCAGGGCGACCGGTGGAGCTTGCTCGACGGGATCAGGACGCGACCGAAGGCGAGGCGCACTGCATCGCCGAGCAGGGTCCCGCCCGCGGGCAGCGCGTCGCGCAGGCAGAGCAGGTCGGTGAGCGCTTCGGGGTCGAACTGCTGGAGCGTCTCGCGCAGGAACGGAAGGGGCCCCGGGTGACCGCGACGGGCGCGGTCGATGGTGCGCTGTGCGGCGGAGCGCAACGCGACGGGGTCCGTTTCGAATCGCGTCTTCACGCGGGCCGCGAGGACCGCGGGAGCGAGGAGCTCCGTGCCGAGGGCGGTCGCGCCGGCCCGGCGGGATTCTACGAGCGTCGTGCCGCTTCCCGCGAACGGGTCGAGGACCGCGGCACCGCGCGGGAGGTGCGCCGCCTCGACGACCCCGCGGACGAACTCGGCGGAGTATCCCTGCACGTACGGCCACCAGCGGTGGATCGGCAGCGTCTCGTTCGACCGGAACGTGATCGGACCGGCGTACCGGCCCAGGTCGACGCCGTTCTCCCGGGAGAACCGTTCGACGAACTGCCGCGGGTCGACGAAATCGCTGCGCTCGTCCAGGTGCTCGAACTGCCGGAGCACGTAGAGGCCGCGGCCCATCCGGAGGACGTCCCCGGCTCGCTCCAGGTGGGTGAGGGCGGCCTCGACGCGGTCGGGCCGGTCGGAGAGCCGGGCGGCGAGCTGTCGGACCGTGGCGCCCGTCGCTCCGGACTCTCCGAGGGCGCCTCGGAGCCCTCCGTCGAGCGTCGTGCGGAGCGAGGACGGCACACGGACTCCAGAGAATCGTTCCCTATGAGGGTGCCAGTCCGGCAGCCGTCGATGGGGCCGTTTCCGGCGGCTTGGGCCATCGGGTCGCCTTCAGAGCGCGCCGCACCGAGCCGCGCGCCTTCCGCCGCTCCTTCTTGAGCATCTGACCCCACGCGGTCGCCCTCAACTCGGGGTCGAGCCCCGCGATCACGAGGTCGAGGTCGTGCAATCGCCCGAGCCGGCTCTGGAGCCGGCGCACGGTCGAGGGGAAGGCGATGCGGTTCGTCGGCTGGAGCCGGCGCCGCACCTCGCTGAGGTGGCGGAGGCGGCGCACTTCGATGCGCAACTGGTGGAGTCGGTTCGAGCTCGGCCGCTTGCGCGCCCGGCGCTGCGCGCTCCGAACGTCCGCACGTCGCTCCGACTGCTCTTCCCGGAGCACTTCCGCGAGCTGGGGCGCGGCCCCGCGGCGCGGGGTGAAATCCACGCTCTCCCGGAGCCCTTCGAAGAGATGCGCATCCCGTTCCGAGCGAAGGTATACGCGAAGGAGTTCGCGGCCCGTGCGGGCGTCGTCGCGCAGCCGGGAGCGCAGCCGGGCGACCGCCCAGGCGTCCCGGCCCGATGGCTTGGGCAGGCTCCCGCCTTCGATCAGGTCGAGCATCACGTCCCGGTCCCGCACCCGTCCCACGAGGCGGGCGAGCCGCTTCAGGCGCGCATCGAGCGGCCGCACGAGCGCGCGGTCTCGGGCGGACAGCAGGCGCTGCCAGATCCCGAGCGCGTGGCGGAGCCGCCGCATCTCCCGGTGCAACTGATGCAGGCTTTCCGGAAGAGGATGCGGCCGGTCGGCCACGTCGTCGACGGTGCCGGCCACATCGGAGAGCAGGCGCTCGAGCTCCCGGGCGAGGGTCTCGGGCGGTACCGCGGGCCGAGCGGGACGCCGCGCCACTTCTCGTCCAACCCCCTCGTTCGTGACGTGCGGCGCTTTGTAAGGACTCGGTCGGCACCTGCCCCGCGGGCATCTCTATTAGGGCCCTCCCTTCTCCGAGCGCGTGGACCGTTCCCGATCGCTCGAACTGCAGCGACCGACCGACTTTTCGAGGTCCCGGCCCGGCCGCACGATCGGCGTGATCGACGTCGGGTCGAACACGGCCCGCTGCGTGGCGTTCGAAGCGTCGGCGTCCGGGAGCGTGCGGGCGTTCTACGAGACCAAGGAGTCTCCCCGGCTCGGGCTCGACACCCGTCCGGACGGCCGTCTGAGCGCGGAGGCGATCCAGCGGGGGATCGTCGCGATGGAGCACTTTGCTCTCACGATCGAGTCGCTGGACCTCTCCAAAACGATCGGGGTCGCGACCAGCGCGGTCCGGGACGCGCCCAACGGCGCGGATTTCGTTCGGCAGGTCGAGCGGAGTACCGGGATCTCGCTTCGGATCATCTCGGGAGCCGAAGAAGCTCGCTACGGATACCTCGGCGTCGCCAGTGCGTGGGAGCTCGACAACTCCCTCATCTTCGACCTCGGCGGAGGCTCGATGCAACTGGTGGAGGTGCGCGAGGGGAAACTCCGCAACTCCGTCAGCGTCCCCCTCGGCGTGCTGCGACTGACCCAGCGTTTCTTCGACCATGACCCTCCCAAGCGACGGGAGCTCGACGAACTTCGCGAGCACGTGCGCGAGACGCTCCGGTCCGTGCTCGAGGCGTTCGGCGGAACGCAGTACCGCGTCTACGGGGTCGGCGGCACCCTCCGCTCGCTCGCCCGCGCGGCGATCGAGTTCCGCGATTATCCGATCGAGCGGGTACATGGCTATCCGCTGTGGGACCACGACCTCGAAGCCCTCGGCGAACTTCTCGGGGAAATGTCCGCGGAGAAACGACGGGCGATCCCCGGGATCGGGTCCGACCGGGCCGACGTGGTCGTCGCCGGCATCGTCGTGCTGGGGGAGCTGATCCGGGCCACGGACGCGGGACGGATCGTGGTGGCCGGCACCGGCATTCGAGAAGGGCTCGCGCTCGAGGCGATCGGTGCGAAGTTACCCGCATCGGCCGAGGAGCTCGCCGAACGGTCCGCGTCGGCCGCGTCGGAGTCGTTCGCGTTCCGGCTGGACCACGGCCGCGAGGTCGCGGAGACCGCGCTCCGGATGTTCGACGTGCTGGCCGGCGAGTTCGAGTGGGGACGGAGCGAGGGCCTCGCGCTCCGCGTCGCCGGCTGGATGCACGACTCGGGGGCGGCGATCGACCTGTGGCGCCACGCGCATCACTCGGCGTACATCATCCAGAACTATCCGATCTGGGGGCTCGACCAGCGCGAAGTGCTGCTCGCCGCGATGGCGGCGCGGATGCACGAGGGGGAGAGCCTGCCGGGGGACTGGAAGAAGGCGTTCCTGCCGATCATCCGGGCCGCCGATTTCGACACGGCGCGTCGTCTCGGAGCGATCCTCGAAGTCGCGGAGCTGACCGCCGCCGCCCGACCGCGCTTCTCGCTCGGAAGCGCGGGAAAGGTGCTCGCGGTGGTCTTTTCTGCCCCGGCCGATACGACCCTCCCCGCCCACTGGGAGGACCGGGTTCGACGAACGATGGAGAGGACGATCGAGCGGGAAGTACGGTTCCGTGATGCCTGAAACCCCCAGTCCGAACCACGGCTACCCCGGACGGCTGTTCGTCTTCGAAGGGCTCGACGGCAGCGGCAAGTCGACGCAGGCCGCGCTCCTCGGAAAGTGGCTGCAGGCGCAGGGGTACCGGGTCTTCTTCACCGAGTGGAACTCGTCGGAGCTGACGGCCGCGACGATCCGCCGCGGCAAGAAGAAGAACCTCCTCACGCCCACGACGTTCTCCCTGCTCCACGCGACCGACTTCGCGGACCGTTTCGAGCGCAAGATCCTTCCCCCGCTCCGCGCGGGGTACGTCGTCGTCTGCGATCGGTACGCCTTCACGGCGTTCGTCCGCGACGCCGCCCGCGGATGCGACCCGGCGTGGGTGCGGAACATGTACTCGTTCGCCCCGCGGCCGGACTGCGTGTTCTATTTCCGGGTCCCGGTGGCGGTGACGCTGCAGCGGAAGGTCGCCTCCCGCCTCAAGATCAACTACTACGAGGCCGGAATGGACCTCGGCCTCTCCGACGACGTCGAGGACAGCTACCAGCGTTTCCAGACCCGCCTGAAGCAGGAGTACGAGCGGATGGTCAAGACCGACCAGTTCACCGTGATCGACTCGAGCCGGTCGGTGGAGACGATCCAGCAGCAGCTGCGCGGGATCGTTCGCCCGATCCTCGAGAACTTCCCGATGGCGACCAGGTTGATGCATGACAGTGGGTAGCACCTACGGGACGCGCCTCCCCGGCCTCCCGGACCACGCGCTTCCCGGCAAGCTGATCGTCATCGAGGGAGCGGACGGCTCCGGACGCACGACCGAGGTCGTGCTGCTCCGCGAGTGGCTCGAGGTGGAGGGGCACGCGGTCGTCGACACGGGCCTCCGCCGATCGACCCTGGTCGCCGAGGAGATCGACCGGGCGAAGCAGGGGCACACGCTCGGAGCGACCACCATGGCGCTCCTGTACTGCGTCGACTTCGCCGACCAGCTCGAGAACAAGATCATCCCCGCGCTCGCCGCGGGGAGCACCGTCCTTGCCGACCGGTATATCTACACGCTGATGGCCCGCGCGGTCGTCCGCGGCGCGTCGCGCGACTGGGCGCGCGAGCTGTACGCCTTCGCGATCCAGCCGGACCTCGTCGTCTTCCTCGAGGCCCGACCCGAGATCCTCCTCCACCGCGCGATCGCGAAGTACGGTTCGCTCGACTACTGGGAGTCCGGCATGGACCTTTCCCTCTCCCGCGACCTGTTCGAGAGCTTCTTCGCGTACCAGGACCGGCTCTCGAAGGAGTTCGCCTGGGTCGGCGCCGAGTACGGTTTCCACCGCGTGGACGCGAATCGCGTGCCGGAAAAGGTCCACGAGGACGTGCGCGCGCTGGTCGCCCCGCTGTACTCCGGGAAGGGTTCTCGCGCGCCCCCGCGGGCGCCCCTCAGTCGCCCGCGCCGGCCAACTGCTTCCGCGTGAGCAACCAGAGGAGCCGCGCCGAACCCGCTCGCACCGAGCGCGGGAACTCCACGCACGCCGCGCCCGCCTTCGTCAACCGGGCGAACTCGATGCTCTCGCCCGCGAGGGCGAGCCCGAGGAACTCCGACAGCGTCGGGTCGTGCCCCACGAGCACCACGGTCGTTCCGACGGACAGCTCGGGCCGCACGCGCGCGAGCAGACCGGCCGCCCCGGAGCCGATGTCGAGCTCGGGCCACAGCTGCGGCCGTCGCGGGGGGTCGAGCGCGCGACCGAGGATCTCGGCCGTGCTGCGGGCCCGGGCGGCGGGGCTCGTCGCGAGTCGGGTCACCGTCCCCACCTGGTCCACGAGCCCGCGCACCGTGCGACGGGTCTGCTCGGTCCCTTTCCGGCTCAGCGGTCGGAGCCCGTCGTCCGGCCAGCGCGCCGGGTCGCGCGTCTCCGCCGGCCCGTGACGGAACACCACCACGCGCGCGTTCTCGGGACCGTCGACCACCGCAGCTGCTCCGGAAGACGTCCTCCCAGCCGGCGGCACAGAAAGAGGTTCCGGGCCGCGCTTACGACGCGAGAGGCCCGTGTTCGACGGTGGCTCCTTCGGCGAGCGTCACCGGGATCGCCCGGTCGAGCACGACCTGGGCGATGTCCTGGGCGTAGGCGACCGTCCGGCCGATCGACTCGAGGATGCGGCTCACCGCGGCCGCGGTCGCCGGCGGCATCGTCCCGCCCCCCACCGCGGGGAGCAGCCGGTCCGCGAGCGCCCGGCCCGAGGCCAGGAGCGCCTCGCCCATGTCGAGAAGGTCGTTCGCCGCCGCATCGTCCCGGGCGTTGAGCACGCCCTCGAGGTGGTCCATCGCCTGGTGGTGGAACTGCTGCAGCGAGGTGAGCGTGGCCGCGCCGCGCGGGAGCTCCACGAGCCGGCGGCCGGTCTCGCCGATCGCGGTCGCGTGGTCGGCGATCCGCTCCAGGCTGCGGGCGATCGTCCAGGGGCCGAGGAGCGCGACCCCCGTCCCGTCGAGCTGGAGCCGGAGCGCCGCCAGCCGCTGGACGTACCAGGCCTCGCGGTCGATCTCATCGTCCCGGCGCTCCCAGTTGTCGTCCTCTCCGAGGGGAAGCTCGGTCCAGCTCTCCACCGCCTCGCGGTGGAACGTCAGAACGATGCGCCCCATCCGGGTGAGCCGCTCGGAGAGCGGCACGGGGGTCTCGAAGGCGAGGTCCCGGAGCCGGATCACGCCGCCTTCCTCCGAGACGACCTCGGGTTGGCGGGTGCGGCGGCAGAACGTGCGGACGACCTCCCGGGTGGCGATCGACACTTCCGGTCGGTCGATCACGACGAACTCGCGGGCCCCCCCGAGGTAGGCGCCGAGGAGCCGACGGAACAAGTGTTCGGGCGACTCGCTCGGGCCCACCGTCACGGTCCCGACCGAGGCGCGTCCGAGGAGGGGGGCGGGGAACGGCGCCACCACGTCGCCCACCCGTCGCGGGAGGCGGGCGGGGGAAAAGGTCGGTCCAGCCTGACGCGGCATGGACTCCGGCGGCGCCGTCTCGCGCGTTCGGCGGCTTCGGGAGGGACCCCGGCGATTCGCCGGTTCCTCCGCGGGAGACTCTTCGTTCATCGGGCTTTAAATGGCCCGGAGGAACATATATAGAATTTCAATTTACACTATACATCATTCTATAGTGACGGTAGTCGAACGGCATTCCGCGAGGGACCTCAGCGGGGAGCGAGCCGGACGCCGTCCCCGGACTCAACGATCAAACCGGCATTGCGGCACTGCTGGAGGGTCCGGTTGAGGCCAGCGAGCGAGATCCGGTGGCCCTGTCGGTCCAGTTCCTCGAGCAGAGCGCGTCGCCGCACCGGGGTCGGGGAGCTCCCCAGGATCCCGAGCACGGCCTCGACCATTCCCGGCGGGACGCCCGGCACGACGGTCGGAGTCACGGCGCCGCGACGAGTCGGCCGTCGGAAGGTAGGTGGGCCGGGACGGATTCGAACCGCCGATCTCCGCGTTGTAAGCGCGACGTCATAACCGCTAGACCACCGGCCCTGGGTCCGAGGCAGGTTCGTCCCCCGTCATGGGAGTGTCGGTCGGTCCGTGCTCCCGGTGGCGCACGCGGGCGGCCAGTCCGTGGCCCAGTTCGGTCATCAGCCGACCGGGCAGGACCGCCTCGCCAACGCCCGCGAGGGCCCCCGAGCGCAGGAGGACCACGCTGTCCCCCGCCCGGATCGCGCGATCGGCCGAACGGATCCCGGGGGTGAACAGGTCGCCCGAGAGCGAGAGGGTCGGGTCGACTTCGACGGCCAGCGGGGGGGCGGGCATGACCCGTCGAGCCCCGGCGACCGTGAGATGGAAGAGCCCGCGCTCCTCGCGTAACGTGGCGAGGTCGATCCGCCCGTCGGTGAGGCGCTGGAACCACGGGCGACCGGCCAGGCGGACCGAGGGGGAGTACAGGCGCTCGGCGGCGTCGCGTCCGAACTGCACGCTCGCCACCTCCCGCAGCTCCTCGCGGACCACCGAGAGCGGCCCTCCGGGCACCGGCGTCTCGCTCTCGAGGGCGGCGGCGAGGGCGTCGTGCAGGGCTCGCACCGCCTCGGGCGTCGTGGTGCGGTCGTCCGCGATCGTCCACGCGACCGGGACCGTTTCGGGCAGCGCCGGTCGCAGGAACCCATACTCCTCCGGATCCAGGTGGACGACGACCGATCGGTACTGCCCGTGGACGAGCAGGTGGCGAACCCCGGCGACCACCGCGTCGCGCTCCGGCCCGACCCACTCACCGGTGACCGGGATGTCGTAGTGGCGAGCGGGCGGCAGGTCCTCGAGCTCCCGGGGCACGAGACCGATCGGGGAGCTCACCGACACGACGTGGATCCGTTCGGCCGCCCGCATCCCCTCCCAGGCCGTGGCGAACCGCCGGTGCGAGCGCGACTGGCGGTACGGTTTTCGGCGCGAGCACGGGACCAGGAGAAGGACCCTCTTCGAGGGAGGGGGCCGGTACCGCTCGATCAGTCGATGGCGGAATCGCGCCATCTCCGGGCGACGGAACGATTCGAGGAGCACATAGTTCGCGGAGCCGCTGCCCGTCACGGGGCAGCGCTCCTCGAGGAGGTTCCCGAGGTCGCGGTCGGCATACCGGAGCATCTCCGCGAGGGCGGGCTCGGCGGTCTGGCGGGACTCGACCAGCTCCCGCAGTCGCCCAAGTCGCGCCGCCGCCCTCGTTTCCGTGAGCGCCCGCCGATAGGCGTGGACGGCGTGCTCGGCCAGCGCGCTCGCGCCGCCCGAGGCACATCCCGGGCAGTCGCACAGGCCCTCCGGTCGATCGGTCCCCGCGGCGAGCACGCCGAACGTTGGGTCGAGGAACTCTCCCCGCGCGGCCGCAAGGAGACCTTCCGTCGTGTCGAGGAGGTCGACCCCGAGGTAGACGAGAAGTGGCACCCGGTGCGGCAGGGCCACGCGAGGCGCCCACAGCACCGGGCCCCCGCCCAGCGATTCGCGCAGCTGTCGGATCGCGGCGACAAAGGGCCGGCCATCGGCCCACAGAGCGTGGGCGTTCCCGAGAGCGACGAGGTCGAGCGGTCCGCCGCCGTCTCCGCCCGGGCCGAGCGGGGCGTGGACGAGCGCGACCCGCTCGGACACCGGGATCGGTGCGCTCGGCGCGCCAGTTACCTCCGGTGCGAGGACCGGGAACGGGAGTTCCAGCGATCCGACCGCATCGCTCAGGAGGAGCCGGCGCGTGCCCGTCGGCGCGGGCACGGACCGGAGCCGGAGCGACGTGGGGGGGAGCTCTCCCTCGCCGCTCTCGACGAGCCCCGGCGTCGGGAAGGAGATCGGACCGACCCTCGCCGCGCCGAGGAGCGCGAGCCCCTCGAGTCGTTCGACGGTCCGTGCCACGGTACTCCCCCGCTCCTCAGCTGGAGTCGCCGGGCTTCGCGGGTCGCTTCCGGGGACGGGAGGCCGGGGACGCGGGGAAGAACGCCTGCCATGCCGGCACGAGGGCTTCGCGCCGATCGGCGCCCGCCTCCGAGCGACCCCGCCTCCCGAACAGGGGGTCGTGGGAGTCGCGCACCTCGCGCAGGAACTCCGCCGGGTTCTCGCTCGCCTTCTCGAAGCCGTAGAGGATCAGCTCCCGCAGGAAGCTCGACTGCCCGCGCCAGCCGATGCGGCGCCGGACCGCGGGGTTCAGGTGGCGCTTCGCGAGCCGCCACACCTCGTTCGTCGTTCGGTGGTCGCGGGCCGAGAGGCCGATCATCACCTGCGGCATGGGAACGTCCGAGGGACCCGGGGCCGTGCTTTAGCTCGTTCGGGCCCGGGCTCTACGCCAGTCCGTGGAGGATCCAGACGGGACCGAGCGGGAGGAACACCGCGAGGCCCGCCCCGACCATGTAGATCGTGCCGAGGAGGGCGTGCCGGTAGAACGGGAGGCGGGTCTCCGTCGGGCGGCGGATCAGCGCGATATCGCTCGCGCCCGCGATCGCGGCCATGAGCGCGAGGGCGAGGAAGTAGACCGGCGTGAGCCCGACTGCGAGGCCGAACAGCGCGAGCAGGGCGAGGGCGGCGGCGTGGAGTCCGGGAACGAGGCGGGCCGAGCGCGAGGGCCCGAGCCGCACGGGCAAGGAATGGAGGCCGAGCTCCCGGTCGCTCGCGAGGTCGCCGAGGCTGTGCACCGTCTCGAAGGCGGTCCCCCAGCACAGCAGTCCCCCGACAGCCAGCAGCACGAACGGAGGCAGCGTCCCCTGCACCGCAATGTACACTGCGGCCGGGGTGATCGCCTCGACGAGCCCGAGAAACGCGGTAGTGAACGACGTCACGCGTTTCGTGTAGCTGTACCCGAAGATCAGGGCGAGCGCGATCGGGGCGAGCACGAACGCGAGCGGGTTCAGCAGGTACGCCGCGACGAGGAGCACGGCCGCGTTGGCCGCGCAGAATGCCAGGGCGAACGTCGACGAACCACGACCGGACGCGAGGAGGCGCCCCCGGGTCCGTGGGTTCTTCGCGTCGATCTCCCGGTCGGCCCAGCGGTTGAAGCTGTGGCCGGCGTTCCGCGCCGCGACGAACGCGACGACGACGAGGAGCACGACGCGCCACGACGGGACCCCGTCCGCCGCGAGGATCAGGAACGCGACCGCGAACGGCAGGTTGAGTCCGAGGTTCTGAATCTCGAGGAACCGCCCGAGCTCCTTCGCCGGTGATCGCGCCGGCGGGTCGGGGGCGCTCACCGCGCCGACCGACCCCAGAGTCGGGCGAGCGCGGGGTCCTCGCGCATCGTCTGCTCGGCGGCACGCACCGCGTCCGGGTCGGAGCGGATCTCCTCGGGCCACGGCCGCGGGAATCCGTCCTCCGGGCGCTTCCGGGTCGCGTCGATCCCGACCTTGCCGCCGATGTTCGGAACGGGGTTCGAGATCGAAAGCTGGTCGACCGGTCCCTGACTGAGCTCGAGGTCGCGCGCCGGGTCGGCCTGTAGCCCGACGCGGTACAGCACCTCGGACAGGTCGTGGACGTTCACGTCGTCGTCCACCACGATGAGGTAGCGGACGAACATCATCTGACCGAGCCCCCAGAGGGCGTGCATCACCTTCCGCGGGTGGTCGGGGTAGGACTTCTTGATCGAGACGACCCCCACGTTGATGAACAGGCCCGGGACGGGGAGGTTCATGTCCACGAGCTCGGGGAGAACGAGCCGGACCACGGGCAGGAAGATCCGCTCGACCGCCTTCCCGAGCACCGCATCCTCGGTCGGCGGCTTGCCGGTCACGGTCGTGAGGTACACCGGCTTCGCCCGGTGCGTGACTCGGGTGACATGGAACACCGGGAACGGCTCCGGCGCGGAGTAGTACCCGGTGTGGTCGCCGAACGGTCCCTCGACTTTTCGCTCGGTCGGGTCCACGTATCCTTCGAGCACGATCTCCGCCTGCGCCGGGACCTCGAGGTCGACCGTCCTCGCGGGGACGAGCTCGACCGGCTCGGAACGCAGGAAACCCGCGAACACGAAGTTCGAGACCCCCTCGGGGACGGGGGCGAGACCGGAGAAGACCGTCGCCGGGTCGGCGCCGATCACGGCGGCGACCGGCATCTTCTCGCCGCGCGCGGCCCACTTGCGGTAGTTGTTCGCGCCGATCCGGTGCACCTGAAAGTGCATCCCCAGGGTGTCCGGGCCGTACTGCTGCAGCCGGTAGATCCCGGTGTGCTGCTCCTTGGTGTCCGGGTCGCAGGTGATCACGACGGGGAAGGTGACGGTCCGGCCGCCGTCCTTCGGCCAGCATTTCAGGATCGGGATCCGGTCGAGGTTGACGTCCGGCTCGTCGACCTCCTGGCACGGCCCGGAGCGCACGTGCTTCGGAGCGAGGGAACGGAGCGTGGAGAGGACCTCGATCGTGCCCGACAGGTCCTTCATCGCGCCGAGCACGCCCGCAGGGGGCCGCAGGTGGACGAGGCGCTGGATCCGGTCGGCGACCGCGTCGAGATTCGGCGCGTCCAACGCGAGCGCGATGCGGCGGGGCGAGCCGAGGAGGTTGGTCACCACGGGCATCGCCGCCCCTTTCACGTTCTCGAACAGGAGCGCCGGCCCGTCGGCTCGGAGCGCGCGCTGGGTGATCTCCGTGATCTCGAGGTCGCGGGAGACCGGCCGGCTCACCCGGACGAGATCCCCCGACTGTTCGAGCCGGGAGAGGAACTCTCCCAGGTGCTGAAACGTCACGGCGGCGAGCGAGCCGTCCTCGGTATTTAACCCACGGAGCGGCAGGACCGTAGGTTCATATGGGAACCTTCGCTCGGCGGCCCGACAATGCAGTCCGTCACGCTCGAGTTCCGTTCGGAGGACCTCGAGCTCCTCGGCGTGCTCCCGCCGAGGCTGTTCGAGAAGTACGAGGAGATCGAGCTCCTCGAGACGCTGCGCCTGGAGCAGGGCTGGCGTCTCCAGCTGCTCCGGGTGCGCCGTCGCGGAGCACTGCGCACCGCGACCGAGCTCGAACGAGAGTCCCGGCGCATCCGATCGATGTACGGGCTCGAGAGCTTCGAGCTCGTGGAGCGGCGCCCGCGCACCCGGGACTACATCCTGTTGGTCCGCCAGCGGAACCCCGAACGGCTGCGCCGGCTCCTCTCGCTCGCGGGAGGCGAGATCTCCCCGACCGCCCCGTTCCGGATGAACGCCGAGAAGGTCGTCGCGTCGTTCCGGGGCGAGGAACGCGCTCTCCGACGCGTCTTGAAGCGGCTCGACCGCGAGGAGTTCCCGTACAAGATCCTCCGGGCCTCCGGCCGTCCGTTCGTAGCGGAAGGGACCACGGCGGTACTCACCCCGCTCCAGGGTCAGTTGCTCGCGCGGGCGTGGGTGCTCGGGTACTTCGCCGTGCCGCGCCGCATCACGCTCCACCGGCTGGCCCGTCAAACGGGCCGAAGCCCGCCCGCGCTCGGGAAGGTACTGCGGCGGGCGGAGGGACGCCTGGTCGCCCAGTGGCTCTCCGGCGAGGGGGCGCTC
>Ga0335074_10002395_pt1 | contig 25526 bp, 19 predicted proteins | sample Lox_Sample_23_FD_206715 | JGI IMG/M metagenome (GOLD analysis project Ga0335074, IMG submission 206715) | Soil microbial communities from Loxahatchee National Wildlife Refuge, Florida, United States - Lox_Sample_2.3 | ecosystem: Environmental > Terrestrial > Soil > Wetlands | place: USA... | reverse complement strand
GCACCCGATGCATCCGGCGCGGCCGGCTCCTCGAGATACGCGCGACAGGCGATCTCCATTTGAACGGCGTGGACCCCCTCCTCAGGCCGTCCGTGGTGGCGCACCGTCCAGCCGCCTTTGAAACGGCCGTCCGTCACGCGCGTGAAGAGCGGAGCGTCGCAGGCGCCCTCGATTGCCCGCGCAAGCGCCGGATGACAGGAACGACCGCCGTGCGTTCCGATGTTGAAATGCGGCAGTGTGCCCTCGAAGAGCCTCGGGATCCGCGAGCGGATCGAATGTGCGTCGTAGAGCACGACGCGTCCATGCTCCCTCAGCAAACGTTCGACCTCGGCGGCGAGCGCGGCATGGTACGGCTCGAAATAGCGCGCGCGCCGCCTGGCGATCTCGGCACGATCGGGCGCGCGGCCGTCGCGGTACAGCGGCTCTCCGTCGAAGGTCGTCGTGGGACACAGCTCGGTCGTGGCGCGCCCCGGATAGAGCGATGCGCCCGATGGATCTCGATTCACATCGATCACGCTACGCGAGATCCTCGTGCGCAGAGTGGTCGCGTCGAGCTCGTGCGCCATCTCATACAGCCTGTCCACCCACCAGTCCGTGTCCTTGCGCGCGAGCCAAGAGGAAGTGAAGTGCGGCTCGATCTCAATGGGGATATCCGTGCCCGTGTGCGGGAAGCTGACGATGAGGGGTGCCAGCCCGCGACGACGCTCCAGCCACGCCGGCAGAGCCTCTGCTGCACCCACCCGCTCTCCGCCACCCATCAGCCTTCCAGTGTGCTCGGCAGTGCGACCCCGCGCACGGCGCTCACGACTGCGCCGCTCACCACGAGCGCGACCGCCTGCTCGATGTCGGCGTGCAGATAGCGATCCTCCGCGAGCGGCGCGATGCGCTCGCGGATCAGGGCGCGAACCGCTTCGAGCGCATCGCTCGAGCGGATCGTTCCATGAAAATCGCAGCCCTGCGCCGCCGTCATAAGCTCGATCGCGACGATCGCTGCCACATTCGACGCCATCGGCAGCAAGCGGCGGGCGCCGTGCGCCGACATCGAGACGTGATCTTCCTGATTCGCCGAGGTCGGGATGGAATCGACGCTCGCGGGGTGCGCGCGCTGTTTGTTCTCCGAGACGAGCGCGGCAGCCGTGATTTGCGGCAGCATGAGCCCAGAGTTGAGGCCGGGCTCCGATGTGAGGAATGCGGGAAGCCGCGAGAGGTCCGGGTCGACGAGCATCGCGATGCGCCGCTCGGCGAGCGAACCGATCTCGCAAATGGCGAGTGCCATGGCGTCCGCGGCGAACGCCACCGGCTCCCCATGGAAGTTCCCACCTGAAAGGGCGGTGTCCGATTCTGCAAAGATAAGCGGATTGTCCGTGACCCCGTTCCCTTCGCGCTCGAGCGTCCCGGCGGCGTATCTCAGCAGATCGAGCGCCGCGCCCATCACCTGCGGCTGGCACCTCAAACAGTACGGGTCCTGCACGCGCGGGTCCGCGACGAGGTGGGAAGCCCGAATCGCCGAGCCCGCCATCAGCGCCCTGAGCGCCGCGGCTGCCTCGATCTGTCCGCGGTGCCGACGCAGCTCGTGAATACGCGGATCGAAAGGCGTGTCGGCGCCCTTCGCCGCCTCGGTCGACAGTGCACCGGCGATGAGCGCGGTGCGGAATACCGTCTCGATTTCAAACAGCGCGGCGAGCGCCCACGCGGTCGAAAATTGCGTCCCATTGAGGAGCGCGAGCCCCTCCTTGGGACCGAGCTCGACCGGCTCGAGACCTGCCGCTCGAAGCGCTTCGGCCGCAGATCGCCGCGTCCCTTCGACCTCGATCTCGCCGACACCGATCAGGCTCGCCGCGAGATGCGCGAGCGGCGCGAGATCGCCCGATGCGCCGACCGAGCCCTGCGACGGAATGACGGGCGTGAGTCCGGCCGAAAGCAGTCCCTCGAGCAGCGTCACGAGTTGAGGCCGCACCCCGGAGGCGCCCTGGGCGAGGCTCGCGAGCTTGAGCGCGATCATCAGCCGGACGATCGCGCGCGGCGTCGGGTCCCCGATCCCCGCGCAATGCGAGAGCACGAGGTTGCGCTGCAGCCTTGCAAGATCGGCGGCGTCAATGCGAGCGCTCGACAGCCTGCCGAATCCGGTGTTGATGCCGTAGATCGGCTCGCCGCGCGCGAGAATTCGCTCGAGAGCCTCCGACCCGGCTGCGATGCGCGGCCCGCTTGCCGCATCGAGCGTGATCGCAGCGCCTGCGTGGATCGCGCGCCAGTCAGCGAGTGCCGTCTGGCCCGGGTGCAGCTCGATCGTTCTCAACGCCCCCTCCAGATACGTGCATACAGAGGATTGAACCCCAAACGGTGGACGAGCTCCACGGGGCGCTCCGCATTCCAGACCGCCAAATCGCAGTGCTTGCCCGCCTCGAGAGTGCCCGTGCTCGTACCCAGCGAAAGGGCGTGGGCCGCCGCCCGCGTCACTCCGATCACGCATTCCTCCGTGCTCAACCCGAAGAGTACCGCGCCGAGATTCATCGCGGCGAGCAGAGAGGTGAGAGGCGATGTGCCCGGGTTGCAATCGGTGGCGAGTGCGATTTGCACGCCATGCCGGCGCAGCAGATCGATCGGGGGGATACGGCTCTCCCGCATGAAATAGAAGGCGCCTGGCAGCAGTACGGCTGCTGTCCCCGCGCGCGCAAGGGCCGCGGCGCCCGCCGCATCGAGATACTCCAGATGATCGGCCGAGACCGCGCCGAGGCTCGCGCCGAGTTCGGCACCGTGTTGGTTCGAGAGTTGATCGGCATGCAGTTTGACGGAAAGGCCTCGAGCCGCGGCCGCCTCGAGCACGGCGCGTGCCTGGACGGGCGAGAAGCCGATACGCTCGCAAAATACATCCACCGCGTCCGCCAGTCCCTCCGCGGCGATGGCAGGGATCATCTCGGCACAGACGCTCCGCACGTACTCGTCGCTGCGTCCTGCGAGCTCGGGCGGCACCGCGTGAGCGCCGAGGAACGTCGCTTTCAGCGTGAAGGAGCGCAGGCGCGCGAGCTCGTGCGCGGCACGCAGCTGTTTGCGCTCGTGTTCGAGCGCGAGCCCATATCCCGATTTGATCTCAACGGTGGTCACACCCTCGGCGAGCAAGGCATCGAGGCGCGGGAGCGATGCTCGAACCAGCTCGGACTCCTCGGCCGACCGGGTCGCTCTCATCGTCGAGAGAATGCCGCCGCCCGCGCGCGCGATTGCCTCGTAGGAGGCACCGGCAAGGCGCTGCGCATGTTCCTCGGCGCGGTCGCCGGCGTAAACGAGGTGGGTGTGGCAGTCGATGAGGCCGGGCGTGACGAGACGTCCTTCGAGATCGGTCTCCTCGTCAGCGCGCCAGTCACGTGGCAACTCGGCATCCGGCCCGACGAACACGATGCGTCCCTGAGCCGCCGCGATCGTCCCGCGCTCGATCAGACCGAGCCCCGGCCGACCCGGCGCCAGGGTCGCGACTCGCGCTCGACGCCAGAGCCGATCGCATCGCATGCGCACATGATATGGTGTTCGGCGATGATTGGGAGCCTCTTCTGCGATGCGGCACTCCTGCCCGAGGGCTGGAGACCCCGTGTCCGCATCCTCATCTCAGCGGGCGTGATCGAGACGGTAACCCCGGATGCGGCGCTCGAGCCGGGCGATGAGCGCGCGGCGATCGTCGTACCTGGAATGCCGAACGTGCATAGCCACGCCTTCCAGCGTGCGATGGCCGGCCTCGCCGAGCGCCGCGGCCCCCAGGGCACGGACGACTTCTGGAGCTGGCGCGAGCTCATGTACCGGTTTCTCGAGCGAATCGAGCCGGACGAGCTGCAGGCCATCGCCGCTTACGCGTACGCCGACATGCTCGAGGCAGGATTCACGAGCGTGGGCGAATTCCATTACCTGCACCGCACTCCGAGCGGCGGTCTATACGCGGACCCCGCCGAGCTGGCTTTGCGTCAGTTGGCGGCAGCCGACGCGACGGGTATCGGCCTCACCCTGCTACCCGTGTTCTACGAGGCAAGCGGGTTCGGCGGGGCACCACCGACTGCAGCCCAGCGACGTTTCGTCACCGATCTCGATGCGTTCGCGGAGATCGTAGCGCGGGTGCGCGACGCGATGGGCGGCGAGCGCGCGACGCAATGCGGCGCGGCCCGAGCCGTCGGGATCGCACCGCACTCACTGCGCGCCGTCACGCCCGGGGCGCTCAGATCGTTGCTGCGTCTCTACCCGCGCGACCGCGTGCACATTCATGCTGCCGAGCAACCGAAAGAAGTGAGCGAATGCATCGCCTGGTCTGGCCGGCGTCCCGTCGAATGGCTGCTCGAGAATGCCCCTCTGGATGGGCGCTGGTGCATTGTCCACGGGACGCACGTCGTACCGTCCGAGGTCGCGGCTCTCGCCGCGAGCGGGGCGGTTGCAGGCCTCTGCCCGCTCACCGAGGCCAATCTCGGCGACGGCGTGTTCCCGGCGATCGAGTACCAAGCCGAAGGCGGCCGCTGGGCGATCGGCTCCGACGCAAACATCTGTCTCGACGCCGCCGGCGAGCTGCGGCAGCTCGAGTATTCGCAGCGCCTCCTGCGCGGCGTGCGCAACGCACTCGCCGCGTCCGAGCGCTCCTCGACCGGCCGATGCCTGTTCGAGGCCGCCGCGGCGGGCGGCGCCCACGCGCTCGGGCTATCGATCGGCGCGATCGCACCGAGGCATCGGGCGGACTTCGTGCTCCTCGATGACTCTCATCCCGATCTCGAGGGACGCTCCGGCGATGCGCTCCTCGACACGTGGATCTTCTCCGGTGGCCGCACGATGATTCGGGACGTCATCGCGGGCGGCGAACGTATCGTCAAACAAGGCCGGCACCGCGACCGGGAACGACTCTCTGCCGCCTACCGCAAGGCGGCTTCTCGTTTGACCGGCTAGCGCGAGCGCAAGAGCAACAGGTTTCGCCTCCATCGAATAGTCCGTCTGGCCATGACGCACTTGCGCAAGCGTCCGTTTGGGCGGGGCGAAAATGCGCTTTCGACGCTCTCGGAAACCCACCGGGTTGCGTCCTGATTGCTGCCTACGGAACGGATGTCCGAGCTGCCAATAGGATGCTCTCAATCACTTCCGTCTTCGCATCTGCGTAGGCGTTCATGTCAGGCCAGTCGAGCCGCGCCAGAGCGCGTTTTTTCTCTTCGTAGCGCTGCCGATCCTGCACATTGGTGCGCAGCCGGTCTCGAAAGCTCAGATTGCGCTCGATTTCCGCGCATCCGGCAGAATAAATGTGGACATGTGCATCCTCCTCGGGGGATCTGAACATCCGATGCTCATGCCAGTCGGGCTCACGCACTCGCAGGACATATCCCGCTGCTTCGAGCCCGGGACAATAGGTCGACTCGTCTGCGGAGTTGCCTACCACGACGAGGATGTCGATGATCGGCTTGGCTGCGAGTCCCGGAACCGAGGTCGACCCGATGTGCTCGATTCGCAATGCCGTCCCGCCAAGAACCCTGGCGATTGTGGAACAATGTATCTCGAACTTCGCGGGCCACGAAGGATCGTATTCCGCGATTATGATCTCGCGCTTCTCGACGCCGCCAATGAGCCCAGAATTCAATGGTGCATCCCCATGTTCACTCCGAGCAGACAAGCCGCCGCATCCCGGCCAGTGTAAGCCAACCAGAACCCGGAAGGCCGCTGCGGAGGGGATTGGGCCTGGCCCGCGGATGAAGTGGCCGGCCGCGCTCGCTTGGCCGAAACTACCCTGTCGCGTCCGTTACAATGCGAGAATATATCTTGAAATTGCGAGGCGAGCCTCGAACCATCCGGTACGCTCGCAGCAGTCCCTCATACGTGAACCCGCACTTCTGCAATACACGCTCCGATGCGAGGTTGCTCTCCAACACGGTCGCCTGCACGCGAACGAGGCTGAGCGCACGGTAGGACCACTGCGTGACTGCGCTGCACATTGCAGTCGCGATTCCCCGGCCCCAATAGTCCGGGGCGAAATCAAAGGCGAGCTCTGCGCTCCGATTGAAGTCCGAGACGGTGTGGAAGCCGATCGTCCCGATCATCCGATTGTCCCGAGTATCGACGACTGCGAGGCGGCAAGGGGAGTCCGGCCCTGGACATTGATAGCAGCCGCACAAGGTCTGAAGGTCGTCGAGCCCCCGCAGATTCCAGCTGGTGTGCTCCACAACGGCTGGCAGGGAGAGGTACGCATACCAGGCACTTACATCTGAGTGCTCGAGCTGCCGGAGGTTGAAGCCGGGAAGCCCCGACGCCGGAGGTGCCTCGATTCGCACGACGTTTCTCGCTTCGCCTTGAGTCGCCCTGGGGTTGGCTCGCGTGGATACCGCCCGATTATGATATCCGGAACACGGAAAACACGGCGATTGGAAACCACCGGTAGCGGATGACCCGTCGCCGCGTCATAGCCCAATTCCGAACCGCCTGGACACCTACCTCGCTCATTTTCAACCAGCTAGAATGTCGGCCGAGGTCCGGGTTGAGAATATCGGTGAAGCCCGCAGCCCCTCTGCTCATCGCGCTCTCTTGTGCCGCTGCCTTTCAGGCTGGGGCCTCCGAGGTCTGTATTCCCTCGGCTCCGCGCACCGAAGCCGAGACTCGCGCCACCTTTACCAAGGAAAGTGGAACCGTTGAAGACGTCCTCTCGATCAGCGAGGACGGATATCGATCGCGCGCCTACATAGTGACCTGGCACGGGTCTCGGGTCCTGGTGTCCGATCCGCTTGCAGAGAGCGAAAAGAGTGTGGGCGACAGCATCGACTTTCTCGCCTCTCGCGATGACGTCATGGGTGATCGCATTCTCGGTTTCATCACCACGGAACGCGGGCCGAGTCGGACGGTTGGTGCTTCAGGCTCCTCGAGCTTCCAAGCTTCCTCTACGATCAGTACCGGCGTCGTGGAGGAGGTCTTGAGCGCGCAAGAGAGCGGCTTCCGATTTAACGCTTACATCGTGAGATCGCACGACCAGCAGCTCGCAGTTTCGGATCCGTTGGCTCTGTCACATCATGATATCGGCGAGCAGATCAACTACCTGACACTCAGGACGTCATCGCGAAGTGGACGGTTGTTGGACTTCCAGGTGCAGTCGTCCGCGGCCGATAAGGCCCCGATCTTGAAGCCGCTTTGTGGGATGCAAGCGTCCCTCGAGACGGGGATTATCGATCAAGTCCTCTCGACTCGGGTCGACGGCTATGATTATCGTGCCTATATCGTCGAGTGGCGTGGTTCGCCGATCGTCATCGACGATTTGACGCCCAGCACGAATTACCGGCCCGGCGACAGCGTGAACTTCTGGCTTTCGCGCGCTCAGCTTCCCCCTGATAACCACAAGCTCCAATGGTTCACGTTCGAGCGCCCGGCGCACACTACGGTAGTGAATCAGCCGTCAGATCTGCAGACCTCGAGCGCCATGGTTTCAGCGCCCGTGCAGACGGTACTCGCGTCCGAGGTAGATGGCTATCGGTCCGTCGCGTACCTGGTCAATTGGCGCGGTACGCCAATTGCCATCGAAGATGCGTTCGCGACTACTCACTTCGCGGTGGGTGATCGCATCAGTTTCTCCGTCGCCCGCACCACGACTCCAAACGTCAAGGAGCTGAATTTCATGCTCTTCGCGTTTCCGGCCAGCCGGTGCGCCCGAAGGCGGCTATCCGCCGACCACTCGGCAGCGGTGGTGACGGCCACGACTGGATCGAGCGATTGTCGCGGATAATCTATGCGCCGAGCAATTCGAGCGTCGGGCAGGTCCGCTACATGCCTTCCGGGGCCCCGCACAGGCTGCCCTCGGCCGGACCGAGAGGGACAGGGACTGTGGTGCCGGCCGCCGAGCCGCCGCTCTTGTTATGCCGGGCGGTGTTGAGTGCCTGAGCCGGCCGTGATCGCCAGCACGCGAGCGGGCTCACACACTTTGGCTGTGTGCCACACTCCTTTCGGGATCACCAGCAAACGTCCCGCAGTGAGCGCGATCTCCCTCACTTCGTTGGAGAGGTCCAAAAAGAATGTTACTTTGCCTTCGAGCATGAACAGGATTTCATCACCGGCTGGATGCATTTCCCAGTTCGTCCAATCGGTGTCCATCGACAGAGCCGAGAGCAGCCTCCCCTTCTCGCTACCCATCAATCGCCGAATGCCAGAATCAGCCGCCTCGCCGGACATCAACTGACGCCAAAAGTCACGTCCGCCCGGAAGGAGAACTGCCGCCCCGTCCGGCTCCAGCAGCAAATAGTTCTTCGAAAGGTCGAGCGTATCGTCCGCCATCGTGCTTCTCCGATTCCAATGCGGCGCGGCTCATTGTGCGCGCGCGACGCTTCCGAACTGCCGCATCATGCTTGCGCCGATATCTGCTTGCTCGAGGTGGAGCGATTCTTCCAGATCAACCGCATAGAGAGCACGGAGATAGGCCATGTCGCCAGCCGTTATGGCATCAGGCCGCGCGGTATCGCACGATTTCGCGAACTCATCCAAGATGCTCGGAAGCTTCCCGCAGCTCGCCGGCGCCTGCGTGGGCGACAATGCGATCATCGCGACGTAGTCGGATACCTCGCCCGCAGTGCGTCCGGCGACCTGACGGAGGTTCACGATGACGAGGACATTCTGCACGAGGCTGCTTAGATCCGTCGCCAGCCGCGTGTCGATTCTTCCTGGCGGTCTAAGACATCTAACACATCCGATTTGGCCGGGCACCAGATTCGGATAGAACTCGTCTGGCGCGGAATAGCCGTTGAAATTGTTCTTCGTGGCCGTCATGTATCGTGCTTCGATCGGAAGCGTGAAGGCGAGGAGTTTCCTCAGGTCTCCGGAATGGTGATAGCCCAGGATTGCTGGAGATTTCTTCGCGAGAAGAGTGAGCGTCTGCTCGGGCTCCGTCGTAAAAAAGACCTCGATATTGACCCTGCAGCGCGCGTGCGCAGCCGTAGGGACGGGCGCGCCGACTCGTCTTGCTATGCTCAGAATTCGCGCGGTAACGAAATCATCGAACTCTTGCGACATCCCGTATGCCTTTGGACAAATGCCAGAATACCAGCGCGCGAGCTCATGTATGGTCGGCGTCCCCATGCCGTGTGCCTCGATGAAGTGAGGAACACTTTCTCCCGCGAGTTGCTTCGCGGTCGGAGGTTTAGGGGCGACTATCGTGACCGATGGTAAGTTGGAGAGGTCGGCCGTCGTCAGGTCGGCAAGAGGTGTGCGCGCCGCAACAGCTGTCGAATAGGCGTACGTGAGTACGAGCGTCGTTGCGGCCAGCAGGCGTGCGCGATGGAACAGGTACATGGTCCGGCTCCAGACACCCAATTTGCAATCAAAGTATACACCGCCTCGGCGCCGTCGCGATCGTTAAGGATGCCGGAGGTGGCCTGCGCCCTTGGGCAGCTCCATGAGCTCGAGCAGATTGCCGTCCGGATCAACCAACGTTGCGACCTTTACCGGCATGCTCCCGATCCGGACCGAAGCCACGTCGCGCTTGATCCCTGCCCCCGCAGCCTTTGCGGCGGCCACGGTGGCGCGGATATTCGACACGTAAAAGATCGCATGCGGTATCGAGTCATTGGCCGCGCCAGGCTCACGACGCGAAACTAGAAACTCGGGCGAGGAGCCGGCCTTGGCGGCGGTCACGGTTGCGCCGTAGCGCATGACGATCTCCGTCGGCGGCTGCCCGACCTGGTCAATCTCTTTGAGACCAAACGCCGTTTCGTAGAACTTCGCGAGTGCGACAACATCCTGCGCGCCCAGCCGAACTGCCAGCACTGCCACGTCCGCATGCGCCCCCACGAGCGAGCTCGCCGCCGTTAGCCCCAGTATCGCCATAATCGCTCGTCGCATGGTGTATCTCCCAGGTATCGCGCAGCGTGGGGCGAGAGTGCCGCGATCCAGAGCTCCGGCACGCCTCAGCCGGTGTTCTGAGCGTTGGGATACCACGCGCGCAGCTCGACGTGGCTGGCACGGCCCACGAGGTTCTTGAACTGTTGCACGTTGGAGAACGTGCCATCCATATTGCGATAGTGGTACGGGTACACGTACTGCGGACGGAAGTCCCTCACCCACTTCGCCGCGGCCGGCACGGTCTCGGTAAAAGGCAAATTCATCGGGATGAAGGCGACGTAGATGTCGCGCAGGTGCGCGACCGGCGGAGTCTCCTCGGTATCCCCGGCGACATAGACGCGCTTGCCGCCGAAGGTGAGAACGTAGCCATTGCCGACGCCCTGGGGATGAAAGTGCGAGCGCGCGGGCGTCGTGTTGTACATCGGCACCGCCTCGATCGGAATTTCATCCACGGTGGTGTTCTCGCCGTTGGCGAGCACGTGCGACTTGGATTTCAATTCCGCAGGCATCGCATCGTAGACATTCCGCGGGGCGATGATCGTGGTGTTCGGCCCGGCGACTGCTTGCAGCACCGGCACGCTGAAATGATCCCCATGAATATGGGTGATGAGGACGATGTCCGGAGTCTGCAGCACCTTGAACTCACCGATGGCCGCGTCGATGTTCCGTCCCAGCGGCGCGGGGTCCACGAGCACGCGCTTGCCGTCCCAGCTGAGCATGAGCGAGGCGTGATGCACCAGCTGAATCGTCAGATCGCCGCCCTGAGAAGTCGGCAGCGTATCGGACGCCGGCAAGGCCTGCGCCGCACGCGGCAGGATGATTAGCCCACACAGCGCCGCGAGCGCGATTGCCCGCAGAAGTCGAATCGCGTTCATGGATGACTTCCCATCGATCGGGAGACTATTTTACGGGAGGTGTCTGCCGCCTACCCTACGCTAGGAAGTCATCCAAAACAACGCGGGCGGGTCGGCAATTCACTACGCCGCTCGCTCAAATCGCACAGCGCTCTACCATTCCGCCCCGCCGCGCGGCGCGTTGTCTCTCAAATGCCGGTCTGGGGAGAGCGCTTGCGACTAAGGCCTTTCATTACTCACACTGGAGAGCTGCCGCGCCTGCGGCCCGCACCCTCGCGGTCACGACGTCGTTGGTGGCGGTCTGCGTCGCCTCGCGCTGCGCCGCCGCCAAGGCGCCGCGCGTGCAATCCGAGTTCCGGCCGCAGCTTGCGGCTAACGTGCGCGCGAGAGCCCGCACCATGTCCGTGTACTCGCTCGAGCAGACCTTCATGGCGGCACGAGCGAGAACGTCCGAGGAGACTACTTCCGACGTAGATTGGGGAGCGTCGAGCCGCGGTATCGCGGCCCGCACGCATTGCGCCCAGGCATTGCGTGTGATGCCAAGTTCTCTGGCGGCCTCCTGCCGCATGTCCCCGCTGTGCTGCGGCGCGGGCGCGCTTGCACATCCACACAGGGCAGCCGTTACGGCGACCGCCGCCATCAGCTCGACTAAATTACGGTTCACGGTTGCGACGGAGCACCCTGGTCTGTGTACGTCCCGACAGATCTCCCCAATAGAGTAGCGCAACTCACGAATGAGCGCGCTTGGGCAACCGGCCGCGCCGTTCGCCCGATGATCTCGGATTCTCTATTCCTGCGCCATGATCCGAATACACAGGAATCCCGCTTGGCAACACCTCATGCACGAGGTCTTCTACCGATATCCTCGCGCCTGCAGCGTGAATAGGTGGGCGTAGCGTCCACCGAGGCGCATCAGCTCATCGTGGCTACCGCGCTCGACGATCCGTCCTCGGTCGAGGACCGCGATCTGATCGGCCATGCGCACCGTCGAGAAGCGGTGCGATATCAGAATCGTGATCCTCCCCTTGGCGAGCTGGCGGAAGTGTTCGAACACCTCCGCTTCGGCCTGCGCATCCATGGCTGCCGTCGGCTCATCGAGCACCAGGATATCCGCTCGCGTGCGCATGAAGGCACGCGAAAGCGCGATCTTCTGCCATTGGCCCCCGGAGAGCTCCCGACCCTCCCGGAACCACTTGCCGAGCTGGGTTTGGTAACCCCTCGGCAGCTGCTCGACGAACTCGCCCGCCATGCCCTTGCCGGCTGCTTCGCGCCAGCGCGGCTCGTCCTCGAAGTAACGCTCATCGCCTGCGCCAATGTTCTCGCCGACGAGCATCTGGTAGCGCGTGAAGTCCTGAAAGATGACGCCAATGCGCTCGCGCAGCGCCGTCTCGTCCCACTCGGCGAGATCGCGTCCGTCGAGCAGAATGCGCCCCTCCGTCGGTTGGTATAGCCGGGTGAGCAGCTTGATCAACGACGTCTTGCCCGATCCGTTCTCGCCGACGAGTGCGAGACTCGCACCGGGCGCGAGGTGCAGGGTCACGTGCTCGAGCGCGGGTTCGCGTGATCCTGGGTACGTGAAGCTCACATCCTCGAAGCGGACACCATCCTCGGGATGCGGACCGCGCACCGCCTCGCCAGCCGGCTTGGCTACCGGGGTCTCGAGGTACTCATAGAGGGTCGAAAGATAGAGATTGTCCTCGTACATTCCGCCGACCGCGGACAGCATCGCCGAGACCGCGGACTGCCCCTGGCGAAAGAGCAGCATGTACATGGTCATCTGTCCGATCGTGATGATGCGGCGAACGGTGCTCACAGCGACCCACGCATAGGCGGCATACAGCGCGATCGTTCCGAGCAGGCCGAGGCCGAAGCCCCACAGATCGCGGCGAATGGTGAGCGCGCGGTCCTCGCGATAGAGCTGGCGGAAGATCTCCCGGTACCGCTCGAGGAGCCGGGCGCCGAGACCGTAGAGCTTGACCTCCTTCGCGTGGTCCTCCCGGGCGAGCACGGTCTCGAGGTATAGCTGCATGCGCGTCTCGGGAGAACGCCATCGGAAAAGGCGGAACGCCTCGCCCGAGAACCTCGCCTCGGCGACGAACGCGGGCAGGCCCGCGAGCAGCAGCACTGCGACGGCCCAGGGAGAGAAGCGCACGAGCACCGCTCCGGCGGTCACGAGCGAGATGGCGTTCTGCGCGAGTCCGAACGTGCGCGTCACGAGCGAGAGCGGCCGGCTCGAGGCTTCGCGGCGCGCGCGCGTCAGCTTGTCGTAGAACTCCGAGTCCTCGAAATGCGCGAGCGTGAGCGTAAGCGCCTTCTCGAGAATCATCTCGTTCACGCGCTGACCGAGCTGCGCGCGCAGCAGCGACTGGCTGAGTGAGAGCGCCCGCTGAGTGCCAGCGATGGTCGCAACCAGCACTCCTTCGAGCACGACGAACTCGACGATGCGCGTCGCTTCGATGCTGCCCGCCCGGACGGCCGCGACGGCTGCATCGACGATGAGCTGCTGGATGAGTGCAACCCCCGTCGGCAGGACACCGGCGATCACCGTGAACACCGCGAGCGCGATCGTCAGCGGACGATTGGTGCTCCAGACGAGCTCGAGCGCGCGGCGGCCGTACCGAAACACCGCGAAAAAGCCGCGCACACTGAACGCCTGCGCGCCCTCGCCGGCGGGATTCCGGTCGCGGCGGCTGAACGAACGAGCAGTGGCGGAGTGGACGGCCATACCGGCCAGTGTGCCGCCCGCCCGGCGGGCACGGCAACGCCCCGAACGGGCAGGGACGCAAACCTGCGCCGCATCAGAGCCCCTAAAGCAGCCTGTGCCGGACGCGCGCCGGCTGAAGCGACGGCCCGGATCGCCTCAGTGCGCGGGTCCTTGAACCTTCTGGTGCTCCCCAAGAGCCTTGGTATCACCGGTCGCGATCGCCTTGGCGAAACCGTACAGGCGCTCGACGTTCGTATCCGGGGCCTTCCAGTACTCCGCCTGTGCGATGCGCACCGAGAGCAGCGCGAGATCGGGATCGTCGATGCCCTTCGGGAAGTACGGCTCCACCCACGGCGTCCACAGCTCCCGCATCTTTTGGAGATCGCGCACGATCTCCGCCGCGCCGGACACGGAAACGTAGTCCTGCTTGTCCGGGTCGGCATAGCTCAGGTTGACATCGCGGTGTTGCGTGATCTCGGAAATCTTGGGCGAGGTGACCGAGATGAAGAACCAGAGACGGCCCTCGGAGTCGAGCTGCAGCGTCACGAGCGGGCGACTGCGCAACAACCCATTCGGCTCCGCCGTGGTGAGCATCGCGATCTGCGACTCGCCGATCAGATCGGCGAGCTTCTGCATCTCGTTACTGCTTTGCGGCTGTATGTCCATGGTGCGGCTCTCGTATGGGCGCGAGGATTTGCCCCGCTCCTCACAAGCAATCGAGATGCCGTCGGGCTGCGTTTGTCGCCAACCGGAAACGCTCCGGGGAGCTCCTTCCCGGCCGCCTCAGGCTCCCCCGCCGCGCAGCACGGCCAGCCGCGCCGTATCGATGCCGCGGCGACGCGCCGCCAGCTTCTCGAGCAGCACGCGCGCCCCTGGCGCCGGAAGAGGCCGGCTGAAGTAGAAGCCCTGCGCGGTCTTACAGCCGAGCTTGCGCAGACACTCGACCTGCTGAAGCGTCTCGACGCCCTCCGCCACCGTATGCAAGCCGAGGCTGCGTGCGATTCCGACGATCGCGCTCACGATCGCGGCGTCGTTGGAGTCGGTCGCCATGTCGCGCACGAAGGCGCGGTCGATTTTGAGGGTGTCGATCGGCAGATGCTTGAGGTAGCTCAGCGAGGAGTAGCCGGTGCCGAAATCGTCGATGAGGATGCGCGAACCGAGCTGGCGCAGCGCCTGCAGCGCGCCGAGATGCTGCTCGGAGTGCTGCATCGCAGCGCTCTCCGTAATCTCGAAATGCAACAGGTTCGCATCGATGTCGAACTCGCGCGTCAGCCCGGCCACGGTGTCGACGAGGCGCCCGTGCTCGAACTGCTTCGGGGTCACGTTGATAGAGACCGGCAGCAGCGGCATTCCCTCGTGATTCCAGTCGGCGAGCTGTCGGCAGACCTGCCGCAACACCCAAAGACCAAGCTCGAGAATGAGGTTGCCCTGTTCGGCGATGGGAATGAAACGCGCAGGCGGCACGATGCCGAGATGCGGGTGGTTCCAGCGCACCAGCGCTTCGAACCCCGCGGGGGCGCCCGTGTCGAGATCGAACGAAGGCTGATACTCGAGGAACAGCTGTCCGCCGTCGATTGCGCGCCGCAGCGCGTGCTCGAGCTCCAGTCGATCGGAGAGCTCGGTCTGCATGTCTCCGGTGAAGAACTGATGGTTGCCACGGCCGCGGCTCTTCGCCCGATAGAGCGCGATGTCCGCGTGCTTGAGCAGCTGCTCGAGGTTGGTGCCGTCGCTCGGACAGACGCTGATGCCGATGCTCGAGACGATCGAGAGTCGCACACCCTCGATCTCGATGGGAGCGGACAGCTCCTCCTGGATGCGGCGCGCGATGTAATCGACCGCACTCGCTGCGGGGAGTCCCTGTGCGACGACGATGAACTCGTCGCCGCTCATGCGCACGACCAGGTCGTCCGCGGCGATGCAGCCACGCAGTCGCTTTGCGATGGCAACGAGCAACCGATCGCCGCAGCTGTGCCCGAGAGAGTCGTTCACATCCTTGAAGTGATCGAGGTCGACATAGAGCAGCGCGAGCTTCGAGCCGTCGCGCTGCGCGTCCGTGACGAGCTTCGGCAAACGCGATTTGAGGTAAAGCCGATTCGGCAAGCCGGTGAGGGAATCGCGATGAGCGAGCCGGATCAGCCGGCGGCGATGTGCCCGCCGTTGCCTCTCGAGGCGGCGCCGCGTGGTGATGTCCCTGGCGACGACGCAGACGAGCTCCTCCGCGTCGAGCCGGATCCAGCTGAAGGTTACTTCCGCCGGAAACCTGCGCCCATCCCGGCGCGCGAGCGTGAGCACGCGGCTGCTCCCCGCGAGGCGCTCGCGCAGCCTGACGAGGCGCGCGTGCCCCAGGCCTCGGGAGAGACTCTCGAGCGGAACGCCGATGAGCTCCGAAACCTCGAATCCGAGAGTACGGGCTGCGGCGGGATTGGCCTCGACGATCCGGCCATTGTCGGCGTCGGCGAGCAGAATGCATTCCTCGAGCTGGCGCCCGACGCTGCGGTAGCGCCGTTCCGTAAGCGCCCGTGCTCGCGAAATGCGACCGATGAGCACGAGGAGCGCGAGCACGATGCATCCAAAGCCGCCCGTGACTCCGACGATGATCGCCGTGCCGATACGATCGATACGCATGGCATCGCGATGGACTCCTGTCGAGAGCACGACGAGCGGCTGCCCTGCGACATCGCGCAGCAGCGTGTAACCGTTCAGCATCTCCCCGTCGGTCAGGCGCAGGAGCGGTTCTGCCGCCTGTGGAGCGGATGCGAGCCACCGGCGAACCTCCTCCGGTAGGTGCAGCACGGCAGATCCGGAGGCGAGCGTCAGGGCGATCGGCAGCTGGCTCGACTTGGTGGCGCGCGCCGCGGTTCGCCGCCCGAGATAGCGGCCGACGAGCAGGGTGCCGGCTCGCGGCCCGCTGCGGTCGGTTCTCAAGATGGGCGCGGCTGCAAATGCGAGCGCACCCTGCGGCAGCTCGATCAGCCTCGAGAGCGGAGCTTCGGCCGCTGCCGCATCGATGCGCGCGGCCTCGCGCCCGAGCTGCGCCAGCTCGTCCGGGGCCAGCTCCGCGAGTCGCTCCGGATGGGCGGGGTCGACCTTGGTTGCGAAGACCGTGCGACCCTCGGCGTCACGGATCCAGAGCAAATCGACATCGATGCTCTCGAGCAGCTGGGCCGAGAATTTCGAGGCGACGCGCTTGGGGTCGGGACTGGGCGTCATCGCCGCGTACATGTCGTCCCACTCCGCCCCGCGGACGACGGACGAATCGAGCGTGGCGAGGTCCGTCTCGAGCGCGTGGCGCGCCCGCTCGACGCCTTGACGCGTGGCGTCGGCCTCCATCTCGGCGAAGCTGCGCATCAGAACGAGGCGCCCGATCTGAAAGCTGCCCGCCGTCAGGACCACTGCGAGCAGACAGCAAAGGATGAGGGGTCGCGCGCGCACTCGGTTTCGGCGAACCGCGGCTTTCGGGGTGCCGTCCGCTGATGACTGTGTCGGCCCCGGCGGCCGAGGAGTTGAGGGCATCACCTGTGACGCGCGTCACGCTTCGCCGGCAAGGCGAGCGGATTTGCGCGCGACTCCAGACTGGCAGACGCGAGCAGATAGCCCGCCGCGCTCCAGGACTGACCTGCCATCCCCCGCATCGCGAGCGTGCGGCCATGCAACCACTCGGTAAAGCGCCAGTTGCCGAGCGCGCAGGAGCGGGCGAGCTTCAGGAGCTCGCGCCGCGCCGCGCCGAGCCTGCCCGATGCGACGAGCGCCGTGACCCAGAAGCCGCCCACCATCGGCCAAATGCCGCCGTTGTGGTATTGCCAAGCGAGATTTTGCCGGTGCCGCGCCATGTATGGGCGCCACAGAGCATCCGAAGCCCGGATCGGTCGCACGACGGTGCGGACGGGGAAGTCATCGTGCCCACGCGCGGCCGCGAGCGCGCGCATGATGCGGTCACCGGTGCGGCCACTCGGGAGGCCGAACAGCACCGCGAGCAGATTGCCGAACACGTCGCCCTCATCCCCGAACAGGGTGAGATTGACGAAACTCAGATACAAGTCGCGGTCGCGCGCGCGCCGCCGCGGATACTCGGCCAGCAGGTGCGCGCGCCGCGACAGACCGGCGCGGGCCGAGAAGGGATGGAAAAGGGCATTGAAGCTCGTGCGTGTCGCGGGGGCGTCCGGCAGCCCGTACAGCCGCTTGACGTGATGCCACAGGGCGTTCGTGTAGAGCACGAATCCGGAGCGCGGCATGATGTCCGCCCAGTCGCTCGCCTCGTTCTGCTGCAGGAGATTGAAGCTCGGGTGCTCCTGAGCGGCGAGCCAGTCGAGCGCGCGGCCGGTCTGCCCGGCGTGAGCGCGTGCGAGGCCCCGAGGCGCACCGAGCGCGTCGAGATGTGCGACGGCGATCAGATACCAGAGCGTCGCATCGATGCATCCCACGTACCAGAAATCCGCCTCGCGGCGGTCCACGTTCACGAACTTCGGGATTTGCCCGTTCTGGGCCTGGTGCTCGCCAAGCGTGGCAAGGCCACCGGCCGCCTGACGGCGCAGCTCTCTATCGCCCGAGAGCGCCATGGCGAGCGAGCAGATCGCCTGATCGCGCGCGAAGATCGCGGTGTAGCCGAAGCGCTGGGCGCGAGGGCCGGGCGTTGCGGCAAGCACGCCCGCAGGAGTGAGATTGCGGTGTAGCAGCTCGACCGAGCGGCGGTGGCACTCCGCTAACAGCGCGCTCGGCTGATCGCTCTCGCCCCGGGATTGAACGGAACCGGGGCTCGAGATCTCCTCTCGAAGCATCAAAACAGTATGGCACCCCTCGAGCTCGAGACCGGCGACGCCGCTCACATTGCTCGACGATCTTCTGTTAACCTGCGCGCCCCTTTCGAGGCCGTACGCGCGCGAGCGCCCATGGACCGCCCGATCCGTAATATCGCAATAATCGCCCATGTCGACCACGGCAAGACGACGCTGGTCGACTGCCTGCTCAAGCAGTCGGGCACCTTTGCCGCGCACGAGAAGGTCGGCGAGCGGATCATGGACTCGAACGATATCGAGCGTGAGCGCGGCATCACCATCCTCGCGAAAAATTGCGCGATCGAGTACGGCGGAACCCGCATCAACATCGTCGACACGCCGGGCCATGCGGATTTCGGCGGGGAAGTGGAGCGGGTCCTCTCGATGGTCGACGGCGTGCTGCTGCTCGTCGATGCGGTCGAGGGCCCGATGCCGCAGACGCGCTTCGTCACACGCAAGGCGCTGGCGCTCGGTCTGAAGGCCATCGTGGTCGTCAACAAGATCGACCGCCCCGGCGCGCGGCCCGGGTGGGTGGTGGACCAGACCTTCGAGCTCTTCGACCGGCTCCGCGCGAGCGACGAGCAGCTCGATTTTCCGGTGATCTACGCTTCAGCGTTGCAGGGTTGGGCCAGCACCGAGCCCACGGAGCGTCGCCCGGACATGACCGCGCTGTTCGAGGCGATCCTGCAGCACGTCCCTCAGCCACCGAGCGATGCCGCAGCACCTTTGCAGCTGCAGATATCGACGCTCGACTACAACTCCTACGTCGGGCGCATCGGGATCGGCCGCATTCGCCGCGGAACGCTGCGCGCCGGCCAGACGGTCGCGCTGCGGTACGGTACCGAGGATCGTGGCGTTGCGAAGATCGGGCAGGTGCTGACCTTCCAGGGTCTCGAGCGCAAGCCCGTGGACCAGGCGCCCGCGGGCGACATCGTCGCGGTGACCGGCATCGAGGCAGTCAATATCGGTCTCACGGTATGCGATCCCCTCGCTCCCGAGGGCCTGCCTCCGATCCGGGTCGATGAGCCCACGCTCGCCATGAATTTCCAGGTCAACACCTCCCCGCTCGCGGGCCGGGAGGGCAAGTTCGTCACGAGCCGGCAGCTGCGCGAGCGGCTCTATCGCGAGCTGCAGGGCAACGTCGCTCTGCGCGTCGAAGACACGGAGGAGCCTGACGTGTTCCGCGTGTCGGGCCGGGGCGAGCTGCACCTCACGATTCTGATCGAGAACATGCGTCGCGAAGGCTACGAGCTCGCCGTCGGCAAGCCACAGGTGCTCACGAAGCTCGTGGACGGCGAGGTGCACGAGCCCTTCGAAGCACTCACCGTCGACGTCGACGCGGAGCACCAGGGGGCGGTGATGGAAGCGCTCGGCGGCCGACGCGCCGAGCTTCTCGACATGGCCATCGATTCGCAGGGTCGCGTGCGGCTCGACTATCGAGTCCCGGCGCGCGGTCTGATCGGCTTCCAGGGCGAGTTCATGACGCTCACGCGCGGCAATGGGCTGCTGAGCCACATCTTCGACGGCTTCGCGCCCGTCAAGGGCGACATCCCGGAACGCCGCAACGGCGTGCTCGTCAGCAACGAGCAGGGCGAGGCGGTCGCCTACGCGCTGTGGTATCTGCAGGAGCGCGGACGGCTATTCGTGAGCCCGGGCGAGAAGCTGTACGAAGGGATGATCATCGGCATCCACAGCCGCGAGAACGATCTGGTCGTCAACCCGATTCGCACCAAGAAGCTCACCAACATCCGTGCGGCGGGCAAGGACGATGCGGTCCTGCTCACCCCGCCCATTCCCCTGACGCTCGAATACGCGGTCGAGTTCATCGCGGACGACGAGCTCGTCGAGGTCACCCCCCAATCGATCCGCCTGCGCAAGCGCCTTCTCACCGAGCAGGAGCGGCGCCGCGCCTCCCGCAACGCCGAGCAGCCCCTCCCCGCCGAGACGGATTAGCTCGGCCGGGACGGATTCGCGTGCGGGACGGATCAGCGCGTCCGGGCCCGAGCCGACAACCTCAATAGGGTGCGGGCAAATCGGGGTGGTCGCGGAAGATATCGGGCTCGCGCTTCACCTCGTCGTAAGGCCGATAGATCGTCGGCGGCCCATCCGGCGGTACGGTGAGCGCATGTCGAACGGTGCCGTGATCCTTCGCCTCGGCCCAGCTCACCTCGTAGCGGTTACGGAAAAGCGGCGCGAGATTGGAATGCAGGATGCGCCACTCGCCGTCCTCCTTGACGTAGTCGATGTAGTACGGACCCCAGACCCAGCCTGCCGAGGTGTCGCTGCCCACCGCGCCCGGGGAGAGCCAGTGGCTGCGCGCCGAGCGCCCGGCGCGCGCCACCTCGATGTAGGGGTTCACCGTCATGTGCAGAATGAAGAATCCGGGGATCCGCGCGCGGGCCGCCTCGAAGTCGCGGAACACGGCGCGGATCTTCTCGAGTCCCCGGTACACACCGCTGTCGGAGAATTCGAGGGTCACATTCTGCGCACGTCGCGCGAAGCACTCATCCGGGATCCGCCCGTAGCGCTGCGTGAAGAGACAATGCGCGTACTTCGATTGCAGCTTTTCGATCGCGAGTATGTCCTCGAGCGTTTGTACCCGTCGCGAAAGCCGCTCGACCTCGGACCTCGCATCCGCGCTGTCGTTCGTGCCGCCCATTGCGCCTCCCCTCGAGTGGCGAGCCGGGCCACCCTCCCGAGAATTATCGCACGCACGCGCGGCAGCGGCTGGATCGATCGCAAACCGCCGCCGACGGCCGCGCTTGGAGCGCGACGGTTTCCGCTATGATTCACGGCTCGCCGTGGGTCCGTTGCGGCGCGTGGAGAGATTGCCGACATCATGTTCGCGCCGGGCACGGGTGCAGCCGTGCGCTTTTTTCTCGCAGTGCTGAAAGCGCGATTTTGGATCGTCGCGGCGTTCGCACTCGCCACCGCCGCAGGTGTGTTCGGCGCAATGCATGTCCCGGACGACGCGGCGATCGACAGTCTCGTGGTCCCGAGCGATCCGGTTGCGCGGGCCACTCGCGCCTTCGAGCGGGTGTTTCCGGACGGCGAGCAAGCGCTGCTGCTGCTCGATGCGCGCAGCAACGAAGGCGCGCGGTCTGAAGCGACGAAGCTCGCATCCCGACTTGCGGCCATTCCGGGGGTCAAGGCGCAGGCGCTACCCGGGCCGCAACTCGGCATCGGCATCGAGCTCGATACGCAATCCCCGCAGGATCGCGACCGCGCGCTGACGGCGATCGACGCGACGGCGGCACCCTTCATTGTCCCCGGCGGCCCGTTCACGGCGATTCACCGCATCGGATCCCTCTGGATCGATGCGTGGCTCGAGCATGCGACCGACTCGGCCGAGGCGCGCGTCATGCCGCTCTTCGGGCTTTTTCTGATGGCGTTGATCCTCGGGCTGTATCGGTCCTGGCGCACCCTCGGGGCGATCGTGCTCACGCTCGGCGCGATCGTCGCGATGGCGATGGGTCTCGCCGTCCTCTTCGGCTGGGCGCACACCGTCGTTTCGGCGCTCGTTCCACTCACGGTGATGGTGACGTCGACCGCGACCCTCGTGTATCTGCACTCACGCTACATCGAGCGCGACGAAGCGCTGTCGCAAGGACGCGAGACTCTCGCCGAGCACCACGCGCGCGCGCTCGCAAATAAGCTTCTGCCTTGCACGGCCTCGATGCTCGCCACGGCGGTCGGCTTCGCGGCGCTCACGGTTTCAAACATCCGACCGATCCGGGAGATGGGGCTGTGGACGGCGAGCGGACTTGCGGTCGCCTGGCTCGGATGCTTCCTGCTCTTTCCCGCTCTGCAGTCGCTGCTCAATACGCCGCTCAAGGCGGAGCGCGCGCCCGCGGGACGGTGGTACCCCGGGTTCATCGAGCACTGGGTGCCCATCACGCGCCGGTTGCGCTGGCCGTTCGTGCTGCTAACTTTGTTTGCGAGCGCCTGCGGTGCCGCCGCCCTGTTCGGTGTCCCGGGGCTCATCGCCCCGCTTGCGCTGCAGACGGACGCACTCGCTTATATCGATCCGACACTTCCGATCGCGAAGGATACGCGCGAATACGAGCGGCGCTCGGGACTCGGGGTGCGCGACCTCTGGATGCGCCTCCCACCCGGCGCGACTCTCACCCCAGCCTTCCTCGCGAGCATCGGCGATCTCTCCCACGCTCTCGAGCGCGATCCGCGCATCACCTCCGTCGCAGGGCCGGACGTACGGTCGGATGGCGCCGTCAACCTGCGGCTCGAAGTCCGCGGACACGACACGGAGTTCAGCCCCTCCGAGACGATGAGCGACTACATCGAGCGGACGTACCGCGCGCAGCAGCGCGCGCTTCCCGCGCTCCACCGCACCCGCGGCCAGGTCGTGGGACGCGGAGCGGTCGCGGGACGCATTTCGGTCGAGCTCGTGCCGACACTCGTACAGAGCTTCGCCCTCACGGCCGCCGTGATTTTCTGCGTCTTCCTGCTGGTCTTCCGCAGCGCCTCGGCACGGCTGATGGCGATGATCCCGTCGGTTTTTGCGATCCTCGCCGCATTCCTGGTCATGCGCGCGAGCGGCATGGCGCTCAACATCGCGACGATCCTCATCGGCTCGACCGTTCTCGGTGCGACCGAGAACGACCAGGTCCACTTCTTCTATCATTTCCAGGAGGGGCGAACCGGAACGAGCGACACCACGGAGGCGCTGCGCCATGCCTTTCGCGTCGCGGGGCGGCCGATCGTCTTCGCGACGCTGATCAACGTAGCGGGGTTCCTCGCCCTCGCCTTGTCGCCGCTGCCGCCCATGAGAGAATTCGGGATCGTGTCTGCCTCCGCGTTCCTTCTCGCCCTCGCCGCCGACTTCACCGCCCTGCCGGGGGCGCTGTGGATTCTCGACAGATCACGGGCGGCGACCGCTCTGCGGCCGAACGGCTCCGAGCTCAGCGCAGGCCGGCGCGACGGCTGACGAACACGGATGAGGCGCTGCGAATCGATTACAGCTGTCGCGCTCGTCATCGGTGCGCTTGCGGTTGCAAGCGTCCGGGCGGGTCCGCCCGAACCTCCCGGGGCGGATGCGACGACACCACCCGCGACGCCCGCTGCATCCAAAAAAAGCCGAGCACCTGCGAGTGGTCCCAAGCGGCGCTCGCAAGCCACGCCCGGCACCCAATCGAACCCGACGGCACAGACGACACCACCGCCCCTGCCGCGGCCACCGGCCGGGCAGCCCCCCTCCACGCTTTGGCGCTGGATCAATCCCGCGACGGCGCCGATCATCCCCATTCCGGAAATCGACCAGGACCCCTACAGCGGAACGACGATCGGCATCATTCCGACATACCTCGTGACGGGATCGGACCACCAGATCAGTCAGATCATCGCACCCGATGTGATCTACAACCAATACTTCGGCTGGGGCGCGCGGGGTCGGATATTCGCCTATCCCTCGCCGAACACGCAGTGGTCGATCGAGGGCGGCGCCAAGCAGCGCGTGGAGAGCGAGTTCGACGGCGAATACGCCTCCGGCATCCTGCGGCAGAACCGCTGGTCATTCAATTTGAGCCTCATCTACGACCGCAGCGGCAGCCCGCGATACTATGGAATCGGCAACTACACCCCCCTCTCCGGTGGAACGAACTATACCGATCAGCAGAAGTACGTTCAGACGACGCTCGGATACAACTTCAATCACATGTGGCAGCTCGCGTATCTGTTCCGTGCGCGCACGGTCGATATTTCTCCCGGAAAGATCCCGGGCGTGCCGTCCATCGAGGTGCTCTATCCGACGACGGTCATACGGGCCGAGAAGCAGGAGATCCTGAACCGGGTACTGCTCACGTACGACACGCGCAACGACGTCGTGGTCCCGACCCGCGGCTCCGAATGGGTCGCATACGGCGGCGCGGCGAGCAGCGAAGGGATGTTCAACTCCAGCCTGTACAGCGAGGCCGGAATCGACGGCCGGGATTACTGGGGCCTGCCCGCAGATGCGGTGCTCGCCTTCCACATGGCGCTGCGTTACATGCCCGGCACCGCCCGAACGCACGAAATTCCTTTCTGGGCGCTCTCCGCGATCGGCGGAGATGAAGCCATCATCGGCGGAGACCAGCCGCTACGCGGCTTCGGAGAAGGACGTTTTCGCGACCGAAACTCCTCCTCGTTCTCGCTCGAGTATCGCAAACGTGTGGCCTCGTTCGACGCATTCTCGACCCGCATCGCGCTCGAGATCACGCCCTTCGTGGACATGGGACGGGTGTTCGGCAGCTTCGGCACCGACCCCATCGCGGGACTACACAAGGTCGCGGGCCTGGGAGTGCGCGGCATCGCGCTGCCCTTCGTCGTGGGCTACGTCGACGTGGGCTACGGGAGCGAAGGGGCGGCAGTGTTCACCGGGCTCAATTATCCGTTCTAGCCCGGTTCAAACGGCACCGCCGCGGATACCGATGAACTGCAGGAACTCGGCGCGTGTGCGCGCGTCGCTGCGGAAGATGCCGACCATGCGGCTCGTGATCATCGATACGCCACGCTTGTGCACGCCGCGCGTCGTCATGCACTCGTGCGAGGCATCGACGACGACGCCCACCCCGCGCGGTTTCAGCACCTCATCGATGCAGCCCGCGATTTGCGCTGTGAGCTTCTCCTGGACCTGGAATCGTCGCGAGTAGCCCTCGACGACGCGCGCGAGTTTGCTGATGCCGACGACCTTGGTGGTCGGCAAATAGCCGACGTGCACTCGGCCGATGATCGGGGCCATGTGATGCTCGCAATGCGACTCGAAGGAGATATCCCGCAGTACGACCATCTCGTCGTAGCCGTCGACCTCCTCGAACGTGCGGCGCATGTACTCGCGCGGGTCGATCAGATACCCCGAGAACCAGTCTTGGTACGCGTTGACCACGCGCTTCGGAGTGTCGCGCAGGCCCTCACGGCCCGGGTCTTCGCCGGCCCAGGCGAGAAGTGTGCGGACGGCCTCCTCCGCAGCGCGGCGGGAGACGCGACGATGACTGGATGCGGCCACGATACGGTCCCGTTACGGTGAGCCGGCACTCGCCGGAGCAACTCCTATCATAACTGTCAGCCGAATCGCTCGCGGGATGGGCTCATGGCCGCGCGATGACGAGCTGCGGGGGCCGCTTGCGCGGGATGCGGGTGCCGTCCCGTCCCGGAAAGCGCGCGAGCACCGGACCGTCCCACAGTCGGATGCTCCGCTGCTCGAAGAGCCACTCGCCGCGGACTTTGGCGACCTGGTCCTCGTAGTAGCCCGCGAAGCGCAGGAGGTACGGGGGCTCGCCCTTGCACTCGGTCACGAAAGTGAACGAGCGCACCCCGCAGCGCCGCGCATTCCCCTCGACGAGCACCTGACTGACATGATGCTGGCGGCCTGGAAAGTCCGGCACGTTC
>Ga0335074_10002394_pt1 | contig 25528 bp, 18 predicted proteins | sample Lox_Sample_23_FD_206715 | JGI IMG/M metagenome (GOLD analysis project Ga0335074, IMG submission 206715) | Soil microbial communities from Loxahatchee National Wildlife Refuge, Florida, United States - Lox_Sample_2.3 | ecosystem: Environmental > Terrestrial > Soil > Wetlands | place: USA... | reverse complement strand
GCCTGGGCGCGGGCATACTTATGCCTGCTGCTCTGAAGCTGGCACCTGCGGCCACGGTTGGCATGATCTAAAATTGAGCACGTAGTTTACCACAGGTTGACGTCTCCTGTCAATGCATAAAAGTGTGGCGAATTTACCACACTCGACGGGACGGGGGCTTAGTACGAAGTGGGGTTGCTGCGGCGGGCGCCTTGTTGAGTGCAAATTTGGACGCTTAAAAGGGCTTATTTGGCGCCAATTTGACGCGTTTTGCACGCTAAATGCGGCTATTTTGCGGGTTTGTTTTTGCCGGGCGCCGATGGGCGGCAGGCCGGGTCGGTTCCGCGTTTCAATGGTTCTGGACGTACTGGAACGATGATGGCTGGGCCACCGAGACACAGAGGAGCGGAGAAGACTTTCCCTAGGCGATGATTCCGAGGCTGATTTGGATGGCGCGTTCGACGCGGCTCATGGTATCCGCGCGGATGGCGCCGAGGCGGCGGACGATTCTCCGCTTGTCAATTGTGCGGATCTGGTTGAGAAGAACCACCGAATTTTTGGTTAGGCCGCCTTCTCCGACACGCAAAAGGACTTCCGTGGGATAGAGCGGCTCTTCGAATTGAGAACTTATGGCGGCGACGATTGTGACGGGGCTATGGCGGTTGGCAACGTCGTTCTGGAGGATTAGTGCGGGGCGCGTCTTCCTGATCTCGGAGCCGATGACCGGGTCGAAATTCACGAGGTAGACCTCGCCGCGATGCGGTTGGATCATCTCGCGCCGGCTTGCGAAGCTTCTTCTTCCAGGAGGAACGACTCTTCGGCCAACTGCAGATCGCGCTTCGCGCGGCGCAACGCCCCCTCCTTCAATTGCTTCTTGAGTTTTGCGCGGCGCGACTGCGCGACGTAGCGCTTGACGGCTCTATCGATCAGTGCGCTCCGATCGCCCCTGGCAGATACACGATCAATCAGACGAATCGTCTCTTCGGGGAGGGTGATGTTAATTCGGCGATGCATGCCAGCCTCCAAGCGGCAGGATACACATCATTTGTGTGTATTTCAAGGGCGCCTCGCCTTAGGCGGAGAGGCGGTGGGAATCTTTGGCGGCGATGGAGAGCTCGAGATCGGCTTTGGCGGCGTGGAGGTTGGTGAGGCGTTCTTCGAGGATTTGGATGTGCGGGGCGGAGGAACGAAGGGCGTTGCGGGCGCTGGAATAGACGGTACGATAGGCGGGCTTCAGTTCTTCGCTTACGCTTGCGCCGGTTCCCCAGTTGACGCGCTCGCCGAGCATCGCCGCAACGCGGTATGCCTGGAACGGCGAGATTTCGCGTTCCAAGCCGCGATTAATGGATTCCTGCAACGAGCCGATGTGTGCGATAGCGGCGTCTTTTTCCGCGTCGGCCAACGCGGCATTAGCGATGATTTCGGTGATGGCCTGCTCGAAAGCTTTGTCGATCACGTCTTCGCGATCGATCTTTGCTTTCGACTCGAACAGGATCGATTCGAGCTTGATGCTGTATTCGCTAATCTTGCGGTGAACCACGGCCAACTGACCGCCGGCGGCAAGGGCCGCCTCGATGACCGATCTTCCCTGCTGCTGCGCCGTCTTGTACAAAGCAAAATCGCCCGGGGCCATGTTCCAGATGGCTTCGTCAACGAGCGCCTTGGCTGCATTGCCATAAATCAGGTCGCGCGCGGGAGTACGGCCGGGACGTTCGGTTGCGCGGACCAAGCGGATGCTCTTGGGCTTCGCCGGAATGGGCGCGGGCTTGGGTGAAGGCGGTTCGACCTTCGCGACGGGAAGATTATCTGCGGCGGATGTTTCGGTTGTGTGTGCTTGCTCCGGGTTCGCTTCGCCTGCGACGAGGCGCACGTCTGCCAGACCCTGACTTGATGGGCGCGCCTGGATTTCGCCGATATGATTCCCGCAGAGGTAAATTGCGTCACTGCCATCGCCAATCTTATAAAGCGCCATCATTTGGGTGCCGTAGTCGCAATCGAGTTTGTAGTGTTCGGAGAGACGGACGGACGGTCTTCCGGGCACAAGTCTCCATTCGGCACGCTGGATGCATTGGCGTTTGGGCACGGATTCATTGTATGCAAAGGCGTCGATGGCGTAATTCCCTTCGTCAATGCGGTGTTGCGGAATAGGAAACGGGTTGCGGGATGGCGGTTTCGGTGAATTTTCGCCAGGGAAAAGGGGCGAGGACGCAGGGAGGCAAGGAAGCGCGAGGGCGACTGGGGCCGGGCATCACGCGGGACTTCTTGTGCTGGCGGCGGAGGAGAACAAAGAGGTGAAGGAGGTAGAGGAGAAAACCTCGTGATGCATGGGCCGCAAATACTTAGGATACTTCCGTCCCTCGCGGAGATGTACAATGCGGGCACGGCATCAGTTCGAGCGCCGTTTTAGCAGATAGAACGGGGGGAATTATGACGATCGAACGTCGCGAATTTCTGAAAGCAACCGGGGCAGCGATGACGGTGGGAGCAGCCACGCTGGCGATGGGCGGCAGAGTGCTGGGCGCAAACGACCGCGTCCGCGTAGCCATTTGCGGCGTGCGCGGCCGGGGAAACGATCACATCAAAGGCTACGCAAAGGTGCCGCAGGCGGAAATCGCCGCGCTCTGCGACGTCGATGAAAACGTGCTCAACGCGCGACTCGACGAGATCGACAAAATGGGCTTGCCGAAACCGGAATCGTACGGCGACGTGCGCCAACTGCTGGAGAACAAGGATATCGATGCGATCTCGATTGCGACGCCGAATCATTGGCATTCGCTGATTGCGATCTGGGCGATGCAGGCGGGCAAAGACGTCTATGTGGAAAAACCGTGTTCGCACAATTTGTATGAGTCGAAGCAACTGATCGCCGCGACGGAAAAGTACAAGCGGATCGTGCAGCACGGAAGCCAGTCGCGGTCGAATCCGGGGATGATCGAGGCGATCGGGCACGTGAACGACGGGACGATCGGCGACGCGTATATGGCGCGCGCGATTTGTTTCAAGTGGCGGCCATCGATCGGGCATGCGCCCGAGGAGCCGGTTCCCGCGGGAGTGAACTACGATTTGTGGACCGGACCGGCGCCGCTGAAACCATTTACGCGCAACCGGTTTCATTACAACTGGCACTGGATTTGGGATACGGGGAACGGCGAGATTGGCAACCAGGCGATCCATGAAATCGATATTGCACGCTGGGGACTTGGCGTGGATTTTCCCACATACGTCGCGGCCAGCGGCAGCCATTTCATGTTTGACGACGATCAGCAAACGCCAAATTTGCTGAACGCCGTCTTTTATTTCGATTCGCCTATCGCGGGAAAACGCAAGATGCTCGAAGTGGAAGTGCGGCCCTGGATCACGAATCATGAAGCGGAGATCGGGACCGGCGCCTATAGCACGAAGGGCGTTCCCGCCGCGGGACTGGCCGCGCCTGCGCCCAAGCCCGCGCCGAAGCCGGAGGTTGCGGCGTCATCAAAAGTGCCGAACCTGGGGCCGACCGACGCGAAATCGAACACGATCGGGAACGTCTTCTACGGGACGAACGGCTATCTCGGGATCGACGGGTACGACAGCTACAAAATGTGGCTGACGAAGGACCTCGATCCGGGACCAAGCGGCCACGGCGATGGCGACCACTTCGCGAATTTCATCGACTGCGTGCGCAGCCGCAATGCGGAAGATTTGCACGCGCCGATTATCGAGGGACACAAGTCCGTCACGCTGGTGCACCTGGCCAATGCGTCGTACCGGCTCGGACGTTCACTGAAATTCGATCCGATTGCGCAAGAGGTGATCGGCGATGAAGACGCCAGCACGCTGCTGCGCGGGACGTATCGAGCGCCGTACGTGGTGCCGGAAAAGATTTAGAGGTGGACCGGATCTACACCGGTCCCAGAAACTCGACGTGGACGTAGGTTCCTAGCCGGACGTTATAAGCCAGATACCAGCCTGGGTCGTCGGGATCGGCGTAAAGCACGATGTCGTCGCTGTCCCAAATCCAGTCCGAGCAATCGTCGATATCCGCAGTAGCCACGCTGAAATAAAAATTGTCGAAAATAAAGCGGTCAGGCGCTCCGCCGCCGAGGCGATAGACATGGCTGGGGCCGATTTCTCCGGGAAAGTGTCCGTGTTCCCAGGGATGATCGAGGTGATACACAGGATTGTTCTTGCCGCCATCGTGGCCGACCCAGCGGTCAGTATTGGCGTCGACGTGCGGTGCGGATGGATGGCCGGGCTGATCAGGAACGCGCGCGGTCTTGGGAGGCGCGCCATTCGTGATGGGCTTGGCGACAGTGTGCGAAGGAGCGGGACCGTGCGCGGGAATGTGGCCGCCGCCTACGGGCGGGTTCAGGTTTCGCGGCGCAGCGGTATGCTGGGGCGCGCCGCTGCGTTGCGTTGCGGGAGCTGCGCCATGCTGGCCGCTATCGGTGCCGCCGCGCTGCTGCGCGATTAAGGGAAAAGAAAGGAATAGCGATACCGCGAAGACTCCAGCCCAGCTTTTCATACGGCCTCCCTGCCGAATGCATTTCGCGTGACCCGGAACTTGCTGATGGATAGCTTCGCGCAGATGGTACGCCGCTTTCGGCGTTTGCAGCAAATGAATTTCCGTCGATAGCGCCGACAGCAGTGCGCATTGGCGGGCGGGGCGGCGCGCGATGGCGAATCCGACGGAGCGATCGGATCGGCGGCCGAACCGAGTCTCACCGAACGGGCTAGAAGTAATTGGGCGGCTAAACCGGCTAGACGGGGACGTGCTCGCGGCGCAGCTGATTTTCGAGCTGCTTCTGCTCGGTGACGTCATGGAAGATGGAGATCGCGCATTTTTCTCCGCCAATCTCGATAATCTCCGCAGAAATGAGGCCGATGCGCTGCCGGCCTTCCCTGGTGAGAATGGTAGTTTCCATAGCGCGAACCGAGCCATGCGTTTCCAGCGCTTTTAGGAGCGCGGCGCGGTCTTGCGGTCGCTGCCAGAAGTTGAAGTCGCCGGCGGAGCGGCCGGTTACGTCTTCGAGGGCACAGCCGGTGACGCGGAGGAAGCTCTCATTGACATCGAAATAGCGGTCGCCGGGCAGAGTGGTGATGGCGATTGGCTCGGGATTCGCGTGGAAGGCCTTGTAAAAGCGCTCCTCGGCGCGTTTGCGGTCGCTGATGTCGCGAGTGATGGCGGCGGCGCCGACGATTCTGCCGCTGGCGTCTTTCACAGCGGAGATGGCGGTGGAAACGTCGAACTGCTCGCCGTCTTTGCGCACATGGACCGTCTCGTAGAGTTCGGGTTCGCCCTCTCTGAAATTTTCGAGCATCGCGGGCAATTCGTCACGGCGCCCGACGGGCAAGAGCATGCTTCCAGAGCGGCCGAGGACCTCTCCGGCTGCGTAGCCGTATAAGCGTTCGGCGCCGTTATTCCAACTGACGATGGTGCCGGCGAGAGTATGGATGATGATCGCGTCACTAGAGGATTCGATGATCGAACTGATCTGGGAAAGGCGCTCTTCGATGCGTTTGCGTTCGGCGATTTTGCTTTTGAGTTCCTGATTGGCGCGCACCAAGTCGGCCGCGCGAGCGGCGATATCGCTTTTCGCTTCCCAATCGTTGCCGTGCGAATCGAGATCGGCGCGGAGATATTCGATGAAGGCGCGCCAGGAAAAATTATCGAGCAGGAGGGGCAAGACGACGTCAGCAGTGGTGGTGCCCACTTGCAAAAGTTTATTGGCGGCGGCGATAGCGTGCAGGGACTGCTCGTAGCGGTGAACGGAGGTCCAGCGGGCGCTGGCGGCGCTGAACAATTCCTCTTCCTTTTTCGATTCGAGATGCTCTTCGATCTTCTGGACGAGCGAGCGGATTTTGCCGAAGGACTCGAGCTGCTGATGGACAAGCTCCTCGACGTTGCGGCCGCCGCGGATGAAAATCTCGGTGGTGAGCTGCACGATGCGGTTGGAGATGGCAAGCGCCTGCTCAGCCAACTGCAGCTTGGCCTCGATCATGCTGCGGCGATGCGGGCTGATGTTTGGGGTCATGCCGGCTTTTTCTCCGTCAGCAGGTGAGAAATGGACTCGGACAAGCGATGGAAATCGAAGGGCTTGGCGAAATAGTCGTCGCAGCCGGTTTCGACAACGCGGTCACGGTCACTGACGAGCGCGTGCGCGGTAAGAACGATGAGAGGGATTTCACGCGTGGCGGCGTGGGACTTCAGGAGTTCGATCACCTGCCAGCCGTCTATGCCGGGAAGGCTGATGTCCATGAGGATCAGGTCAGGCGATTCGGAGAGAGCGAGCGAGTATCCCTGTTCGCCGTCAGAGGCGGGGATGACCGAGAAGCCCTTGCGCTCGAGACGCCGGGCGAGCATGGTGCGATTGGGTTCGTTGTCTTCGACGAGCAGGATTTTCGACATTGCAGCTCTCCGTTTGATCTAAAAAAAGGCCCCGTTGTGATCGGGCCGGCCGTTAAGTGACTTGATTTCAGCCGCTTAGATACACACACCAAGGGCGGACTACTTTTTTTACGATTTTTGAGCGCGGGGAAGAATAGGCGTTTGGTACTGAAATGATGGGGGCCCTAGGTATGAGTTAAGTGCCTTTTTGTGCCCAAGATAGGCCGGGCGGACCAGGCGTCAGGCGTCTGCTCCGGGGCCGATAGCGACGACGAAGTAGCTGGCGGATTTGTCGCTGGGGTTGGTGATGCCGTGTTCGTCATCGGATTTCACGAAAGCCACGGAGCCGGGGCCGAGGGTATAGGACTTTCCCACGATGGTGATCTGCACAGTGCCTTCGCGGATGAGCCACATTTCGCTGTGAACGTGATGGTGAGGAGGATGCGGCGCACCGCCGGGAGGCAGCGTGGTTTCGTGGACTTCGATGGATTCGCCGGTGGCGAGCTTGCCCTTCAGGACGGGGCGCGAAACGGAGGCTTTTGAGGCGTGCACGGGGAGGCTGGCGTATTCATAAACTGCGGATGGCAGAACGGCTGATTGAGGAGCGGTTTGGCCGGAGGCCTCGGAGACGGCGGCGAGCACGGCGCCCTGGGCGATGACGGCCGGCAAAAGGGACACCAGGCTGCGGCGATCGATCTGCATTTTTGCACCTCCGGGGCTTGCCAGTTTGAGAGTTATCAGCGGCGGATGATAGCACACTAGCTTGGCGCGAGATGACTGGAAGCTATTTCAAGACTGAGGTATATAGATGGCCTCGATTTAGTCGAAGCTCAGGGAAGGTTAACTATGAGAAGAAATATTCAAGTCGCTTCGCGGCTGCTGGTGGTTGTCCTGGTCTCTGCATTGGTCCCTGTGAGTCTCTATGCTGCGCCGCAACAGACGACGGAGCACTGGGTGGCCACGTGGATGGCTTCTCCCATGGCGGGAGCATGGGATGAGGAGTTTCAGAATCAGACGGTGCGGATGGTGGTTCATGTGAGCCTTGGGGGAAGCCGGGTGCGAGTTGAGTTTTCGAATGCGTTTGGGCAGGAGTCTTTGACGATCGGGGCGGCGCACGTGGGGATTCAGGCGGCGGATGCGGCGATTGTGGCGGGTTCCGACCGCGCGCTGAAATTCGACGGATCGACAACGGTGACAATTCCACCGGGCGCGCTTGAAGTGAGCGATCCGGTCGAGTTGGATGTGCCGGCATTGAGCAATCTGGCGGTGAGTGTGTACGTTCCGGAGAAAACAGGGCCGGCAACTTATCACGCGTCGGGATTACATACGACTTACATTTCCGGGCCGGGAAATTTTGCCGGCGATCAAGATATGGCTTCGCAGTGGACGGCGGGGGCTTACTACTGGCTCTCCGGCGTGGACGTGGAGGGCGGCGCGGATTCGAGCGCGATTGTGGCATTTGGAGATTCAATTACGGACGGAGCGCATTCGTCTATGAACGAGAATATGCAGTGGCCGAGCCAGCTTGCTGAACGGCTGCAAAAAGATCCGGCGACTTCGAAGCTGGCGGTGGTGAATGCAGGCATCGGCGGCAACCGGATTTTGCATGACGTCTCGGGGCCGAACGCGCTGGCGCGGCTGGACCGCGATGTGATCGCGCGGGACGGCGTGAAGTATCTGATCGTTTTGGAGAGCATCAACGATCTTGGCTGGCCGCATGAAGCGGCTGCGCACGGCACGCAAGAGGTGACGGCCGAGCAGCTGATCGGAGGGCTGCAGCAGATCATCGATCGCGCCCACGCGCACGGGATAAAAGTGTTCGGAGCTACGTTGACGCCGTACGAAGGCGCGAACTACTACAGCCAAGAAGGGGAAGAAAAGCGCGAAGCGATCAATCGCTGGATTCGCACGAGCGGGGCTTTTGACGGCGTAGTCGATTTCGATGCCGCGGTGCGCGACCCCGACCATCCGGGCCGGTTTTTACCTGCTTGCGACAGCGGCGATCATCTTCATCCGAATGACACCGGCTATAAAGCGATGGCAGGCGCGATCGATCTTTCCCTATTTCGTTGAGCGGCTGCGCCGAGCGAACACGGCTATGCCTGGCCGCGGGGGAAGGCTTTTCCGAGCGCGGCGAGCTGGTCCATGAAGGGTTGGGTGATCGTACCATCGAGCTCGACGGGAACGTCCCAGGTGACCGAGCCGCCCCAATCGCGGACTTTCTTCGTGTAAGCGACCACTTGGTCGGTGGTGAACCGCGGCTCGCCTTTGCCCCAATGATTGCCGAGGAAACAGAGCATGTGAATTTGCGTGCCATCGACGCGGCCTGCGACGTTGTGTTTAACGGCGGCTACAGTCGGATCGTCAATTTCACCGGCCGTGAAATCTTCATCGGGCGTCACACCGTAGAGACGGTTGTAAACGCCTGGGTTGAACGCGACGCATGCGCCGGGATTCCCTGCTCTGGCTGCGGCACCGAGACTCGTGAAGTTCGGGGGCTCGGGCGAGCGATACATCGAATTCGGATAGACCACACCATCGAGCCACCAGCCCGCGACTTTCGTTGCCCATCGCTGCGACCATTCGCGAATGATCATTTCCCATTTGCGCTGGAAATTTTGGTTCGGATAGCCGCCGTTCTGCCATTCGAGAGCGACCATCGCAGCTTTGTCACCGTCAGGAGCGCCGGACGGAAGGTAAACCATCAATTTAATGTCGCGCCGGCGTAGAGGCTCGTAGAAATCAGCCACCAGATCGCGGTGCGAACACTTGGTGGGCGTGATTCCGGTAATCTTGTCGTAAGTGGGATTCGGCGAAAGATAATATCCCGAGTTTTGCCCGATGCTGATTTGATAATGCCCCGCTCCGACGGACTCCAGGCGCCTGGCCATGCCCTCGACGTCCCATCCATCGATCATTTTGTTCCATAGGTCGACGTTCATATCGAGGTTGTGAACCTGCGACTGCCAATCGGCCAGATAGTGCGTCATTACGCCCCAGGCGTAGCGCGGATTTTGCATCCAGTCCGCACGATGCGTGCCCTGGTAAAGGTGCTGGCCATCGGCGGCCGTTTCCGGTTGCAGCGGAGATGGCGGCAGCACCTGCCCTGACGAAACTTGCTGAGTATTGGCCGCTTGCGGCTCCGCCTTTGCCGATTCGGGGAACGCAGCCAGCGGAAGGGCTGCAGCGCCGAGCGCCGCGGTCGAATTTGCGATCCATTGCCGACGAGAAATCTTTTTCCCGGCCACTCTTCACCCCCCACAGTTCGCGCTCGGTTTCCTTACCGGTTCAACGGCCATCAAGGTAGCACTTCAGGCCGCAGAATCGAATGAAAAACCAGCTCTTCTGGCGAATGCTTTTCCCGGTGCGAAAAGACAAACTTTATCGCTGAGGGCGCCGCGCGATTGCGCCTATTAGTTTCGGTGATCCGCATGCGCGAAGCGTGCCGCGCCCTGCGGCGGCAGGCAGGCTGAAGCCCGCGGCGCTGCGTTTACGCCTTAACCCCCGGTGCGCGCTCGACGCACGTTCCTATGGCACAGTGCTGTTGTTACGATCGCTCTCATTCACGTCGGACCGATTTCCACGGCTATATCCTTATATTCATCGAAGAGGCCCGCATTATGCATCTGCAACGCGATGGGCCCGACTTTGCCGGCGGCGTTGTTGAAGCTGAGCACATCAACGAGCTTGGCATCGATTGGTTGCGCCACGGACATGAGCGCTGTACCCGACGATGCATCAGCGACGATCTGAACCCGGCTCCATTGGTGCGGATCAAAATCCGGCTTGAAGATGGTGGTGAAATCGGCGCCGGCGTTGTTGTGACCAGGCCGGTAATCCCAGTGTCCGCCCTTCGGAACCTGAAACTGGATCCCGCCCAAAGCGTCGAGCGGGATTTCATCCGGCTGCGGCCGGGTGCAAAAAATCAGCACGCACGCCTGATGATCGGGATCGCCCGAAACATGCCGCATCGTAAACGTGAGCCGAAAGCGGCCGAAATCGCGCTCCGTATAAAGAACGCCGCGCCCGGCGCCGGTGCTGGCGATCGCACCGATTTTGACTTCCCAACCTTTCGACTCGTTGCGCGACAAGCCCGAGGGAAATGCATTCTGAAGCAGCAGTTTATTGAGATGAACCAAGTTGGCACCGCGCGGATTCTGGTCCAGCAGAGCCTGCGTTTCGGGGCGCAGAACGATATTTTGAAAGCGCGATCGATCGTAGACCAAAGGACCGAGGATAAGCTTATTCAGGTTTTTCACCAGAGCGGACGCAAGCGCTTTCTCGTCAGCTGGTGTCCCGCTCGGCGGTTGAGTAATCGTGGAGGCGAATGCGGCGAGATCCGCTCTCAAGGAATCGTCCAGCTGACTGCTCACGTAGGCCGATACGGGGTCGGACTTCTCGCTGAGCTTCTTTGCCAGGCCAGCCAGGTCTGCAACGTCAGAGCTGCTAAACGAGGTGGCGCTGTTTTCGACGTCAATCCATCCATCCAGCGTCGCGCCATCGAAGAGCGATATCTGAGGATTTGCGCTGGATGCCTGAGTGCCGCCTGCCCCGATTCCCCATGCCCTGGCAGCAAGAAATGACGAGCCAAGGAAAGTCCTTCTGCTAATCCTCCGCATATCTCCCCACGCAAGAACAGTGCGTCAGGCAGCCGAGTTGGCGACCGCGGCTGCCCGACGCGTTGCAACGCCCCTCTAAAACTGGAAATGCTGCCCAATTGCCACGCTCGTTAATAGCGCCGATCAGGCGACAGGACCCTGATCGCAAACTGATTGGCTGCCATCGGATTCGATGCCGGTCGTCGGGTTGCCCAAACTCAGGCATAACTATAAAAAGAACCGGAAAAACATTTCTCGCTATGGGCCGTCACGGCGGGTGGGGTACGCCGTGACGGCCGACCGCGCTGTGCCCGCTCGCGGTAACTTCTAGAACAGAAACTTCACGGCTAGCTGCAACTCGCGGGGCGTGCTGGCGATGCTGCCGATGGTTCCCGCCGTGCCGTAGCTCACGGTGCTGCTGCCAGTGGCCACGGTCGGCGCGATGCTCGTTGTAGGCGTACCAAGAATCTGTTGATTAAAAACGTTGAAACCTTCGAAGCGGAACTGCAGTGTTTTCGCTTCGGTGAATTTGAAGTTCTTGATGAGAGAGGCGTCCCAATCGCTGAACCACTGGTCACGCAAATTGCCGATGCCGGACGTACCGAAGCCATAGCCGGGGCCGACAGACAACGAGGCAGGGCTTACGTAGCAAGCGGGATTGAACCATTGGGTCTGCGATTGATTGGCTTGCAGATTGCAGCCGGGCAGAAGATCCGGGCGGCTGTAACCCGTGATGCTGGTTTCGGTGTTGCTCAGGTTGGCCGGATCGGTGCTTGTGGGCGCGACGCCCGCGATCGAAAGCGGTACGTTGCCCTTCGTTCCGCCCCAAGAAGTATTGAAGTTCTGGCCGGAGCGCTGTGTCATCGAGAGGTCGACTTGCCAATTGCCGAGAATCCAGGAGCCCGGACCATGGCTGAGCCAGTGCTTGCCGCGCCCGAACGGGAGCTCGTAAACCGCGCTCCAATTGATCTGCTGCGGCACGTCGTAGGCGCACGGTCCGTAGGACAAAGCCTGATCGAAGTAATACTCGTAGGGGTCAGCCTGGCCGCCGTTTTCGGCGTTGAACTGACCGTTTGCGTCGCCTAAACATTTCGACCATGTGTAGGCAACGGTTGTTTCTAATCCGTTCGAGAAGCGCTTCTGGAATTGGGCCTGGAGGGCGTTGTAATTGGAGTGACCGATCGATTCCGCATAGTTTAGAGAGGGCGCAAAGGGCAGATATTCTTTCTCATCGATCTGCAGCGGCGTGAGCGGCGTGGCGGTGCAAGTGAATCCGGCTGCGGTATTGTTTTCGCAGAATGGGCCGCCCTGCGGGTAATTGATCTTGCAGCACCAATCAAGGCGCTGCGTCTTGCTGCCAACGTACGCGACGGAAACCATCGATGTTGCGCTGATTTCGTGTTCAATCTGGACGTTCCACTGCTGTGAGCGCGGATCTTTGTAGTTGGGGTCGTTGGTGTAGCCGCCGAACGTGGAACCCCACGGAGTGGGCGCGATAACGATCGGCAAGCTGCCGATCAGACCGCCCAATTGAGAGGTCGTGTAGCCGCCGTAAGGACCGCAGCTGGAACTGCCGGAGCAAATCGGGTTCACCGTGGGCGAAGGCGCGGCGCCCGACCACGCCGTATTTAAGGTGTCGGACACGCCGCGCGTCCATGGCCATACCGAGCCCTGCAATGTGTTTTCCGCATATTGGCTGCGATAGCTGATCGTGTCGTAATACAGGCCGTATCCGACGCGGAGGACGGTTCCGGGCCTGAACTGCCATGCCACACCGACGCGCGGGCCGATGTTATCGCCGATAGATTTGAGCGCCGGTTGCGAGTTGCTGAAGACGATGTTTTGCAGGGTGTTGTAGTAATCGCCGCCGTTGGTGGTGCACGTGGACTGCGTGGTGGCTGAGCCGCCGCCCACGCAAATACCGAAGGCGGGATTCGAAGTACTTAGGCCGCCGGGGACGCAAGGAGGAGTGATCGTTCCGGTTGTCGAACATCCGGTGGAATACGCGGCGGTTTCTTTCGCGCCGATGATGAATTGCTGCGTGGGGTAGTCGAAGGCGTTTACCGTCTCGCCGTCGCTGACGAGCAGTTTCACGGCCGGATCGTAGTCATAACGCAGGCCGGCATCGATGGTGAGGTTGGGGCGGATATGCCACGTGTCCTGGAAAAAGCCGCCAATGGGATCCATTCGAACGTGGACCTCTTCAAGGTTCGGCACGTTGACGTTGAATCCATTGGGCACGTCAAGCAGGAGAGACGCGAGCCCATTGCCTTCGGCGCCGGTGCAGACAAAGTTTCCCGAGGAGTTGATGGGGCACGTCTCGTTTGCACTGCCGGTGAACTGCTCATAGAGGTTTGTTTCAAGGCGATTTTCGTAGAGATATTCGCCGCCGAATTTGATGTTGTGCCTGCCGTGGGTCCAGGTGATGGTCGCGTTGAAATCGTGTTCGGGATTGGCACGATGCTCGGGGCCGACGTTGCCGATGGGGCTGGGATAGCCGCTGCCGGGACTAAGATAAAAGCCATCCGTCGATGTGAGATTTGAAAAGCCCGCGCTGGCTTCCGGCTTATCGCCTTGTGGGTTGGTCTGATTGACGACGACGGGCCGCGCATTGATGCCGCCGCGGACGGAAAGCGTGAGGTTGGGAGTGAAGATGTGGTCCCAGGCGCCGCCGATATTCCACGAGTGATACGGGCTGGGCGCGAGTGAATTGGTCCCGGCGACGATGCCTATGGTGTCATCCCAGAGCATGTAAGCACGGGCCATTACGGTGTCGTGGCTGCCAAAATAGTGGTCAACGCGAAAATCCCAATTTTCGGCGTGGTCGGTTTTCTGGCGCGAGTCGAGGCAATTCGCCACTTCCGTGGCGAGATTCGTCGGCGTAAACGCGCAGCTCTTGAATTCGGACGAGGTATAAGCGCCGATGACGCTCGCGAGTTTGGTATCAATCAGGGCCGACGGAATTACGTTGCACGCGGAGCCACCGGCGACCTGGACGCCGTAACCCGCTTGGCCGAACGTGGCGCCCGGATTTTGCAGGGCCATCGGCGTCTGTGTGCCGGTGACACACATAAAGGGTACGGACTGAGTTGCCGTGGTTCCGCTTACAGATGAAGGTACTTCAGCGAACGGATTGTAAAGCGTATTGGGAATAATGGCAGTTTTGGCGGAATTCAGACTGCCGACGTATTCCGGGGTTACGGTGCCGCTGAAGTCACCCGCCAGCTCCGCTGCCGATGGATCAATCGTGAAGCTGTTAGTTGGCTGGGAGAACCGCCAACCCTCGAAGGCGACGAAGAAGAATGTTTTGTCTTTTTGGATCGGGCCGCCGATCTGGCCGCCGAATTCATTCAAGCTGTAACCGAGCGGCGAGACGGGCGTGGCGGACAGCTGAGCGGCCGTGTCCGTGGAGGCGAGCTGCGGGCACGTTGCAGTAGTGCAGAAGCCGGAGAACGGATTGCGTGCGTCGAAAATGTTGCTGCGGGCGAAATCCCATGCGGCGCCATGGAACGAGTTGGTGCCGGATTTGGTGACGATATTGACCACAGCGCCGAGGACATTTCCGTATTGCGGGTCGTCGTTGTGGCTCTGCAGCTTTACTTCCTGGATCGTGTCCGCAATGGGCGGCACGGACCAGCCGCCACCGCGATCATCGGTATCGATGATGCCGTCCATGTAAAAGGCGTTCGAACGATTGCCTGCGCCGTTGACGGCCGGGCGATAGACGACTGTGTTGGGAATGCCGATGTTGCCGCCGTCAGCGCTGCCGATGCCGTTGCCGCCCTGCGCGGTGTTGATCGAGCCAACGCCCGGCTGGAGGACGAGAAGCTCGGTGAAATTGCGGCCGTTGAGAGGCAAGTCCTGGAGAGCCTGCTGATCGAGCAAGGTGCCGAGTTCGGTGCTCGACGACTGAATCATCTGGTTGATCGAGGACGCGCTTACAGTGACAGTTTCGGTGACGGAGCCTACATCCATCGTGAGTTTTTCAGTGAGAGTCTGGTTCACGTCGAGGGGAAACGTGGCTAGCTGCACCATCTTGAAGCCGGTTTTTTCGACGGTAAGAGTGTAGGTGCCGGGAAGAAGATTGATGATAGTGAACACTCCGTCCTCGTTCGTGTCCTTCTCGGTGACGACGCGTGTCTCTACGTTGGTGATTTTCACGGACGCGCCGGCGATGACGCCGCCGGAACTATCGACCACTGTGCCGGTCACCGTGGCCGTGGGCGTCTGCGCCTTGAGCGCATTGCTACTGAAAAGGAGTGCAACCAGCACCAACACGAACGATCTTCCAACGCGCATTACCCCTCCTTCAGATCCGGTCAAGTTCGCGGCTGCTCGTGCGCCGAAGTTGAAGCAATTCAGTCGATCGGGGCCCGTAATGCTTTACGAGTGAGTCTGAAAGCTTGCGTCAGGCAGTTCGATTGGCCGCCGTCCGGCTGCCTCACGCGGTGCAAGGCCCCGCTCCGCGATGTAAACGCTTTCATTCCCGCGCGAACGAATGGTTCCACGCTGACTCTTTTACAAATGTGCATAACTCGAAGTGGAGAGACTCACCCTCATTTCTTGCGGGAATCTAGGCCGGGGCGCTGCACCGTTCAAGTTAATTAGGGCTACCGGAGGGCTACCGCAAAGCTACAGAAAAGATACGTGGCAGATACTTCGGTGCTATAATGCGCGCCAGTTTACGGGTGGCTCACCGCAAGCGCGGGTGGGGTTTCGGGGGAAGTTGTAATGAACAGCACGCAAGTTCCTGGAACGACAGAACTTGGTGGTCCGCCTCCTGAGGAAATCCAGAAGCAGCTCAATAAGATCATCCACTCGCGGACGTTTCGTCACGCGTCTGCTTTGCAGCGATTGTTACAGTATTTGATCAACCGCGCCGTCGAAGATCCTTTCGCCGAAATCAAGGAGTATACGATCGGTGTCGACGTTTTTGACCGCGGCGCCGACTACGATCCGCAGAGTGACACGATCGTTCGCGTGCAGATTCATCGCCTCCGGCTGAAGGTCAAGGAATACTACGACTCCGAGGGCGCCAACGATCCGATAGTCGTCGAGATTCCCAAGGGGCACTATGTTCCCTGTTTCGGGACACGCGTGACGACGTCGGCAAAGCTCGCGACGGCCGAAGCCCCCTTTGAAGCCACGCCGACCGTAGATTCAGGGGTCGAGGCGCACGCCACTGAAGGTTCGGTTGCTCACCAGGAAGAGCAAAAGCCGGTCCAGGCTTCGCGGCGTTTCGCCCCGAGAGCGGCCCTGATTACGGCTGCGCTAATTATTTTTGTGCTTGGCGCGTTTGTCGGCACGCGCTGGCAGCAGTCAAAAACAGCAACGAACTCCGGAACGCCTTCGGACGATGCCGCGGCAACTTTCTGGAAGAGCTTTCTTGGCAGCGATTCGGCACCGGTGCTCGGATATGCCGATGCGGTTTACCTGGTGGATGGCGCCGAAGACCTTTTCCGCTTCCGGCGCGGCGCCAGCGACGACACCGGCACAGTGGTCGATCCACATCTGGCGCAGCAATTCGCGTCGAGTCCAGATTTGGTCGCCAAAGCTGGTCCTTTATATTATGAGGACGGAAATACGGGTACCGGCGACCTGGAAAGCGTGTTCGTGCTTACGCGGCTTTTCACCCAGATGGGCCTGCAAATGACGGTGAAGCGCTGCCGGCTGATTACGATCGACGATTTGCAGCAACACGACGTGATTCTGCTTGGGTCGCCGGAGGAAAACGACGCGGTGGCGCAACTCTCGCAACCATCCGACTTCGTCTGGAATCGCCTGGACGTGCCAGGCCCCTGGAAGGGCGAGTACGTCAACCAGCACCCGCAACCCGGTGAAAGCCTGACGTACAAAACCGAGCGCGACCCGAATACGCAGGAAGTGAAGACGGATTTTGGCCTGATCACGATTCAACCCGGCGCTGTTCCGGGTCGTTACATCGCCATACTGGGCGGGCTTGATACGTCCGGCGTGGCGGGGACGGCGCAGTTTATGAGTTCCCCGTCGCAAATGGCGCTTTTGCGCTCGCGGCTGGAATCGCTGCACGCATGGCCGACGCACGGCGGCCCGGCTTCCTTCCAGGCCGTGCTGCGGGTCGACGTGGAGCGAGGCAATGACGTATTCGATGTACACCTCGTGACGGTACACGTGACCGGCGGCGATAAAACACCTGCCAGTCCTGCAGCTAACTCCAATTCCTAGCGGCCCGAAGTATCTCCCCGGTAGCTTTGCCGTAACTCCGCCGTATCTCTAATTAACTTGTGGGAATCGCCCTGCACGAACTACATTCCGCGCCGAACGTTTGCATGGCGCCTTGCGCGTCAGACGGGGCGCATACCAGCAGTGAGGCGTGGCGTGAGCGTCCGTTTGGTGACGCCCCAAGGTTCGGAATGATCTCTCGGCAAAAACTGCAAACACCCAGACCTGCCAAGCTGCTCCAAATCGGGCTCAAGCGCCCGGCAAGTCTAATGCGCCGGTTGGCTTGGTTTTGCCTCGCGGGTGTTTTCCTCTTCACCGCCGGTTTGCCGGCGCAAAACGACGCAAACCAGCCTCCGGTGCAATCTCCGCCGCAAACGCGCGCTCAGTGGGGGGCTCCTGACGTTACTGTGACCCACGCGAACGGCGAATGGACGATCGCCGGGCAGAAGAACAAGGTGGTTCTCAATGACTCGGACCTCGCGCTGAACATTGACGCGCAGGGCGTGACATGGAAGATGGTTCCCTCGCAACCGGACGACATCCTTATTAAGTCGCATGGCGAGCTTTTTCATGCCGCGCTCAGATCCGCCGACCATATCGACATCGCGCCTTACGACACTGGTTTCGAGACTGGCGTAAAGATCATGCTTTCGGGCTTTCACGAAAATGGCATGTTGTACAAGGGACAGCCGCTCGATCTGGTCCTTTACCTGACTATTTGCCTCGAAAATCCAAACGAAGACCTCGTGATGACCGCCGTCGCCAACGAGCACGAGGCTGCGGTGCGGCTGCTTGATTGGCCCACGGCGATGGACGCGCGGGACGTAGATTACACGGTCCTCTCAAATGGCGAAGGCACAATCGTGCCGCGCGATTGGCCAACGAAATTCCAGCCGGACAATTTGTTTGTCGGTGACGGCACGGCAGTGGACGACAGCGTGATCGAGAGCCACCTGATCGAATCGTGGTCGATGTCCTGGTGGGGCTTCGTAAAGGACGGATCGGCGATGATGGTGATCGTCGAAACACCGGACGACGCCGCCTACCAATTCCAGCACCCTGCCGGAGGGCCGACGGTGATCGGCCCGCAGTGGCGAGATCAGCTGGGCCGTCTTTCGTATCCGCGGAGTGTGCGGATGTGCTTCTTTCCCAAAGGCAATTATGTGACGCTGGCCAAGCGCTATCGGCGGTATGCGATCGATAGCGGGCTTTTCGTTTCGCTGAAAGAAAAAATCGCGCGGCAGCCGCTGGTGGCGCAAATCATCGGCGCGGGACACGTCGGCGTGCAAGCCCTGCGGAATATTCGGCCCGGAGCCTGGCAATACGACCCGGAGAATATCAGCGTCGATTACCGCGTGAACACCTTCGACGATCTCGCCAAAGGCCTCCAGTACTGGAAGGACCAGGGCTTCGACAGAATGATCGTCACGCTTTCGGGATGGCCGTACTACGGCTACGACCGCCAGCACCCGAATGTGCTTCCGCCCGCGCCACAAGCCGGTGGCTGGGAAGGAATGAAGCGATTCATTGACGATGTGAAGCAGATGGGGTATGTGCCGATCCTGCACGATCAGTATCGCGACTACTACACGGACGCGCCTTCGTGGAATCCTGACTTCGCTGTGCACGAAGAGGACAGCGTCACGCCCTCGACCACATTTCCCGGCTCGCGGTTCAAACACTGGAAAGATGGCGACATTCCGATGATGGATCACTGGAACGGCGGCGCACAGAGCTACTTGACCCCGTCATTCATCCTCGGGAACCTCGTGAGCAACTACGAGGAAATGTTTGCACACGGCATTCATCCCGAAGGCTCGGGCCTCGATGTATTCGGGTACGTTCCACCCGATCGCGACTTCAACCCTGAGCATCCGGCCACACGCACGGACGGCATGAATGACCGTGCTGCTGCGTTCATCTGGGCGCGGGCGCATCTGGGAATCGTAGGGACGGAGGCTGGGTCGGATTGGGTGATACCCTACGTGGACATGTCGACCGGTCATGCCTTCGGCAAAGCGATTCCCGTGCCGCTTTATAACCTGGTGTATCACGACGCGATCGTGACGATGACTTCGGGCGCGTCGATGTATAGCGTGCTTCTCGGCGAGGGCATCGACATGGTGCGCACGAATCCCCGCGGTGGAAGAGGCGCCCGCGCGCGCGGCGGCGCAACAGAAGCGGATGCGGCGAAGCGAGCCGCGGCGCATCCGGCATTCACGGACCCCGCGCAAATTCTAAAGCTCGAACGCGATGCGCTTGCGCTGCAGAAGCGCGTCGGCCTGCTCGAGATGATGAACCATGAGTTTCTCGACAAGAATCACCGCATCGAGCGGACAACTTTCGCGGACGGAACGACGGTCACGGTCGATTGGGACAAGATGACGTACGAAATCAATCCTCCGCTTCCGGCTCAATAATCTCAGCGCGCGGGCGTACGGAGATGCAAGGACTCGCCCACCAGATCGGAACGTTAATGGATCAGCCCAACGAGCTTTCCTCGCGGCGCAAATGGATGGGGCTCGCAGTTGGCGCGTCGCTTGGCACGGGACTGGCCGCCGTCGCAGAAGCGAGAGCCGCAAAGCAAACCGTGGTACCCGCGAAGGATCTTGGCGTTCGCACTTACAACATCCGCGATTTCGGGGCCAAGGGCGACGGTGTCACGCTGGATACGGCTGCGGTCCAGGCTGCTATTGACGCCTGCGCCAAAGATCAGGGCGGGACGGTTGTGGTTCCTGCGGGCGTGTTCGTGATCGGGACGATCGAACTGAAGAGCAACGTCACCCTATTTATCGCAGCAGCAGGAAAGCTGCTCGGAAGCGCGGACGGCAAGCAATATCACGCTGCCGACGCAATTCCCCTCTCCGGCGACTCGACGCTGGAAGACGGCAACGTCGGGCTGATTTATGCGGTCAAGGCCGAGAACATCACCATCGAAGGCACCGGCACAATCGACGGACAGGGCGCGCAGTTTCATTCCCCGACTCGCGGAGTCGCGCCGCCGGCCGGAATCAGCGGCAGCCACCGGCCGTATCACCTGCTCTTTTATCAGTGCAAGAATCTGAATATTCGCGACATTTTTCTGTATGACAGCGCTTATCACTCCGTACGCGTGATCGAAAGCTCGTTCGTGAAAGCCGACGGCCTGCGCATTTACAACCGCGTGAATGGGAACAATGACGGCTTCCACTTCATCAGCTGCCAATATGTCGCCGTCAGCAATTGCACCGTGCAATCGCAGGACGACGCGTGCGCGCTCTTCGGCAGCTGCAAATACGTCACGATTACGAATTCCTCGTTCAGCACGCGCTGGTCTGTCTTTCGCTTCGGGGGCGGCCAAGCGGAAAATATTGCGGTTTCCAATTGCATCATCTATCAGGCTTACGGTTGCCCGATCAAAATCCAGGGCGGCCCGAATTCGCGCTTCGAGAATTTTATTTTCTCCAATTTGATCATGCACCGGGTTACCGGCCCCATCTCGATCGGCGTTGGGGGTCGGCGGCAGCAAGGCCCGGAAGTCGAAGGCCAAACCACGCCGGCGCCGCCTGTGCCGCCGGGAAGCTCTGGAGTGGCGCGCAATATTTCGTTCACGGGGATTCGCGCTGCGGTCGTCGAACCCGAGCAACTTCCTGATTTGCCCATGGCCTCAAATTTCCGCCCCGGCGAACTGCACAGCTGCATCGACCTGAACGCGATCGGCGAGGGCGTTCTCGAAAACATCACCTTTGACGACGTGCAGATTACTTTTCCCGGCGGCGGCAGCGCCGAGCAAGCGGCCTTGCGCGACGTCCCACAGATTGCAGGCGAATATTTCGAAATCGGCGTTTTGCCTGCCTACGCTCTTTACGCCCGCAACGTTCGCGCGCTCACCCTGAGCAACGTCCGTTTCGGCGTCAGCGCACCTGACCTGCGCCCGGCTGTCGTTTTCGATCACGTGGAGGACGCGGCGATCAACGGCTTCGGCGCGGAAGGCAACGCGGAGGCTGAGTCGCTGCTGCGCTTTATCGATTCGCGCGACGTTCTGCTGAGCGCTTCGCGCGTTCTTTCTCCGGCTGCAGTGTTTTTGCAAGTGGAAGGCGCGGAAAGCGGCAACATAACCGTGGATGGCGGCGATTTATCTAAAGCGAACGAGCAGGTCGCCTTCCGCACGGGAGCCACGAAGGCCTCCGTCAAGCTCCGCGCCTGAAGAGGACGATAGGGCTCTCGGCCGAGGGCTCAAGCAGGTTCCAGAGGCGCGATCGCTTTGCGCGTCGATCTTTTTCCCGCCTTTTGCGAATTACCGTGATTCCCCTTCCCCGCGCGCGCATCAAATTACGGCAAAGTGTAGACTGGGACGATCGAAGCTCGCAGGAACAAAGGCAAGGAAGGAATTGGCATGTCCAAGCCTGTGCTGATAGCGGTTGATGATGATGGCGAAGTCTTGCGGGCGGTGGAACGTGATCTGCGCAAACACTATGCCGAGCACTACCGGATTTTGCGCGCTGATTCCGGAGCTGCGGCCCTGAATGCTCTTCGCGGCCTCAAGAAGCGCAGTGAAGCCGTGGGCCTGCTGCTCGCGGACCAGCGCATGCCGGAAATGAGCGGCGTCGACTTCATCCGCCAAGCGATGGAAATCTATCCTGATGCGCGACGCGTCCTGCTGACCGCTTACGCGGATACGGACGCAGCGATACATGCCATAAATGAGGCCAGAATCCACCACTACCTGCTGAAGCCGTGGGATCCCCCCGAGCAGCAGCTCTACCCTGTGCTCGACGATCTTTTAGATGATTGGCAGGCTTCGTATCGCCCAGCCTTTTCGGGAGTGCGCGTGCTCGGCCACAGATGGTCCTCCCGTTCCTATGCTGTGCGCGATTTCCTCGCACGCAATCAGGTGCCGTACCGGTGGCTCGATGCCGAGAACGCCGAAAGGAATAGTGAAACTCGCGAGGCTCTTGCTGCGGCAGGCGGCGAAGCGGCAAAGCTGCCCGTTGTTCTATTTGCAGATGGCGCTGTGCTCTCGGATCCGACGACAGTGGACATCGCCCAGCGGCTCGGCTTGCGCACGCGGCCCGAAACTTCGTTCTATGACCTGCTTATCGTGGGCGGCGGCCCGGCGGGACTCGCGGCAGCGGTCTATGGAGCTTCGGAAGGCCTGCGCACAGTCATGATCGAGCGGGACGCTCCTGGCGGGCAAGCAGGCATGAGCTCTCGTATCGAAAACTACTTGGGTTTTCCTTCAGGCCTGAGCGGGAGCGACCTGACCCGCAGGGCTGTTACTCAGGCGCGCCGGTTTGGCGTGGAGATTCTTACGCCACAGGAGGTGACCCGCCTGCGAGTGGAAGCCGGCTCGAAGTTTGTTGCTTTAGGTGACGGCACTGAAATCGGCGCCAAAGCTTTGATCATCGCGACGGGGGTGTCTTACCGGCGGCTTGATGTCCCGGGGATGGATCAAGTGCAAGGAGCTGGCGTGTATTATGGTGCGGCTATGACCGAAGCTTCCGCTTGCCGCGGAGAAGACGTCTACATCGTGGGAGGCGCGAATTCCGCCGGACAAGCGGCCATGTTTTTTTCGCAGTACGCCAGGCGGGTTATCATGCTGGTGCGGGGCAAATCACTGCAAGCAAGCATGTCGCAATACCTGATCGACCAGATTGGGCAAACCGAAAACATCCACGTCGAGCTGAATTCCGAGGTCATCGAGGTCTTCGGCGAAAATCACCTGGAAGCTATTTCTGTCCGCTGTTCGACAACCGGGGAAACGCAAAAGATCTCGACGAACTCCCTGTTCATTTTCATCGGTGCGCAGCCCTGCACGGAGTGGCTGGCGGGGACAATCGAACGCGACGAGAAGGGCTTTCTGCTCACTGGGCCCGATCTCATGCGCGACGGCAAGCCTCCCAAGGGCTGGCCGCTCGAACGCGACCCCTGGCTCCTGGAAGCGAGCACGCCCGGGATTTTTGTTGCGGGCGATGTGCGTTACCGTTCGATCAAGCGGGTTGCGTCCGGAGTCGGGGAAGGTTCAAGCGCCGTGCAGTTCGTGCATCAATACTTGAGTACGGTGTGATATGAGCGAACCAGAGACAGACGGACAAACTGCCGGCATCGCTGCGGCCTTGCGTTCAGCTCCGCTCTTTGCGGATTTGCCCGCCGAGGATCTGGAATGGCTTGCCGCGCGGATGGACGAAGTGGCATTCAGCGGCGGACAGATTTTCGCGCGCCCCGGCGATCCAATCGACTACCTCAGTGTGATTCTCGAAGGCGAGATTCAGTTTGAGCGTCCGGACACGCCGGGATCGCCGTTCATCATAGCGCGTGCGGGTGAAGTGACGGGTGTGCTTCCGTTTTCTCGTCTCACGCGGGTTCAGGGCAACGCTCGCGCTGTTCTCCCCACGCGGTTGCTCCGTCTGCACAAACAATACTTCCCCGAAATGGTGCAGCGCGTGCCGCAGCTTGCTCAGCGTCTCGTGGCGGTGATGTCCGACCGCATCCGTGAAGTCACCCGCATGGAAACCCAGCAGGAAAAGCTCATGGCTTTGGGGAAGCTCTCCGCCGGTCTTGCCCATGAGCTGAACAATCCCGCAGCGGCTGCGCGCCGCGCTGCGCAGAGCATGATGGAAGCTATGGAGAACGTCCGTGCCGCCAGTATCAAGCTGCTGCAGCACTCATTCTCTGAAGCGCAGCGAGTTGCGATGCTGCAATTCGAGCAGGAGGTTGTGAAGCAAGCTGCTTATCCGGCGGGACAATCCACTGACCCTCTGGAATTCAGCGACCGGGAGGAAGCCGTCACGAACTGGCTCGAGCGTCATTCCGTTTCGGAACCTTACAAAATCGCTTCGCTTCTGGTGGATGCCGGAGTGGGTCCGGAAAAACTGGATGCTCTTGCCGCCACAACGGGAGAAGACAGCGCCGGTTACGTCTTACACCGCATCGCTGCCCTGCTCACAGTTTATGGTTTGGTGCGAGAAATCGATAACAGCACCCGGCGAATCAGCGATCTCGTCACCGCCATCAAACGCTATTCCTATATGGATCAGGGCGCTCTCCAGGAAGTGAACCTGCGCGAGGATCTGGAAAACACGCTGAAAATCTTCGGCAATCGCCTGAAAAACGGCATTACCGTGATCCGCGACTATGATCCCGCGCTCCCGCGCGTTTGCGCTTATGGCGGCGAGCTCAATCAGGTGTGGACCAATCTGATTGACAACGCGATTGACGCGATGAATGGCAAAGGCGAGCTGCGGATTCGAGCCCTTCACGAATCGGACTGTGCCGTGGTGGAAATCGGCGACAACGGCCCCGGTATTTCGCTGGACGTGCAGAGGCGCGTTTTTGAGCCTTTCTTCACCACGAAGAAAGTGGGAGAAGGCACCGGCCTTGGCCTCGATACCGCCTTGCGCATCGTCCGAAGGCATCACGGGTCGATCGACTTAAAATCTCTGCCGGGCGACACGCGCTTTCGCGTCCGGCTCCCCCTCAAGCAACCGGGCACGGCGCCTCCGGCTGAGCCGAATGCTGCAGCGCCGGGCAACTCCTAGCCAATTTCTCTAAGAACGGTAGGTTCTTCTTGCGCGTCAGTATCTCACCCTTGAATTAGACCGAAGCGGGACCGAACTCGTGCCATTACAGTGCCTCGCAGCGTCGGATCGGCGGGACCTTTGGCTACGACGTGATAGCCCAGGACGCGGCAGATTCTTGAGGCAGAGGATTCTGACTTCGGCGCGATTCGGTTCTGCGAAAGAAGTTCGTGTCTGCGGATCCGTGGGAAGTGGCCCGCCCAAGGGGACGATTTCAGAACTTTTGTGGGAGATTTCGTATCAGTGTTGCCGCAAATTGAGCTCCATGTGGGGCAAAGCCCTGGGCAACTCGCACTCCGCCTGATACATGTCCACTAACTTTAGAAAAATACCGCAGGAGAAACGTGAAAACGGTGGCTGAGCCTTTCCATTTGTTGCCGGTTGAGTTGTCTTTTCTCTTGCAGGATTAAGGACACAATACTCTCGCCGCCCAAGTCATCTGCTAAGTCTTTCTGTCTGAGGCCGTTGGTCGCCATCAATTCTCGCAGCACCTCCACGCCCGAGGCCTTTTTCACCACGAATTGCTTCGCTTCGTAGTCGGCGATCACGACGACAAGTAGCTTGGCAGTTTCTGTTTCTTCTGTACTGCGATGCTCTTTACGTTGCAGCTCAAGAAGGCGGGAAATGTAGGCTTGGTGTTGCTCGGGCGAAGAAATGGTCTTCGGAGCCTCTTCTTTAACAAGATATTTAGCAGGCAGCCGTTCAGCAGTTGCAGGCACTTTTCCACCCTCCGTTGGCGAATCCCTTCGGCCCAAACCTGTTAGCTATGTCTTAGATACAACGTGTAACCCATGTCTTCGGGTTGGACCGGGAATTGTGGCGCGCCC
>Ga0335074_10002393_pt1 | contig 25528 bp, 23 predicted proteins | sample Lox_Sample_23_FD_206715 | JGI IMG/M metagenome (GOLD analysis project Ga0335074, IMG submission 206715) | Soil microbial communities from Loxahatchee National Wildlife Refuge, Florida, United States - Lox_Sample_2.3 | ecosystem: Environmental > Terrestrial > Soil > Wetlands | place: USA... | reverse complement strand
GCGTCGTCATACAGCCCGAGCAGCAGCGAGCCGATCGCGTCGGGACCGCTCTTGTGGAGCCGGTACCCGGCCACGACGCAGTCCGCCGTCCGCTCGTGCTTGATCTTAAACATCACGCGCTTGTTCGGTTCGTAGGGCCCGTTGAGCGGCTTAGCGACTATGCCGTCCAGTCCTGCGCCCTCGAACTGGCTGAACCAGCGGGTCGCTACTGCTTTGTCCCGGCTCGCCGGTGTCACGTAGACGGGTGGCGCGGCGGCTCCCAGCGCTTGGTCGAGCAAGGACCTGCGCTGCTCGAACGGCAGGCCGGTACAGTCTTCGTCGCCGAGCGCGAGCAGGTCGAACGCCACAAACGCGGCCGGCGTCTGGCGGGCCAGCAGCTGCACCCGGCTGTCGGCCGGATGGATCCGCTGCAGCAGCGCCTCGAAGTCGAGCTTGCGACCGTCGGCGTCCGGGATGACGATCTCGCCGTCGATCACGCACCGATCCGGGAAGTTCGCCAGCACCGCATCGACGACCTCGGGGAAGTACCTCGTCATGGGGCGCTCATTGCGGCTGCCGATCTCCACTTCCGCGCCGTCCCGGAAGATCACGGAGCGAAAGCCGTCCCACTTCGGCTCATAGCTCAGCGGGCCGTCCGGGATGTCTTTCACCGACTTGGCGAGCATCGGAGCGACAGGGGGCAGCACGGGGAGATCCATTGCCCCATCATGACCGATGCCAGCCGCCGACCTGGGCCTGACGCCGGGATCGGCCCGTCGAGCCGGTTGCGCGCCCGCAAACAACCGTCAGTTACCGGGCTCGTGCCTTCGCGGCCAAGCCCCTGGTGTCATGAGCCAGGAGCGTCGTACCGCAGCCGGAGCTTGGTAGCGCGGTCGATCTCATCGGCCGTCAGAAGTGCCACCATCCGGTTGACCACCGTGCCGCTGGCAGCAGCCGACATTGCAGTGGCCGCAGCTGCGACGTTGTCCGGCAAGTCGCAGACGATATACACGTCATCGGAGCCAAGAGCGAAATAAAAGCCCTCCAGCGTGCCGCCGGCATCGGCCAGAACCCGCCGGGCCGCCTCCACCCTGGCAGTGCCGCCTTTTGCCATCAGGCCCTTGATGCCCTCTGGGGTGTAGGACGCGATCGACAGATATTTCGCCATCGTTGTTCCCCCCGTTGCGCGCGTACGTGGATGACTATCCACGCCTGCACAGGCCAAACTCTGCGCGCCTCTGCTGCCGTCTGGCACCAGGCGTTAACGCCGCGGAGCAGACTGGCCATGATCGGGTTATGTCTTGATGTTTCGTCAGGAAGGGGCCAGATGTGGAGCGGGACATGACGCGGCCTGGTGTGCTGTGCGTGGTAGCGGCGGCACCGTCGGTCACGCCGTGGTCGGTCCGCCGCGAGCGCGCGGCGCTGCGGAAAGGCGGGGTGGACGCCGTTTTCGCTACCGTTGCGTCCCTGGAGGACAGCGGCGATGCGCTGACCCGTGTCAGCCAGTGGCTGCGAATTCATGAGGACCCGGCAGTCCCGGTGCGAGTGGCCACCACCGTGAGCGAGATCCGCGCTGCCAAGGCGGCTGGTGATACGGCCGTTGTCCTGCACTTTCAGGGTGCAGAGCCGCTTCGCGCGGGAGCGGAACTGGCGGGGGCTTTCGCACGTCTCGGCGTTCGCGTCATCCAGCCGACTTACAACTACCGTGGCCTGGCAGGCGACGGCTGCTGCGAACCGGACGACGGCGGGCTCAGCCGCTTCGGCCGGGCCTTGATCGGCGCCATGAACCTGCACAGGATCGCCGTTGACATCGCCCACGCGGGGGTCCGCACCAGCCTGGACGCGATCACCTGCAGCACACGCCCGGTCATCGCCTCCCACGCCAACGCCCGTGCTATCTGCGATCATCCACGCAACCTCCCCGACGAGGTCATCAAGGCGGTGGCCGCCTCCGGCGGCGTGATCGGGCTGTGCGCATTCCCTTCATTCGTCTCCGCCGAGCCCGAGCCGGCGCTGGCTCAGCTCATCGATCATGCCGTGCACATAGCTGACCTTGTCGGCGCCGGCCATGTCGGGCTGGGCTTGGACTTCGCCGATGAGGGCGATGAGGAATACGACTTCTATGGCTACGACGAGAAGTACTATCCCCGGCCGCCCTGGGCATGGCCGCGTGGTATCGAATGGCTTGACCAGTGCGGCGGGATATCCCCGGCGCTGCAAGCGCGCGGATTCTCGCCCGACGAGAGCGCCGGGATCATGGGAGAGAACTTCCTTGGCGCGCTTGCCGCCATCTGGGGCTCGTGAGACACCCGCGGACTCCGAACCCGCGCTGCGTGAATTCTGGCACCCCGCGGGATCAGGTCAGCCGGCGGCGCGCGGGCTGACCAGGCCAGCCTGATAGGCGAAGACCACGAGTTGCGCACGGTCCCGAGCGCCGAGTTTGATCATCGCCCGGCTGACGTCAACCCCGCAGGCTGTTGTTGTAGACGCGCAACTGCATCGTGGCCAGGTCGAACAGCGGAGTCTTGATCCCATGGCCGGCGCCGCGACGGGCCAGGTCGGCGAGGACCTGCTCAACTTCGGCCGGCCGCCCTTGGGCCACGTCCCGTGACATCGACGAGTTGGCCGCCGACCCGGCCTGGGTGATCGTCTTCGTCGTGCTGGCGATGACGTCGGCAGGTACCGGATAGCCGGCCGCGGCTGAGACAGCGCAGGCTTCGGCCAGGATGGCGGGGCCAAGGTCACTTCCGCCGGGAACGGCCACAATCTCACCCACGGTGCCTCGCATCAGGCAGGTCAGCGCGCCGATGGTGGCGAGGAAGACCCACTTCTGCCACATCCGCGCGATGATCTCGTCGCTGATGGTGAGGTCGAAACCGGCTCCGGAGAGCTGGTCGTAGACCGCTTGCAGCTGGGTGGTGCGGGCGCCGTCCTGCGTCCCGGTCGTCAGGCTCGCGGGCGGGCTGAGCTGCTGGACAATGTCGCCTTCATCATTGAGCTGGGTCGCGATCAGCACGACGCCGCCGAACACCGCAGGCTCGCCGAACCGCCTGTTGAGCACGTCCAGGTGAGCCATCCCGTTCAGGAACGGCACCACGGCGGTCCGCGGTCCGACGGCAGGCGCGAAGTCGGCGATGGCCTGATCCAGGCCGGTTGCCTTGACCGATAGCAGCACGACGTCCGCGGGCTCGGTCAGTTCGCCGGCCACGGCTAGCTTCGGACGGATCGCCTTCCTGGCGTCGGCGTCAGCTCCAGGCCCCACAATCCGCAGCCCGCGTTCGCGCAGCTGCGCGGCGCGGCGCGGCCGGACCAGGAATGTGACATCCCGGCCGGCCTGGGCAAGCCGTGCACCGAAATAGCCGCCGGTAGCGCCAGCGCCGACAATGAGGATCGTCATGGTCGGGGCTTACCCGGGGTTACGTGCTTCGTCCCCTTCAGCAGGCCATGGCGGAGTCCCAATAAAAGTAACGAATCCCTAATGTCCGGTATGGACATGCGATTCATGGCTGCGGCCGACCGCAGTCAGAACTGGCTCAGAAGTTCACCGGCGAGCCTGAGGTCGTCGCCGGCGAGAGGCGCCGGCGTGTGCAGGAGGTGATGTCCGGTGAGCTGGCTCTGGCTCAACATTCCGCTGATGGTCCTGTTCGCCGGTGCCGTGGCGGGCATTCCGCTGTGGCTGGTGCTCACGCGGCCGGACTTCGGCCCCGAGACGGCGAGCCGGCCTGGCCGGGTTCCGGCCCGGGTGGCGGCGCGCTATGCGGTGGCCCGGCCGGGGTCAGCCGTTCTGGCCCGGCCGGCGGCTGCTCGCGCCCGGATTTCAGATGATGCCTGGAAGCTCGAACTGGCGCGCGTCTCGCGCTAGTACGGCCGGGCGGGGCGCAATCGGGCTGCCCCGCCCGAGCCCGTTCCCTCCCGACTTGCCTGGTGCGCCCGGGCGAGGTGTCCTGATAAGAAGGGCATCAACGTGTGGAGCTCGTCACTGGTGCTAGGGAGCCGTTCATGAAGGTGCCGCTCACTATCGGGGACTACCTCAGCCGCGGCGCGGCCGTCTACGGGGAGCGCACGGCCGTCTTTGACGAGCCCGGCACGGCCGGCTCGCTGGGTGCCCTGACCTACCGGGAGCTGGAGAGCCGTGCCCGCGGTATGGCGCTGGCGCTGGATGCCATGGGAGTCGGCCACGGTGAGCGGGTCGCGATCGTCAGCCCGAACGCTGCCCGGTTCCTGATCAGCTATTTCGGCGTCAGCGCGTACGGCCGGATCCTCGTGCCGGTCAATTACCGGCTGAACGCGGACGAGATCAACTACATCATCGGCCACTCCGGCACGTCGGTGCTGCTCGCGGACCCGGAGTCGGAGGAGAGCGTGCACGGCATCAACGTCAAGCACAAGATAGTGCTGGACGGATCGGCCGACGCTGAGCTGTTTGCTGCCGCTCCCGATGGAGCGCAGCCTGCCGAATGGGCCGCTGACGAGGACGAGACCGCGAGCATCAACTACACCAGCGGCACCACGGCCCGGCCGAAGGGTGTCCAGCTCACGCACCGCAACTGCTGGCTGAACGCGGCAACGTTCGGCTGGCACACCGGCGTGACCGACCGGGACGTGTTCATGCACACGCTGCCGATGTTCCACTGCAACGGCTGGGGAATGCCGTACGCGGTGACCGGCATGGGCGTTCCGCAGGTCGTGGTGCGCAAGATTGACGGCGAGGAGATACTGTGCCGGATCGAAGCGCATGGCGTGACGCTGCTGTGCGGAGCCCCCGCGGTGGTCGCGGCGATTCTCGCCGCGGCCGCCGAACGGCGGGCAGCCGGGCGGGACATTCCGGGCGCCGGCACGGTCCGGATCGTGGTGGCGGGAGCGCCGCCGCCGTCGAAGACCATCGAGCGGGTCGAGACTGAGCTCGGCTGGGAGTTCATTCAGATCTACGGGCTCACCGAGACCGCGCCGCTGCTGACCATCAACCGGGCCGTGGCCGAGTGGGACGACCTGCCGCCTGTCGAGCGGGCCCGGCTCCAGTCACGCGCAGGCGTCCCGGCTGTCGGCGTCCAGATCAGGACCGACGCCGAGGGCGAGGTGCTCGCCAGGTCCAATCACGTGTTCGCGGGGTACTGGGAGCAGCCTGAGGAGTCGGCGAAGGCACTGGATGGCGGCTGGTTCCATACCGGGGATAAGGGCCACATCGAGGCTGGCGATTACCTGGTCATCTCGGACCGGAAGAAGGACGTCATTATCTCCGGCGGCGAGAACGTCAGCTCGGTGGAGGTGGAGGACTGCCTCTACCAGCATCCGGGGGTGGCCGAGGTAGCGGTGATCGGCATCCCGGATGCCAGGTGGGGCGAGACGGTGAAGGCGCTCGTCGTGCTCCGCGCCGGCAGCACCGCCACCGACGCGGAGCTGATCGAGCACTGCCGGTCGCGGCTCGCGCATTTCAAGTGCCCGACGTCCGTCGAACTGCGCGAGTCACTGCCCAGGACGGCTACCGGCAAGCTGCAGAAGTTCAAGCTCCGCGAACCGTACTGGCAGGGCTTCGAGCGCAAGGTCAACTAGGGCTGGTTCAGTTCGCGGCTGCCGCGCGGGCAAGGAGGCAGATGTCAGCCAGGCATACGGCGCTGGTGACGGGAGCAAATCACGGCATCGGCGCAGCCACCTCAGTCGCGCTGGCCAGGGCCGGGTGCGCAGTGCTGTGCACGTACCTGCGGGTCGCGGACGAACCCGATCCGGGTACGCCGCAGGCCTACCGGGATCGCCGCATCCAGTCAGCCAGCGACGTCGTGACGCAGATCGAGTCGGCGGGCGGCCGCGCCGTGGCGGTGGAGGCCGACCTGACCGACCCTGCCGTTCCCGAAATGCTCTTCGACGCGGCCGAGGGGCAGCTCGGGCCGGTCGACATCCTGGTGAACAATGCCACCGGGTGGATCCAGGACACCTTCAGCCCGGCGACTACCGACGCTCACGGCCGCACGCTCCGCCCGGTTACCGCTGCTGCCTGGCGGCAGCAGTTCACCGTGGACGCGATGGCGCCTGCTCTGCTGATCGCCGAGTTCGCCCGCCGCCATGTCGCCCGCGGATCGACCTGGGGGCGGATCATCGGCCTGACCTCCGGCGGCGACCTCGGGTTTCCCGCCGAGGTCTCCTACGGCGCCGCGAAGGCGGCGCAGGTCAATTACACGATGTCCGCGGCGCTTGAACTGGGGCCGTACGGCGTCACTGCGAACATGGTGTATCCGCCAGTGACCGACACCGGCTGGGTCACCGATGCGGTGCGCAGCTTCGTCGAAACGAGCCAGCAGCACTTCCACGTGGCCAGCCCTGATCAGGTCGCAGCCGTTATCGCCTACCTGGCCAGCGACGAATCCGGCCTGATTACCGGCAACACCATCACGCTGCGGTGAAAACCGCGCTGCGCTGAGCCGGGCCGGCATCACGCCCCGGCGACATCAGCTGCCTGGCGCCGGGCTAGTGTCAGCGGACGTGACAGCTCCCCGCGTGGCAATCGGACCCAGGCGCAGTGATTTTGCGGCGGACGCCGTTCGCGCCGGAGGCGGGGAGCCGGCCGAGACCGAGGCCGCGGCCGACGCACTGGTCTGGCTGGCGACCTCAGACACCGAAGGCCTGCGCGCCGCCCTTGACTCGACGTCGGCACGCTGGATTCAGCTGTCATCGGCCGGCATCGAGCCCGTCCTGGAGGCCGGCCTGCTCGATCCAGCGCGCGCCTGGACCTGCGCCAAAGGCAGCTATGCCGAGCCGGTAGCCGAGCACGCCCTGATGCTCGCGCTAGCCGGCCTTCGTTCACTCCGCCAGCGCATCGAAGCGAGATCGTGGGGCAAGGAGGGCGGCCAGAGCCTGTACGACGAGCCGGTCAGCATCATCGGCGGCGGCGGCATCACCGGCGCGCTGCTGACGCTGCTCGCGCCGTTCCGGGTGACTGCCACCGTGGTGCGCCGCAGCCCGGATCCGTTCCCCGGCGCGGCGCGGACGCTGCCGCACGCAATGCTTCCCGAAGCGCTCTCCGACGCCAGGGTTGTCTTCCTCGCGCTCGCGCTGACTCCGCAGACGGAGCGCATCATCGGCGCACGGCAACTAGCCGCAATGCGGCCAGACGGGTGGCTGGTGAATGTCGCCCGCGGCCGGCACATCGACACGGACGCGCTGGTGGCGGCGCTCGACCGAGGTCAGATCGGCGGCGCCGCGCTGGACGTTACCGAGCCCGAGCCGCTGCCCGACGGCCACCCGCTGTGGACGCAGCCGCGCTGCATCATCACGCCGCATACCGCGGACACGCCGGACATGACACGGCGGCCGCTGGCGCTGCGCATCCGCGAGAACGTGGCCAGGTTCGCCGCGGGAGAGCCGCTGCTCGGCCTTGTCGACCCGCTGGCCGGCTATTAACCGGAACGCACGCTTACACCCTCGCCAGCGCCTGCCTGGCCGCGGTCAAGGACGGTCAGTCCCGGTCAGGTTGCCGTGCCAGGTAGGCAGCGCCGCGAGGGGAGATCCGGTACCCCACGTCCAGGCTTATCGTCAGGCCGAGTTCCTTCAGCCGGCGGACGTGCAGCTTGAAGTCAGCGCGCTCCCACTCCAGCTGGGCGGAGAGCACGGTGGAGACCACACCCGGCTGGCGGGCGATCTGCTCCAGCACCTCCCTTGTCCACGGACCGCGTTTGCTGGCAGTGTCCATGCGCGCAAGCCGGACCGTGATCGCGGCCACGTCGGCGTCGCTGATCGTCGCCGTCGCCGCGAGCTCGTCTCGCGGATCCGGGCCATCCAGCGGGCGGAACCTGATCCGGTACAGCGGCAGCGAAGGATCTCCGCGCAGGTCGCTGACCAGCGAGTCGACGGACGGGTAACCCGCATCGCGCGCCTGTGCCCGCGTTATCGCCGCGGGCGTGACGATATCGACGGTCTCGGCTAGCACCATGCCGCGTCCGGTGCGGTACGGCCGGCCCGCGACTACCTGAGGGCGGCGCCACCGGCGGAAAGCCATTGTGATACTGCCGTCCGCTAGCCCGTTCCGCAGCCTAGGTTCGAACTGCATTTCGTGACAGTACCGCTGCTTTCGCTATGATCGCTGATTACGAAAACGGGCGGTGACCGAGGCCTAATGACAGCCAGTTACGACTTCATCATCATCGGCGGCGGCTCGGCTGGTTGCGCGCTGGCGAACCGCCTGTCCGCAGACCGCTCGAACCGGGTCCTCGTTCTCGAGGCCGGCCGTCCCGACTACAAGTGGGACGTCTTCATTCACATGCCGGCTGCACTGACGTTCCCGATTGGCAGCCGGTTTTACGACTGGCAGTACGAATCCGAGCCCGAACCGTTCATGAACGGCCGCCGCATCTACCACGCGCGCGGGAAGCTGCTCGGCGGCTCTAGCAGCATCAACGGCATGATCTTCCAGCGCGGCAACCCGCTCGACTACGCGCGCTGGGCCGCCGATCCTGGCATGGCGAGCTGGGACTACCTGCACTGCCTGCCGTATTTCAAGCGAATGGAAACCTGCCTGGCGGGCGCTGATGACTTCCGCGGCGGAGACGGCCCGCTCATCCTGGAGCGCGGTCCCGCCGACAGCCCGCTGTTTCGCGCGTTCTTCCAGGCCGTGCAGCAGGCCGGGTACCAGCTCACCGACGATGTCAACGGCTTCCGGCAGGAAGGCTTCGCGGCATTCGACCGGAACCTGCACCGCGGCCGGCGCCTGTCTGCCGCCCGCGCCTACCTGCACCCGGTGCTGGCCCGGCCGAACCTGACGGTGCACACCAGGGCGCTCGTCACCAAGATCAGGCTGGACGGTACCCGCGCGACCGGTGTCGAGTACGTTCGCGGCGGCAAGCCCGCAACCGCCACGGCCGCCGAGATCATCCTGGCCGGCGGCGCGATCAACAGCCCCCAGCTGCTGCAACTGTCCGGCATCGGCAGCCCCGGCGTGCTGGAGCCAGCCGGCGTGGCAGTCCGCCATGACCTGCCCGGTGTCGGCGCGAACCTGCAGGACCACCTTGAGGTCTACGTGCAGTACGGCTGCAAGCAGCCAGTCTCGGTCGCGCCAGCACTCAAGTGGCGCAACCGCCCGCTGATCGGCGCCCGCTGGTTGTTCCTGCGCAGCGGGCCCGGCGCAACCAACCATTTCGAGGGCGGCGGATTCGCCCGCAGTAACGACGACGTCGCCTACCCGAACCTGATGTTCCATTTCCTGCCGATCGCCGTCCGCTACGACGGCTCGGCGCCAGCCGGCGGCCACGGTTACCAGGTACACATTGGCCCGATGAACTCCGACGCGCGCGGCAGTGTCCAGATCACCTCAGCTGATCCCGCGGCGAAGCCGGCGCTCCGGTTCAACTACCTGTCCACCGAGCAGGACCGGCGGGAGTGGGTGGAAGCAATTCGCGTGGCACGCAGCATCCTGTCTCAGCCCGCCATGGATCCCTACAACGCCGGGGAACTGTCGCCCGGTCCGGGCGTCCAGACGGAAGAAGAAATCCTGGCCTGGGTTCGGCGCGACGGTGAGACGGCGCTGCACCCGTCATGCACGTGCGCGATGGGTACCGGTCCGATGTCTGTCGTCGATCCGGCCAGCATGCGCGTCCACGGCCTTGACGGCTTGCGCGTGGTGGATGCCTCGGTCATGCCGCAGCTGACCAACGGCAATATCTATGCGCCGACGATGATGATCGCCGAGAAGTCAGCGGACCTGATCCTAGGCAACACTCCGCTGCCTCCAGCGAGCGTCGAGTTCTACACGCGCGAGCGGGGGATAATCCCGGAGTGAAACACGGGATCTTCTTGCCTCCGTTCAGCGAGCTCGCGGACCCGCGCCGGGTGGCCAGCCTGGCCGCGGACGCCGAGCAGGCCGGCTGGGACGGCATCTTCCTGTGGGACCACATGCTTGCCGTACCGGGCATGGCGGTAGCCGAGGCGTGGACCACTCTGGCTGCGATCGCGATGGTGACCAGCCGGGTCAGGCTGGGCGCACTGGTAACCCCGCTCGCCCGGCGACGGCCCTGGGTACTGGCCCGGCAGGTAGCCACGCTCGATCAGCTGTCCGGCGGCCGTCTGGTCGTCGGCATCGGTCTCGGGGACGACGGCTGGCGCGAGTTCAGCGCGTTCGGGGAGGAAACCGCACCGCGCGTCCGGGGTGAGCTGCTCGACGAGTCCCTGGAGATCCTGCAGGAACTTCTGACCGGGAACGCGCTCTTGCACGCCGGCCGCCATTACGCCATCGACTCACCGCCGATGCTGCCAGCGCCGGTCCAGGACCCGGTCCCGATCTGGGCCGCGGTTCGCTGGCCGAACCGCAAGCCGCTAGCTCGTGCGGCGCGGCTGCAAGGCTGTTTCCCGATCTTTCCGAACGCGGGGAGCCGTCCGGCGCCGCCTCCCGCCGACCTGGTAGAGCAGGTGCGGGCGGAGCTGACCGGCCTCGGCGCAGCGCGTTCCCTCGATCTTGCTGTTTGCTGTGCACTGCACCTGCTGCCCGAGGATCAGCGGGCCGCCGCGGCAGCAGCCCTGGCCGACGCCGGGGTGACCTGGCTGCTCGAGGCATTCGCGCCGGGCCAGGACGCTGCCGCAGTGGAGGCATACGTGCACGGCGGCCCGCCGTCGGGCTAGCGGGAGACCGGAGACGGGCTGACGGGCAGGTGCCGGGCCAGCTGCGAGCGTGAGCTCACGCCAAGCTTCCTGAAGACCTTGCGCAGGTGATATTCGACGGTGCGCGGGCTGATGAACAACTCAGCCGCGATCTGATTGTTCGTCACCCCTTCGACAGCCAGGCCAGCGACGCGGGCTTCCTGCGGGGTCAGATCGAAGGCTGTCGCCGCAGTGCGTGGCCGAGTCCGCTCGCCGGTGGCCGACAGCTCAGTGGCTGCGCGTGCGGCGAATTCTGCCGCGCCCATCCGGTCGAACATGTCGTACGCGGCGCGGAGTTCGCGCCGCGCGTCCCGCCGGCGTTTCGCCCTGCGCAGCCACTGGCCGTAGTGCAGGTGCGCGCGGGCGAGTTCGACGGGTGCGGAGGTGCGCCCGAGGTGATCGATCGCATCCCCGTAGGCCTGCTCCGCGCGGCCGTCTTCGCTGAGCAGCGCCTCGCATCGGGCGCGCACTCCGAGGGCTCTGGAGGTGCCTGCCGCGAGCGCCCGCTCGGACAGCGTGCCGAAGGCGCTTGTCGCCTCGGTACGACGACCTGTGCGGCAGGCTGCCTCAATGAGCTCAGGCAACACTAGTTCGGCCAGGAACAGCAGATCGTCCCGGACGACAGTCGTCGCATTGTCAACCGCAGCGTGATAGTCGCCGGCCGACACGTCGGCCATGGCCACGACGGCCTGACCGATGCTTGCCACCCCGCGCACGCCACGCGTGGTCGCCTCCCGCATCTGAGCGGCGCCGAACGCCCTGGCTTCGGCCAGCCGGCCGGTATAAACGAGCACCATGCCTTCGCTGAGGCTATCGATGCCGAGCACCCGGCGGTTGCCGCCGGCCGCAATCATCTCCCGCATCTCTGCCCACCGGTCCCGGGCCTCGGCCAGAGCGCCGGCAAGGCAGTCGGCGATCCCGCGCAAGCCCAGCGCTACCGGTATCACGGTGAGCGCTCCTTGCAGGCGAGCCGCGTGCAGGAAACGGCCGGTGATGTCCAGCACGCTGTCGTCCCACAGGCCCGCGGCAGCGATTGTGCCCATCCCGTACCACTGAAGCCCGGCTACCAGGTCGAGATCCTCGGACCGCAGCCGGCCGATGGCAGCGCGAAGCGGCTCGACTGCGGCGGCATACCCGGCTGTGAACCTGGCCGCGTAGCCGTCCAGCATGAGGTCGGCCACACTGGCCTGCGACCGATCGGGGCGCGGGAACGTCTGCGCTGCCGTGGCTATCTCCTGCGTTTCGGCGGGCCCGGCCCAGATGGCTGCCCTGAGCGCGGTGGCCATCGTCTCGCGGGCCGCGGGGTCGTCCGGGCCAAGTGACCGCGCCGCACCGGCGAGGACCTGCGCCGCGTCAGTCGCCCGACCCTGGACGAACAAGATGTCCCCGCGCAGCCTCTCGGCAAGGGCGTGTGCACGCCGGTCTGCCAACCGGGGCAGGGCAGCGTCAACCAGATTCTGCGCGGTCTCCGGGTGACCGCTGGTGAGCTCAGCCGAAGCGAGCCGCAGCTCACGGGCGGCGCGGCGGCTAGCGTCGCCGGACAGCTCAGCAGCGCGGCGCAGCAGCGCGGCTTTGGCCGCATAACCGCCGCGGGCCTGCGCACGGTCGGCGGCGCGCTCGAGCTCGACGGCAACGCTCTCATCCGGCCCGGTCGCCGCTGCACTTCTGTGCCAGGCACGCAAGTCCGTGTCCCGGTCGGGATCGGCAGCCTCGCTCAGTAGCTGGTGCGCCCGCCTTCGGTCGGCATCGGAAGCAGTGTGGTACGCAGCGGAGCGGATCAGCGGGTGGCGGAACCGTATCGACACTGCCGAAAGCTCGATCAGCCCGGCCGATTCGGCAGCGGCCGCAGCAGCCGCTGCGTCGATGCCGTCCTGTTGTGCCGCATGCCACACAGTCGCCCGGTCGCCGCAGGCCTCGGCTGCCGCGAGCAGCAACAGCGCCCTGGTGTCAGGCTCCATGGCGGACGCTTTGCGCCGGAAGCGATCAGCAAGCCGGGGGCCGAGCGGCATGGGTTCAGGAAGGGCAGCACGGCCGGCTAGCTCGTCAGCGGTGAACTCCGCGCCGACCTCTACCAGGGCTAGCGGAATCCCCTCGGTGTCGGCCAGGATCCGGTCAACTACCTGAGCATCGACCGGAGCCGGGGCCACCGACCGCAACAGCTGGCTGGCCTCCGCTGGCGGCAGGCCGTGGACGGACACCGTAGGCAGCTGTTCGAACACGTTCGCTGATTCCTGTCCGCTGGCGGCGATCACCATGCCGACGCGGTCGGCGTAGAGGCGGCGCGCCACGAACGCGAGCGCTAGCGCTGAGTCCGCGTCCAGGCACTGCGCATCATCGATCAGGCATAGCACCGGCTGTTCCTCGGCCGCGAGTGCCAGCAAGGTCAGTGCGGCGAGTCCCACCAGGAGCAGGCCGGCCGGCGGACCTTCGGCCTGGCCGAAGGCCACCTGCAGGGCCTGGCGTTGCGGCCCGGGCAGTTCGCTGATCCGCGGCAGGAACGGGACGAGCAGCTGGTGCAGGGAAGCGAACTCCAGGCCTAGTTCAGTCTGGATTCCGGTGACGCCGCAGACCCGCATGTCCGGGGCCGAATCCGCGGCATATCCCAGCAGCGCCGTCTTGCCAGCGCCTGGAGAGCCCCTGATGACTAGCGTCGCGCTGAATCCGTCGCGCACCGACCCCAGCACGCGGTCGATCGCGGCCCGCTCTGCATGGCGGTCAAGCAACCGCTGCCCCGCCCCTGACCAGCCCTGATTTCCCGGCGGCCCGGAGCCACCCGCGTCCCCCGTTGCCACCACCCCCCAGCTCATGCTAGTTGGCCAGTGCGCAGGCCGGCCCAGTCGGCTACTGGGCAACCGACTAGGGACCGGACTGGTGATTTCGCTGATTCGGGCAGCGCCCAGCGACCGTAGTTTGAGTGCAGCTAGTGCGTATCGCATCTGGCGTGCGGCCCGGCCAGGTCGGGGGCGGTGGCCGCATCGGGACGGCCGGCCGCTTGGGGTCTGCGGTTATCGAGCGGCCGGCCGCCACCCGCGCCAGGGCAAGCATCAAATCGCGGCCCGACGGCAATCGCTATGGGACGAAGGCATGGACCTCTACGGGACCAGGGCACGCGATGCGACAAGCTCACCGGGATCCGGGACAGGACCTGCTGGCCAGATGGGTGCAGGCCAGCATTCGGAGCTAGGCGCCAGCAGGCTAACGCCGCGGGCCCGTGTCCGGCACACTAGGCGGGTGACTGAACTGCGGTTCGACCCCCGAGACCCGCGTGGCCTGCGCGCCGACGCCCCGATGCTAGCCGCCTGGCTGGACTCCACCCGGCAGGCCGAGGCGGGCCACTTGCTACCGATGGGCGTGCCAGGTCACAAGCAACGGCAGGACCTCGTCGGCGCCGTGATAGCCGGGGATGCGCCGTTCTACGGCGGGCTCGACACGATCAAGCATGCCGACACGCTGCGGATCGACTCAGAACGGCGGGCAGCGCAGCTGTGGGGGGCGGACTGGTGCCGGTTCTCGGTGGCGGGTTCGACGCACGGGAACCAGGCACTCGCATTGGCAGTCGGCCAGCCGGGCCAGGAGGTCATCATCAACCGGACCCTGCACCGGTCGCTGCTGCTCGGGCTGGTGCTCGCCGGGCTCCGGCCGGTCTGGGTGCGGCCGGACATCGACCCGGCTTCGGGACTGCCGGCGGGGATTACCGTTTCGGCGGTCCGGGAGGCGCTGGCGGCACATCCGGGCGCGTGCGCGGTGTTCCTCGGCGACCCGACCTACGTCGGCACGATCAGCGATCTGGCCGGGCACGCCGAGGTGGCGCACGCCGCCGGAGTGCCGCTCATCGTAGACGCGGCCTGGGCAGCCCATCTCGGGTTCCACCCGGACTTGCCACCGCACGCCATCGCGGCCGGCGCGGACGCAATGGTGACAAGCGCGCATAAAGCACTGCCTGCCTACACTCAGGGCGCGCTGGTGCTGGCGCGCACCGAGCGGCTCGATCCGGCGCGGCTGGACCGGGCGTTCGAGGCAACGCATACGACCAGCCCGACCGGGTCGATCATGGCGAGCATCGACGCGGCTCGCGCGCTGCTGGCGGCGGACGGTGAGCGGCTGTGCGGGCGGCTGATCCGCGGCGTCGCGGCCGCGCGCAACCGACTGCGCGAAGTGCCCGGCCTGGACGTGCTCGACGGACCAGGTGTCGAGCCGACCAAGCTCGTGGTGCTGCTGGCCGGGACCGGCGCGCACGGGATCAAGGTGGAGGCCGACATCATCGCAGCCGGGATGATGGTGGAGATGGCCGACCGCGACACCGTTATTCCTATTCCGACGATTGCCGATGACGAAGAGCAACTGGCCAGGTTTACCGAGACCCTGATCGAGGCGATCGAACGGCACCGTGGTGAGCCACGGCATCCGTCTGCTGCGGCGTCCTGGACCGTCGAGCCGGAGACCGTGCTCGCGCCGCGGGAAGCGTTCTTCGCCCAGGCCGAGCCAGTGCCGTCCGCGGCAGCGATCGGCCGGGTGAGCGCGGAACTGATAGCGCCTTATCCGCCCGGTGTCCCGGTGCTTGCACCCGGCGAGCTGATTACTGCCGACGCGGTCAAAGCCCTGCGCGAAATAGCTGCCGACGGCGGCCGTATCGCTTTCGCGGCGGATGCTAGTCTGGCGACCTTCCAGGTGATCGCCCGCTGATCGCCGTCTAGCCGAGCCGCACGCCTGTGACCGTCTCGGCGGCCGTGGCCGCTAGCGCTGACAGTGCGTGACGTAGGTCACGTCCCGAAGTGTCACGCCCCGGCCGGGCTGTCTCGTCAGCTCCGCGAAAGACACGACGGACAGGGAGACTGACCATGCGAATCCTCGTTGGCGGATCGACCGGAGTCATCAGGCGCCAGCTGATGCCACTGCTGACCAGCGCGGGCCACGAGGCGGTCGGGATGGTGCGCAGGCCGGACGCGGCCGGGCACCACGTCGTCGCCGACGCGCTGCAGCGCGACCAGGTGCGGGCCGCCTTCGAGACGGTACGCTCGCACGCGGTCGTCGATCTGCTGACCGCGATCCCGGCCCGGATCATCGATGCCGACACGCACGGCGAGAGCGAACTGGAGCGCCGCTGAGCAATCCAGACGATGCCTTCAGGGTCCATTCCGTTGAACGGCTCGTCGAAGATCAGCACCGGCGGGTCGCCAAGCAGCGCGGCTGCGATGCCCAGCCGCTGGCGCATGCCGAGGGAGTACCCGCCGGCCTTGCGCCGGGCCGCGGACTGCAGCCCGGCCGGCTCGCCCGGGACCGGGATGGAACGCCTCGCGGCCCAGGGGCGCTGGGGATCGTAACGAAAGCTGCTGCTGTCACTGACCGACGCGGCCGTCGATCCTTTCTCGCAGCAGGTCGGCGTGCCCGCAGTGGCGGGCGTACTCCTCAATCATGTGGACGAGAACCGAGCGCAGCTCAACGCTATCGCCGTCGCTATAGATGCCCTTAACGCTGAGGTCGGGGGAATCGGCCACGAACTTCTCGGCAAAGGCAACCTCGTCGCGCCAGGCCCGCCAGGCGTCGGCTACGACGGCCGGGTCGGCCGCCGCGCCGAGCCAGTCAGCGTCCGGCACGTCCTCCGACCAGTACAGCGGGGGAGCGTCGGACTGCGCCATCACCCGCCGGAACCAGTGGCGTTCCACGTCGGCCATGTGACGGATAAGGCCGAGCAGGGACATCGTGGAGGGCGGTACCGACCGGCTCGCGAGCTGGGCCGCGTCAAGGTCAGCGCACTTCATTTCCATGGTCAGCCGGTACGTGCGCAGGTAGTCGAGCACCGTAGCCCGCTCGCCCTCTGGCTCGGTTCCTGTCGCGTACCTCGGGTCCGCCGCCGTGTCCATCCACATGTCGGAACCGGCCCCGGCGGCATTCCACCGTTCCGGCACTGTCTCGCGCTCACTCGCTTCAGCCATGGCGATTACCCTGACACATGCGCATTAATTGACGCAAACAGCTTTCGGGTGTCGCGGATCTCCCCATGGCGATCGGACCAGAGCCAGGATTACGGCCTGCCAGCGTGCGAGCTAACACGGCGAAACGCGGTTCAAGTGAACCGCGTTTCGCCGGCTGACCTTGGTTGACTGGTTGTGGTCAATCAGAGTTCGGCGCGCCGGTCGAACAGCCTCCGCGACGCCACGTAGCCGACCACCGTCAGCCCCACGCACCAGCCCACCGCGGATATCCATTGGCTCCCGATGTGCCCGCCCAGCAACAGTCCGCGCAGGGTGTCGATGATCGGCGTGAACGGCTGGTACTCGGCGAACTGCCGCAAGCCAGGGCTCATCGACGCGGCCGGGACGAACGCGCTGCTCAGGAATGGCAGCAGAACGAACGGCAACGGCAGGTTGCTCGCGCCTTCCGGGGCCTTGGCGGACAGGCCCAGGGCCATGGCGACCCACGTCATCGCCCAGGCGGTCAGCGCGGCGATGCCGATGGCCGCCAGCCACTGCAGCGCGTCCGCGTGCGGCCGGAAACCGATGGCCACCGCAACAGCGAGCAGTAGCCCGATGGTCAGGAGGGTCTGGAATACATTGCCCAGCACGTGCCCGGCGAGCAGCGCGAACCGCGAGATCGACATGGTCCGGAGGCGGTCTACGATCCCCTCGGTCATGTCCGTGCACACCGACACGGCCGTGCTCACCATGCTCGAGGTGCCTGTCATGATCAGCATGCCTGGCGTCAGGTAGTTGATGTAGCTTCCGCCGATACCTGCCCCGAGTGCGTTGCCGAACGCGTACTTGAACAACAGCAGGAAGATCAGCGGCATCAGCAGGCCGCTCACGGACATGGCGGGATAGCGCAGGGCGTGCACCAGGTTGCGGTGCAGCAGCGTGCGGGTGTCGGAGAGGGTGTAGGTGGCGGCGGTCATCGGTCTGCTCCGGTTTCCATGATCGAGGCTGCGGGAGGGCGGAAGGCGGCGGGAGGGTGGGTTGAGTGGTCCGTCAGGGCCAGGAAGACGTCGTCCAGGTCGGGGGTGTGCACGGTGAGCTCGGCGGGCTCAAGATCTGCCCGGTTGAGCCTGTCCAGCAGGGCGTACAGAGACCGGACACCGCCGTCGCTGGGCACCTGGAGTGCCAGGTCCTCCTCGTCGCGGCTGATCGTGCCGAGCACGCGCGCTGCCAGGTCGAGTTCGGTCGCGTCGGAGAAGCGCAGGGTCACGTGGCCGCCAGGGACCAGCTGCTTCAGTTCGGCCGGGGTGCCCTCGGCGACGAGCCTGCCCTGATCCAGCACCGCGATCCGGTCGGCGAGCTGGTCGGCCTCCTCCAGGTACTGCGTGGTGAGGAAGATCGTGACGCCGTCCTGGCTGACCAGGTCGTGGATGATCTGCCACATGGTGCGCCTGCTGCGCGGGTCGAGCCCGGCGGTGGGCTCGTCCAGGAAAATGATCCTGGGCTTGCCGACCAGCGTCATGGCCAGATCCAGCCGGCGCCGCATGCCACCGGAATAGGTGGCCAGCGATTTGCCGGCGGCCTCAACCAGATCGAATTTCTCAAGCAGCTCCGTGGCGCGGTGCTGCGATTCGCGCTTACCTAGATGGTGCAGTTTGCCCATCAGCACGAGGTTCTCGAAACCGGTGAGCAATCCGTCCACGGCGGCGAACTGCCCGGTGACGCCGATCGCGGCACGCACCGCGTCCGGTTCGGTGGCCAGCTCTTTCCCGCCGATCCAGGCTTGGCCCGCGTCCGGCTTGCTCAGCGTGGACAAGATGCGCACGGTCGTCGTCTTCCCGGCCCCGTTCGGGCCGAGCAGCGAGAAGACCGAGCCCTCCTTGATGTCCAGGTCGATGCCGTCGAGCACGAGCTTGTCCTTGAATGATTTCCGCAATCCGCGCACGGCGATAGCAGAAGACGGCATAGTCATGCCATTCATCCCTTTCAAAAATCAGCGAATTCTTTTGACCGATTCGGAATTTGGGCGCGTGTCACCGCGCGCCGGACTTTCCCGGCTGAATTTCCCCGGATCCCAGATCAGCAGCCGCGCCGTCCGGTCCGGGCGCTGGCGGAGCCGGGCGTTAGATCGCGGTAGCGGGCCGAATGATGATGTTGCCGACGGAGTTGCGTGCGTAGACGTGCACGGTTTCCTCGCCCAGCGCGGGCTGGCCGGCGGTTTCCATCAGGTTCTGCAGGGTGCCGGTCCTGGTGTTGACGTCCAGGTACGCGGCGCTGCCCGGGTGGATGCCCACCTCAAGCTCCCCCGTCGCGGTCTCCAGCCGCAGGGTGCCGCGCGCCGCGTCGCCGACGCGGATGCTGCCGGTGGCGGTCTTCGCGGTCACCGAACCGCGCGGGCGTTCCACCGTAATGTTGCCGTGGGCGGCGTTCACCTGGAGGTCACCGGCGATTTCACGGATAGTGCTGTCGCCGTGAGTGTTCCTGACAACTGCGCTGCCGTTGACCTCACGGACGCGCACGATGCCGTTAGTGGTGATGCTCGCCGCGCCCATCACCTGGTCGACCGTGACATTGCCGGCGGAGGTCTGCAGCTTCAACGGGCCGACCTTGTCCAGTTGCAGGTCACCGACATGGGTCTTCAGCTCGCACGGTCCGAGTTCGCCGGTAACCAGGAACCGGCATAGATGTGAGGTCCCATGCAGCCGGGAGCCGGTCGGCACCTCGACGGTCACGTCGATTGACGGGTTGCTGAGGGCTGCCGGAGGCAGGTACATCTTCCACCCCGTCGGCCCTTTCACGGTCAGGTTGCCGGCGGCGAAGTCGACCTTGGTCTCCCGGGCGGCGCGCACGTCGTCCTTCTTGGCCGCATCGGAGGGCCGGACCTCGACGACGGTGTCGGCACGGTCCGAGGCGATTATCTCGACGTGGCCGAGGAACACGTCGATGGTGATCGCGATTGGCTGCGGCGTTTCGAATGTAGGCACAGCTCTCCCCTTCTAAGTGGTTCCCTGAAAGTGAGACGGGCGGCTGATCTAGCGGACCCAGCCGGTGAACTGCTGGCCGCCGATGCGGCCCCGGTCAACGGGTCGACGGGCGGAAGTGCTGTCCAGGACGGCCGCGGCGGCGCGCACTAGCCAGACGTTGGCGGAAATTTTCTCCTTCGCCGCGGCTTCTTCAATGCGCGCCTTCAACTGCTCGGGCAGGCGCACGTTGATCCGGGCCATCGTGCCGTCGTCGGCGTCCGCGACGGGCGGCAGGGCAGCTGGGGCGGGCAGGGCGGAGTCGACGAAGGAATCGTCGGCGGGCGGCGTGGTGACGATGAAGCTCGGTTCACTGCCGCGCAGGCGCAGCTCCACTGAGCCGGGCGCGAGATCTGTGGTGATTTCGTCGGCGGCGGCGGACAGGGCCTCCAGAAGCGTCAGCCGCACGGCCGAGTCGAGCGGCGCGATGAGACGCTCGGCGAGCGCGCGGGCGTCATCGCCGCCTGCTTCGGCGGCCACCGCGAGTTCGGCGCTGAGCTTCGATACGTACGGCGTCAGGTCCATGGCACAACTGTGGCACACTTATGGCACACATGCAAGCCGGCGCGCGTGCCACGTGGCGCCAAGTGGCACCCTCGCGGCTCATGCTGGTGCCAGGACCGGTGCTCTGGCGGACACCACCGGCTCAGGTACTGGCGTACGCCTGCATCACCAACAGCTCCGACGGCTGGCCTGGCTGGACGCACCGCGGCGTGTAGTACCAGTCCGGCGGTCCGTTGAACGGCATGGTCAGCGTCCCCGTACCGGGAATCGTGATCCGCGCTGACAGCAGGCGCACCCGGCGTCCGCACCAGTTCTGCCACTGGACCATCACCTGCGCGGCGTCCGCCTTCCCGGGCGCCAGCACCGCTGAGCGCAGCATCACATTCCGCGGCCGGATGTCGCGCACAGGCAAGCGCTGACCGTGCCAGATCAACGCGACCTGTGGGTATCCGCGCAGCGTGCATGGCAGCGACCCGGTGTTGGTGAACCCGATGAAGCCGATCGCGGTCTCGCTCTCGCCCTCCCGGCCGCCGGCCAGGCGCAGCTTCCCGTCGGCGCACCGGGCGGCTATCGCCGCTGCGCCCGATGCCTGAGCGGCCGCGGGCGATCCCGCAGTCGCGGTACCCGATGCCGGAACAGTCGCCGTGTGCCGGGCACTAATCGGGGCAGCCGTAGCGCAGCCAGTCAGCGCGACCAGTGCGGCGGCTGAAATCGCGACTGGCCGCGGACAACCGGCGCGTGCCGTCCATAAGCACCTCATGCGACTATGACTGCGCGGCGGTCCGGCCGGTTGCCGGGCGCGTGCAGGCATTGCTCATCCCTGGCGCCTGGCCCCGGCCCGCGTCGCCCTCAACTCCAGGTAGCGCCGCTCCGGCAGGCTCGTGGTCCGCCGGGCTGCCAGCAGGTAGTTGCGCTGTGCGGCCTCAAAGTCGCCAGCCATCTCCAGCATGTGCGCCCGCACGGCGGCAAGCCGGTGATAGGAGGCAGTACGCGCGTCAGCCTCCACTGAGGTAAGCAGATCCAGGCCGGCCTGCGGTCCGTGCACCATGGCGGCAGCGACCGCCCGGTTGAGGCGTACCACCGGCGTGGGAGTAAAGCGCTCGAGGAGCAGGTACAGCGCCAGTATCTGCCGCCAGTCGGTGTCTGACGCCTGCCGCGCCTCCGCATGGACCGCCGCGATCGCGGCCTGCAGCTGGTACGGCCCCAGCATCGCGGCAGTCAGCGAACGGCTGATCAGCGAGATTCCCTCACCGATCGCGCTGCGGTCCCACAGCGCGCGGTCTTGTTCTTCCAGCGGGATAACGTTGCCGTCCGGCCCGCACCTGGCCGGCCGGCGCGCGTCGGTGAGGAGCATGAGCGCGAGCAGCCCGGCGACCTCGCCGTCCTCAGGCAACAGCCGCCGGACGACGCGGGCGAGCCGGATCGCCTCGGCGGTGAAGTCCGCGCGGTGCAGGCCAGGGCCGGATGTAGCGGTGTAGCCCTCATTGAAGATCAGGTACAGCACGTGCAGGACGTCGAGGCGTCCGCGCTCGATCGGCGGCGGGTCCTCGAACCGCGCGCCGGCAGACTTGAGCTGCTGCTTGGCCCGGCTGATCCGCTGGGCCATGGTCGGCTCGCTGACAAGGAATGCCCGCGCGATCTCCGCTGTGGTCAACCCGCCGACAGCGCGCAGCGTCAGCGCGATCCTGGAAGCCTCAGGCAGGTCAGGATGGCAGCACAAGAGAAGCAGCGTCAGCGTGTCATCATCAGCTGCCACGTCATCCGAATCAGCTGCGGGGGCAGCGGCTCGATGGGATGGCGTCATCAAAGCGTCCGTGACTTCGCGGTTGCGCCTGGCGGAGTCAGCGCGCCACTGATCAATCAGCCGCCGGCTGGCCACCGTGATAAGCCAGCTGCGCGGATGCGCGGGAACGCCCTCGGCGGGCCACTGAACCACAGCGGCCAGCAGCGCCTCCTGGACGGCGTCTTCGCATTCGTCGAAGCGGCCGTAGCGGCGGATGAGCGTGCCAAGGACCTGCGGCGCCAGCTCGCGCAGCAGGTCCTCGGCGGAAGCCGGCGGGCCGGCCCCGAACGTGGTCACATCTCATCCCCGGACGAGTGCATGACCGGGCGAACCTCCATGGCGAAATACCGTGCATCAGGCCACCGGGCAGCGATTTCCTCAGCTCGCTCAGGCGTATCGCAGTCGACCGTGAGGTAGCCCGCGAACTGCTCCTTCGATTCCGCGAACGGGCCGTCTGTCGTGGTGACTACACCCTCGCGAACTCGCACTGTCCTGGTGACGGAAGGGTCGGCGAGTCCAGCCGTATCCACAAGCTCGCCGGTCTGCCGCAGCTCGGTCATGATCGCGTCGACCTCGCCAAACAGCGCCTGGCGCTCCTCCTCCGACCAGCTCTCGTACAGGGCGAGGTTGTTGTAAATGAGCAGCATGTACCGCATGTCGTAATTCCTCCTCGAGGAGTACGGGCGTTTGCCCTTCGCGAGTGAGTCGGAGTCGTCCTCACGATCTCGACAGCTACTGGGTGTCGAGATCTCCCCGCCGGCTCCGACCCCTCCATGGCCGGGTTAACCAGACGATGACACTCCCAGAAGGAGCACTCCCGTGACCACCACGATCTCCTCGCAGCGCGCGACCGGACGCGAATGGGCCGGGCTCGCAGTACTTGCACTGCCAACGCTACTGCTGTCGGTCGACATATTCGTTCTGCTGCTGGCCCTGCCCAAGATCGATGCGGACCTGCGGGCCAGCAGTACTCAGCAGCTCTGGATCAGCGACAGCTACGGCTTCTTGCTCGCTGGTTTCCTGGTCACGATGGGCACGCTTGGTGACCGGATCGGCCGCCGCAAGCTGCTGCTCATCGGCGCGGCCGCGTTCGGCGCGGCCTCAGTGCTGGCGGCTTATGCCACCAGCCCGGCCATGCTGATCGGGGCCCGCGCGCTGCTCGGCGTAGCGGGGGCGACGCTATCGCCATCGACACTGGCCCTCATCTCTACGATGTTCGCCAGCCCGCGCCAGCGCGCGGTCGCTATCGGGGTCTGGATGGCCTGTTTCATGTCCGGCGCCGCGATCGGCCCGCTGGTCGGGGGCCTGCTTCTCGTGCATTTCTGGTGGGGCTCAGTGTTCCTGCTCGCCGTGCCCGTCATGGCGTTGCTGCTCCTGATCGGGCCAGTCCTGCTGCCCGAGTACCGAAATCCCGATGCTGGCAGGCTGGACCCCGGCAGCGTCGCGCTTTCGCTTGCCGCCGTCATCCCGGCGGTCTACGGTCTGACCAGCCTCGCTAGTGGCGGCTGGCGGCCGCTGCCGGTCGTAGCACTGGCCATCTCCGCTGCGGCCGGCGCGGTATTCGTGCAGCGTCAGCGTCGCCTGGCGGAGCCATTGCTCGACTTGCGGTTGCTCGCCAGCCGCACGTTCACGGTGGCCATGGGCGGAATGACGCTCAACACGATGCTGACCGGCGCCGTGATGCTGCTCGTGACGCAGTACCTCCAGCTCGTCGATCAGCTCTCGCCAGTACGCGCCGGCCTGTGCATGCTTCCCGCTGCCGCGTCGATGACCGTCAGCTCGCTGTCCGCACCGCGCCTGGCCCGGCTCATCCGGCCCGCGTTCCTGATCGCAGCTGGCCTGGTCATCGCCATATCGGGACTGCTGGTCATTGCCGTCGGCCCGGGCGCGACGTCCGTCGCCGCCGGCTGGGCCGTGATCACACTCGGCTCCGGCCCGGTGGTAACGCTGAGCGTCAGCCTGATCCTCGGCGCGGCCCCGCCTGCCAGGGCCGGCGCCGCGGCCGCGCTCAACGAGACGGGCAGCCAGCTCGGCTTCGCCCTCGGCATCGCCATTCTCGGCAGCGTGGCGGCAGCCGTGTACCGGAACCACGTCGCCCCGGCGGTCCCCTCGGCACTTCCGGGCGCTGCGGCGGCAGGCGCGCGCGGCACGCTCGCCGGGGCCCTGGCGGCGGCACGCTCCCTGCCGCACCCGGCCGCCGCGGCGCTGCTCGAGTCGGCTCGCGATGCGTATACAGCAGGTCTGCACGGCGTTGCCGTGATCAGTGCGGTGCTGCTAGCCGTGATCGCGCCGGGCGTCCTGCTGATGCTCCGTCATGTTCCTCCGTACCGTCAGGCCACGCCGGACGCCGCCGCCGAGATCCCCGCAACGAGCCTCGTGCCGTAGTCCGAACGCCTACTTGATGTGCGCAACCGGCGGTGCCGGGGCAGCTTGCCCGGCCCCGGAGCACTTGCCGGTTGCCATGCGATTGGCAACGGCACGGGCCTGAATGTTGGTGGAGTTGATTTGATCAATGTAGGAGTTTGCTCTCGCGACCGCCTGCGCCATGCTGGCCCGGGCGGTCGCGATCATGGCCGGGGCTGATGTCTGTCCGGGCAGTCCGGCTTTGCTCAGCCGCCGCTGGTCGACGTGCGCTGCCCGGATGTCCATCCGGATCGCCGTGACCGCCGCGGTCAGGGCCTCGCTGTCGCCGACAGCTGCCAAGGCCGCGCCATTCACCCCGTGGGCAATCCCGACGGCCGTCGAGGAGGCCGTGCAGTAGTGGTTGTCGCCGGAGGCGGCCTGCTTCTCAGCCGCGAGGCGAGATTGCGCAGTCGCGGCGTCGCGAGCGAAGTGGTCCACGTCATTAGTGAGCTTCGCCTGCGGCGCGAGACTGGAGGCTTCGTAAAGCGAGGCGAGGTCCGTCTGCGCATTGTGCTGCACAGCTCTGCCATTCGCGGACGGATGGCTGCCCGCCTGCGAGGCCTGCAGATTTTCCTGCTGAGCGCTCGTGCGCAGCGCCGCGACCGCGCGGTTGTAACTGGAACTGCCGGACCGGGTGAACGTCGCGGTGTGGACTGCTCCGTCGGCATGCGGGATAGCTAGCGTCAAGCTGTTGCCAGTCAGCTTCCCGTCGGCGTGTCGCTGGAGAAACAGTCCGTGAGTGAAGGTCAGACTGACCGAAGTGCCATGGACAGTGCCGGTGAACGGCACGCTGTTCTCGGCGAGTGACGCCGCTGGCGCCGCGCCGCCGATGTTGTCGGCCGTGAGCGTACCCTGTACGTGGCCGCCTGCCGTGATCCGCCACTGGATGTAGGCGAGCTCAGATTTGTTGTTCTCGAGATAGGCGGCGGGGCCGTCGGTCGAGTGGGCAGGAGTGGCAGACTCAGTGCAGCCCGCGCCGGCCAGGAGCATGACGGCTGTCGCAGCAGCAACAATGAAGCGTTTCATCGCGTCACCCTGGGGCTTTGTGACACTAGAGACAGCAAAGAGCGGTGGGCTGAGTGTTGAGCAGCCCACGATGCTATTCGGGCTCTCTACCCGCCCTGTGGCTCCCCAACCCGCCCGGTCCGGGACCGGAGCGGGGCTAGCGTGAGTCAGGTGCTGCGCGCTGGTGCGGCGATTGTCACGTTCGGCCACAGCAATCCCCGTTTCTGCGAGGCCGAGCCGTGATCGAGGAACTTGCCCGCGTTCGTCTCGGCTTTGAGCGGCTTCGGCCGGGCCAGCTCCGCGGTCGA
>Ga0335074_10002391_pt1 | contig 25548 bp, 21 predicted proteins | sample Lox_Sample_23_FD_206715 | JGI IMG/M metagenome (GOLD analysis project Ga0335074, IMG submission 206715) | Soil microbial communities from Loxahatchee National Wildlife Refuge, Florida, United States - Lox_Sample_2.3 | ecosystem: Environmental > Terrestrial > Soil > Wetlands | place: USA... | reverse complement strand
GGCGGCGAAGCGTGCCGGCGCGCACTACCTCGATCTGACCGAAGACGTGGAATCGACGCGCACCATCAAGCGCCTGGCCTCCGGCGCCGACACGGCCTTCATTCCGCAATGCGGCCTGGCGCCCGGCTTCATCTCCATCGTGGCGCATGATCTCGCCAAGAAGTTCGAGACGCTGCGCGACGTTCAGATGCGCGTGGGTGCGCTCCCCGTCTATCCGACCAACGCGCTCAAATACAATCTGACGTGGTCGACAGACGGCCTCATCAACGAATACTGCAACCCGTGCGAGTCGATCCGCGACGGCGTGCGCGGCGAAGTCCCCGCGCTGGAAGAGCTCGAAGCCTTCTCGCTCGACGGCATCGCCTATGAGGCGTTCAACACTTCGGGCGGCCTCGGCACGCTCTGCGATACGCTCGAAGGCAAGGTCGAGAACCTCAACTACAAGACGGTGCGCTATCCGGGCCACCGCGACATCGTCAAGATGCTGGTGCGCGATCTGCGCCTCGGCCTGCGCCGGGACATCATGAAGGATGTTTTAGAAACGGCGATCCCCATCACCTACCAGGATGTGGTCCTCATTTTCGTCACCGTCTCGGGCTGGATGGACGGCCGGCTGACGCAGGAAAGCTACGCCAAGAAGATCTACGCGCAGAACGTGGGGGCTCGCCTGATGAGCGCGATCCAGATCACGACGGCTGCGGGCATCTGCGCCATGTGCGACCTGCTGGTGGCGGGAAAGCTTCCACAAAAAGGTTTCGTTCGCCAAGAAGAGGCGCGTCTTTCCGATTTCCTTTCCAATCGATTCGGGCGTTACTACGCCTGAGTTGGGGGGCGAAGCAGCGGAGAGGACAGACCCGTGAACGCTGAAACGCTCATTGCGAAAACCAGGACCGGTGGCGAGGCGCTTGTCGAGGCGCTGAAGATACACGGCACCACCCACGCCTTCTGCGTGCCGGGCGAATCCTATCTCGCCGTGCTCGATGCGCTGTACGGCGCGCGCGATCAGGTCCGCCTCATCACCTGCCGCCAGGAAGGCGGCGCGGCCAACATGGCGGAAGCCTACGGCAAGCTGACGGGCAAGCCCGGCATCTGCTTCGTCACGCGCGGCCCCGGCGCCACCAACGCCTCCATCGGTGTGCACACGGCGTTTCAGGATTCGACGCCGATGATCCTGTTCATCGGTCAGGCCGCGCAATCGCATCTCGATCGCGAAGCCTTCCAGGAAGTCGACTTCAAGGCGATGTTCGCGCCGCTGGCGAAATGGGCGGCGGAGATCCGCGAGGCCGACCGCATTCCCGAATATGTCGCGCGCGCCTTCCACACGGCGACGTCGGGCAGGCCCGGCCCCGTCGTGCTGTCCTTGCCGGAAGACGTGCTGGCCGCATCGTGCAACGCACCGCCGACGCGGCCCTATCAGAAGACCGAGCCTGTCGCCTCGCGCGAGGCCGTGCGCCGCGTGCATGCGATGATCATGCGCGCCGCCGAGCCGCTGCTCGTTCTGGGTGGTCCCGGCTGGACACAGGATGCCATCGCCGACATCCGCAAATATGCCGAGACGCTCGATCTGCCCGTGGTGACGAGCTTCCGCGCCAAGGATCGTTTCGACAACAATCATGAGAATTATGTCGGCGATATGGGCATCGGCGCCGATCCTTCGCTGGTGAAACAGATCGAGAGCAGCGATCTTCTCGTCGTCGTCGGCGCACGCCTCGGCGAGATGACGACGAACGGCTATACGCGGCTTCAGGCGCCGACGCCGAAGCAAGCGCTGATCCACGTCCATCCCGATCCGGGCGAACTCAACCGCGTCTATCAGGCCGATCTTGCGATTGCGGCGAGTGTCTCGTCCTTCGCAAGGCTGGCGGCGGAATCGACGGCGCCCGTGCGCGTGCCCTGGCGCATCCTTCGCCGCGACGCGCGCGCGCAATATGAGAAATTCGTGAAGCCGGTCGAAGCGCCGGGCGACGTCAACCCGTCGGAGATCTTCGCGTGGCTGTCGCGCCGCCTGCCGGCGGACGCGATCATGGCCAACGGCGCGGGCAATTACGCGGGCTGGCTGCATCGTTTCTATCGCTATCGCGGGTTTCCGACGCTCCTCGGCCCCACCAGCGGCGCGATGGGCTACGGCGTGCCGGCCGCCATCGCGGCGAAGCTGATCCATCCCGAACGCATCGTGGTGGCGTCGGCCGGCGACGGCTGCTTCCTGATGAACGGGCAGGAGCTCGCGACCGCGGCGCAATACAAGCTCGGCATCATCGTGCTCGTGTTCGACAACGGCATGTACGGCACCATCCGCATGCATCAGGAGCGCGACTATCCCGAGCGCGTCATCGGCACGGAGTTGCAGAATCCGGACTTCGTGCAGCTGGCCCGCGCCTATGGCGCGATGGGCCTGCGCGTGACCAAGACGGCGGAATTCGCGCCGGCTTTCGAGGAAGCGCTGCAGGCGCGCGGGCCGTCCCTCATCCACATCAAGGTCGACGCGGACGCGATCTCGCCCACCACCACGCTGTCGAAACTTCGCGAGAGCGCGAAGAAGAAGGCGCAGAGCAACGAGCAGGAGAAGAAGATTTAACGCAGTGGAAGCAGTGGTCGCGCGGTGGCCGCAGAGGCACGCGTCTTACCTGGTAGACCGCGCGAAGCGCAAAACAAAGGACATTCACAGGGAGACGGTGAGGCAATGAGAAGCTGCGTACCTCACTGACTCACCGTCTCCCTGTGAATATTTCTTGCGCTACGCGCGAGATGCTTCAAGCATCGGCCCTACTTTCCACAGCGTCCACCGCGCAACCACCGCGTCCACTGCGTTAAAACCTTCTTTCCGGAGGCTTCCGGCTTTGAATTTGAGGATTGATATGCCCACCACAGAAATTCTGAAGACATTGGGTGTCACCGCGACGCACGGCGACCACGTCGTGCGCTCGCCCGTCGACGGCGCGGAGCTGGGCCGCGTCGCGTTCGACGATGCGAAATCAATCGATGCGAAGATTGCTGGAAGCGTGAAAGCCTTCCACGCCTGGCGCGACGTGCCGGCGCCGCGCCGCGGCGAGCTCGTGCGCCTTTTCGGCGAGGAACTGCGCGCCAACAAGGACCTCCTCGGCCGCCTCGTCACGCTGGAAGCGGGCAAGATCCTGCAGGAGGGCCTGGGCGAAGTGCAGGAGATGATCGACATCTGCGATTTCGCGGTCGGTCTCTCGCGCCAGCTTTACGGCCTCACCATCGCGTCGGAACGTCCGGGCCATCGCGTGATGGAGCAATGGCATCCGCTCGGTCCCGTAGCCATCATCTCCGCCTTCAACTTTCCCGTCGCCGTGTGGGCGTGGAACGCGGCGCTGGCGCTCGTGTGCGGCGACAGCGTGATCTGGAAGCCTTCGGAGAAGACGCCGCTGACTGCGCTGGCCACACAGGCGCTTTTCGAACGCGCCGTGAAACGTTTCGGCGACGCGCCGGACGGGCTTTCGCAGATTGTGCTCGGCGCGCGCGCGGAAGGCGAAGCGCTCGCGGGCGATCGCCGCATTCCGCTGGTCAGCGCCACGGGCTCGACCGCCATGGGAAAAGCGTTGGCGCCGGTCGTGGCGGGCCGTTTCGGACGCGCACTCCTCGAACTCGGCGGCAACAACGCCATGATCGTGTGTCCGTCGGCGAAGCTTGCGCTCGCCGAGCGCGGCATTCTCTTTGCGGCCGTCGGCACGGCCGGACAACGCTGCACGAGCCTGCGCCGTCTATTCGTGCATGACGGCGTCTACGACACGCTGGTGCCGGCGCTGAAGCGCGCCTATGCACGGCTTCCCATCGGCAATCCGCTGGACAAAGGCACGCTGGTCGGCCCGCTGATCGACGGCCGCGCGCTCGAAGGCATGGAGCGCGCGCTTGCCGATGCGAAAGATCAGGGCGGCACGATCACCGGCGGCGGACGCGTGCTGGCGAAGGAATTCCCCAACGCATCCTACGCGGCGCCCGCGCTCGCCGAAATGCCGGAGCAATCCGCCGTCGTCCTGCGCGAAACCTTCGCGCCGATCCTCTACGTGATGCGCTACAAGGATTTCGGCGATGCGCTCGCGCGCCACAACGCCGTGCCGCAAGGGCTTTCCTCCTGCATCTTCACGCAGGACATGCAGGAAGCGGAGAAATTTCTCGCGGCCTCGGGTTCGGATTGCGGCATTGCCAATGTGAACATCGGCCCGTCCGGTGCGGAGATCGGCGGCGCGTTCGGCGGCGAGAAGGAAACAGGCGGCGGCCGCGAATCCGGCTCGGATTCCTGGCGGGCCTACATGCGGCGCCAGACGGCCACCATCAACTATTCCGACGCGCTCCCGCTGGCGCAGGGCATCAAGTTCGGAATCGAATAGAAGCTCGTCGCTGCCGAGCCCCCGGGATTAACCCTTTCTTAAGCATCCGCTTCGTTCGGACAGACTTCGCGTTACGTTTCGTCCCGGGGAACGTTTCCGAGGCAAGCCATGCCATACAGCATCGGACAATGGACGGGGCTTTTGGTGACCACGATCGTGGTCCTGGGCTGCGACATGGACGTGGTCTATGCCGTGCCGCTCGGCGTGATGGCGGGTGCGCTGGCCAGTTTCTTCGTGACGCTGGCGGACATCGGCCCGGCGAAATCGCGCGCCGACAAATCCCGTTAAGTCGCCGCTTCCGGCGGGATCTCGCTCAGCGCGTCTTCCACTTCCTTGAAGCTCGGCTGCGCCACGCTCGGAATGCTGCCGCGACCGATTTCGACGGACACCTGCGCCGCATTGCCGTGCAGGTGGGCCACCAGGATATCGCGGATCACGTGATAGAAGAGCGCGTCGTCGTCGACGATCGCCTTCAGGCGCGTCGCCATCGGACCCACGATGCCATAGGCCAGGAACACGCCGAGGAACGTGCCGACGAGCGCCGAGCCGATCATGCGGCCGAGAACTTCCGGCGGCTCGGAGATCGCACCCATCGTCTTGATCACGCCCAGCACGGCGGCGACGATACCGAGCGCGGGAAGACCATCGGCCATGGTCTGCAGCGCCGACGCGGGCGCGAGCGCTTCGTTATGATGCTTCTCGAGCTGCTTCTCCATCGCCGTCTCGACCTGGTGCGGGTCTTCCAGGCTCATGGTCATCATGCGCAGCGTGTCGCAGATGAAATCGAGCGCGAAATGGTCCTTGCCGATGCGCGGATAGCGCTTGAAGATCGAGGACTCTTCGGGCTTTTCGATATGCGCTTCGAGCGCGATCAGGCCCTTCGTCTTCATCGTCTTGGTCAGCAGGAACAGAAGGCACAGAAGATCGCGATAGTCGGCGGGTTTCCATTTCGGACCCGAAATCACCTTGCCGAAATCGCCGCCGATCTTTTTGAGCGAATACATCGAACCGCCGATCAGAAGCGCCGCGATCGCGGCGCCGCCGATCGTCATCATCTCATGCGGCAGGGCTTCGAAGACAACACCGAGCGAGCCGCCCGAGATGATGAAGCCGCCGAACACCATGGCGAAGAGAACGACAATGCCGATGATCTGGAGCATCGAGGAGCCCGAAACAGTTACGCGCGCGCGAGCGACCGGCATGGCTGCGATGTCGCGCCGCCCAAGTATCGGGGCGGAGCCCTTAAAGAGCGATGAACTTTAGGCAAATTGCAGGGAAACTCAGGCGATGACGAGATCGTCGTCGCTGACGTCGTCGCGCCGGCGCCACGGGCCGGCATAGTCCTCCACCTTGTGCCGGCGGCGGTCCGGACCGAAATAGCCTGCGCAGCGGATGAACGGGCGCGGCCGCTCGACGACTTCGATCAGACGCATGAGAAGGTTCTGCGTGGTGATCGGCTTCGCCAGGAATTCGGTGACGCCGGCGTCGCGGGCCGCTTCCACGCGCGCCCGTTCGGTGTGGCCCGTCACCATGATGATCGGCAGATAGGGATTGGGGCTGTCCCGGCCGAGCCGCACCCGGCGCGTGAACTCGATGCCGTCGACCGGCTTCATCGAAAGATCGGTCAATACGAAGTCGGGCTTGCGGTCGCGCAACTCGCTGAAGCCGGAGGCGCCGTCGACCGATTCATAGACCGTGCCGATGCCCAAAGCCTGCAGAAGCGAACGCAGAAGGACGCGCATATGCGCATTGTCTTCGACAACGAGCGCCTTCAGATGGTCGAGGTTCGGCCCGCTCATGGCGCATCACCCCGCGACACGCGCGAGCGGGATCGGGCGGGCGACACCCACGGCGATGGCGAACGCGATCTCACGCTCCACGAACCGCGCTAAGAACTCACCGGACAGGCTATAAGGAGGTGGTTAGGAAAATCTTACGACAGCCCGGAAACAGTCGCATCAATGACCATTGCGCAACGGCTCGGCCGCGCCGGATTGAGTGTCTATCTGGGGCTGAAAGCCCTGATTTCGCCTGTCGCTTTCGGGGTTTCCGCCATCGTGGACGACGACGCGGGCCAAGTCCTTCTCGTGCGCCATTCCTACCAGCCGGGCTGGCACCTGCCGGGCGGCGGGGTGGGCGCGGCCGAACCGCCGGCTCTGGCGATCCTGCGCGAGCTCAAGGAGGAAGTGGGCCTCCTCGAAAGCGCCCCGCCGGAGCTCGTCGGGGTGTTCACGCGCCGGCTCGGCTGGGTGACGAACGTCATCGCGCTTTATCGCGTGACGCACGCGCGCATCGCCTTCGAACCGAATGCCGAAATTCGCGAAATCCAGTGGGCCGATCCGCGCGCCCTGCCGGAAGGCACCGTGCGCGGTGCGCGCCGCCGTCTCGCCGAGTTTGCCGACAGGACGGCGCCCGAGCCCTATTGGTGATCAATCCGGCAACAGCCGAATCCCTGGTATCAGGGACTTTAACGGCGAATTCGAAAAACGGCCCGGTGGCATCCGATAATCCGGATCAATAACGACGGGCGTTTCCGGCATTCCGCCGCCGCGACGCATGGACAAGAACAGGGGGCAATCGGGATTTTTCGTCCGTGTACGTCATTTCGGCGACGGAGCACACGTCCGGAAGACCGCAAAGACGCAAAGGCGCCGAGATAACGAGTGCGTCTCCCGGAGCATGCCTCGCGCTCGAAGCTTGCTTGCGCGCTTCGCGCGCAGAAAGACCCTGCCGACATCGACTCTCGATCCCAGGGGAATCTCGCTGTCTTTGCGCCTTTGCGGTGAATCATCCAGCCGCGACGCCGCACGCGGCCGCAAAGCGCCCGCGTCCCGTTTCGAACTTCACGATATCAAAGAGCCCGCGCGATTTCCGGACATCGCACGATGCGGAGTCTGCACCCGCGGCTCTCGCCTGTGAAGGCGAACCTTTAGGCGATCTTTAGTCCCGGAAACGCCGATGCTTGTCGCACGAATGTCGCCGTTTTCGCCCGGAGACGACGACGAAAGCGCCGTTTGCGGCGCCTCCGCCATCGCGCGTCCGTTCAGATCGGATCCCAGCCGAAGACGCTCGTCGTGGCGCCGAGCTCGGTGAAGCTGGGCTTCATCGCCGCCATGGCATGCTCGGCAATAGTCTGCGGCGTCCAGCCTTCCACCTTGCCGATGCCGCGCACGGGCCTCGGCTGGCTCATCAGGAAGATCTCGTTGCCGCGCGCGGCGAAGATCTGGCCCGACACGTCCTTCGTCGCCGGCGAGGCGAGCGAGACGGCGAGCTGCGCCACCTGATCGGCGCGCATCATGTTCTTCATGCGCTCGACGCGCTTGGCCGAGGCTTCGTCCTTTATGGGAATGGTGGCGATCATGCGCGTCCAGGCGAACGGCGCGATGACGTTGGAGCGGACGTTCTTCTGCAGCCCTTCCATCGCGATGATGCGCGACAGCCCCACGATTCCCATCTTGGCGGCGGCGTAATTCGCCTGGCCGATATTGCCGATGAGACCGGAGGTCGACGTGAAGAGCACGAACGAGCCTTCGTTCTGCTCGCGGAAGTGATTGATGGCCGCGCGGCAGATGTTGTAGCTGCCCTGCAGATGCACCTCGATCACCTGATCCCAATCGGCATCCGTCATCTTGTGGAACATGGTGTCGCGCAGGATGCCTGCGGGGCTGATGATCGCGTGCAGGCCTTTGAAGCTGTCCATCGCCTGCTCGATCATGCGCTTGACGCCGTCGCGGCTCGTCACGCTTCCCGAGTTGGAGACGGCCTTGCCGCCGGCTTTGCGGATTTCCTGCGCCACCTGTTCGGCGGGCCCCGCCGAGCCTTCGTCGCCGCCGGCCACGCCGCCGCCCAGATCGTTGACGACGACGCTGGCGCCTTCGCGCCCCGCCAGCAGCGCGCATTCCTTGCCGATGCCGTTCGCCGCACCCGTTACAAGAACGACCTTGCCTTCCAAGACACCCATGAGGTTTTCTCCCTTTCAATATGGCCGGCCGGAGCCTAGCGAGCGGGCGGCTGACATAACAAGAGGCGGAAGCGCGCGATGTGGGAAATCCGGGAAGAGCGGACGAGCGATGCAGCGGCGATCGACGCGCTGGTGGAGAAAAGTTTCGGTCCCGGACGCTATGCGAAGTCGGCCTATCGCCTGCGCGAAGGCGTCGATCCGGAAGCGGGCTTGAGTTACGTCGCCATCGAAGACGGCGCGCTCAGAGGCTCGAACCGTTTCTGGCCGGTCTTTGTCGGCAACACGCCCGCGTTGCTGCTGGGCCCGCTGGCCGTCGAAACCGAGCGCCGCGGCCGCGGCATGGGCATCCAGCTGATGCAGAAGGGCATCGACGAAGCACGCGCCAAAGGCCATCGCGCGGTGATCCTCGTCGGCGATCTTCCTTACTACCAGCGCGTGGGCTTCGTATCCGTCAATCGCGGTCGCATCAGGATGCCGGGACCCGTCGATCTGTCGCGCGTGCTGGGATTGTCGCTCGCCGAAGGTGCACTCGACACACTCGAAGGCATGATCAAACGTGCACGCATCGATCATCCGGTGTGCGCGGACGGCGCGGCGCTGGGGAGGCCGTAGTTGTCGTTCTTGGATTCGAATCTGCAAAAGAATTGTCATTCCCGCGCAAGCGGGAACCTAGTAGCGAGCGTCCGCGAGCGCGAGAGTCTCTCGGCGCGTGGACATGCGCCGACTAGGTTCCCGCTTGCGCGGGAATGACATTGTTTTTTCGGAGAGATCATCGCGCGAACGCCTGCGACCATTCCGCAATGGCGCGGAGGAGATCGCGGAAATTTTGCCGGATTTGTTCCAGCGCGAAGCCGACCGCGAAAAGCTGTTCGGCCTCGTTCTCCGGCAGCGGAAGCGTCAAGCCCTGGCGGCGCAGGGCGGCGACTTCCGCCACGTAAGCGTCGATGGCGGCTTCGAGCATCGCATTGTCCGGTGCGGTCTTGCGCGATGCCAGCGCCGCCGAACATGCGCGCAGTTCCTGTTCGATCGTCGCCGCGACAGCCGACAGATGCGGTTCCAGTCGCGCGATCATGTTTTCCGGCAACGGCTTCGCAGCCGCGCGACCGAGGATGATGAGATCGTGCCTGAGACGCAGCAGCGTGCGCGAGAGCGGTCCGGGATCGGGGTGCAGCGGCAATCCGATGAACTGCTCGCGGCGCGCTTCGTCGACCAGGTCCTGGAACGCGGCCACGGCCGCACCCACGCTGTCCTGCATGACATGAATGTCGTCGGCAGGTATCTGATGCGTAAGGCCGGCCAGCAGCCTGGGCAGCACCGCGGCCAGCTGATCGAGCGCGCGCTGCGCGGCGGCGACACCAAGCCCGTGGGCGCGTTCGGGAAAAATCAGCACCGACACCAGCAGCGCCACGGCGCCGCCCAAAACGACTTCGCCCAGTCTTATGAATGCGGAGGCGATCGGGCTTTCGCCGAACTGCCCGGCGAGAATGAGCACAAGGATGGCCGTGAACGGCGCGACCCGGAAGCTCGGGCTCAAGGCTGCGAGATAGGCCAGCGGCGCGACCGCCAGCGCCAGCACGATCGTCATCGCCGCTACCGTCTCATGGGGTATGAGCACGCCGAGCACGCTCGCATAGATCGCACCGACCAGCGTTCCGACGACGTATTCCGTCGTGGCGCGCAGCGAACCCCCGATGCTCGTCTGCATGACGACGACGGCCGTCAGCACGGCCCAAAGCCCGCGCAGCGGCAAGGCCCAGAACTGCATCAGCGCGAAAGCCAGAACGGCCGCGACGGTGAGCCTGAGGCAAAACCGCAACCGAGCCCTGCGCGCGAGAAGGAGCCCGCCGAGCCGGCCCCACGCGGTCGTCACCGCCCCTCCCTCCGCCATGCGAGCAAAAGCGTGCCGAGCACCAGCAGCAACGCGAGCCAGCTGGGCAGAAGCGGTGTCTGCTCCACGGACGTCACACGATAGGCGCCGTTCGCGCGCAAGCCGATCCAATTGTCGCCCGCGGCGGAACGTCCGAGCGCCACGCGCCGGATTTTGGGGATGCCGCCGTCGACCAGCCAATGCACCGAGCCGCCGGTCGCATTCGCAACCGGTTTCAGGATCGCATCGGTTGCGCGCATGTCGGCGACTTCCTTGGAATTGAGCGGACCGGTCGCCGTCACGGTGTTGAGCGTGCCGTCCGTCAGGCGATAAAGACCGAGCTCGTCCGCCTTTGCCGTGCCGCGCCACAGGCCGGGCTCCGTCTTCGAGAGCGCGATCGTCGTGCTCTTGCCGGAGGGATAGGTGAGCGTCACAGGCTTCGGCTGATCGGCCATCGTCTGGCGCTCGACGGTGATCAATCCGGAATCGATCGATGCCGACAGGCGTTCTTCTTCGAGCTCCGGCTCCTTCATCAGCCAGTGCGCGAATTTGCGCAGGAGCTCGGCTTGCGGCCCGCCGCCTTCAAAACGGCGCGCCCACAGCCAGATCTGATCGGACAGCAATTCCGCCACGCGGCCCTTGCCCACGCGGTCGAGCACAAGCAGCGGACGGTTGTCCGGACCCGACATCAGCGTTTCGCCGGAAACCTTGTCGGCGCCGATGATGCGGAACCAGCGGCCCCAGGTGGGCGGCTTGCCGTCTGCCGTGTTGGCCCCCGTCAAATCGCGCGTGACAGGATGCGCAAGACCTTGCGGCGTCACGACCGGCTTGAAACCGCCCGTCACGATTTCGCCCGTCGGCCGCGCCGGCAGCACGGAGGCGAGCGGCGTGCGGAAAATGCTCGTGGGGCCCGCGAACTCAGGACCACCCGATACCAGCAGCGCGCCGCCGTTCTGCACATAGCGCACGATGTTCTCGTAATAGCCAAGCAGAAGGATGCCGTGCTCGCTGTAGCGGTCGAAGATCACGAGATCGAAACGGTCGAGTTTCGGACCGAACAATTCCGGCGTCGGAAACACGATCAGCGAAAGCTCGTTGGTCGGCGTCGGATCCTCGGCCTGCTTCTGCGGCGGACGCAGAATCGTGAAATGCACGAGATCGACGGACGGATCGGATTTCAGGAGGTCGCGCCAGACGCGTTCGCTGGCGTTGGGCTCGCCCGAAATGAGGAGCACCCGCAGGCGGTCGCGCACGCCGTTGACGACGACGACGGCGCGATTGTTCTCGAGCGTCAGCTCTGCGGGGCCAGGTTTCGCCGACAGCTCCACGACGTTTTCGCCCGCATGCGTGATCGGGATCTGGAGATGCGCATCGCGGCCCGTCGGCACCATCTCCGTTCCCGCCGCGTGCCCGTCGACCTGCACATCGACCGCGGCGCTGCCGCCCGGGGGCGATCCGAAATCGTCGACGCGCAGCGTCACATCGGCCTTCTGGCCCACGATGGCGTAGCGCGTGGCGCTGACGACGGTGAGCTTGCGGTCGCGCTCGTTCTTCTGGTCGACGATCAGCGCGTGGAACGGCGCCTTGATGGGCGCCTGCGCGGGCGCGTCGTGCACTTCGCCGTCGGTGATGGCGATGGCGCCGGCAAGACGGTCGGGCGGCGCGTCGGCGAGCGCGCTTCTGAGGCTCGCGAACAATTGCGTGCCCGTATCCTCGCCGGCGCGCGGCGGGTTGACCGAGGCTTCGCGCACTTCGAGCGTCTTGTCGCGCTGAAGGAGGCTGCGCAGTTCCGCCGCCGCCTTGTCGGCTTCCGCCCTGCGCCCGCGGATATCCATGCTGGGCGAATGATCGACGATGAGCGCGACGATGTCGGGCAGAGGCTCGCGCGTCTCGTGCACGAACAGCGGATTGGCGAGCGCCAGAATGAGGAACGCGAAAGCCAGAAACCGCACCCAGGCGCCCTGCACGCCCGTCACGATCGCATACAGGCCGAGTGCCAGCGCGATCAGCGCGCCGGTCCACAGGAGCGTCATCGGCAGATGCGGCGCGAAGTCGATCGCGTAGTTCATGGCGCTAATGGCCTTGCCCAAGGCGTTCGAGGAGAGCCGGCACGTGCACCTGGTCGGTCTTGTAGTTGCCGGTCAACGCATACATGACGACGTTGATGCCGAAGCGCACCGCCTGTTCGCGCTGCTCTTCACCCCCGGGCGAGACATCGACCAGCGGCCGGCCCGAGGAATCGACGGCCCACGCCGCCGCCCAATCATTGCTGCCGATGATCACGGGCGAAACGCCGTCGCCGCCGCGCGCGGGCTCGGGCCCGGCATCGGGATCGGGCGGCGGCAAAGCCTCCACCCAGACGCGTCCGCCGTCCCAGCGGCCCGGAAAGTTCTGCAGCAGATAAAACGCTTTCGTCAGCACATGCGCCGACGGGATCGGCTGCAGCGGCGGCAGATCGAGCTTCGCCGTCAGACGCCGGAGCGTCACTTCGCCGGGAGAGTCAGGACCGCGCGAGGGTCCCAGCGTCTGATCGCGCGTGTCGAACAGGATCGTGCCGCCGTTTTTCATGTAAGCGATGAGCTTCGTCACGGCCTGCGGCGAAAGATCGGCCTCGCGCGGATCCATGGGCCAGTAGAGCAGCGGAAAGAAACTCAGATCGTCGCGCGTGATGTCGACGCCCATCGGATCCTGCGGCTCATACGACGTGCGCGCCTTCAGCCGCAGGCCCAGACCATAGAGCCCCGCCTTGCTCATGGCGTCGACTTCGGGAATGCCGGTGATGACGTAAGCCAGACGCGTATCGAGCGCAGCCTTCATGTCGAACGCATCGTCCGCGCGCGCCGTTGCGTGAACGACGAACAGAAGGCCGAGAACAACGGCTGCGCCGCGCGCCGCCGTGATCTGTTTCCAGCGCGGCAGATGTCCGCGCAGCCACAGCGAGATCAGCGCATCGATCAGGAGAAGCAGCAGCGCGATCGCGAGCAGCGGGGCTTTCAGCGCAAGCGCGCCGACGCCGGAATAGGTTTCGGTCGCCACATCGATCGGCGCGAGGTTGGTCGAGCGGCTCGCCGCATCGATCGCCACGTGCGCGCCCTGGCTTCCATAGAGGCCCGCCGGATGAACGGGTGACGCCGCAATCCTGCCGATATCCGAGCCGCGAATGGACAGAACTTCCGGCGACGGCTTCTGTGCATGGCCGAAACCGTCCAGCATCTCGAACGGCGGATAGACCGCGGACGCGTCCGTGCCGAGATCGGAGGGCCGCACGCCGTTGGCGAGATCCAGCACGCGGCGGAGCATGTCGACGAACAGTCCCGACAGCGGCAGCGACGACCACGCCGGGCTCGCCGTCACATGGAAGAGAACGATCCAGCCCTTGTCGCGCGGCGCCGCGGTGACGAGCGGCGTACCGTCGGCCAGACGGGCCCAAGTGCGTTCGCCGAGTTCGACGGAGGGTTCCGCGAGCACCTGCCGCGAGACGGTGACTTCCGGAGGAATGGAAAGCCCGCGAAACGGGCTCGCGTCGGGAAAAGGCGCCAGATGCTGGGGCGCCGCCCAGGCGAGCGCGCCGCCCAGATAACGCCCGCCCACGCGCAATTTGACGGGAACGAGATCGTCGACATTCGTCGTCATGCGCGCGCCGGCGAAGCGCAGCAGGACGCCGCCATTGGCCATGAAGGACACCAGGCGTGCGTGATCGTCGCCGGAGATCTCGCCGACGTCCGCCAGGATGATCACGGAGTCGTTGCGCGCGAGTTCATCGGCGATCGTGCCCTCGTGCACATCGGCGTAGGGCCCAAGCGCGCGCTTCAGATAAAACATGTCCGACAGCAGCGGCTGGCGGCTTTCGAGATTGCTGGCGGACACGAGCCCCACGGCAAGGCGTCGCGCGTTGGCGCCGAGCAGCCGCACGGCGCCGGCGGAATCCATGCCGTCGATCGCAATGCGCCGAGTCTCGTTGCGCACCTCGAGCGGGAGCGTCACGCTCGCAGACGTCTCGCCGGCGCCCGGCGCGAAATGAAACGGCGCCGAAGCGAGGTTCTCGCCGTGCTCGCCCAGCGCCGCGATCCTGCCGTCGCGCGCGCCTTCATCGCCCGAGCGCATGATGTCGACTTCGAATCCGGTGGCGGCGTTGCGTTCGCCGACCAGCGCCAGCGGCGACAGGCCCGGCGGATCGGCATAGATCCTCAGGTCGCCGGCGGACGACAGAATGCGTGCGGTCTTCGCTGCGTCGCCGTGATCGAGGTCGTCGCTGAACCAGGCGATTTCCGGACGGCTCGCGAAATGCGCCGCGGCGACGGCTCCCGCCGCGCGCGTGCGGTTGGGTTCGTAGGCCTCTGGCTCGAGCGCGCGCGCCTCGCGCTCGGCTTCGCCCGCATCGAGGAGCGAGACCACCGGCTTGGCGACGCCGGCCGTCGGCACGATGGCGACGGGCCGCCCCGCATTCGCGGCATCGGCCAGGGCCGACGAGATCGCCGCATCGCGGTTGCGCCAGATTTGCGCCGCCGCCCAATCATTGTCGACGAAGAGCACGAGCGGTCCGCGCGCAATGCTTTTGGCGGCGCGCCCGATGGTCGGCTCGGCGCAGGCGACGATGAGGATCGCGGCCGCGATGAGACGCAACAGCAGCAGCCACCACGGCGTGCGCGCAGGCGTTTCCTGCGGCGCTTCGAGGCCGAGCAGCAGGCGGAACGGCGGGAAGACGACGCGTCTGGGCGCCGGCGGCGTCACGCGCAACAACCACCAGATGACGGGGAGCACGACCAGCGCGCCCGGCAGCCACGGAACGCCGAAGCTCAATCCGGCGAACAGGTTCATGCGATCTGTCCTGTGGCGCGTTTGGCGTTCGGGCCCGCGAGATCGATGAAGAGCGAAATGAGCGCGGTCTCCGGGCGCTTGTCCGTGCGATGGAGCAGGCACGTCCAGCCCAGGCGCCGCGCCAGTTCGGCGACAGCCTCCTGATGCGCGCGGAAACGCCTCTGATAGGTCTCGCGCACGCTTTCGGCGCGGCCGAAGACTTCGCTTTCGTCGCCGCGCGACGATTCGAAACGCGTGCGGCCCGCGAAGGGAAAATCCTCTTCCGCCGGATCGACGATGCGCACGAGATGCCCGGTCAGGCCTTCGCGTGCGATGCGGCGCATGGTCGTTTCGAGTTCGCCCAGCGGCGACAGGAAATCGCTCAGCCAGACGATCTGCGCGTTGCGGCCCGTCGGCGCGTCCGGCGGCAGGCTCGCGTCGGACGGCAGCATCAATTCATGCGCGATGCGCGTGAGCGTGGCGCGGCTCGAGGACGGCGCGCGGCCGTCGCCCAGAATTCCGATGCGCTCGCCGCCGCGCACGAGAAGCGAGCCGAGCGCCATCGCGATAAGGCTGGCGCGATCGATCTTTGAGACGTCGCCCGAAGCAAAGCGCATCGTGGGCCCGCCGTCGCGCCAGAACCACACCGCCTCCGCCGCTTCCCATTCGCGCTCGCGCACGAAGAGATGCTGCGACTTCGCCGATTGCCGCCAGTCGATGGCGGTCGTGGGGTCTTCGGCCTGATAGCGGCGGAACTGCCAGAAGGTTTCGCCGATGCCGGCTTTCCTTTTGCCATGCACGCCGAGACTGACGGCGGATGCGAGACGTTCCGCCGACACCAGCAACGGCGGCAAAGCCGCCGCAAGCGTTTCCGCCTGTTCGCGTAACGGAGACCAGCCGTCCGTCAAAGAGTGCTCCGGCAAAGCCTGTCGATCACGTCGGAGAGCGTGGCGCCTTCGGCGCGGGCCGAGAAATTGAGCGCCATGCGGTGACGCAGCACGGGATGGGCCAGCGCCACGACGTCGTCGACCGACGGCGCAAGACGTCCTTCGATCAAAGCCTTCGCACGCACCGCCAGCATGAAGGCCTGGCTCGCGCGCGGACCAGGTCCCCACGCGATATAACCTTTGAGGTCGGCCGCGCCGCCTTCGTTCGGGCGCGCCGCGCGCACAACGCGCAGGATCGCATCGACCACTTTCTCGCCGACGGGAAGGTGGCGCACGATGTGCTGGGCCGCGATCAGCGCGTCGGGCGTTGCAATGGGCCTGGGCGCCGCTTCTTCGCCGAAGGTCGTCGCCACCAGCATCTTCCGCTCCGCATCGATGTCGGGATAGCCGACGTCGATCTGCAGGAGGAAACGGTCGAGCTGCGCTTCGGGCAACGGATAGGTGCCTTCCTGCTCCAGCGGATTTTGCGTGGCCAGCACGTGGAACGGACGCGGCAGATCGTAACGCTGCCCCGCAACCGTCACGTGCCGTTCCTGCATCGCCTGCAGAAGCGCGGATTGCGTGCGCGGGCTGGCGCGGTTGATTTCATCGCCCATCAGCAACTGGGCGAAGACAGGGCCGGGAAGGAAGCGGAACGAGCGCTTGTGCACGTCGTTCTCCTCGAGCACTTCGGAGCCGATGATGTCGGCGGGCATCAGATCGGGCGTGAACTGGATTCGTTTCCAGTCGAGGCCGAGAACGATGCCCAGCGTCTCCACCAACCGCGTCTTGGCGAGACCCGGCACACCGATGAGAAGGCCATGGCCGCCGGCAAGCAGCGTGATGAGCACCTGATCGACCACGTCGCGCTGACCGAAAATCACGCGCCCGATCCCTTCGCGGATCTTGGCGAAGAGGGCTGCAGCCGCTTCGGCGTGTGCGACAGCGCCGCTGTCCTGGGGCGCTTCGGCCATGGTGTCGATATTGCTCATAGATCGTCCTGTCGGCGGGGCCTGAGATGTGTCGAGAGGCCTAATTCGCGCGGCCTCTCCGCGGTTGCCGGTACGAGACCCGGCGCCTATGTTTGCGGCTCGGTCGCGCCGCCAATTTGCGGGTATGTTGCACCCCGGCAGGGCGCGCGCAACTGTCAATCGCGGACCCTCGGCGGGCGCATTCCGCACTTCGCCGTGAGGGTTGTTGGCGAAGTTTCACGGGCGAGGTTTAACGGATACGCGCATGGCGAATTCGGACGGGTTTTCCATCGGTCTCGCGAGCCTGCAGCGCGATGCGGCAGCCGGCCGCGCCCTGCCGCCCGTGGAACGCTGGAATCCGGCCCATTGCGGCGACATCGACATCCGGATCGCCCGCGACGGAACCTGGTATCACGAGGGCACGCCCTTCGGCCGGCGCGAGATCGTGCGCCTGTTCTCCACCATCCTGCGCAAGGACCCCGACGGCTATCATCTCGTCACGCCGGGCGAGAAGATGCGCATCCGCGTCGACGACGCGCCGTTCGTCGCCGTGCTCCTGTCCGTGCACGGCGAAGGGCCAAAGCAGCGCCTCGTCTTCACCACCAATGTGGGCGACGAGACGGTCGCGGGACCGGACAATCCGATTCGTATTGTGGTCAACGCCGAGTCGGGCGAGCCTTCGCCTTACGTGCATGTGCGCCGCGGGCTCGAGGCCTTGATCGCGCGCAGCGTTTTCTATCAGTTGGCGGATCTCGCCGTGCCGGGCCCGGAGGGCGTGCTCGGCGTGTGGAGCGAAGGCGTGTTCTTTTCCCTGGATTCTCCCGGATGAGTGACGACAGTGCACGGTTTCGTGCGGACTTCGCCCAGCGTATCGTGGCCGACGGCGTCGCCGCGCTGAAGCCGCGCCTGCTCAGCGAGCCGCCCTCTTTGCCGCTGATGCCGTCGCGCGGCGATTTCGATCTCAATCCGGATCTGCGGCCGGAGAAGCCGCGCACGCTGGCGCCCGCCGCCGTGCTCATGCCGATCGTGCAGCGCGACCAACCCACGATCCTCTTCACGCGGCGCACGGAACATCTCTCACGCCATGCGGGACAGGTGAGCTTTCCCGGCGGCCGCGTGCAGGACGACGATCGCACGCTTGTCGACACGGCCCTGCGCGAGACGCACGAGGAGATCGGCGTGACGTCCGATTTCATTTCCGTGGCCGGTTTTCTCGATCCTTACGAGACGGGAACCGGCTACGCGATCCTGCCGGTGGTGGGCCTGCTCACGAAAGGCTTCGCCGTCGTGCCGGAAGTGAACGAAGTGGCGGAGATCTTCGAAGTGCCGCTCGCCTTCCTGCTCGATCCCGCCAATCGCGAGAGGCACTCGGGCGAATGGCAGGGCCGCAAGCGCGAGTTCTACGCCTTCGAATACAACGGCCATTACATCTGGGGCGCGACGGCCGCGATTCTCGTCAATTTTCGCGATAGGTTCGCGCGATGACGCGACTGGACCCCGCACGCGCGCCGTGGATGGCGGCAAAGCCTCTGGCCAAAGTGATGGACGCGCTGACGCGCGACGGCGGCGACGCGCGCTATGTCGGTGGCGCCGTGCGCAACACGCTGTTGGGCCTCGACGTTGAGGACGTCGACATCGCGACACCGTTGACACCGGATCAAGTCACGCGGCGACTGGATGCGGCCAATATCAGAGCGGTGCCCACCGGTATCGATCACGGCACGATCACGGCGGTCTCTGACGGCAAGACCTACGAAGTGACGACCTTGCGCCACGATGTCGAAACCGACGGGCGTCACGCGGTCATCGCTTTCGCCACCAATTGGCACGACGACGCCGGGCGCCGCGATTTCACCATCAATGCGCTTTACGCATCCGCGGACGGCGAGGTCTTCGACTATCACAACGGCCTTGCGGATTTGCGGGCCGGCCGCGTGCGGTTCATCGGCGATGCAACGGCGCGCATTCGCGAGGATTACCTGCGCATCCTGCGGCTTTTCCGCTTTCACGCCTGGTACGGAAAGGGCGAGATCGATGCCGTCGCGCTGGGGGCCGCCGCCGCAGAGAAATCCGGCCTCGCGAAACTCTCGGGCGAGCGTATCGCGCAGGAAATGCTGCGCCTTCTCGAAGCGGAGAATCCCCTGCCCGTGCTGCGCGTGATGGCGGCGTCGGGCATCCTCGCGGAGATATTGCCGGGCGCGCTCGACATGACGCGCCTCGAACGGCTCTGCGCCATCGACGCGGCGAATTTCTTTACGCCCGATCCCGTGTTGCGGCTTGCGGCGCTGCTGGGCACGGATGAGAAATCCGCCGCGGCCGTCGTCGATCGCTTCAAGCTGTCCAACAGGGATCGCGCACGGATCGAGGACCTCGTCGGGGCGAAAGAGAAGATCGTTTCCTATCTCTCCATCCGCGAAGTGCGCAAACTGCTCTATCGCCTGGATCGCGAGCGCTTCCGCGACCGCACGTTCCTGCGCTGGGCGGAAGATGCGAAAGCTTCGAACGCTATCCAGTGGCGCGCACTTCTGGAGCTGGCGAACGTCTGGCAGCGTCCCGCCTTTCCCCTGACGGGCCGCGACGTCATGCAGGCCGGTGTCCCCGAAGGCCCGCTGGTCGGACAGATCCTCAACGAAGTCGAAGACTGGTGGATCGACGCCGATTTCACCGACGACGAATTCTCGCTCGCGGAACGGCTGAAAGCCGTGGTGCAGGCGACGGCGTATTAGGTCGCACTCCGTGTCCCGAAAAGTGTCATGGCCCGCAAATGCAGGCCACCCAGGTCATATCTGAAGACTCGAAAAGAGATCGCGTGTTTCTTTTCGACGAGTGCGCAGACATCAACCAGGTGGCCCGCATTTGCGGGCCATGACAGTCAAGGGGGAAGAGAAGGAAAGACTACGAGACGTCGCGCAGCTTGCTTCGTCCCAGCGGATCTGGCTTCAGCACGCGGCCTTCGTTCAACGCACCCAGCCAGTCGAGGCCTTCGCGCAGGCGCACATTCTCGCCAATGACGACGATCGCGGGCGCATCGACGGTTTTTGCTTCTTTGCCGAGGCGCGCCAGTGTCGTCACGCCCACAATTTGCCCGCCGCTCGTGGCGTTGCTGACGATGGCCGCGGGTTCGTCCGCATTGCGGCCGGCATCGATCAGCTTGCGCGCGATCTCGTCGGCATGCGCGAGCGCCATGTAGAAGACGAGCGTGGGCGAACCTTTGGCGACGGCATTCCAGTCGAGTGCGGGAAGATTTCCATCGGCGCCATGACCGGTGACGAAGGTGACCGCGTGGTTGGTGTCGCGGTGCGTGACGGGAATGCCCGCATAGGCGAGACCGCCGATGCCGGCCGTAACACCCGGCACGATGCGGAACGGCACGCCCGCGCGCGCCAGCGTCAGGGCTTCCTCAGCCCCGCGGCCGAAGACGAACGGATCGCCGCCTTTGAGACGGAGCACGCGCGCACCTTTCCGAGCATAAGAGACAAGCGTCCGGGAAATGTCGGTCTGCTTCGCGGACTGCTTGCCGCCCCTCTTGCCGGCATAGACCAGCTCCGCTTTCGGGCGCGCGAACTTGAGCAGTGCGTCGTTGACCAGCGCGTCGTAGAGGATGACGTCCGCTTCCGCGATCGCATGCGCGCCAAGGACCGTCAGGAGGCCCGGATCGCCGGGGCCGGCGCCTGCAAGCCACACCCAGCCCGGATCGAAAGCGGGCAGCCCCAGCGCTTCGGCGAGCCGCCTGGCCGCCAGATGTTCCTGAGGGATGGATATGGGGTCGGAACTCATTTCACACCAAATTCTCGTATTTAAATCCTATCACACGGCATCCTGATGTGAAATAAGCACCGCCCCGAAAAACCGCAAGCGTATCGAAGCTTCATGAGACACACGGCGGGCCGTGCAGGTATAGACGGGCGCTTCACACGCCGGAAAACCCCAATGTCCCAGCCGCCCAAGAGCGACCTCAAAGCCAACACCTACGCCTATGAGACCGAGGCGCTGGTCACGGCGAACGGCTTTCGCGAATACGATGCGCGCTGGCTGTTCGGGAAGGAGATCAATCTCCTCGGCGTGGAAGCGCTGGGGCTCGGACTCGGCACCTACATCCGCGAAATCGGCGTGCAGCCCAAGGTCGTCACCGGCCACGACTACCGCTCCTATTCGCTCTCGATCAAGCAGGCGCTGATGTTGGGCCTCATGCGCGCGGGCTGCGAAGTGATCGACATCGGGTTAGCCACGACGCCCATGTGCTATCTCGCGCAATTCGAGCTCGACGTGCCATGCGTGGCGATGGTGACGGCAAGCCACAACGAGAACGGCTGGACCGGCGTGAAGATGGGCGCGAAACGTCCGCTGACCTTCGGCCCCGATGAAATGACGCGGCTGAAGACGATCGTGCTTTCCGGCGCAGGAAAGCCCTTTCCCGGCGGAAGCCTCACGCATGTAGCAGGATTCCCCGAGCGCTATCTGGAAAGCGTGACCAAGGGCCATCGCCTGTCGCGGCCCATCAAAGTCATCGCGGCCTGCGGCAACGGCACGGCCGGCATCGTGGCGCCGGAAGCGCTGCGTCGCATCGGCGCCGACGTCATTCCGATGGACACGGAGCTCGACTACACCTTCCCCAAATACAATCCCAATCCCGAAGACATGGAGATGCTGCACGCCATGGCGGATGCGGTGCACGCGAAAGGCGCGGACATTTGCCTGGGCTTCGACGGCGACGGCGATCGCTGCGGCGTGGTCGACGACAAGGGTCACGAAATTTTCGCCGACAAGATCGGCGTGCTGGTGGCGCGCGACCTCTCTTCGCGCAAACCCAATGCAAAATTCGTCGTCGACGTGAAATCGACGGGCCTCTTCGAGACTGATCCGGTGCTGAAGAAAAACGGCGTCCAGGTCGATTACTGGAAAACGGGCCACTCCTACATCAAGCGCCGCACGGCGGAACTCGGCGCGCTCGCGGGCTTCGAGAAGAGCGGGCACTATTTTTTCAACCCGCCGATCGGGCACGGCTTCGATGACGGCGTCATCGCGGCGATCGCCATTCTCGAAATGCTCGATCGCGCCGGCGGCGGGAAGATGTCGGAGCTCGTCGACGGGCTGCCCAAGACATGGAGTTCGCCCACCATGGCGCCCTTCTGTCCCGACGACAAAAAATACGCGGTTGTCGATGCGCTGACGAAAGCCTTCGAAGACGCCAAAGCGAACGGCGAAAAGCTTCTCGGACAATCGATCGCGCGCATCGTGACGGTGAACGGTGTGCGCGTGGTGCTGGAAGATGGAACCTGGGGCCTGGTGCGCGCCTCGTCGAACAAACCGTCGCTCGTCGTCGTGGTCGAAAGCCCGACATCGGAAGCCAATATGCGCGCGATTTTCCAGGAGATCGATACGCGTCTCTCCCGGCATCCCGAAGTGGGCGCGTACGACCAGCGCATCTGACGCGCGGTCATTGCGCGTTTGCGCCCGCCGTAATACTCTTGCGGCAGATTGGTGGGGCGTGCGATGCCGAAACAAGCTGTTGGCATCCTGATTGTCGGGGTTCTGGCGGCGCTTAGCAGCGGAGCCGGCGCGGCACAGCAAGATCACGGCACGGGCAAAACGGCGTCGCAACCTGCGCCGCCGCCACCGACTCCTGTTTCCCAGGCGACGGCCGCCGGAAAATTCGCGCCGGTGAGCCGCGACGTCTGCGCCAAACATCCCAACCTGAAACAGTGTTCCTGACCATGGGCGAGAACGGGACATCGACGCTCTTCACCGCGTGGATCGCACTGGTCGCGTTCGTATTGTTTGCGCTTGGCCTCGTCGTGCACAGCGAAATGGAGCGCCACAAGGACAAAAGACTGCGCGTGTTCGAGCTGGCAAAAGAATATCGCGTCACGCTCCGGGGCACGAATGCGGAGTTCTCCGACCGCTGGAACGAATATCTGAACGATTCCGTCGATCCCTATAATGGCGGCAATCTCGACGAGCAGGCCTACACCGATCTCGTCAACCGCTTTCTCGCCGCCGATTCCAACCGCGACAATTACGAAGCGCTCGCGGGCTTCTACGACTCCGTCGGCGAATGCGTCTACGAAGGCCTCTGCGATTTCTGGTTTGCGCGCACGGTCTTCGGCAACGACATCGTGACCTTCTATCACAATTTCTATCCCGTGCTCGACGCGGAGAACCGTGCGGGCCAGAGCGACGCGGGCATCGTCGATTTCGTCAACCGCATGCGGCTCGCCGATCGCGGCGACATGCGCCAGAACTGGGAAGACCGCGCCATCGCGTGGACGTATTAAATTTTCCGTGTCTGGCGCAAATGCGGGCGACCACCCAGTCGCAGCATGTACGACAACGAAAACGGCGCTCGAATCTCACCTGTTAGAATGAAGCAGACACCGCCTGGGTGGCCCGCATTTGCGGGCCATGACGGTGAAGACTGAGTTTGCCGGATCGCAATCCCGTGTTTATTGGTTATCCGGGGATTGAGCGACGAGGACGGATGGATCGGCGTACATTGATGGGCTTGGCCGCGCTCGCGATGAGCGGCCTGGCCCCCACTGTCGCGGGAATGCGGGCGAATGCTGCCGAGGCGACGTCGGACGAGACGATCCCTTTGTGGCCTAATGGGGTGCCTGGCGGCGATGCCCCTCCGCTCACGCTTGAGACGGTCGAGCGCAGCACCACACCGGGCGTTCAAGACCGCGATATCTCTCACATCGCGCATCCGACGCTCACCGTAGTCCGGCCGACGGCGCCGGACGGTTCGGCCATCCTGATCATCCCGGGCGGCGGCTATCTCTCCGAGGCGTTCGACGACGAGGGCCTGGCGCCGGCCGCGGTCTTTGCCGCGCACGGCGTCATGGCCTTTGTGCTCACCTATCGCCTGCCCTCCGAAGGCTGGAAGAACGGCGCCAATGTTCCGTTGCAGGACGCCCAGCGCGCCATGCGGATCATCCGTGCGCACTGCCAGGACTACGGCCACGAGCCTACACGCTCGGGCGTGATCGGATTTTCGGCCGGCGGACATGTGGCGGCCCTGCTCGCCACGAAATTCACGGTCGACAGCTACCCGCCGATGGACGCGACGGACAGCTACGATCCGAGACCCTCCTTCGCGGGGCTCATCTATCCCGTCATCACCATGCTCCCTCCGTATGCGCACGAAGCGTCACGCGAAAAACTTCTCGGGCCGAAGCCGACGGTGGCGCAACGCGCCGCCTACTCGGCCGAACGCTTCGTGACGGTGGCGACGCCGCCTGCCTTTCTGTGCGCGGCCGCAGACGATCCCGATGTGCCCATCGAGAACACGCTGATGATGTTTGCGAGTTTGCGCGCGGCGAAGGTGCCGAGCGAGATGCACATCTTCGAAAGAGGCGGACACGGCTTCGGGCTTGGCTCGCCTGCGGAACCCGTCTCACAATGGCCGGAGCTGTTCCTGCGCTGGGGCGCGTCGCACAGCTATTTCCGCAACGTGACGGCTTAGGCGGCCCTGCGTACGTCGCGCGACAGGAACGACAGAGCCGTCCTGAGCGTCTCGACATCGGCGCCGGGTTTCGTCGCGTGTTCGCTCAGATAACGGCGGAACAGCCGCGCGCCGGGACGGCCGTTGAACAGGCCCAGCATGTGCCGCGTCATCGCGTTGAGCGGAACGCCCTGGCGCAACTGCTCCGTCACATAGGCGATGTAAGCCGCGACGGCTTCCTCGATCGCCTGCGCTTCGCCATCGAAGAAGCGCGCATCGGCATCGGCGAGTAGGGCGGGCGTCTGATAGGCGGCGCGGCCGATCATCACGCCGTCGACGTGGCGAAGGTGTGTCTCGACATCGTCGAGCGACGCAACACCGCCATTGAGGACAATCGTCAGCGCAGGCCTCTCGCGCTTCAGGCGATAGACGAGCTCGTAATCGAGCGGCGGGACGTCGCGATTTTCCTTCGGCGACAATCCTTCGAGCCATGCCTTGCGCGCATGCACGGCGAAGGTCGTGACGCCGGCGGCGACGCAGGCATCGACCAGCGCGGGCAAAGCGATTTCCGGATCCTGATCGTCGACACCGATGCGGCATTTGACGGTGACGGAAATCGATGCGGCCGCGCGCATCGCTGCGACGCAATCCGCGACCAGCGCGGGCTCGCGCATCAGGCAGGCCCCGAAGCGTCCCGACTGCACGCGATCCGAAGGGCAGCCGACGTTGAGATTGATCTCGTCATAGCCCGCATCCGCGCCGATGCGCGCCGCCTCGGCCAGACGCTGCGGCTCCGACCCGCCCAATTGCAGCGCAACCGGATGTTCGGCCGGATCGAACCGCAGAAGCCGCGCGCGATCGCCGCGGATGACCGCTTCCGCCGTCACCATCTCGGTATAGAGCAGCGCATGCCGCGTCAGCCGGCGATGGAGAAACCGGCAATGCCGGTCCGTCCACTCCATCATAGGTGCAATAGAAAATTTATGTGCTTGATTTTTCTGCATTATTTTGCTATTTTTCAAAGGCTTACACTGCGACGTGCACACGTTTTCGTATCCGAAAATACGACCCTTTTCGCCACGTTTCGACGTCTCAGTGTGATGGATTTGTGCACGAAAAAAGAGCCTCGCTCATGGCTTCGATCAGACAGCTACCATCCGGACACTGGCAGGTCCAAATCCGCCTCAAGGGGCGCAGAGCGAGTGAGACGTTTTTGCGCCACGATCACGCAAGGGA